>OGWU01000001.1_pt1 | contig 194033 bp, 177 predicted proteins | sample 1576071 | NCBI WGS metagenome assembly OGWU01 (sample SAMEA3541582, study PRJEB24748) | human gut metagenome | biome: human gut; feature: human-associated habitat; material: faeces | place: China | collected 2012
GTACAAAAACGGGAAGTTAATTTAATATTTTAGAATTAACTGATACACGAATATCCTTTTGGGGTGTATCAAAAGGGGGGGGGAGGAAAGTATGCATAAATTTCTTAGCAAGAAATCTGTATACGCAACGGTCTTTATTTTCGCTATCATTATAGCGATGGTAGCGACTACATTCTTTCCATCTTATGCGGCGGTAAAAACCGCTGATGGAAATACGACCGGCTCTTATGCGCAAAATCTTGGAGACATTTCATCTACAAGATATGCGGGAAGGGTATGGACAGACAAGACGGTGTATACAGGGGATGCCACATTTACAGGCGATGTCGGAAAAAATGTAACTGTTAAAAACGATTCGGATTTCCTTGTGGCATATTCGGCGTTAGCCACAACACAGAATGTCACCGGCAAAAGTTCGGTTCCTGTTGATGTGGTTTTTGTAATCGATAACTCAAACTCGATGGACGAGAACTTAACGAATCAGCAGACTCGTCTTGAGGCAACGGTAGCAGCCGTAAATACCTCCATTGCGGCAGTAATGGATTCTCATCCTGATTCCAGAGTGGCGGTAGTTGTATATGGCAGCAGCGCTCATACACTTTTGCCTTTGGGACATTATGATTCAATGCCGAGTGGGAACTATATTTCGGTAAGCGGTAATTTTTCGGGTAATAATAGTAGTTACACTGATTTTCATGCGGTTCCAAATCACACTCTGAATATGGAAGGAAGTGAACGCGGCACAAACATTCATATGGGTGTAGATGCCGGTATGGATATTTTGAAGCGCGCTACTGATATCGGTGAAGGTGCTTCCAAGCACGTGCCTGCACTTATTCTGCTTTCAGACGGTGCGGCAACTTATGCTGGAAGTGGCAACTGGTGGGATCCTTCAGGTTCTCAGGGTATAGGCTCGGAAGCAAGTGTTACTTTCTCTTTGGAAACGGCAATGCATGCCCAGTATCAGAAGCAACTTGTGAATAACCACTATGGGGTTGAAGCTGATGCAGATACTGCGTGTCAAATCTATACTATCGGCATGGGTATTGAGCAGCTTTCTGGAAGTCAAAGAAACATTGCAAGACTTGCATTGAATCCGGGTACCTATATAACCGAAAACAATGATGAAGCTAATGCGATGGAGAATGCGTGGAATTCTTATTTGCGTGGTCAGGATCCGACAATGCGGTATCCATCGGACACATTTTTGGGGTGGATTACATACAGCGACTATACTTTCCATCATCCAGGCAGTGGTGATATTTCCACAATTGCCTATAACGACGGATATTATTCCGCTGAAAATGCAGAAGATGTCGCAAATGTATTCGATGATATCACAAACGATATCGTTTCCTCATCAGCTCAGGCGCCTACCAAGATTGAAGGCGGCGATCCGCTTAAAAGCGGTTATCTGACATATACAGACCCGATAGGTGAGTATTTGGAAGTCAAGGATATAAAGTCCATTATCTACGGTGGTGAGCAGTTTACTCAGAAGAGTTTTTCGACTGATGGAAATACAACCACATATACCTTTGAAGGGGCTACGATAGAGTCACCTGTATATGGTGAGCTTGATGTATCATCCATAGAAATTTCAGTAACAAAGGATGATAATGGTAATGAGACACTTACTGTAAAGATTCCGGCGGCGGCTATTCCGCTGAGAGTGAATACCGTTGATATCGATGAAAACGGTGCGGTTACCAATACAAACAATAACGCATATCCAGCTCGTATTCTCTACACTGTCGGAGTGAGAGAGGGAGTGAATTTGGATACACTGCAAGGTGTAAGCGATGATTACATCAGCAGCCATCTGACAGAAGACGGTCAGTATGTGAATTTCTACAGTAATAAATACAGCGGAAATACGCAGAATAATAAAACTGTCGGAGATGCTAAAGTGACATTTACTCCGGCAGAGACAAATCCGTTCTTCTATGTGCAGGAGGATACACCTCTCTATAGATCGCCGGATATAGACAAGCCTGCATATCATACTGTGAATAATGATGATACCCTCTATTATTTCCAGATAACCTATTATGAGGGAAATAGTGAAAAAACAGAATGGGTATCAAGACCGGGCTCATCTTTCTGGTATGATGGAACAACAGATGCAACATTGAAGGTATTAGATGACGGACAGGTTGCGATAAAACAGGGCGCTCCGAGACTTGGATACCTTGACGATTTTGCTGAGGCAAAGACAGCAAACACTACCGGTACAGCCGAACAGGTATTCCACCCTGTATATGACGGAAACGGTCAGTTTACAGTATATCTGGGCAATAACGGTCTGCTTAAGGCAGACGCACCTGAGTCACTTACTGTTAAAAAAGCGGTTACTGCAGGTGAAGGATTGACTGCACCTGACGCTGACTTTACATTCGAAGTGACAGTGGCATCTAAGGCTGATACTAAAGGAGATGCAATACTGACAGGCAGTGACAATCAGACAACGAATACGGAACTGACATTTGACGCAGACGGTAAGGCGACATTTACGCTTAAGGACGGACAGTCCATGGAAATTCTCAATATAGGAGAAGGTGTTGAATATACCGTTAAAGAAATCAATCTGCCTGCCGGATTTACTTCTGATGCGGCGGACAATACAAAGACAGGCACTGTTTCCGATACGGATGAAAACAATATTGTTACATTCACAAATACATATAATGTAACACCGGTCACAACAGATGATCTGGGAATCAGCCTTGGCGGAACTAAGAGCATCACAGGCCGTGATTTCCAGGCAGGCGACGAATTTGTATTTACTATAGCAGCGGGTCAGGCAACACCTAATGCTCCGCTTCCAGCTGAAGATATAGATCAGGACGGAAGTGCAACTACGGCAACAGTAAATCCAACATCGGGTGATAAGGTTTTCTTCGAATTCGGAAATGTAACCTTCGATAAGCCGGGTGAATACAGATATGTTATTACAGAAAATACCGGAACTCTGCCGGGCGTTGACTATGATGGAGCAACATATCGTGTAAATATTATCGTTAGAGATAACGGTGACGGAACGATGAGCCTGGCAAGCACTGAAGGTGGCCTCACTGGAATAGGCGGTTTAAATTATCCAACTAATCCGTTCACCCAGGTTTGGGATGGGGAACAGGAAGGAACAGTAGTTGGTGCGGTAGCATTTGAAAACAGCTACAGTGCAACCAGTGCGGAAGCTGTTATCCAGGGCATGAAAAAGCTCGATTCCACAAACAGTGACAGAATCCTTGCGGATGGTGACTTTACATTCAATATTGAAGCTCTCGGATATAACACTGATGGAGGAGATCAATTCAATCAGATTCCTGGCGGCGAACCGGCTCAGCCGATGCCTGCCAATACGGAAGTAACCAATATTGCCAATGGTAATGTTAATTTCGCGGCTATGACATTCACGCAGGATATGATCGGCAATACTTACGGCTATAAGATTACCGAAAAACTTCCACAGGGTGTGAATGCGGATAATCCGACTTTAAACGGCATCACATACGATACATCTGAAAAGATTGTTAAAGTGACTGTGGGAAGATCTGATGAAGGCGGAATGGAACATGTGATTGCGACAGTGATGCCAAATGATGGAACGGCTGAAGCGGCTAAGAATTTCACATTCACCAATACATATGAACCTTCCTCTGTAACTATAGGCGATGATACGGATGATGCCATAACTGTTCAGAAGACATTTACAGGCAGAACATGGAATGACAGCGATGAATTTGAATACACGCTCAGAGCTATGGCTGGTGCACCTGAGCCTGCTGATGGCACAACTCTGAAGATAGGTAAGCCTGCCAGCGGCAACAGCAATACGGCAACATTCGGAAACATTGAATTTGTTAAAGAAGGCGTATATGAATATGAAATAACCGAAACTAACGGCGGTCTCGGTGGTGTGACTTACGATAAGCACACAGCAAAGGTAACTGTAACAGTAACTGAAGATACAGCAAAAGGTACCCTCAGCGCGAAGGTTGAATATGACAACAGTGCGGCTGAAAATACCAGCGACGAGGCTGTACAGAATGCGGCAGCATTTACCAACACATACACTGCTGTATTTGTTGACAGCACAGCGGTAAATCTCAATGGTACAAAGACTCTCACAGGAAAAACTCTTACTGACAGCATGTTCTATTTCACTATAGAACCGCAGGATGCAGCTCCTATGGGAGATGGAACAAAGAGTGTGCCAAATAAGGCGGATGGCTCTATAGAACTTCTGAAGAATATTAAATATACAGAAGAGGGAGATTATGTATATATCATCAAGGAACAGATACCTACTCCTAAGGCAAAGGGTATGACCTATGATGAATCGGAATACCGTGTAACCGTAACAGTTACTGACGACCAGCAGGGTAACCTGACAGCAAGTGAGCCAAAGATTGAAAAGAAGGCTGCCGGTGAAGTGGATTATGCGGAAGTTAATGCAGTTGAATTTGCAAACAGCTATGCGCCGCTTTCCGAAACTTATGCATCTAAAGAAATAACAAAGGTACTTTCCGGTGACAGAAATACACCGCTTCAGGCAGGTGAATTCTCATTTGAAATGAGCATTGTAAGCGCCGACCCTGAAGATGGTATAACACTTCCGCAGGAAACAACCGTATCAAACGATGCAAATGGTAAAGTCAATTTTGGTAACATCACATTCTCCAAAGTCGGAAAATATGTGGTACAAGTAAAGGAAGTTGAGCCTGCGGATAACGCAGATAAGGTAGACGGCGTAACATATAGTACTAATGTTAAAAAGACAACCTTTGATGTAAGAGATGAATCTGGTCAGCTTGTAGCATATGTAACGGGAGATGAAGGAAGTCTGACATTTACTAATACATATAAGACTACCGGCACTGTTGAAGGAGCAGCTGACCTTGAAGTAACTAAGAACTTCACAGGCAGAGAAAACGACCAGTGGCTCGATACGGATGCATTTACATTCATCCTTGAAGCAATGGGAGACACACAGCAGGCTGTAACGGACGGAGATGTGATACTTCCTGGTAATGCGGCAGCGCTTGTAATAGACAGTTCCGCTGCAGATCACAAGGCGTCCTTTGGTGATATAACCTTTAATGCACCTGGTGAGTATGAATTTAAGATAACCGAAACAAAAGGAAATATTCCGGGTGTCACTTATGATAATCATGAGGCAACCTTTAAAGTGACAGCTGAAGACAACGGTGATGGAACTCTTAAAATAACAACAGATATAGACAAGTCGGATCTGACATTCACCAACACCTACGACGGTGAAGATTTGGTACTGACAGGAGATACGGCACTTAAAGTCAAGAAAGAGCTGACTGTGCCTGAAGGAAGCCAGCCGGTAGTATCCCTCAAGGCGGGAGATTACGACTTTGAAGTAACCAGCGAAGCCCTTGACGGATCTGATGCGGACGGCATAGTTCTTCCGGAAAAGACAACTGTTTCTAACGATGAAAACGGTGATGTAGTCTTTGGTGACATCAAGTTTACTAAGGCCGGTACATATAAGCTGACAGTCAGGGAAGTTATTCCTGCAGACGAACAGAAGATTCCTGGCATAACATACAGTAACAACGAGTACACAGTAACTTATAAAGTTATCGAGGATTATACCAGCGGCAAGCTTGTACTGGACGGAGAACCTGCTGTAACAGGCGAAGCAACATTTAACAATGTTTACGGAGCCGAAGGAATCCTTGAAGGCAGCACATATCTTGAAATAACAAAGGTGATAGAAGGCAGAGACTGGAACGGCAGCGACAGCTTCACATTCACTCTCACCCCTGATAAGGATTACGGTGATGCAGTTAAACTGGGAACTGGCGAAGTGACAATAACTAAAGATACTGCTGATCATAAAGCAGTCTTTGGAGATATCACATTCACACAGACTGGTACATATGATTTTACTATCAAGGAAGTAGATCCTCAGATAGATAAGATGACATATGACAAGCATGAAGTGAAGGTAAGCGTTAAAGTTGAGGATAAGGATGGTAACGGTACATTGACAGTATCACCAACAATTACAGGTGACTTGAAATTTACCAATACTCATAATCCTGATGATGCAACAGCTTCCATAGCAGTAACAAAGATCTTCACAGGCAGAGATATAAAGGATAGCGACAGCTTCACCTTTGATATAGCCGTAGCTGACAATTCTGCAGAAGGTACTCCTTCACCGGCTGTATCTTCGGTAACAGTTTCAGGTAAGGACTTTACCGGCGATAAAGCACCTGTGGATTTCGGTACTTTCTCCTTCGATAAGGAAGGTACATATATCTACACAGTAACAGAACAGAAGGGAAATATCGGCGGAGTTACATACGATGGTGGTACTGTTACTGCAACAGTGGATGTAACTTACGATAATGCTACAGGTACATTCGATACCGATGTAACATATTCCAAGGAAGGCGGAGTAAATCCTGGAAACGCATTTGAATTTACAAATGTTTACAAGGCTCTTCCTACAGATCCTGTAACAGGTGTATTCGGCGCAACTAAGACCGTAACACCTTCCGAAGGTAACAGTTACGATATGGAAGGCGGAGAATTTGAATTCACTCTGACTCCGTCAGCAAGCAACCCTGAAGCTGACCCTGTTGAGGCGGCAACAGTTAAAAACGATGCTACCGGTGCTGTATCCTTTATAAGCAGCGCAACATACACTGAACCTGGAACTTATGTTTATACGATAGAAGAAGTACAGGGCGGTGTAGGCGGCATCACTTACGATGGTAGCATTTACACAGTAACCGTTGACGTTACAGACGACGGTTCAGGTAAGCTGGCAGCTGAAACATCCATAACAAAGGATGGAACAGCAGCAGATGCCATCGTCTTCGATAACTCCTACGATCCTGCAGAAACCGGTCTCTCCATCGGAGGAACTAAAGAACTGACAGGAAAGGATCTTGAAGCAGATATGTTCAGCTTCACACTGACAGGTATTGACGGAGCACCGATGCCTGTAGACGGTCAGGCAACCGTAACAGTTAAGAACACTGCCGGCGGAGCCTTCGACTTCGGCGAAATCAAATACGACAAAGTCGGAGAATACAAGTACGAGGTAAGCGAAGTTAATGCCGGCGCAACAGGAATGACTTACGACACTAATACATACAATGTAACTGTTAAGGTTACAGATGAAGACGGAGCCCTTAAGGCAGTGCCTTCCGTTGAAAACTCACAGATAGTGTTCAAGAATTCCTATGCACCTATACCTCTCGTACTGGAAGGTGACAGCGCAATAGGCGGAACTAAAGACCTGACAGGCAGAGACCTTAAGGATGGAGAATTTGTATTCCAGCTTAAGGACGGAGATAAAGTCATAGCAGAAGCTACAAACAATGCTGACGGAACATTTGCATTCGACGGCATAAAGATAGAAAAAGTCGGAACATACAACTACACAGTATCTGAAAAGATGAACGGACTGGGTGGTGTAGAGTACGATAAGACTATCTACAATGTACGCATTGATGCCAGCGACGAAGGCGGATACATAAAAGCCGATGTAACTTACTCGGTAAACGGTGAGCCATATGACAATGTGGTATTCACAAATGCTTACTCTTACAGAGGTACAAGCGTTCAGATCGGCGCAATCAAGAAACTGCAGGGACGCGACCTGGTTGACGGCGAGTTCACATTCAGACTTGAAGACGCTGAAGGCAACCTCATAAGCGAAGCCGCAAACGATGAAAACGGAAGCGTAATATTCGACAAGATCGATTACGACGAACCGGGAACATTTAACTATGTGGTTTACGAGGTTGGCGGAGACGCTGAAGGCGTAACCTATGATGAAAACAGATACGATGTAACTGTAAGCGTAAAAGACAGTGAGAAAGGTTATCTGACAGCGGATGTAACAGGCGATGAAGGACTCACATTTGTGAATGTCTATGAAAAACCTGAAGCACCGGCTAAGACAGATGATGGAGATGGTCCTGCAAAGACCTCCGACAATGCAATACCTGGAATGCTCATGCTGATACTTGCAGCATCCGGAGCAGGACTGGTTGCACTGAGAAAGAAATCCAGATAATCTAACTTATATAAAACTTAGCGGGAAGCGGGGACGATAAGTCTCCGCTTCTTGCGTTATGTGCATTATTATCTATCAAATCTTAACAAAACTACCCTTTTGTTAAGCCAATGTAAAGTGGCAGTAAATTGTTTGTTAAATAAGTGCAAAACCTGTGACAGAATAGAGCCTTTTGATTATAATCGTGAAGGAAGTGTAAATTAGTAAAGTTTATGTTAAGAGAGGTCAAAGTATGACGATTTCGTTTTTATCGTTTTTTGAGCAGGTTATAAGCAATCCTGTTCTGGCCATAACCGTACTGCTGACTCTGGCGGTAATATTGGTAAACGGATGGACCGATGCGCCTAATGCCATCGCCACATGTGTTTCCACCAGAGCCATAGGAGTGCGTAAAGCCATTATAATGGCGGCGGTATTTAATTTCTTGGGCGTGTTTGTTATGACCATGATAAACGCCAGCGTAGCCGCTACCATCTACAACATGGTTGACTTTGGAGGCAACAGCAGAGAAGCGCTGATAGCCCTCTGTGCGGCTCTATTTGCCATCGTATCATGGGCAACTGCCGCATGGTGGTTTGGTATACCGACCAGCGAAAGCCACGCTCTTATAGCCGGAATTTCCGGTGCAGCTATCGCCCTTCACAGCGGTCTTGACGGCATCAATGGAGCTGAGTGGATAAAGGTTATATACGGTCTTATGCTTTCCACAATACTGGGATTTGCCTTCGGATGGATATGCTCTAAGGTTATCAACACCATATGCAAAAATATGGACAGAAATAAGACTACGGGATTTTTCGGAGGAGCTCAGATTGCCGGCGGAGCCACCATGGCATTTATGCACGGCGCTCAGGACGGACAGAAGTTTATGGGAGTATTCATGCTGGGAGTTTTCCTGGCCAACGGACAGAGCAATGTTGAGACATTCCAGATTCCTATATGGCTTATGCTCCTGTGCAGTGTCGTAATGGGTCTTGGAACTTCCATAGGTGGATACCGCATCATCAAATCCGTAGGTATGGACATGGTAAAGCTTGAAAAGCATCAGGGCTTTGCGGCGGATGCGGCAGGCGCAGGATGTCTGCTTCTTTCATCCCTTACGGGTATTCCGGTATCTACAACTCATACAAAGACAACAGCTATTATGGGTGTAGGAGCCGCTAAAAGACTTTCCAGCGTAAACTGGGGCGTTGTAAAGGATATGGTGCTCACTTGGGTGCTGACATTCCCGGGATGCGGAATCATCGGATTCCTTATGGCTAAACTGTTTATGTGGTTATTTTAACGGAGGATAAATACAATGGGACGCAAAAAAGATCACGATTATTTTGCTATGCTGGTGGAAGGCGTTAACTATGCCTGCGAAGCGGCAACAATGCTTAAGACAACATTTGAAAATTTTGAGCCTGAAAAGCTCCAGGAAAATATAAACAAGGTGCATCATGTGGAGCATACGGCTGATATGGCTAAGCATGACATGATGGAAAAACTGGTAAAGGAATTTATAACTCCAATCGACAGAGAGGACATTTTAGAGCTTGCTGATGTCATCGACGATGTAACAGATGATTTGGAGGAAATCCTGCTCAAGCTGTACATGTACGATATTAAAGAACTTAAGGAAGAAGCCGTAGACTTTGTAGATATCATCGTAAGATGCTGCGGAGAAATCAAGGTTATGATGGAGGAATTCTCTAACTTCAGAAAATCCAAGTCCATCGGTGCTACAATCGTTTCCATCAACGATATGGAAGAAGAAGGGGACAAACTGTACTTTAAGGCTATGCACAGACTCTACGCAAACAGCAGCGACCCTGTGGAGCTGATGAAGTGGACGCCGATGTACGAGCACCTGGAACTTTGCTGCGACTCCTGCGAAAAGGTGGCAAAGGTAGTGGAAAGAGTTATACTGTCAAACAGCTAATCCATAAAAAACACTCAACCAAAGGCCCGGAAAGTAATTTCCGGGTTTTTGCATGCATTGAAAAATACCGTCTTTTGTGATATTCTTAAACCATTCACACAACCTATTATTTTGTAGCCGGGTCTCATTAGCCCGGGAAAGGAAGGTAAGATAATGACAGAGAAAAAAGGAACTTTTTACATCACCACGCCAATTTATTATCCGAGTGCTAACCTTCATATAGGTCACACTTACTGTACGGTAATGGCGGACGCCATGGCAAGATTTAAAAGAGCCACAGGCTACGATGTTCGTTTCCAGACGGGAACAGACGAGCACGGTCAGAAAATCCAGACCATAGCCATCGAAAAGGGTGTTACACCTCAGGAATACGTGGACGAAGTGGTTGCCGGCATAAAGGATTTATGGGCAACAATGGAAATCTCCTACGATGATTTCATCAGAACCACCGAGCCTCGTCATAAGGAAAGAGTACAGAAGATATTTATGGAGATGTACGAAAAGGGCGATATATACAAGGGCGTATACGAGGGACTTTACTGTACGCCATGCGAATCCTTCTGGACAGAAAACCAGCTGGACGAAAACGGCTGCTGCCCTGACTGCGGCAGACCTGTACAGTATGCCAAGGAAGAAGCCTACTTCTTTAAGCTCAGCAAATACCAGGACAAGCTGTTAGATCTGTTTAAGAACAATCCAGAATTCCTGCAGCCTGAGTCCAGAAGAAATGAAATGATCGCTTTTGTGGAACAGGGTCTTGATGACCTTTGTATCTCCAGATCATCCTTTGACTGGGGTATTCAGGTGCCTATTGACGAAAAGCATGTAATCTATGTATGGCTCGATGCCCTTGCCAACTATATCACAACCTTAGGTTATCCTGATAACAGAGAGGAATACGACAAATACTGGCCTGCGGATTATCATTTGGTAGGTAAGGAAATCGTAAGATTCCATACGGTAATTTGGCCTGCAATGCTTATGTCTTTGGGTCTGCCTCTGCCTAAGCATGTGCTCGGTCACGGCTGGCTGCTTATAGACGGCGGCAAGATGAGTAAATCCAAGGGCAATGTGGTTGACCCTGTAAAGCTCATCGAAAGATACGGAGTTGACGCTCTTAAATACTTCCTGCTCAGAGAATACACCTTTGGTCAGGATGGTAACTTCACCAGCGAAGTTATGCTTAAGAGACTTAACTACGACCTGGCCAACGACCTGGGTAACCTGGTAAGCAGAACCGTTTCAATGATTGAAAAATACTGCGGCGGTAAGGTGCCTGCCCAGGGAGCCGAAGAGGAAGTTGATAAGGAGCTTAAGGAAATAGCCACAGGCGCAGCTGCCAAGGTTGAAGAGGAAATGGATAAGTTCAGATTCAACTATGCTTTGGAGGAAATCTGGGTACTGGTAAGAAGAGCCAACAAGTACATTGACGAAACTACACCTTGGGTGCTTGCCAAGGATGAAGCAAATAAGACAAGACTTGATGTTGTAATGCACAATCTGGCAGAAGCACTCAGAATTGTTTCCGTGCTGATTCATCCGTTTATGCATGAGACTGCCACAAAGATCAGAAATCAGATTGGTCTTGAAGGGATTGAAGCTAAATGGGATGATGCTTCCGTATTCGACATGATGAATGGCGAAACAGTTTGCAAAGGTGATCCTATATTCCCTAGAATGGACATCGAAAAGGAACTGGAAGAGCTGGAAGCCATGAAGGGCGGAAAGAAGGAAGACGAAAACATTCCTTTGGAACTTAAGGATACAATCCAGTACGAGGACTTTGACAAAATCGATTTCAGAGTGGGAACGATTGTAGCTGCCGAAAAGCATCCTAAGGCTGATAAGCTACTGGTATTCCAGGTTAAGATGGGAACAGAGACAAGACAGATTATCTCCGGTGTTGCGGAAAGATTTACTCCGGAGGAAACCATCGGAAAGAAAGTCGTAGTTGTTGCAAACCTAGCTCCAAGAAAGCTGAGAGGTCTTGAGTCCAAGGGTATGCTGCTCTTTGCAGATAACGAAATCGACGGCAAGATGAGCTTTGAATTCGTTACAACGGAAGCCGACGACGGCAATGTAGTTTGCTAAAACTAAGATTTATAAGTAAATAAGGTGATAAAAAGAAAACAATCCATGGATTTGGGTTGTTTTCTTGATTTTTAACTATATTAGGTCATTTTAGCTATTTAAGCTATTTAAGCTTACCAAGCTTTTGCGCATAATGGGCACAGGATTCCTGGAAAATCTTTCTGGCTGCATAGGTTGATGCCAGTGAAGGGTCCAAGTCCGGAGCCATTTCCACTATATCCATCCCTATAATATTTAGATTTCTGAACAGCTCGTGGAGTATATTTAAAAGCTGCCTTCCGTAAAGCCCTGCAAACTGTGGATGGGAAACTCCTGCAGCATAGGCAGGGTCTAGGCAGTCAACGTCCAAAGTAAGGTATACCTTGCTGTAATCCTTAAGCTTCTTTGCGGCCATAGTTCCGATACGGTCGCTTTCTATGCGGTGGCACAATACGGAGTTAAAGCAGTTCAGCTCGTGGGAGGTCATAAAAGCATGTTCCTCTCTGTCCACCGTTCTCGTTCCGATAAATACGATGTTTTCCGGTCCAGAAATATTTTTAAGCTCAAGGGCTCTCCTGGCAACAGAGGTGGCTGCAAATTTGTCACCTCGTACCTCGTCATGGAGGTCAAAGTGGGCGTCGATATATATGATGCCGAAGTCTTCATCAAGGGCATCGTCGATTCCTTTAAGTACTGGAATGCTTGCGCTATGGTCACCGCCGGTCATAATAAAGAAATGGCCGCCACTGACAAGATCTTTGGTGAAGCTTTCGATGGAAGCAAAGTATTCGTCTATGCCGCCGGAAGGAACAAAATCTCCTGCATCGAATATGGTCAAATCTTCAAAACTCAAAAATTCCTCATTAAAGGGCGAGGACTGAGCACTGACTTCCCTTAATACCTCAGGAGCCTTTGCTGTTCCAGACCTTCCTGATATATCGCTGTCGTAGGGAACTCCAAATACAGTGAGATCCGCTGTTTCACAACTCAAGTCCGGTCTGTTTAAGCCGCACCATATGGAACTGTCAGATGATAACTTTCCCGGTTTGAGCATTTTATGCCACCTGCCTTTCGGTGATTGTATATACTTACAGTTTAGCAAACATGACGGTAAATTCAAGTTTAATATGTATCCTCTTTGTGGTAAAATATATTCTGGGTACGCAGTATTAAAAGTCGTATCCAAAAGGAGAAAAAACAATGCTTTTTGATTCACATACACACCTCACCAGCGACGGGTATCCCCAAGAGGTGAGGGAAAAACTGATAAGCGATATACAAGCTTCCGATGTGGCCTATGTTATGGATGTGGGCTGCGACCTTGAGACATCGGTAATGGCGGTGCAAAATGCCAAGAAATACGACTGGTGCTATGCGGCGGTGGGAGTACATCCCCATGACGCTAGACTGATGGACGAAACATATCTTATGAGGATAGGGGAGCTTGCCGGAGAGGAAAAGGTTAAGGCCATCGGTGAGATAGGCCTTGATTTTCATTATGACTATTCGCCGCGGGATGTTCAGGAGTATTGGTTTAGAAGGCAGATACAGCTGGCAAATGAGCTTAAGATGCCGATAATAATCCACAGCAGAGAAGCTGATCAGCTGACCATGGATATTCTTAAAGAGGAGGATGCTTTTTCCGAAAGGAGAAAGGACTGGTTTGAAAGAAGGCCTGACGGCAGCGCCGATGCAAAGGTTTTGCTTCACTGCTATAGCGGCAGCGCTGAAATGGCAACAGAATACATAAAACTGGGAGCGACAATTTCCATAGCGGGCCCTGTGACATACAAAAATAACAGAAAGACACAGAAGGTTGTTCAGACGGTGCCCATGGAGCATCTGCTTGCGGAAACCGATGCGCCGTATTTGACGCCGGAGCCTTTCCGCGGTAAAACTAATAAGTCGCCCTATGTGGAGCATACCGTACGAAGAATAGCCCTTTTAAAGGAAATGGAATACGAGGATGCGGCAAAGGCAACATACGAAAATGCCAGAAGATTTTTCGGTATATGATAAAACCGAATGTTTAAAGTTTTAGAGAGAAGGTAATTATATGAGCAGTGATATTGTACGAGGCGCTGTCAAAAATACCATAGAAAAATATAACTTAATAGAACCGGGAGATGTGGTAATACTGGGACTTTCAGGGGGACCGGACTCAGTATGCCTTTTTAATGTATTAGTTGAGCTTTCCGGAGAAATGGATTTTACCCTTCATGGGGCCCATCTTAATCATATGTTCAGACCCGGTGCCGCAGAAGAGGATCAGCTCTATGCGGAAAACATGTGCGAGTCGGCAGGAGTGTGCTGCTGGTCTACGGCAGTAGACTGTCCGCAGATGGCAGAGGAGCTGGGAATGACATCGGAGGAAGCAGGAAGAAAGGCAAGATACGATTTCTTTGCGGAAATTACTGAATCTCTCGTATTTGACGGAGCTGACAGGGATAAAATAAAGGTTGCTGTGGCTCAAAACCTGGACGACCATGTGGAGACAGTTCTCTTTAGAATGATAAGAGGAACAGGTACCGACGGACTTGCAGGAATTGACTATATAAGAGTAAACGAAAACGGAAATACGGTAATAAGACCGCTTCTTGATGTAAAGAAAAAGGATATACTGGCTTACTGTGACGAGAACAGGCTGGAGCCGAAAATGGACCATACCAACGAGCTTCCTGTATATTCCAGAAACAAAATAAGGCTGGAGCTCATCCCATATCTTGAGGAAAACTTTAACGCAAATATAAAGGACATGGTTAACAGATTAAGTCAGATTTCAAGGGATGACAGAGACTTTATCTGGGAGCAGGTCAACAGAGATTATGAGAAGCTTCTTGTAAGAAAGGAAGACAACGAAATTTGGCTTGATAAAAATGGACTCATGGACAGGCTGCCTTCTGTAAGGCACAGGATAATTATGAAGGCCTTTTCAGAGGTTGGGCTGCCAAGCGATATAACAAATGCTCACCTAAAGCAAGCCGATGAGCTTATCATGAACGGTGTGACACCTCAAAGGGCGGACTTTCCAAAGGGCTATCTTATGAGAATTTCATATGACAATGTCATATGCGGCAAAAACCCATTTGACAAAGGTGAGAATGAGCACAGGGCGATGCCTAAGCTCATAGTCAACGAGCTGGATATAGATCAGTACGAAAAGAGACCGGGTACTGCAGCCTTTGACCTAGATCAGATGGAAGCGGCCTACGGCAGGGCAGGCATGAAGGAGATGATTGAAATCCGCACAAGGATGCCAGGTGACTACATCAGACTTGCTGGCGTTCAAGGAAGAAAAAAGATACAGGACCTGTTTGTGGATATGAAGATTCCAGCCCAGGAAAGAGATATGATTCCACTTGTGGGAATCGGCAACGAAATACTGTGGATACCTGCTGTTTCTCAGAGGGGAAGATACAGTGCCAGCTACAGGATGAATCAGGACACTAAAAGAGTTATTACTGTTGAAATCAGTAATTTCCTGTGATAAAATTTTAATTTACAGGGCGCCTTATTTGTGCCCTGCAACAAATGTATATACAAGGAGAATAAGAATTGAAAAAAATATTTAAAGGTTTCGGTATTTATATACTGATTCTGGCTATAGTGCTGGCCATGGCGCTCTTCTATGATATGACGCCAAAAGAGCAGGTTAAAGATATTTCCTACTCAACTCTTGTGGATTACATAGCCAAGGAGGAAGTAAAGGATATAGAATTCCAGGAGTACGAAATAAATGCGACCCTTGACAATGGAGATAAGGTGCATACATACATCCATAATAGCCTTGATGTGGAAAGACTCCACGAGCAGTATCTGGATGCCCAGAGTGCCGAGGGCAAGGTAAAGGTTTCCAACGCAAAGCCTGAAGAGCAGCCTTGGATAGTATCTCTGATACCTACCCTTATTATGATAGGCGTGCTGATATTTTTCTGGGTTATGATAATGCGTCAGCAAGGTGGCGGCGGCAAGGCAATGTCCTTTGGCAGAAGCAGAGCCAAGATGCAGACGAATTTGGGCAAGCTGACATTTAAGGATGTTGCAGGTCTTGATGAGGAAAAGGAAGAACTTCAGGAAATAGTTGATTTCCTTAAAAACCCGAGAAAATACCATAATCTCGGTGCAAGGATTCCTAAGGGCGTGCTTTTGGTTGGCCCTCCGGGAACAGGTAAAACATATATTTCCAAGGCAACAGCCGGTGAAGCGGGAGTACCGTTCTTTACGATCTCCGGTTCCGACTTTGTGGAAATGTTTGTCGGTGTCGGTGCTTCCAGAGTCCGTGACCTCTTTGAGCAGGCTAAGAAAAATGCTCCATGTATCATCTTTATCGATGAAATCGATGCGGTTGGTCGTAAGAGAGGCGCCGGAATGGGCGGCGGCCACGACGAAAGAGAACAGACATTAAACCAGTTGCTGGTGGAAATGGATGGATTTGCAGAGCATATGGGTATCATTATCCTGGCTGCAACAAACAGACCTGACATATTGGACCCTGCACTTTTAAGACCGGGCAGATTTGACAGACAGATTGTTATCGGTGTGCCGGATATCAAGGGTAGAGAGGAAATCTTTAGAGTTCACAGCAAAAACAAGCCGCTGGGCGAAGATGTGGATCCGAAGGTGCTGGCGAGAAGAACACCGGGATTTACTCCGGCGGATATAGAAAATATGCTCAATGAAGCGGCTCTTTTGACTGCAAGAAGAAACGGCCGCAAGATCAGGATGGAAGAAATTGAAGAAGCCATAACTAAGGTTATAGCAGGTCCTGAAAAGAAGAGCAGAGTAATTAGCGAAAAGGAAAAGAGACTTACGGCTATCCACGAAGCAGGACATGCAGTTGTAGCTCATTCCATTCCGGATACTGACCCGGTACATCAGATTACCATTGTTCCGAGGGGCAGAGCCGGCGGATTTACCATGATACTTCCAAGGGAAGACAGATACTACAATACCAAAAAGAGCATGGAAGACCAGATTGTTCATCTGCTTGGTGGCCGTGTTGCGGAAATGCTGGTGCTTTCCGATATTTCTACAGGAGCCAGCAACGATATTCAGAGGGCAACGGAACTTGCCAGGGATATGGTTACAAAATATGGCTTCAGTGAAAAACTTGGTCCTATAAACTATGCTTCCTCAGAGGAAGTGTTCCTAGGAAGAGACTTTGGAGCTAAACAGGCTTATTCCGAGGAAACTGCTAACGAGATAGATGAAGAAGTAAAGAGAATAGTTCACGACGGCTACGAAAAGGCTCAGGCCATTATAAACGAGCATATGGACAAGTTGCTTGCGGTTACTGATGCTCTTATGGAACTTGAGACTATAGACGGAGCTCAGTTCGAAAAGCTTTATAGCGGTGAGATGACTGCAGAGGAGCTTATAGCCGAAACGAGGGCCGAAGATGAAAAACGAGCAGCTGAAAACAGACAGGAGGCTCAGGAAACAGAAGAGGAACTTAAAATCCTCGAAAGAGATCTGGCAAGATACGACGAAGACTACCTGAATGACGATAAGGATGGCGAAAATGCCGATGATGAGTCACAGGACAACGCATCAGACAGCGTTGAGGAAAACGGGGAAACAGAAACAGACGACAGGGAAGAAAATGAAAACAACAATAAGTGATTGTCTCAGTTTGCCGGTATTTGCAGAGGCAAAGGTGCTGGCTGGAGAGGACATGACCGACAGACCGATAAGATATATATCGGTACTGGAAGCTGCCGGTGTCGATGATATCGATACGGAAGGCGATAATCCGGGAACCTTGGAAGGCTATATGCTGGTGACAGGGTTTTACGGAATAAGAGATGATGAAAAGGCACAGTGTCAACTGGCGGAGAAGCTGGCTGAGGTCGGGCTCTCCGCCCTTGTGCTGCACGGTGTCGGCAAGATAATAAAGAAAGTTTCAGACGCTCTTATAAATACATGCAAAGAAAAGGATATAACCCTTATAGCTGTAAAGAGCTCTGGTGGTAGCGTTGCTGCGGAAATGATAGAGCAGGTATCCCATAAGCTCTTTTACGGAGCAGGGGATAAGTTTGACGACAATCTTTTGACAAGTAGCATATATCATCTGCTAAACTTTGAAAAATATCCGGACTTTCCTACTGCGGTAAGGGCTGCAGCAGAGGCAAATGCCTTTCAGCTGGTGCTTTTGAGCAGCGACTTAAATCCGGTGCTTTCCATAGAAACCCAGTGGAAAACAACGGTGGATAGGGCCGTTATGAAAGCCAGGGAAAAGGCAGTGGAAAAGAGAAGCTCCATCTACACCATGATAAATGTTGACGGTGTGGTAACATACTGGGGCTCTGCTACAATCAATGGGCAGGAATACTATATGTTCGTGGCAGATAACAATGACTCATATTCCATAGACGAGATAATAAAGCTAGCGGACATAATAGAGCTTTCCATAGGAATGTGGAAATACACACCGGCTTCCGACAGCCGCTCTGAATTTGTCAAGGCTCTGCGCCGAGGCAATGTAAGCACTGCATATTCCAGGAAGGAAGATGCGGGCATAGAAGAGGATAAGATAATAAGCGTTTTTGTGGGTAAGAGTCAGTATCCAGAAGAGATACTGGTAGCCATGGACAGATACTGTGCGGAAAACAGATTCGTAAATTTTCAGGTTATCGAAAGAGATGAGATATTCGGTATTCTCATGGCAGGTCATGAAAACTGCTCTGTATCCATGTGCGCTAAGCTCTATGATGAAATTAAGTCCATAGGCGGCGTCAAAATATCCCATGTAACGGGAATCGACGGCGTTGAAGGTGCATGCGATGCATTTAGACTTATAAACGAAAATACAAAGGCTGCAAGCACTGTATTCCCTTTCAAGAGAAAGTTTTCAAAATACGATCTTTCTCTGGTGGCTGGATGCAACCGCATTCAGTCCGAGGGAGGATTTATTAAAAAGATGTATCTTAAGCTGCTGGATCCTTTCTTGGCGGACAAAAGCCAAAAGGGCAGAATGCTTTTGGACACATTGGAAACCTTTGTGCTTGATGCGGGAATGAACGGAAGCAAAACCTCGGAGATTATGGAGATTCATGCAAATACCGTTCAGTATAGACTTAAAAAGATAAATGAGATGCTGGGAGCTGAAATCACGGGAAACAGAGTTATACCGGGACTTACTGTAGCTCTGGCTCTTAACAGACTGGAAAAAAGAGACGATGAAAGGAGAACGCGATAGATGCTTCTTGCCTTCGATGTGGGAAATACAAATATAGTTCTTGGTGTTTTTAAAGACGGAAAGCTTCTTGAAAACTGGAGAATGGAAACCGACGCCCGTAAAAGCGCGGACGAATACGGTATGATAATAAATCAGCTTTTTGATTATGCAGGACTTAAGACAACCGATGTAAAGGATATAATAATAGCTACCGTTGTACCTTCGGTGCTTTATACTTTGCAGCATATGTCCATGAAGTACTTTAACAGAAAGGCCATGGTAATCGAGTCTGGCGTAAAAACAGGGCTTCTTATAAAATACGATAATCCTAAGCAGGTTGGTTCAGACAGAATCGTAAATGCGGTGGCAGCCTATGCCAAATACGGCGGACCACTGATACTCATAGACTTTGGTACGGCTACAACCTTTTGTGCAGTAACCCATAAGGCTGAATATCTTGGAGGAGCCATAGCTCCTGGACTGAAGATTTCCAGTGAGGCTCTTTTCTCCATGACATCTCAGCTGCCTAAGGTAGAACTAGAAGCGCCTGACACAGTCATCTGCAAAAACACAATTCAGTCCATTCAGTCCGGTCTTATCTACGGACATATGGGAATGGTGGAGTTTGTGGTAAGACACATGAAAAAAGAGCTTGCGGAAATGGGTGAAGACGAAAGTCAGATTAAGGTCATAGCCACAGGCGGTCTTGCAAACCTTATAGACGAAGGCGTGGATTGTATTGACGAGGTGGATAAGCTTCTCACCCTGGAAGGTCTTGAAATTCTTTATGAAAAGAATCGTAGAGATAAAAGGTCTAAAAAATAGCGGATAATTTATAACAGCGACAAATGTGCCATCGGCCGGAGGTTCCGTCCGGTGGCTCAGTTGATTTAAGATAAAAGTGAGGTAATTATGCCACAGATTGGCGGAGTAAAACTTGATAATCCTTTTCTCGCGGCACCTCTTGCGGGAGTGACCGATGCCCCTACGAGGCTTTTGGCAAAGGAAATGGGGGCGGCTTTAGTTTATTCGGAAATGATAAGCGGCAAAGGCCTTATATATAAAAATAAGAACACAGAGGACCTTCTCAGAATATATGAGAAGGAAAAGCCGGTTGCTTTTCAGATATTTGGCTCAGAGCCGGAAGTCATGGCTACAACGGCAAAGCTGCTAAAGGACAGAGAAAATGCAATACTTGATATAAACATGGGCTGCCCTGTGCCTAAGGTTGTAAAAAACGGTGAAGGCTCAGCCCTTATGAAAACCCCTGAACTTATTTATGATATTGTAAAGGCAGTTGTATCAGAAGCGGGAAAGCCGGTTACCGTTAAAATAAGAACAGGCTGGGATGAAAACAGCATCAACTGCGTTCAGGTTGCCAAGACTGCCGAAAAAGCTGGCGCTGCTGCTGTGGCGGTTCACGGCAGGACAAGGATGCAGTATTATTCGGGCAAGGCGGATTGGGATGCAATTAAAGAGGTTAGAGAAGCTCTAGATATTCCTGTAATTGGCAACGGTGATATATTTTCCGGTGAGGATGCCATGAGGATGATGGAATACACCGGCTGTGAAATGGTCATGATAGGCAGAGGAATGCTTGGAAATCCGTGGATTTTCCGAGAATGTATAGCGCTGTGGGAAGGCCGTGAAAAGCCTGCAAAGGTTACAGCGGAGGACAGAAAAGCAATGATGATAAGGCATCTGAATATGCTTATTGATATTAAAGGTGAGCGTACCGCCGTAAAGGAAATGAGAAAGCATGTGGGCTGGTATACAAAGGGAATGCCAAGTAGCGCTTCCTTCAGAAGGGAAATAAATCAGATTGATGAAGCAGCTCCGCTTATAGAGAAAATAGAGGGGCTTGGAAAATAACAGGAGAACGGAAAATGAGCGTAAGAAGCACATGTAAAGCAATAGTTATACATGAAGGAAAGGTACTTTTAAACAGGTGTCACGATGTGCATAACGGTGAGTATTATTCGCTTCCGGGAGGCGGCCAGGAAACTGAGGAATTTTTAGAGGAAGCCATAATTCGTGAGGTCAGAGAGGAAACCGGGTACACGGTAATTCCTGAAATGTTTGTGGGCATCGGCGAAGAAATATGCGATGATCCTGTTGTTCACGAAAAGTGGCCTGATTACATTCATAAGATGTATCACATATACCGTTGCTCTCTTGACACCGATGTGCCGAGGGTTGAGCCTACGGAAGTTGACGATATGCAGGATGACTGCCAGTGGGTTGACCTCGAAAGGATACATGAAGTCGCATTGCTTCCCCAGATGGTTAAGGATAAGTGGGATGAAATGGTAAATGGACAGCACCCGGTATTTTTGGATTCTGTGCGTCTAGAGTATCATCATGGGTAAATATATATCCGTATATAGATAGATTACATTTTTATGTACATTTAAATGCCATAAAAATTGCAATGTTAATGTACATGTGATACTATCAAGAAAAAGGAGGTGCAGTATGTCCAGAATAATACCGATAAAAGATTTGCGAGATACAAGCAATATTTCCAAGATGTGTCATGAAGAAAATGAACCAGTTTTTGTAACTAAACATGGTTACAGTGACTTGGTAATTATGAGTATAGATACATATGATAAAATAGTTAAAATCGCGCAGACTGATTATGCTATAGCATCGGCAGAAGCTGAAATGGCTGCAGGTGGTGAGCCGATAGAAGCAAAAGAAGCCTTTAATGAATTGAGGAGGAAGCATTTTGAACAGGTATAAGGTATCAATATCTCCTCAAGCATATAGGGAGCTTGATTACATATTTGCATATATAAAAAATGAATTTAAGTCAATAGATACAGCGGCAAGCATATTCCTTTCTTTAGAAGAAGCAATTTTGAGCCTTGCGGAAATGCCGCAAAGGGGAGCGGAAAGGAAAAGCGGAGCATATGCTTACCGAGGATATCGTCAATTATTTGTGAAAAATTATACTATAATATATAGGATAGACGAAGAAATAAAGAAAGTGCTTATAGTGACTATACGTTATGCACACAGCGAGTTTTAGACCGATGAACAAGTATTGTGATTGTTCAATCGGTCTTTTTTATTGATTCAATTCTGAAATTGTCATTAACATATTATAATCACAAGCATATTATATGAAATATAATATTACTAATCACATAAGGTTATATATAACATAGAAAGAAAGCTCAGGTATATGAAATGAAGATTCAGGAGGTGAACAGGCATGGGTTTTAAAATAGAATCCGCCCTGCTTGAAGCATGCGTGCTTTCCGTAGTTATGAAAGAAGACACCTACGGATATATGCTTACCCAGTCCATGAAAAATGTACTGGATATTTCCGAGTCCACCCTGTATCCGGTGCTAAGAAGGCTGCAAAAGGAAGAATACCTAGCAACCTACGACGAGCCATTCCAGGGAAGGAACAGAAGATACTACACCATAACGGACAATGGCAGAGCAAAAAGCAAACTTGCTGCGGAACTGTCTTCCCTTCCAAAGGAAGAAATTGAGGCGGCAATGGAATTTTATACGGAATTTCTCGATGATGTGGGAAAGGAAAACGAGGAGGAGGCAATAAAAAGCCTTGGAGATCCGAAAAAGATTGCTTCTCAGATAAAGGCTGACTATGCGGTAAGACAGATGGATGAGGAAGCAGAAGAAAAGCCGTATTCTCCAAAGAGAGGACTTTCGGCGGTCAAGTGGACCCTTTTGGGAATCTTTTCGGCTCCGATTGTGGCACCATTGGCAATAGCTGCCGGATGCGTAGCAATAGCACTGCTTATAGCATTTCTAGCGATTATTGTGTCGGCGGGTATATGCGTAGTGGCTCTTGGCATTTGCGCAGTGGTGCTTATAGTAGTAGGCATAATGTCAATTCCCGTATCGGTATCTGCAGCATTGCTTTTGGCAGGCGTAGGATTGGCAGCCTTAGGTATGACGGTTTTGGCTCTGTCAGGAGTGTTTGCAGCGGCGAGAGCTATATTTAGAAAAACCGTTATGAGTATGAATAAAACCAGTGAAAAGAGAAGAAAGAGAAAAATCGAAAAGGAAAAAGCCAGACTGATGGCGGAAGGAGGTGCCGACAGTGAACAGTAAGTTTAAGAAGCTGATATGCGTATGCGGTGTAATGATACTGATCGGCATTGTGATGACCGTTGCAGGAATTGCTTCGGGAGGTGCCACAGATGGTCTGAAAAAGGTTGACGAGAGATATGATTTTATTTCCCTGGGCTATGATCATCTAAATCAGGAAACATATAATCTCAGTGATATAAAAAGTATCGATATAAATTATGCCTACTGCGATATAAGATTTGTGGAAGGTGATTCCTTTAGAGTCGATGTGACATATACCGATGACATGCCGACACCGGATGTAACGACAGCAAATGGAAGTCTCACCATAACAGAGGGCAATAGCGGCAAAACTGGAAGCCTTTTGAATATGGAAATGTTTGGAGCAAGGACAAGGTGGCCGGAAATTTTAGTTACATGTCCAAGGGATGCAAAGCTGGACAGCGTATCAATTAACTCTGATTATTCATCGGTAATCCTTTCCGGTACAGCGTCGTCAAAAACAGATATCAGAAGTGAAAGCGGTGACATAACCCTTAACGGTACGCAGCCGGGAGAACTTTCCGTGACAAGTGTAAGCGGCGATATTACTCTTCTTAATCTGGATACAACAGGGCTTAATATCAACTCGGATAACGGAGATGTGGTTTTAAGCGGTACATTTGCGGGTAACAATGTTATAAGCAGTCAGAACGGAGATGTGGAAATGGACAGTGCCATTTCCATGGAAGAGTATACAATTAACATCGACGGCTTTTATGACCTGGAAGTAAACGGAAGTGATTTCGATTATGATGATAATATAATGAGCGGAATCTATGAGTATGTCGGTCAAAAGGCGACAAATTCCCTAACCATTAATGGCGGTGGCATAGATACAGAGTTGAGATTTGCTTACTAAAGCAGTATCATATATAGCAGATGGCTAATATAAGTTAGATAAAAGTTGGATGAATTTCCCAAATAGTGAAAAGGAGAGAAAAAATGAGCAAAAACAAGAAAATAGTAACTGGCGCAGTAGCGGCAATAGTGGTATTGGCACTTGCCGGAGGAATATGGTGGTACATTGATGAAAGACCAAAAACGCCGGATATAACCGATCAGGAAGCTCAGCAGATTGCCCTGGAGGATGCCGGTTTAACAGCTGAAAATGCCATGATTACGGTTTCATATGATAATGAGGATAACGAATATGAAGTTGATGTAATAAGCGCTGACGGTTCTCAAGAATATGAATATACCATAAACGGTAAAAACGGTAAGATAAAGGATAAGGAAATGACAACAAGGTCAATTCCAAACACACAGAGCGGTAATGCTGGAACTTCACAGAATGGCACTGCAAATTCAGAAAATTCCGCAGCAAATGCTAATGGAGCAGCCTCTGCAGCCACATTAACTTTGGAGGATGCAAAAAATGCGGCTCTAAAGGATGGTGGATTTTCTGCTTCCGATGTTAACTTCGTGAAGCAGGAATTTGATGCCGACAGCAACGAATATGATGTTGAATACATAGCCACAGATAAGAACGACGGTAAGCAGTACAAGTATGAATATGAAATCAACGCTTCCAATGGCAACATCAACAATAAGAGCAAAGATGTGGACATTTACTAAGATGAATTTGATTGAATATTGATAATTTTGCGAAAACGGGCATACATTGCCCGTTTTTTGATATATAATATATTTATAAAGCGCGTAACTGTGAAAGGAGGAAGACAATATGGCTAAGAAAAAGACGATCCTTGATCTTTATGAAATGAAAGAAAGAGGCGAACAGGCGGTATGGATGGTACTGTATGATTCCATATTTGCAGGATATGCAGAGGCAGCCGGAATGGATATGGTGCTGTGCGGAGATTCCCTGGGCATGATGGTTTACGGTAACGAAGGAACGGTTCCAGTAACCATGGACCAGTGCATCGCCCATTGTCAGGGCGTGAGAAAGGGAGCACCGAACACCTACCTTATTGGAGATATGCCTTTTGGAGCATACCATATTAGCTGTGAGGACGCTATTAAAAATGCGTTGAGATTTTATAAGGAAGCGGATGTTGACGCCATTAAGCTTGAAGGCGGAGTTACCGTTGCCGACAAAATCAGAGCTATCACAGATGCGGGCATGGTAGTATTTGGACACATCGGACTTACTCCACAGAGCTCTGCTTCCATGGGCGGATTTAAGGCTCAGGGCAGAACAGTGGAAAGTGCTAAGGCAATTATAGAAGACGCTATCGCTGTATATAAGGCAGGAGCCAGAACACTTCTCCTTGAAGGCGTGCCGGAAGAAGTATGCGCATATGTTCATAAGATGCTTCCGATTCCTGTATACGGCATCGGTGCCGGAGCTGACTGCGATGGTCAGGTTATTCTTGCTGCGGATGCTCTGGGAATGTTCAAGAACTTCACTCCTAAATTTGCTAAAAAGTATGCGGATATAGCAGAAGTAGCTACAAAGGGTATGGAAGAATACATTAAGGAAGTTAAGGGAAGAGTTTTCCCTGCACCTGAACACAAGTATAAAGTATCCGGCGATCAGGCTGAATTTGATAAGCTGTTTGCCGAAATGGAAGAAAAGTTTAAATAAAAGTAGGGTCTTGTAAAGACCGAAAGGAGGGACAATTATGCCGAAAATGGCTGATAGAATGCTGTATATGGAAGATACGGCCAAGATAATAAGAGGTCTCTTCAATGCCATGGGGGACCCTGAAACAATCTCCTTCGGAGGCGGTGCACCTGCCAGCGAAGGATTGCCTGTAGACCAGGTGAGAGAAATCTGTAACGATGTTATGACCTGGGATAAGAGAGGCGTGGAAGCGCTGCAGTACGGCTCCGTGCTGGGAGTTCCTGACTTGAGGAAAGCAGTATGCGATGTGCTTCTAAAACCGAAGGGAATCGATGCAGATCCCGATGAAGTTATGATTGTAAACGGCGGACTTGAAACAATGAATCTGCTGTGTCAGGTATATATAAATCCGGGGGATGTTATTCTCGTGGAATCCCCTACATTTGTTCACTGCGTGGAGATATTTGAGATGTTTCAAGCAAAGTGCGTTGCAGTTGAGTGTGACGACCAGGGCTTTGTAATGGAAGATCTGGAAAACAAAATTAAGGAATACAATCCTAAATTCGTATATGTAATTCCGACTTTCCAAAATCCTACTGGAAAGACCCTTCCTGCGGACAGAAGAGAAAAGCTGGCAGAACTGGGAAGCAAATACGATGTTATAGTTCTTGAGGATGACCCGTACAGAGAACTGCGATACAGCGGTGAGGACTTGCCTCCGATTAAGAAATTTGATAAGACAGGCAACACCGTATATGCCAACAGTTTCTCTAAGGTGTTTTCACCGGGCAGCAGACTGGGTTTCGTATATGCGGATAAGAGCATTATAGCAAGACTCTTTGATGCAAAGACTGCAACCAACTCTCATACATCAAACTTCGCGCAGGTGGTTTGTGCAGAGTTCTTTAACAGAGGTTACTTCCATGAAAACCTCAAAAAACTCATAGCAATCCATAAGGAAAGAAGAGATGCTATGATAGCAGCCATCGACAAATATCTGCCGGAAGGTACAAAGAGAGTATTCCCGGATGGCGGACTGTTCACTTGGGTTGAACTGCCGGGCGGCATCAACACAACGGAGCTTCTCGAAAAAGCTGCGGATTACCATGTGGCATACATCGCCGGTGCAGGATTCTTTACAGATAAGGACGGTAAGGGCAGCAATGCCATGAGAATCAGTTTCGGTAATGTAAGTCCTGAAAAAATCGACGAGGGTATGAGAAGACTCGGTGAGCTGATTAAGGCGGAAATGAAATAAAGTGATTTTATATATTCCTCGACAAAAAAGGACAGGCGCAAAGCCTGTCCTTTAAAGTGCGTATTTGCGTGTTATTTATTTTCCGAAGTATCTCTGGAGAAGTCCTGCGAAAGCTCTTCCATGTCTTGCTTCGTCCTTAGCCATTTCATGAACTGTGTCATGGATAGCGTCAAGGTTAAGCTGCTTAGCCTTTGTAGCGAGGGCTTTCTTACCTTCGCAAGCACCGCATTCAGCGTCAACTCTCATCTGCAGGTTCTTTTCTGTGGAGTCTGTAACAACTTCGCCGAGAAGTTCAGCAAATTTTGCAGCATGTTCAGCTTCTTCGTAAGCAGCCTTTTCCCAGTAAAGACCGATTTCAGGGTAGCCTTCTCTATGAGCTACTCTTGCCATTGCCAGATACATACCTACTTCTGTGCATTCGCCCATGAAGTTGTCTCTGAGGCCCTGAACGATTTCAGGATCAACGTCCTTGGCAACGCCTACAACATGCTCGTCGGCCCAAACCATTTCTCCTTCAACCTTCTTGAATTTATCTGCCGGTACACCGCACTGTGGGCATTTTTCCGGTGGATTGTCGCCTTCATAAGTATATCCGCAAACTGTGCAAACCCATTTCATAATTATTACCTCCTGTTTGTCTTTTCTTATCATTTGTATGCTCATATAAAACAAAATCTACGATATTTATTATACCATTGAGGCGACTATATTAAACATAAAAAATATGTTAATTTACGCTTTTTTGTGGTAATATTTTATGTAGATGTTTGAAAAAATACGGAGGTAAGATAAATGGAAGCTAAAATCAAAGAAGTACTTGATCAGATTAGACCGATACTGCAGAGAGACGGCGGAGATCTAGAATTTGTTGAATACACTGAAGATAAGGTGGTTCGCGTAAGACTTCAGGGAGCATGCGCAGGCTGCATGGGAGCACAGATGACTCTTAAGGGCATCGTTGAAAACATCCTTAAGGAAGCATATCCAGAAGATGTTGCTTACGTTGAAGCTGTACAGTAAAGACGGGAAAGCAGTCTAAAGGCTGCGGATAACGGAGGTAAAAGTGGACGAAATCGGAGCTATAAAGCAGAGATTAAGGGAAAGCCAGGATGAAATGCTTTCCACACTGCAACAGCTGATTGGCATAAACAGTGAAGCTGCGGAGCCCGAAAAGGACTGTCCGTTTGGGAAAGGCGTTTCGGACGCCTTTCTTTATATGCTGAAAAAAGCAGAAGAGGACGGGTTTAAAACGGTGAACACCGATAATTACGGCGGGCATATAGAGTTTTCTGCTGGAGAAAATGCTGACGGTTTAACTATGGGTATCTTAGGTCATCTTGATGTGGTGCCTGCGGGAAGCGGATGGGACTTTGATCCCTTCGGCGGAGAAATAAAAGACGGCCGCATATACGGTCGCGGTGCAGAGGATGATAAGGGACCTACCTTGGCAGCATATTATGCCATGAAAGCCATAAAGGATTGCGGTATAGAGCTTAAAAAGAATGTAAGGCTGATTCTCGGCCTTGATGAGGAAACCGAGTGGGAAGGTATAAAATACTATTTAGAGCATGAGGAAGCACCGGATTTTGGATTTACACCGGATGCTGATTTCCCTGTGGTGCACGGAGAAAAGGGAATCCTTATCTTTGACCTAGCTCAGAAATTTAAAAAGACAGGAACCACCGGCATCGAACTGCGCAAGTTCACCGGAGGAAACGCTCCGAATATGGTGGCAGACAGTGCAAGGATGGTTGTCTACTCTAAGGATCAGAGCGTTTACGATGGTATAAGGGATAAGGTTAAAGCTTATCGTGAAGAAACTGGTTATGATGTAAAGGTAAAAGGTGCAGGAAAGAGTCTGGAGATAACGGCGACAGGCATTTCTTCCCACGGGGCGGAGCCGCAGAAGGGGCTTAATGCCATTTCAATTCTTATGGGGTTTGCGGCAAACATTGAATTTGACAATGAAGGAGTCAATGACTTTATTGCCTTTTATAACGAAAGACTTGCCTTTGAAACCGATGGAGCAAGCCTTGGCATAAACCTTAAGGACGAAGTATCCGGCGGCACAGTTGTAAATGTAGGAATGATTGAAGCGGATAAAAATTCTGCAAGGCTTTCAATCAATGTGAGATTTCCTGTGACCTTTGACGACGAAATGGTTTACTCAGCTTTGGGAAAGACATTGGAAAACTATGATATCGGTGTGGTAAAGAAAAAATATCAGGAACCGCTGTATGTTGAAAAGGATGACCCTATGGTGGTAACCTTGATGGATGTATATAAAAATGTAACCGGAGATGTTGCAGCAGAGCCTATGATAATCGGCGGAGGTACCTATGCGAGAGCTGCAGAGGGCTTTGTGGCTTTCGGTGCTAAATTCCCAGAGGAAGAGGAAAAAGCGCACCAGAAAAATGAAAGTGCATCTATTGAAAGTCTTATGAAGGCGGCGGAAATCTATGCCGAAGCTATTTACAGACTATGCGTATAGTAGGACAAAAAATTAAAAAATTCATTTAAAGTGTCAGATTTTCCTTTCTTGATTCGTATTATCTGTAGAAGACAACAAAAGGAGGATACGAAGATGAAGGGAAATATGAATAAAGTGAAGAAAACCCTGGCGGTAACATGTGCGCTGGCTCTGATGTTTGGAGGAGGAATGGCATACGGCATATATGGAACGGTAAGCGCAGATGCGGCCGATAGCGGAACCGTAAAGGATATAGTGACAAAGGCGGCAGTTCAGGCTGATTGCCCATACGATGGTGAATGTCCGTATGACGGTGAATGTCCTAGATATGAAAATTGTCCGAACAACGCAGATTGTCCATATGACGGAAATGGACCGCAGGATGGCACCGGAATGCAGTATGGTAAGGCAGATGTAAACGGACATCATGGCGACGGTAATGGCAATGGATATGGCGCCGCTAATGGAAACGGACACCATGGTAATGGTGCCGGCAACGGCAGGCATATGAACTGCAGATAAAAAATTTCAATTGACAGATACGAAATTAAAAAAGTATGAGATCGGAAGAAGATGTAAAAAAAGCGATATACACATATTCGGATTCCATAAAGAGAATATGCATTCTCTATCTTAAAAGTCCTCAGGACACAGAGGATATTATGCAAAACGTTTTTCTTAAGTATGCCATGCATGATAAACATTTTGAAACCGAAGAGCATAGAAAAGCATGGCTCATGAAGGTGGCGGTGAATGCCTGCAGGGATCTTTTGAAAAGCTTTTATCGCAAAAAGATAGCTTTGACGGATGTAATTCCTGAAATGGCTGCTGATGAAGACTCTCAGGACGGATATGTGCTGGAAGCGGTCTTATCACTTCCCGCTAAATATAAGGAAGTAATTTACCTTAAATATTTTGAGGGCTATGATGGCGGAGAAATAGCCCAAATAACCGGAAGAAAACTAAACAGCGTATACAAGCTACTGGACAGAGGCCGCGATATGCTGGCTCAAAGGCTTGGAGGTGATGATCTTGAATAAAATAGAAAAAGCCTTCGGAAATATAAAAGCCGATGATGCCCTCAAAGAAGCGACATTTGAAAAGGTTGCAGTTCAGATGAGAACGCAGCCTGAAAAAAGCAAGGTCGTAAAACAGAGAAGAAATGCTCGCAGATTTGCTGCGGTGGCAGCAGTGCTAGTAGTAGCTCTTGTATTTGCAGGCGGCGGATACCATGTATACGCAAAACCTGTATCATATATAACCATGAATGTAAATCCATCAGTTGAACTGGGAATTAACCGTTGGGATAAAGTGGTTGAGTGCACGGGACTTAATGCCGATGGAAGTGAACTTTTGGATAGAGTTGATGTGAAGGGCCTTAACTACAAGAATGCCATGGAAGAGCTGATAGGCGACGAACAGATACAAAGCTGTATAAATAAAGGTGATGAATTTGCTTTTTCTGTGACTTCTGAGGATGACAGCATGGCAAATGAAGTGGAAAGTATCTGCAGCGGTCATGGCATGAAGTATCATTGTAACAGAGAAGGTAATGGAACTGGAGAGCATCACGGACAAAATGCCGAAGTAAACTCAAATGGCGGAAATGGACAAAATGGCGGTTACGGTCACAGACATGGTAGATAAAATTTACTCTGGAAATATAAAAGGATGCGCAGCGTTGCGCATCCTATTTGAGTGGCAATTATATGCCTATTTTTTCATTTCTTTAAATTCTTCTCTGAGTTCTTCCTTGAGCTCCTGCTTCATTTCTTCCATGGATGAAGCGATTGCATCTTTAACGATGGAAGCAATTATAGAAGGATGAGGAGCGGAAGTCTCTCCATAAAGCTCGCTGGCGTTATTTACAGCGGAAGGAGCCATTTCGATATTGCTGTCGAAAATGTTCTGAAGTTCTGCTTCTTCTCCCGGATAACGACCTGGGTCGTTCTTAAGAGCGATATGTTCTGTGTTCTTAATCTGTTCAAGAACTTCCTTTTCCTCTTTGAGAACATCTTCCAACATTTCATGAGGTACATTATTCAGCAGGAAGAGTTCTTCTAGTTCACGACGTACTTCATAGTTTGTATGGATGATTTCCAAAAACAGCTTGAAGTTGGAGCTCTTTGATGCGTTTTCAAACTGCTCAACGTCCTTTTTAATAAACGAGATGATATTTTCCACAGTTTCGAAACGATAGTTTCTTACAGGATATGGTTCGATCCTCTGGAGATATATTTTTTCCTCGTCTTTAATGTAATAGAAATATGATACGGTAAGCTCAGGATTTATTTCAAACTTAACTACCGCTACTCTTGAAGTGCTGGACTGTATTTTAGTAGCTCCCAGCTGTTTTAAACTCAGATGCAGCATATCTGCCGAAACTGAAGATCTTGCCATTTTCTATTCCTCCTTAACATAAAAAAATCAATTCTTTTATGGCTGTGATCATTATTCACCATTACTTATTTTACACTTTTTTTCTGATTTTGCAATCATATAATTGACGGAGTTTTTCGCCGGTGTTATACTGACATCGTAAGTTAATAAAACGAATGTTTCAGGGCGAGGTGAAAGTCCTCACTGGCGGTGAAGAGCATAGGCTACAAGTCCGCGAGCCGAAAGGCAGAACCGGTAAAATCCGGTACCAACGGTTAAAGTCCGGAAGGAAGAAACGGTAAAGGGTTTTCTTTTATTTATTTTTGCGTGTAAGTCCCCGAACATTCGGTTCGGGGATTTTTATTAGGGAGGAAAGAATATGAACGGACAGAATGCCGCAGAAAACGGAGCCGGAACAGTAACACTGACTCAAAAGAAAACGGTAAAGCTGGCAAAAATGGCCATGCTGGTGGCTATATCGCTTTTGCTTGTTAATATACATTTTCCTATATTTCCGCCTATAGCATTTATGGAATACGATCCGGCAGACATTCCTATTTTGATTGGAACCTTTGCTTTCGGACCGGCAGCGGGAATCCTTATTACAGTGGTAACCGCTTTGCTGCAAGGCTTTACTGTAAGTGCTGCCAGCGGACTATACGGTATATTGATGCACATTATAGCAACTGGCACATATGTACTTGTGGCAGGCTTTATATACAAATTCCATAAGGGTAAAAAGAGTGCTGTAATAGCTCTTATAGCAGGCACATTGGCAATGACTGCAATAATGGTGCCGGCCAATTTAACTATTACACCGTACTTTATGGGAGTTCCGGTGGATGCCGTAACTGCACTGCTGCCTTTTATCATCGCTTTTAACCTTATAAAGGCAGGTGTGAATGGTCTTATTACTTTCCTGGTTTACAAGAGAGTATCTAAGTTCCTTCACAGATAATCCAAAAATGACCGACAAGGATATAGACTAATATGAAACAGATAATTATAAAAAACGAAGATGAAACAAAAGCCTTTGGCGAAAAGTTGGCTTCTCGCCTAAAAAAAGGTGATATTCTAGCATTGGTAGGAGATCTTGGAACCGGTAAGACGGCTCTGACAAAATATATAGCCAAGGGTCTTGGCATAAAGAGCGAAATAACAAGCCCGACATTTACCATAGTTCGTGAATACAAGGAAGGCAGATTGCCGTTGTATCACTTTGATGTGTATCGCACAGGAAGTGTTGAAGAAATGTATGACCTTGGATATGAGGAATACTTTTATGGCGACGGTGTATGTGTGATAGAATGGGCGGATATGATTTCCGAAATAATCCCTGAGGAGGCTTTGATTATAGCCATAGACAGGGGAAGCACACCTGATGAAAGGATGTACCGATGCAATTTTGATATAGATAGCTTAAACGGCTGATATATACGACTAATATTAAACAACTAAAAATAAAATGATCTTCAGGGCAGGGTGCAAGTCCCTACCGGCGGTAAAGCCCGCGAGCCGAAAGGCATGATCCGGTGAGATTCCGGGGCCGACAGTATAGTCTGGATGGAAGAAGGTCTGAACATACCATTGATATTTATAACAGATATTATATTTGATATGCGACGATAGCTCTGAACTTAAACCTCAGAGCTATTTTTTTATGACCTAACCCAATTTCTCGAAGAGAAATTGTTGGTAGGTCAAACGTCAGGAGTGCAGCACTTTAGTGCGTGGCACTCTACGACGCATGACCTAACCCAAAGGCAAACATCAGAAATTGCGCTAAGAGCACGTCTTGTGCCCGGAACGGGTATGGCACTCTACGGCGGCAAATATACCTAACCCAATTTATCGAAGTCAAATTATAAATGAAATGAGGTGATTTCTTGATTGAAGAAAAATACATGCAGGAGGCCATCGCTCTTGCAAAGAAAGGAACAGGAAGAGTTTCTCCAAACCCTCTAGTGGGTGCTGTCATAGTCAAGGACGGCGAAGTAATAGGAAGAGGATATCATGAAAAATATGGACAGCCCCATGCAGAAAGAAATGCTCTGTCATCGTGCAGTGTATCACCGGAAGGTGCAGACATGTATGTGACATTAGAACCATGCTGCCACCACGGTAAACAGCCACCGTGTACTGAAGCCATAGTTGCTGCGGGAATAAAGAGAGTGATAATAGGCTCATCTGATCCCAATCCACTGGTAAGCGGTAAGGGAGTGGTTTTTCTCAAGGAGCATGGCATAGAGGTGGAAGAAGGTTTTATGAAGGAAAAATGCGATGCCTTAAACGATATATTCTTTCACTATATAAGGACAGGAAGACCATTTGTAACCATGAAATATGCCATGACCATGGATGGAAAGATTGCCGCTTTTACGGGAAAATCAAAATGGATAACCGGCGAAGAGGCAAGGAAGCATGTTCACGGTGAGCGCAACAGACATACTGCCATAATGGTGGGAGTGGGAACGGTAATAGCTGATGATCCTATGCTCACATGCCGTATAGAGGGGGGCAGAAATCCTGTAAGAATAATATGCGACAGTAGATTGAGAACACCTATAGCTTCATCTCTGGTTTTATCTACCGATGAGGCTCCCGTTATAATAGCAACCTGTTCAGATGATAAAAAGAAGGCAGCAGAATACATTGAAAAAGGCTGCAGGATATTAAAGGTCAAAGAAAAGGGCGGCAGGATAGATTTGGCTGACCTTATGAAAAAGTTGGGCGAGGAAAAAATCGACAGCATACTTTTAGAGGGCGGTGGAACCCTCAACTGGGAAGCCCTCAAAAGCGGTATTGTCAATAGAGTACAGGCTTACATAGCTCCGAAGCTTTTAGGAGGAAAAGATGCTAAAACACCTGTGGAAGGTAAAGGCGCTCCTTCACCTCAGGAAGCAGTCATGCTAGGTGAAAACAGGATAACAAAGCTTGGAGATGATCTGCTTATAGAAAGCGAGGTGATATCCGATGTTCACGGGAATAGTTGAGGAAATCGGAAAGATATGCGATATCACAAAGGGAAGGCATTCGGCAACACTGACCATTGAAGCAAATAAAGTTCTTGGGGATGCAAAAATAGGCGACAGCATAGCTGTAAACGGCATTTGCCTTACGGTGACTTCACTTCCATCAGGAAGATTTACAGCAGATGTCATGCATGAGACCATGAACAGGACATCCATGGGGAAGCTGAGGCCCGGTGACAGGGTAGGACTTGAAAGAGCAATGCCTGTAAATGGGAGATTTGGAGGCCATATTGTAGCCGGACATGCGGACGGAACTGGAACAATCGAAGATATTAGAAAAGATGATAACGCCATATGGTACACGGTGAGAACGAGCCCGGAAATAATGAAATACATCGTGGAAAAGGGCTCTGTGGCACTGGACGGCATAAGCCTGACCGTAGCCAAAATCACCGAAAATACGTTTTCCATATCGGCAATACCCCATACCGTGGCAAATACGGTTTTAAAGGACAGACAAAAAGGCGATATGGTGAATATAGAAAACGATATTGTCGGCAAATATATAGAAAAGCTTATTAAATACGACGAAGGCAAAGCTGCAGGAGCAGAAAATAAAAAGAATGCAGAAAGCGGCATAACTAGTGAATTCTTGATGAGACACGGATTTTAGTCCGTATCATATAATAGGAGGTTAAAAAATGGAGCAGTTTAACACGATTGAAGAAGCTCTTGATGAGCTGAGACAGGGAAAAATAATAATGGCAACAGATGACCCTGACAGAGAAAACGAAGGGGATTTAATCTGTGCCGCAGAATTTGCCACAACGGAAAATATAAACTTTATGGCAACCCATGCAAAGGGCCTTATATGTATGCCAATGTCCGAAGAATACGTAAAAAAACTGATGATACCGCAGATGGTAACCAACAATACAGACAATCACGAAACGGCCTTTACGGTATCCATTGACCATGTAAGCACAACCACGGGAATATCCGCAGCTGAAAGGTCCATTACAGCCATGGCCTGTGTGGACGAAAACGCAAGACCTGAAGATTTCAGAAGACCTGGTCATATGTTCCCTCTCTTGGCAAAACCAAATGGCGTTTTAGAGAGAAACGGCCATACTGAGGCCACAGTTGATTTGTGTCGCCTGGCAGGGCTTAAGGAATGCGGGCTTTGCTGCGAAATAATGCGTGAGGACGGTACGATGATGAGGACTCCTGAGCTTAAAGCCATGGCTGAGGAAATGGGCATAAAGTTTATTACCATAAAGGATTTGCAAAAGTATAGAAAGTGCCATGAAAAACTGGTGGATGAAGTTGCAACGGTTTCCATGCCTACAAAGTACGGAGATTTTAAAGCAAAATGCTTTGTGGATCGCGTAAGCGGAGAACACCACATCGCCCTTATAAAAGGTGAAATAGGGGACGGAAAAGATGTTTTATGCAGAGTTCATTCAGAATGTCTCACAGGGGATACCTTTGGCTCCCTCAGATGTGACTGCGGTCAGCAGTTTGCTGCAGCCATGACTCAGATAGAAAAGGAAGGCAGAGGCATCATGCTCTATATGAGACAGGAAGGCAGAGGTATCGGTCTTGTAAATAAATTCCGCGCCTATGAACTGCAGGAGAAGGGTATGGATACTCTTGAAGCAAACCTGGCATTGGGGTTTGACGGTGACGAAAGAGAATACCATATAGGGGCTCAGATTCTCAGAGAACTGGGAGTTAAGGAAATGAGGCTTCTTACAAATAATCCAGACAAGATATATCAGTTGGAGGAGTTCGGTATAAAAATAACTGAAAGAGTGCCTATCCAGATGGACGCCACTGATTATGACCTGTCATACCTTAAGACAAAGCAGGAAAAGATGGGCCATATGCTCGAATATTGATGGATGAAATAAATGAAATAATAAGCGATTAGTAGATCAGTATAATTAAAGAAAGGATAATTAAAAATGAAAAAATTTGAAGGAAGACTTGTATCGGAAAATATAAAAATCGGAATTGTTGCTTCTCGTTTTAATGAGTTTATAACATCTAAGCTTCTTTCCGGAGCTATGGATGGCCTTTTAAGACATGATGTTAAGGAAGAGGATATTCATGTGGCATGGGTACCGGGAGCCTTTGAAATACCTCTTATCGCTTCTAAAATGGCAAAAAGCGGAAAGTACGATGCGGTAATATGCCTTGGAGCGGTAATCCGTGGGGCGACAAGTCATTACGATTATGTATGCAATGAAGTAGCTAAGGGGATTGCCATGGTTTCATTGGAAAGCGGCGTACCGGTGATGTTTGGAATTCTTACTACAGAAAATATCGAGCAGGCCATAGAAAGAGCAGGAACAAAGGCAGGAAACAAAGGCTTTGATTGTGCTACAGGGGCTATTGAGATGATAGATCTTATCAGAAATATGGATAAATAAATGTTTGTCATGCCCATCATTACTATAAGCGATATACATATTATCAAACCGTAAAAAATGGAAATCAGCGCCTTTGCTATTATGCTTTTAAAAAACAGAAAATGCGCTATTACTACAATTCCTGTCAGATATGCACCTGATGTAAACTTTTATACCACACACATGATACATGTTATAACAACATATAGATAAATCAGGTTCAAGAAATTACTAAAAGAATGTAATGGCAGCAATGGAATTATGTTTTTTAAAGTAAAACGCCGCTCCCGATTTGGGAGCGGCAATTATAATTTCTATGCAAATATTCCGTATCTGAGTACCAGATATATGGACGAAATCACTATGGACATAAGCATCATTGGGAAGCCTAATTTGAAGAATGTCGCAAATGAAATCGGATGACCGTGCTTTGCACTGATGTTTGCAAGTACGATGTTTGCTGAAGCTCCGACCAGAGTACCGTTACCACCGAGACAAGCACCAAGGGATATTGCCCACCAGAGAGGGAATATATCCATGCCGCTCTGTCCCATATCGATAATCAGTGGGATGAGGGCTGCAACAAACGGTATGTTGTTGAGTATAGTTGACAGCAGTGCCGATGCCCAGAGTATAACTAGCATAGTCAGTATAGGCTTGTCGGATGTTGCATTTATAACAATTTCTGCCAGCTGACCTACAACACCTGTTTCCACAAGACCGCCTACAACGATAAACAGTGCTGTGAAGAAGATGATGGAAGTCCATTCAACATCTGCAATGATATCCTCTGCCTTCTGCTTGCCGATAATCATCATAATAACTGCAGCTGTAAGAGCTATTGTGCTGGATTCGGCATGCAGCTGAGAGTGGAATACAAAACCTAAAACAACTAAGATTATCATCACAACACCTTTTTTCATAAGTGCTGGATCTTCGATGGCTTTCTTTTCATCAAGCATCATTACCTGATTGATGGCAGACTGTTCAACCTGCATCTTGTTGCCGTATATAAACTTAAGGCATATTATGAATACTATCATTATAATCACGATAGCAGGAGCCGCATGGCATATGAAGTCCATAAAGGACAGACCTGCCTGGCTACCGATCATGATGTTCGGAGGGTCACCGATGAGTGTGGCCGTACCGCCCATGTTGGATGCCAGCACCTGTGACATCAGATAAGGTACAGGATTGAGACCAAGGATTCTTGTAATGGAAATAGTCATTGGACCAATCAACAGTACAGTTGTAACGTTGTCCAAAAATCCGGACAAAACAGCGGTAACGATGACAAAGAGCATCATTATTCGCCACGGGTCGCCTTTGGCGATTTTGGCGGATTTGATGGCGATGTACTCGAACATGCCTGAATGCTTAAGCACATTTACAAAGAGCATCATACCAATCAGTACGCCGATGGTGTTGTAGTCGATATAGCTGGCTGCGGATTCCACATCCAGTATCTGGAACAGTAGCAGTGCCACAGCTCCGGCCACGGCTACAACAGCTTCGTGGATTTTATTGACCACAATGAGGCCGATTACGGCCAGGAATACGATTATGGAAATAGTCTGTTCCATAAATTTCCCTCCTTCTGAGATAGTATATATTGCTGTTTTTCACTGTGATATTTTTTGTTTTAACTCACTGGATTATTCTAACTCAATATTTATTTTTTTCAAGCCTTTTTTACTTATAATTTATAATTTATCGCGTGAAAACATTTTTTATGATAAAATAACATGTTGTACAAGAGAAAAACAGGAAGGTAAAATCTTATGAAAATCCTTGCAATAGAGACTACCGGGCCCTTTTGCAGCGTGGCTCTAATCGATGAAAAAGGAAATATATCCGTTAAAGAATCTGGCGAAAAATTAAACCATTTAAAGACTCTTATGCCTATGGCAGAGGAACTGCTCGAAGAAAATTCTATAAATATGAAGGAAATATCAGCAATAGCAGTATCAATTGGGCCGGGATCCTTTACGGGGATAAGGATAGGAGTAACGACGGCACGAAGCCTGGCTCAGATATTGGACATCAGGTGTATACCAGTTCCTACTCTCAAGGCTTTTGCAATAGGCTTGAGGGATAAAGGAAATGCTGGCGGTGACAAGGCTGTATGCCCTGTATTTGATGCAAGACGAAAGCAGATATACGCTTGCTGTCTGATAGGAGATGAAGAGGTGGTTTCTTCCGGTGCATATGATCCCGATGAATTTTTGGATAAAGTTAAAAATGCAATGAATGAAAAAAACATATCCGAAAGCATAATTGCAGGAGATGGAACGGTGCCATATGAAGACCTTATAAATGAGAGTATGGAAAAGGATGGCTTTACCACCGATATTAAAAGGGAAACATATCAGGAGGCCGGCGCCGTGGCAAAGCTAGCCCTTGAAATGTATGAAAAAGATGAAACAGTGAATTACGAGGAACTTAAGCCGGAATATATGAGAAAACCGGAAGCTCAAAGAAGACTTGAAGAAAGGTTGAAGGGACTTTAAATGAAAACCTACGATAATATAGTTTTCAGAGAAGCCCTTTCCGCAGATATAGATGCCATAGCTGAGTTGGAAAAGGTATGCTTTAAGGACCCCTGGAGTAGAGCAGCAATAAGGGATGAAATCGATAAAAATCCCATGTCCCTTTATATGGTTGCTGAAGATGCGGATATAAAACAGGTGATAGGATATGCCGGCCTGTGGCAGATTTTTGATGAAGGAAATATAACGAATATAGCTGTCGATCCTAAGCGCAGGAGAGAAGGCATAGGAGACAGGCTTGTGGGAGAACTTGTGAGAAATTCAATGGAGAGAGGAATGATTTCCTTCACATTGGAAGTGAGAGTTTCAAACAGTCCGGCAATAAGCCTGTATGAACGCCACGGCTTTGAGATTGCAGGCATCCGTCCGGGATATTATGTGGACGGTGAGGATGCATATATAATGTGGCTGTATACTGAAGAGAGAAAGGATAATAAATGAAAGACGGAAAATTCATCACGCTGGCGGTGGAGTCCAGCTGTGACGAGACCTCTGTGGCTGTTATGGCAGACGGTCGAGAAATACTTTCAAATATAATATCTTCGCAGATAGATATACATAAGCAATACGGAGGAGTGGTGCCAGAGATCGCCTCAAGGCATCATCTGGAAAATATAAATCATGTTACAAATCAGGCTCTGTCAGAAGCAGGCTGCTCTTTTTCCGACGTTGATATGATAGGTGTGACAAAGGGTCCTGGTCTTGTGGGAGCACTGCTTATAGGAGTTGCTGCTGCAAAGTCATATGCGGCGGCATTAAACCTTCCACTGGTGGGAGTGCATCACATACTCGGTCATATAAGCGCAAACTTTATAGAGCATAAGGATTTAGAACCGCCATTTACGGCATTGGTAATTTCCGGAGGTCATACATACATTGCGGAAATGGAGAGCTACACTTCTTGCAGGATTTTGGGAAGCACCAGAGATGATGCTGCAGGTGAAGCCTATGACAAGGTTGCAAGGGTGCTAGGCTTAGGATATCCGGGAGGACCGTTGATAGATAAGATAGCAAAGGAAGGCAACCCGGAAGCGGTTCATTTTAAGAGGGTGTTTCTTGAAAAGGACAGCTTTGATTTTAGCTTTAGCGGCATAAAAACCGGTGTGCTCAATTATGTAAATACAGAAAAACAGGCGGGAAGAGAAATAAATGTGGCTGATGTTGCGGCATCCTTTCAGCAGGCTGTACTTGATGTAACCGTTGCAAAGGCAGTGGGAGCTGCTGAGCTTCTTAAAAAGGACAGACTGGTGTTGGCAGGGGGAGTTGCAGCAAACAGCAAGCTCAGACAGATGCTTTCCGATGAATGTAAAAAGAAAGGGATAAAGCTGTACTATCCTTCTCCGGTGCTCTGTACCGATAACGCTGCTATGATAGGCTGCGCTGCCTATTACAGCTATAAGGCGGGTAACAGAGATGGACTGGATATGGATGCGTACGCGGATTTACCGTTATGATAATACTCAGTGCAAAGGACATATGTAAAAGCTATGGAACAGATGTTATCCTGGATAACATCTCCTTTCATGTTAATAAGGGGGACAGGGTCGGAATAGTCGGCTTAAACGGTGCCGGAAAGTCCACCTTGTTAAGAATATTGACCGGTGAGCTTGCCAGCGACAGCGGTGATTTTTTCGTATCTCAGGATACAACCATAGGGTATCTTAAGCAGGCTGATGGCTTTAATCCTGAAAATACGGTGCTTGAGGAAGCTGAAGCGGTCTTTTCGGACTTGGCAGCAAAGGAAAAAAGGATGTTGGAGCTTTCTGAAAAGATGGCAAACATCGATTATGGCAACGGCGGCAAGGAAGCAGAATCCCTTATGGCGGAATACGATAGGCTCAACGTGGAATTTGAAAGGGAAGGCGGATACTCCTACAGAAGCGATATCAGAGGAGTGCTGAGCAGCATGGCCTTTACCGATGAATACTTCAATAAAAAGATTAAAACCCTTTCCGGCGGTGAGAGAACAAGACTATCCTTGGCTTGTTTGCTTTTAAAAAAGCCGGATCTGCTGTTCTTGGACGAGCCTACAAACCATCTGGATATTGCCACGCTAAGATGGCTTGAGCAGTATCTTAAGGGATATCAGGGGACATTTATGGTGGTTTCCCATGACAGATATTTTCTGGATAAAACCGTAAGCAGAATCTTTGAAGTGAGAAATCACAGGCTCGATATATATGAAGGTAATTACCGCGCCTTCGCTGAAAAGAAAAGAACTCTCAGAGAAAGTGAGCTGAGAAAATACGAAAACCAGCAAAAGGAAATAAAGCGACAGGAAGAAATGATACGCCGCTTTAAGCAAAGAGGCACCGAAAAGCTAGCGAAAAGGGCTAAATCCAGAGAAAAACGCCTGGAAGCCATGGATGTGGTAAAGAGGCCGGATGGCGAAAAGGGACGCATGAAAATTCGCTTTAAAGAGGAATTTCAGAGCGGTAAGGATGTTATATTTGCTGAAGGCTTAGGTAAGAGTTTCGGATATGGACCTTCTGCCACAGAGCTTTTTAAAAATGCCGGCTTTGACATTAAAAGGGGAGAAAAGGTTTGCCTACTTGGTCCAAACGGTGTCGGAAAGACAACTTTGCTCAGAATGATAATGCAGGAAATACAGCCTTCTGAAGGATATATAAAGACCGGAACAAATGTTAAAATCGGATATTACGACCAGGGACAGCGTTTATTAAACGATAATCTATCGGTAATAGAGGAGGTTCATGATTCCTACAGATTGTATTCCGAATCGGAAATAAGAGGAATACTGGGGAGATTTATGTTTAAGGATGACATGATATATCTTCCAGTGGGTTCCCTTTCCGGGGGAGAAAAGGCAAGGCTTTCACTGCTTAAGCTGATGATGTCCGGAGCAAATCTGCTTCTCATGGACGAGCCTACAAATCATCTGGACATAGAGTCCAAGGAAGTCTTTGAAGATGCCCTTTTGGAATTTCCGGGAACTGCTTTGATAGTTACCCATGACAGATATTTTCTTTCCAGAATACCTGACAGGATACTTGAGCTCAACAGAGAAGGCATAAGCGAGTATCTGGGAAAATACGATTACTACAGGGAAAAGAAGGAACAGCTTGGTAACGGTGGTGAGCATACCGGTGAAATGGGCGAAAGTGCCATGGAAAGGGAAGATGCAGCCAAGGGCGGCGAAGCAAAACTCTCTTCCGAGGAGGAAAGGCGCCTTAAAAAGGAAAAGGAAGCTCAAAGAAGGAGAAATCAGAGGGAAAAGGAAGCTTTGGAAAAGGAAATCGAAGAGGATGAACAGGAGTGTGCAAGGATAGAGGAACTCATGTGCGGCGAGGCTGCAGAGGATTATATAAAGCTTGCGGAACTCAGTGAAAAACTCACAAAACTCAAGGATGAGCTTCAAAAAAAATATGAAAAGTGGTTGCAATACGAAGAACTGTAAATTATAATTTCTAATATCATATCAAGGAGGAATACAGATGACGTTTGACAAGATAAAAGAGATAATCGCCGAGCAGCTCAGCGTGGAAGAAGACAGCATTTCAATGGATACAAACCTTATGAAGGATCTTGAGGCAGATAGCCTGGATGCGGTGGAAATTATCATGGCTATCGAAGAGGAATTCGACATCGAGATTCCTGATGAAGAGGCGGAAAACTTCCAGACGGTTGCTGATCTGGTAAATTACGTGGAGGATAACAAATAACGATGCCAAACAACAACGGCAATAATAAAGAACCGGCAAGAATATCCAACGCGGTCATAAAAAGGCTGCCGAGATATAGGCGTTATCTGGCAGAGCTGCGTAAAAAAGGAGTGGAAAAGGTATCGTCCAATGAGCTTAGCAGGCTTATGGGATACACCGCTTCCCAGATAAGGCAGGATCTTAATAATTTTGGCGGTTTTGGACAGCAGGGCTACGGCTACAATGTAAATGATCTTTACGGAGAGATAAGCGGTATCCTGGGACTGGACAGAAACTATAAGATGGTTATTGTGGGCGCAGGTAATCTGGGTCAGGCCATCGCAAATTATACATATTATTACAAGACGGGGTTCATCGTGGACGCTATATTCGAAGTGAACCCGAAGATGATAGGCTTAAGGATAAACGATAGAAATGTCCTTGATTACGAGGATATGGTTCCTTATGTGGAAGAAAACAAAATAGACATAGGAATTATATGCGTTCCGAAGGAAAACGCTCAAGAAGTTGCTGATAAGCTGTGTTTTGCAGGTGTCAGCGGCATATGGAACTTTGCGCCGGTGGATTTGGAAATACCGCCGCATGTTTCCATAGAAAACGTTCATCTTTCGGACAGTTTGCACTCGTTGGCATATCATATGTCCAAAAGATAAAATGGCAATAAAAATACCCGTTTCGTATGAAACGGGTATTAGTTATACCGAATTTAATTATTCAGCCTGTGGTGCGTCAACAGGGCAAGCTCCTGCGCAAGCTCCGCAGTCGATGCATTTTTCAGCGTCGATAACGTGCTTTCCATCTGCTTCAGAGATAGCTTCTACAGGGCATTCGCCAGCGCATACTCCACAGTTGATGCAAGCATCTGTAATTTTGTAAGCCATTGTTTTTTCCTCCTTTGTAAGATATATCTTAACTATTGATAGAGTCAGTATAACACCATAAAAGTTGGATGTAAAGAGGTATGTAAAGATGAAAGTTTATGCTCTGGTTGGCAAAAGCGGCACCGGAAAAAGCTATCAAGCAATCAATCTGTGCCGGGACAGAGATATTGAAAGTATAATAGACGACGGACTTTTTATCTGTAGAGGCAAGGCTATGGCGGGTAAGTCGGCTAAGAGGGAGGCTACTAAAATCGGAGCCATTAAAACAGCCCTTTTTACCGATGAAGAACATTATCTGCAGACCCTTGCAAAGATAAAGGAGATACAGCCGGAGTCGGTTCTTATCATAGGAACATCCGACGGAATGGTGGAAAAAATCGCCAAAAGGCTGGAGCTGGCTCCTATTGATGAAAAGATATATATAGAGGATATAACCACGGAAAATGAAAGAAAAATAGCCGAAAAACAGCGAAAGGGACAGGGAAAACATGTTATTCCTGTTTCTTCTGTGCAGATAAAGCATCAGTTTTCCGGATATTTTTTAAGCCCACTGAGAATATTTAAGGGCATAGGAGCAGGAAAGGGCAGTTTTACGGAAAAATCCGTAGTGAGACCTACATACAGCTATATGGGTGATTTTATGATTGCTGAAAGAGTCATCGGGGACATCGTAAAATGCACGGCTATGGGCATAAAGGGCGTGAGAGATGTGACAAAGGTTTTCTATGAAAACAGCGTAGATGAGCTAGTGATAAATGTAGGACTGGTAATGAGAAGGGGATATTCCGTTATAGAGGCTGCCAGGGAGCTTCAGAAAAAAAGTGCAAATATGATCGTTGAAATGACGGCTTTTAATATAAGTGAAATGAATATAGAAGTGAGAGGAATAGTATGAGCAGAATAGTTTTAGATGAAGTTAAGGATTTTAACCTTGAGCATATATTCGACTGCGGACAGTGCTTTAGATGGAACGCAGAAGATGACGGCAGCTATACGGGAGTTGCCGGAGGCAGAACAGTCAATGTTGCCCTTTCGGGAAAAAGCCTTGTAATAGATAATGCCACAGCCGATGACTTTGAAGAATTTTGGAGAGATTATTTTGATATGGATACGGACTATGGCAAAATCAAAGACGCTCTCAGGGCGCAAGACCCGGTAATAGGGAAGGCCATAGATGAAGGAGAAGGTATAAGACTCTTGGATCAGGAAATATGGGAGACGATAATTTCCTTTATTATTTCCGCCAACAACAATATTCCGAGAATAAAGGGATGTATAGAGAGTCTATGTGAAAACTTCGGTGAAAAAATAGGTAGATATAGAGGTAAAACAAGATATGCATTTCCTACTGCTCAAAAGCTGGCTTCATTGACAACGGATGACTTGGTGCCATGCCGTCTTGGATACAGGGCAAAATACATTATCAATACGGCGAAGATGTACACAAAGCTTGGTGACAAATATTTTGAAGAACTTAAAGGCGAAGATGTTTCCTATGAGGATGCCTTTAAAAAGATAAGCCAGCTGCAGGGTGTAGGTCCAAAGGTTGCCAACTGTATACTTTTATTTTCCATGAAAAAGAGAGATGCTTTTCCTATAGATGTGTGGATGAAAAAGGTTATGAATCACCTTTACGGATTTGAAGAAGAGGATGTAAAGGGTATGGAAAAATTCGCATCGGAAACCTTCGGTGATGTGGCAGGAATCGCTCAGCAATATCTGTTTTATTATATGAGAAATAAAGCTCTTGACTGAATGTGTATGCGAATATAAAATCGTATATAATAATTAAAAGGTACTGTTGAAAATGAATTATGTATTATCAAAAAAGGAGTGGAAAAAAATTCAATGGACACGATACCGCAACAAATTTTATTACAGCTGATACTGATATTTTTAAATGCGTTTTTTGCAGCGACGGAAATCGCAGTAATATCCTTAAACGGCGCTAAATTAAGAAAGGAAGCCGAAGAGGGAAATAAAAAATCAGCGAGACTTTTAAAGATGGTGGAAGAACCTTCGGGATTCCTTTCCACGATTCAGATAGGTATAACCCTGGCGGGATTTTTAGGAAGTGCCTTTGCGGCAGATAACTTCTCGGGATATCTCGTAAACTGGGTATATGATGACCTTGGATACAGAGGAATGTCTCAGGAAACCTTGAACACGATATCCGTAATAGTCATCACTATCATACTTTCCTATGTAACGCTTATACTGGGCGAACTTGTGCCTAAGAGAATAGCCATGCAAAAGCCTTATGAAATCGCGAAGTTTACTTCCGGAGTGGTTTCGGCGGTGGCAACGGTTATGAAACCGGTTATAATTTTCCTTTCTCTTTCCACAAACGCAGTGCTTAAGCTCCTCAGAATGAAGACGGAAACTGAAGAAGAGTCCGTAACTGAAGAGGAATTAAAGATGATGATTGAGCTGGGCGGAAAGAAAGGCGTGCTGGATAAGGACGAAAGTGACTGGATTAAAAATGTGTTCGAATTTGACGATATTACCGTAGAGGAAGTGATGACCCAGAGATCCGATATGGTAACTGTTGATTTGGACGATGACGAAGAAAAGATTTTGGAAGTCATCAGAGAAAGCAAATGCTCAAGAATCCCGGTTTATGACAGAGAAAAGGATGAAGACGATATTGTAGGTATCCTTCACGCAAAGGACTATCTGCTTGCCGATGATGAGGAAAGAGAAAAGGGCATTGAGCCTCTTATGAGACAGGCATACTTCGTATCGGAAAATATGAAGGCTTCAGAGCTGTTTAAAAAAATGCAGCTTAATAATATGCACATGGCCATCGTGGTAGACGAATACGGCTCCATAAACGGTCTTGTGACTATGGAAGACCTGCTTGAGGAAATCGTAGGAAGTATCTACGATGAAACGGATATTCCGGAAGTTGAAGAGGATATAGTACAGCTTGCAGAAAACAAATGGAAACTCAGAGGCGATTGCTCCATAAAGAAATTTGAGGCTGCAGCCGACTATGAAATTGAAACCGACAACAACCATTATGTAACCATGGGCGGTCTGGTAATCGAAATCATCGATGAGATACCTGAAGACGGCAAAGAATTTGATGTTGAAATTCAGGATCTTAAGATTCATGTGCTTTCCACTGAAAACAGGAGAATCTCCGAAATGATAGTGGAAAAAACGGAAAAAACTATTGACAATGAATAAATAGAGAGTAAAATATAATTAGCACTCAGAGATAATGAGTGCTAATAAATTTTTCAGATGGAGGTACACAGTATGAGTTTCGGAATCAGGCCTTTAGGCGATAGAGTAGTTATTAAAAGAGTAGAAGCTGAAGAAAAGACTGCCGGCGGCATTCTTCTTACAGGACATGCCAAGGAACAGCCTCAGATGGCTCAGGTCATAGCAGTTGGCCCGGGAACTGAAGATGTTAAAATGCAGGTTAAGGAAGGGGAAACAGTAATCTTTTCCCAGTATGCCGGAACAGTTGTTAAATACGACGGCGAAGAATATATTATCTTAAACCAGAAGGACATTCTGGCAACAGTTGAGTAATTAGTGAATAAGAAGGAGTGAATTAAAATGGCAAAAGATTTGTATTATGGAGAAGACGCCAGGAGAAAGCTCCAGAGAGGCGTTGATAAGCTGGCTAACACGGTAAAAATCACACTGGGACCTAAGGGAAGAAATGTGCTTCTGGAAAGAAAGTACGGAGCACCTCTCATTACTAATGACGGTGTGACAATCGCAAGGGAAATCGAACTGGAAGATCCCGTTGAAAATATGGGTGCGGCACTTGTTAGAGAAGTTGCCACAAAGACAAATGATGTAGCCGGTGATGGTACAACAACAGCTACACTGCTGGCACAGATTATCATTAACGAAGGATTTAAAAATGTAGCTGCAGGCGCAAATCCTATGATTCTTAAAAAGGGTATTCAGGGTGCTGTAGATGTGGCTATAGAAGAAATTAAAAATAACGCCAAGGAAGTAAGCACAAAGGAAGCTATCGCAAACATCGCTTCCGTATCATCTGCTGATGAACAGATTGGCGAACTTATAGCAGAAGCCATGGAAAAGGTTGGAAAAGACGGCGTAATCACCGTTGAAGAAGGAAAATCCATGGGTACAAATCTGGAAGTTGTTGAAGGTATGCAGTTTGACAGAGGATATCTGTCTGCTTACATGGCAACTGATATGGAAAAGATGGAAGCAGTTTTGGAAAACCCATATATCCTGCTGACAGATAAGAAAATCTCCAATATTCAGGAAATCCTGCCACTGCTGGAACAGATTGTACAGACAGGAAGAAAACTGGTTATCATAGCTGATGATGTTGAAGGTGAAGCACTGGCTACACTGGTTGTAAACAAGCTGAAGGGAACATTTGACTGCGTAGCTGTAAAGGCTCCTGGATTCGGTGACAGAAGAAAGGCTATGATGGAAGATATCGCTGTTCTTACAGGCGGTACAGTTCTTGCAGAGGAACTCGGATATGAGCTTAAGGAAGCTACTATCGATATGCTGGGAACTGCGGCTACAGTAAAGGTTGATAAGGACAACACTGTAATCGTAGGCGGCAGCGGAGATAAGGATGAAATCGACGCAAGAGTTGCATCCATCAGAAAACAGATTGAAGAAACAACTTCTGACTTCGACAGAGAAAAACTCCAGGAAAGACTGGCTAAGCTCACAGGCGGCGTAGCGGTTATCCAGGTTGGAGCAGCAACAGAAACTGAACTGAAGGAAAGAAAGCTGAGAATAGAAGATGCCCTTAATGCCACTAAAGCCGGTGTTGAAGAAGGCATCGTACCGGGCGGCGGAGTTGCTCTGGTTAATGCTATTCCTGCAGTTGCAAAATATGTTAAGACTCTTTCCGGTGATGAAAAGACAGGTGCAAACATCATAATGAGAGCTCTGGAAGAGCCGGTTAGACAGATTGCTGAAAACGCAGGATTTGAAGGCAGCGTTGTTGTTGAAAAAGTTAAGACAGGTAAAGTTGGAACAGGCTTCAATGCTTATAACGAGGAATACATGGATATGATTAGCGCCGGAATAGTAGACCCTGCAAAGGTTACAAAATCCGCACTGGCTAATGCAGCATCTGCTTCAGCAATGCTTTTAACTACAGAAGCAGGTGTAGTTGATGTTGTAAAGGACGAACCTGCTGCTGCAATGCCTCAGGGCATGGGCGGTATGCCTGGAATGATGTAATCAACTCTGACTCATATATGATAATATAATTCAATATATTTAACTGACACAGACAGAGCTTTATCTTTCATAGATGAAGCTCTGTTGTTGCTTTATAAATATATTCATGTTATGATACTATATAAGTTTGTGTGAAATGTAGTAGATTAAAAGAAACCATTATGGCATTACATGATAATTTAAAGACATTCAGAGAAAGGAAAGGGATTTCCCAGATAGATATGGCCAAGAAGCTGCATGTTTCAAGGCAGACCATTTCAAAATGGGAAACCGGTAAAAGTTTTCCTGATATTGAAAGCATAATTATGTTCAGCGACATTTTTGAAGTTTCTTTAGATGAACTGCTGAAGGAAGAAAAAAGCATGGTTATCAATGATCCTGATAACCACAGAACAGATGAAAGTCAGCTTCTGATGATTATAAGCGTAATATCGCTTATTGCACCTCTTGGTTTTTTTATTGCACTGTTTGTACTGATAGCAAATAAGACGCATTATATAAAATACAGAACAATACGAGCTATATGCCTCTGCAGCGTTGTAATAAACTTTTTTGAACTTGGTATGTGGATCTTGACTGTATTTTTTATGTAAGAATCATGTCAGATCGGATATTGTCAGTTTTATAATCTGCCCGAGATTTTCAAGAGAAGTTGATACCTGATATCCTATGCGGCCTGCGCTGTAAATTATTTTATCGAATGAAACAGCACTGCTGTCGATAAATGTCGGAAAATATTTTTTCATTCCTATGGGAGAACAGCCGCCGTGTATATATCCTGTCAGGTCTAAAAGTTCTCTGGATTTGACCATTTCTATGGATTTTTCACCGGCTGCCTTAGCGGCTTTTTTTAAATTGAGTTCTCTGTCACATGGAATTACAAATACAAAATGCTTTCCGCTCTTGCCGACTGTTACGAGTGTTTTGAATACCTGGGCTGGATTCTGACCTAAAGTCACAGCTACTTCTACTCCGCTTACGGCATCTGTATCTGCGTAGCAGTAATGATCGTACATTACTTTTTTCTGATCTAAAATTCTCATAACATTGGTTTTCATTTCTTTTTTGTTTGTATTTTTGCCTGACATAAAAAGCCTCCAAAGCTTAAATTTCAATGGTTTTACTTTTTGTAAAATTATATCATAAATTTTTTTAAAAAAGTACTTGCAAAAGAAGTCATATGTGATATACTTATAACCAAGTTAGGATAAACTAACTCATCAAAAACACTTTTGGCTCATGACATACCGGGGATGTCTATTGTGACATCCCCAATAAACCCCCTCAAGTGTTAGGTAAGCCTAATATGAATCGAAAGGAGAAGACATGCTGGACAAATACCTTATAGAACACTGCTCGCCGACATTGGCATCATTGAAAACGGCAAATCTGTTTAGTATGAATATAGGTGCCGAAACCGATTTTCAGGCGCAGATAGACAGACTTAACGACAGACTCAAATCAAAGGGCATAGTGCTGATGGTGCTTAAAAAAGAAGGAAATAGAGCTTTGGTATATGTCTGCAGAAAGTCTTATCTGCAGGAGGACCTTAACAAACCGGGAGTCGCATCCTTTATAAAAAAATACGGTTATGAGAGCACAGATGCCGACAAAGCAATCGAGACATTGGCAAAACGCCTCAAAAATATTGATGACTTTCCACATGAAATAGGTCTTTTCCTTGGATATCCCCTTGGTGATGTAATAGGCTTTATCGCTAATGCGGGTAAGAACAGTAAATGCAGCGGATGCTGGAAGGTATACTGTAACGAATGTCAGGCTATAAAGAAATTCGCACAGTTTGAAAAATGCCGCAGAGTATATAAAGAAATGTGGCAAAAGGGTAAGTGCGTCTCACAGCTTGCGGTAGCGGTGTGATGCGGATAAGAAAGGAAAAAGATTATGAGTAAAGTAGCTGTAGTGTACTGGAGCGGTACCGGAAACACAGAAGCGATGGCTTTTAAAGTGCTGGAAGGTATCAAGTCGGCAGGCGGAGAAGCTGAAATGTTTACTGCGTCAGAGTTTGCTTCAGACAAGCTTGATGATTTTGATGCGGTTGCATTCGGGTGTCCTTCCATGGGTTCTGAGGTCCTTGAGGAAAGTGAATTTGAACCGATGTTCACCTCATGCGAAGGGAAGCTTCAGGGTAAAAAGATAGCCCTTTTCGGTTCCTACGGATGGGGAGACGGAGAATGGATGCGCAACTGGGAGGAAAGATGTATAAAGGATGGTTCTCAAATGGCCTGTGACTTTGTAATCTGTAACGAAGCTCCGGATGCTGCGGCAGAAGAAGCATGTGTAGCCTTGGGAAAGGCTTTAGTATAAAAATTCATTTATAAACCAAAACAGTGAAAATTTGTATAAAACGGTACGAACGAAATAAAATATATTCAAAAACTGGAATCATAAAACATTTAGATAATAATAATGCCATTTACCTCTAAGATATAATAAATTGACAGAAAAAAAGCTGCTAGCCGAAATGCTCAATCGGTAAGCAGCTTTTTCTGTTTTTTATTTTATGTGTCTAAACTGACTTGTCGAGTTTAGGAAAATGCTTGTCGTCATGTCTGTTAAAGTTTTTAAACAGCGGTATGGCTACTATTGCCGTAGCAACTTCCGCAAGAGGGATAGTAGACCATACCCCGTTGATTCCTATTATGAGTGGCATTGTTTCCAAGAATACTACCACAAAGATAAGGGATCTGCAAAATGAAACCAGAGCTGACATGCCTCCGTTACCGATGGCGGTAAAATAACCGGAAATGTAGATATTAAATCCGCATAGGATAAACGCCAGGCAGAAGATTCTAAATGCAGGTACGGTCATTTCCAGTATATCCGGCTCCGTGGAAAAAATCATTACCAGCGGTTTTGCAAATAATAGGCAGATGGCAACGATGACAACAGAGACTGCCGTAATTGACACCATGGACTGTCTTACTATTTCCTTTAGTTTTTTCTGGGCTCTGGCGCCGATGTTATATGAAATCACCGGCTGAGCTGCCACGGTTATACCAAAGTATACCGATGTAAAGAAGTAGTAGAAATATGTGATTATGGACATGGATGCAACTCCATCTTCACCGGCAATTTTTAAAAGGGTCAGATTGAAGAGGAGAGTTGTCACTCCTGTAGAAAGTTCTGTCATCATTTCGGAGATACCGTTATAGCAAGCGTGAAAGAATTTGCCGATTTCCACTTTAGGTTTTACAAATTTCAGATTGCTTCGGCCAGAAACAAAGTGGAAGATACCTATGGCTGCGGAAATATACATGGCAATGGCCGTTGCAATACCGGCTCCAAGGATTCCCATGTTTAACGGAACCACAAAGATAAAGTCCAAAATAACATTGAGTACAAGTCCTGTTACAGACATTGCCATAGCCCCGGAAGGGTGACCGTCGGTACGGGTAAAGTACTCAAAAAACAACTTTAATATCATGGCAGGCGTCATTATGACCAGACAGATTCCGTAGGGTTTAGTGTATGGCATCAATATGTCCGTGGAACCGCATAGACGAAGTATAGGCTCAAGGAACAGTGCACCGACAGTTGTTAATATTATGATTATTACTATTAGTGCCGTGACTGTAAAGGAAAAAAAGCTGTCCGCTTCATGAAAACGACCTTCTCCCTGTCTGACTCCAACTATGGCACCGGCACCGGTGGCAAGCATAACCGAAACTCCAAAAAATACGCAGGTTATAGGAATGACGATATTTATCGCTGCAAGGGCATCGGAGCCTACAAAGCGGGATACGAAAAAACCATCAACGGTAGTATAAAATGACAAAAATACCATTGAAATCACCGATGGCAGCAGATACCTTATATATTCCTTATAAGTTATTGAATTGGCAAAAGCCGGATTTATTTTTTTCATTAGATATTTCCTTTCATATTTACAGGTAAAAGTATAAAGGGTATAGTAACTATATAGTCAAGGGAGGAAAGTACTTATGGGAAAATATTTTACCGCAGGGGAGTTTGCTGCAATCCATGGAATGTCTAAGCAGACGCTGCTGTTTTACGATAAAATTGGCCTTATAAAACCGGCTTATGTGGACGAAAATAACAGATACAGATATTACAGCGCAAAGCAGATGGAGGTTTTAGATACCATATCGATGCTCAAGGAAGTGGGAATGCCTCTGGCAGAAATCGGGGAATATATGGATGAGAGAAGCGTTGAAGGTGCTATTTTGCTGCTGGAAAAGGAAAATGAGAAACTGACAGAAAAGATAAAAAAGCAGAGGAGAATTAACCGTCGTATTAAAGCAAAAATTGCTCAGCTTAAAGAGGCGGCGGAAATATCTGGAACAGATAAGGTCAGATATGAATTTCAGAAAAGACGGTATCTATATGCGGAGGATGTTAAGGAGCCCTTTACCCTTTTTGATACGGATGTTGCTATAAAAACGTTGCTTGAGGAAGCGTCCAGAGAAAAAATAGAGCATAACTATCAGATAGGTTCTGTCATACCTCTGAAAAAAATCCTCGAAGGTAAATATACGGAAGCTTCAAAGGCCTATACGGTAATGGAAAAAACCGCCGAATCTGAGCATTGTCTTGTGGTGGAGGAAGGGGTCTATGCTGTTTTCTATCATAAGGGTGCATATGCTGAAACGCCAAGCACATATGTGAAAGCCATCGAGGAAATAAAAAAAGATGGATACATAATATCGGGCGACAGCTTTGAAGATAGTATAGTTGACAATCTTACCGCAGGAAATGAAAAGGATTATCTCACAAAAATAAGCATTCCTGTCAAAAAGATGGTATAATAGGAAGGCTATGGGATACAAAGTAAAACTTAAGACATTTGAAGGTCCCTTCGATCTGCTGGTATACCTTATAGAAAGCGCTCGAATGGATATCTATGACATAAAGGTATCGGAAATTACCGAACAGTATATGGAACATCTGCAACGGATGCAGGAGCTGGATGTGCAGCCCGCATCCGAATTTATGGTGCTTGCGGCAAACCTTATAGAAATCAAATCAAAGATGCTACTGCCAAGGCTCGACGAAAAAGGAGAGGAAATCGAAAGCGAAGATCCGAGAAGTGGGCTTGTCGAAAGACTCCTTGAATATAGGAGATATAAAAGGGCTGCAGAACTTTTTTCCAAGATGGAGGATCAGGGAGCTATGGTGGAAAGCAAGCCACAGGAGGATATTTCCGCATTTTTAGATGACCCAGAAGAAATCCTGCAGCTTGATACGGACCAGCTGATAAATGCTTTTGAGGCTTTCCTAGGCCGAAGGAAAAAGGTTTCCGAAATTAGAAAAAACTATGAAAATGTACAGAAAAGAAAAATAACCTCCGAGGAAAGAGTAAGCTTTATCAAGATGCTTTTCAGACAGCAGCCTGATGCGGTGTATTCCTTTAGAGAGACTGTAAAGGACAGTCAAGATAAATACGATATTGCCCTTTCCTTTACATCCATAATGGAAATGGTAAAGCAAAGACAGGTGAGGGCGGAGCAGAAAGCACTTTTTGGCGACATCAAAGTAGCCAAGGGCGAACGTTTTGATCAGGAGGAAGAAAACAATGACAAATAAAGAGAGAATAAAATCCGCACTGGAGTCAATGATGTTCGTCTGGGGAGAACCTTTGGATGTCAAAACTGCAGCCGATGTGGTGGATATGCCGTGGAAGGAAGTATACGATCTTTTCATGGAGCTTCAGGATGAATATGAGGCCTATGAAAGAGGTCTTCGCATAAGGCGCGTTGATAAAAGCTTTCAGATTGTGACATACAGCGAAAACTATGAATATATAAGGAAGCTGTGTACACCAGTTAAAAAGAGAAAGTTGACTCAGTCGGCGCTGGAAGTTTTGGCGATTATAGCCTATAGACAGCCTGTAACAAGAGGCGAAATAGAATCCGTGCGAGGTATAAAATGTGAAAGGGTCATCGATGGACTGGTACAAAAGGGTCTTGTAAAGGAAGCAGGCAGAAGCACCAGCTTAGGAAGGCCAATACTGTACGCAACCACCGATGAGTTTTTGCGATATATGGATATAGAGAGCATAGCTGATCTGCCACAGCTTGAAGACGGAGACAGAGAGATTTACGATTATGAAGAGGAAGGCAGTCTGGAAATTCATCAGATTTCCATGGACAGCCTGAGTAATGAAAATAACGATAATAATGAGAATAAGGAAGAATAATAGATGGAATATTTAAAGGGACTTAACGAAAAACAAAAGGAAGCGGTGCTTACCACAGAAGGACCTCTGCTTGTACTGGCAGGAGCCGGCAGCGGTAAGACAAGCACTATGACAAGAAGGATAGCACATCTTGTTAAAGGCTGTAATGTGCCCCAGTACAACATCCTTGCCGTTACATTTACAAATAAGGCGGCAGGAGAAATGAGAGAAAGGGTTGAAGCGCTTCTCGGAGACGATGCCCGAATGTGGATAATGACATTTCACGCAGCATGTCTCAGAATTTTAAGAAGAGATGCAGAGCGTCTTGGATATACAAATTCCTTTGCGGTTTATGACCCTGTGGACCAGAAAACTGTTATAAAAAGCGTAATGAAGGAAAAGGAAATCGAAGAAAAGAAGTTTCCAGTAGCAGGCATTCTGTCAGCCATAAGTAAGGCAAAGGAATCGGAAATCAGTCCATATACCATGAAAAGCATGATTTCAAATTACAGGGATGAAGTGGTAGCTTCAATTTATGAAGGTTACGACAGAGTTCTTAAGAAAAACAATGCCATGGATTTTGACGATCTATTGCTCAATACGGTAAAGCTGCTTAAACAGGAACCGGATGTGCTGGAGCATTATCAGGAAAGATTCAGATATATCATGGTGGACGAATACCAGGATACAAATACCTTGCAGTATAAATTTATCAGTATGCTGGCAGAGCAGTACCAGAATATCTGCGTAGTCGGCGATGATGACCAGTGCATATACCAGTGGCGCGGAGCCGATATAAGCAATATATTAAATTTTGAAAAGGATTTCCCAGGAGCAAAGGTAATAAAGCTTGAGCAAAATTATCGTTCTACGGGAAATATTTTGGCTGCTGCCCATTCGGTTATTTCAAACAACAGCAGGCGTAAGGATAAAAAGCTGTGGACTCAGGCGGAGGAAGGCAGCAAGGTTGTTTACGCCAGACTGGATGACGACAGGATGGAAGCAGGGTATATCGCCCAGGAAATCGACAGGCTTATGAGAAGCGGCAGAAAGTACAGCGACTTTGCAATTCTCTATAGAACAAATGCCCAGTCCAGAACCTTTGAAGATGCCCTTTCGAGAAAGGATATTCCTTACAGGGTAGTAGGCGGAGTCAGATATTATGACAGAGCCGAAATTAAGGATATGGTTGCATATATGAGACTTGTGGCAAACCCTGCCGATGAATTGGCCCTTATTAGGGTTATAAATTCTCCTAAGAGGGGAATAGGTCAAAGCTCCGTGGAAAAGCTTAGAAATGCTGCGGAATTTAACGGTATCACAATGTTTGATGCGTTGCTGGACGAAAATATAACAGATGAGCTTCCGGCAAAGGCAGCAGCAGCGGGAATGGAGTTTGCAAAGACCATTGCTCACTATCACGAGGAAGTGGAAAATTTGAGAGTATCCGATATATATGACGGACTTTTAGTTCAGTCTGGATATCTGAAATATTTAGAAGAGCAAAACACACCGGAAGCCGATGGCAGAACTGAAAACCTTATGGAATTCAAGTCGGTAATTTTCGATTTTGAAGAGGAAGGTGAGCTGTCTTTAAGTGAATTCCTTGAAAAGATAGCGCTGCTTTCCGATGTGGATAACCATGATCCAGACGAGGACGCTGTGACCCTTATGACGATGCACAGTGCCAAGGGCCTTGAATTTCCTTTTGTATTTATGCCGGGCATGGAGGACGGACTCTTTCCTGGATGGAGAAGTCTGGACTCTCAAGAGGGCATAGAAGAGGAAAGAAGACTCTGTTATGTGGGAATGACCCGAGCCAAGGAAAGACTTTGCCTAACAAGTGCCGGGTATCGCGTGATGTACGGACAGGGCAACTTTACAAGGGAGTCTCAGTTCTTAAGAGAAGTGGATCCTAAGCTTTTGACCGGAGACGGTGTGTTTAAGAAAAAGAATGAGGCATCTTTGGGAGAAAGAAAGCCTTTGGATGGTTACGGCGCATCTCAGCCGTATATGCCTTTTGCAACGGCTCAGGGAGTCAGCAGAGCGGTAAAGAAAAAGGTTAAAAATACGGAAACCTTCAGCGAAGGAGATAGAGTATCCCACGGCAAGTTCGGAGAGGGTACCGTCATTAAGGTTGACGGTAATGTTGCCGTAGTGAGATTTGATACAGCCGGTGAAAAAAAGCTGGCTACGGATATCGCACCCCTTAAGAAAATTTAATTTGCATTTATCCCAAGGGAGAAATTAACGGGTATGTCAGATCAGCAAAAGAAGATGAGAGAACTGGCCGATAGGCTCAACAAAGCTTCTGAGGCCTACTATAAAGAAAATATCGAAATAATGTCCAATCTAGAGTACGATGCTCTGTATGATGAGCTGGAAGCTCTGGAAAAAGAGACGGGTATAGTTCTTTCCGGAAGTCCCACTCAGAAGGTTGGCTATGAAACATCGGAAGGACTGCCAAAGGAAGAACATCCTTCAAGGATGCTGTCTTTGGATAAGACTAAAAGCATAGATGAACTGGCTGCCTGGCTGGGAGACAGAGAAGGCTTACTTTCCTGGAAGCTAGATGGACTTACCATAGTGCTCACCTATGAAGGCGGAAGGCTGGAAAAGGCAGTAACTAGAGGAAATGGGGTAATCGGCGAAGTGGTTACACCTAACGCTAAGGTGTTTGAAAATCTGCCTCTGTCAATTCCATTTAAGGGAAGACTTACCGTAAGGGGAGAAGCTTTTATAAAGTATTCTGACTTTGAAAGAATAAATAAAACCATCGATGATGTGGAAGCAAAATATAAAAATCCTAGAAATCTCTGCAGCGGCTCTGTAAGGCAGCTTAACAATGAGATTACGGCTCAGAGAAATGTAAATTTTGCAGCCTTTTCCCTAACGGAGGCCATAAAAGAGGACGGATCTGAAATGGATTTTGATAATTCACGGGAAAACCAGATGAAGTTTTTAAAGTCCCAGGGCTTTGAGATTGTGGAATATGTAAGGCTTACGGGAAGGCAGGTGCCTGAGGAAGTAAAGAAGTTTGAAGAAAATATCAACAGTATGGATATTCCTTCCGATGGACTTGTGCTCATATATGACGATATAGAATACGGCAGATCCTTGGGAACCACTGCAAAATTTCCAAGGGATGCCATAGCCTTTAAATGGCAGGACGAAATCAGAGAGACAACTCTTAAAAGCATAGAATGGAGTCCTTCCAGAACAGGCCTTATAAATCCCGTTGCAATTTTTGAGCCTGTGGAATTGGAAGGCACTACGGTAAGCAGAGCTTCGGTGCACAATGTGAGCATATTAAAGGAGCTTAAGTTAGGCACAGGGGATACAATAAAGGTTTACAAGGCAAATATGATAATCCCACAGATTGAGGAGAACATCACTCAAAGCGGACCGGATCCTCTGCCTGATGCATGTCCCGTATGTGGACACAGGACACAGCTTAAGGCTGAAGCGGGAGTGGAGACCCTTCACTGTGTAAATCCCGAATGTCCTGCAAAAAAAATAAAATCCTTCGCTTTGTTTGTAAGCAGGGATGCCATGAATATGGAAAACCTTTCTGAAGCAACCTTGGAAAAATTTGTTTCAGCGGGATTTGTAAAGACGCCAGCAGATCTTTTCAGATTAGATAGATATAAGGATCAGATTGTGGCTATGGATGGCTTTGGAGAAAAGTCATATGAAAATTTGCAGGAATCTGCAGAAAAGGCTAGGACAACCACTGCGGCAAAGCTTTTATATGCCTTGGGAATACCGGGTATAGGAGCTGCCAATGCTGCTGTTATAGCATCAGCAGCGGATAACGATTTTGAAAGAGCCAGAAATCTGACATACGATAAGCTGGTGGCCATAGATGGTGTTGGAGATGTACTTGCTAGGGCTTATATAGACTATTTTAGCGATAAGACAAACAACGAGATTGTTGATGATATACTTTCTCAGGTTAATTTTGTTAAAGAGGATAAGGGCTCCGATGAGCTGGGCGGCAAAGTATTCGTCATAACAGGCAGTCTCAATAGCTTTGAATCAAGAAGTCAGCTAAAAGAATTGATAGAAAAAAACGGCGGTAAAGTGACCGGCTCTGTAAGCAAAAATACAGACTATCTTATAAACAACGACAGTCAATCGGCTTCCGCAAAAAATAAAAAGGCAAAGGAACTGGGAATTCCGGTTATTACCGAGGAGGAATTTTTGCAATGCTGGAAATTGGAAAGATAGACAGCGAGCTATTAAAGAAAATAGTGTTTGATAAAATCACATATAGAAGGCCGGAAGTAAAAACAAGACCGGGCATAGGAGAAGACTGTGCAGTGGTAGACTTCGGACAGTGCGACTGCGTTATGTCCACTGACCCGATAACGGCAGCTGTCAATGAAATAGGAAGACTTGCTATACACATTACATGTAACGATATAGCCAGCAATGGAGTAAGACCTGTGGGTATTATGCTAGCAGCCATGCTTCCTCCAGGAACCACAGAAGAAGATATTGCTCTTATGATGGAACAGGCGGGAAAAACTGCAGCTCAGGTGCAGGTTGAAATTATCGGCGGCCATACGGAAATAACGGCAGCGGTAAATAAGCCGGTAATAGTTTCCACGGCGATAGGAATATCCTGTGACAGTGAAAAAAATTCCCATAAAAACATGAAGCCTGGTGATGCGATATTACTCACCAAGAGAGCGGGAATAGAAGGTGCTGGAGTTATCGCAAATGATAATGAAGAGGAGCTTAAGGAAGTTCTCACAGATGAGGAACTTGAAATCGCCAAGGGCTTTCTCAATGAAGTAAGCGTTGTTGAGGAAGGTGTTGCGGCGGGCAGCGTAGGCACTTGCGGTATGCATGATGTAACCGAGGGAGGAGTTCTCGGGGCAATATGGGAAATGTGCACTGTGGAAGGAAAGGGTGCCCTTGTATATAAGGATAGAATTCCAGTTGACTCTGTTACAGAAAAGATAGCGAAGTTTTATGATATAGACTGGTTAAGATTGATTTCTAGCGGATGCATGCTGATAGTGGCTTCCCGTGAAAAAAAGGATGATGTTATAAAAGCAGTGGAAGATGCCGGCGTTGCGATTAGCGAAATCGGTGTTATAGCTTCGCCAGAAGATGGAATAATGATTGAAGAAAACGGGATAAAAAGTCCTGTGGAGCCCCCTGCCAGCGACGAGCTTTACAAGGCGGTAAAATAGCCTTATGTCTGATGTTGACTTGTAGGTAATTTACATTTATAATCAACTAATGTGAATTGCCTTTTGGCAGCCTTACAAATACGGTTGGGGTCCTGCGCAATGAGAGTCTGTGAACCTTGTCAGGTCCGGAAGGAAGCAGCAATAAGCGGATAAACTCATGTGCCGCAGATCAGCCTTTTCCGTTTTTTGTAGGGCTACCAAGGGGCAATTTTAGATAGGAGACGAGATAGCAAAATGTATAAAGCACTATATAGAGAATACAGACCGGAAGTATTTGAAGAAATGCTCGGTCAGGAACATATAGTAAAAATACTAAAAAAGCAGGTTGAAAGCGATTCGGTAAATCATGCCTATCTTTTTTGCGGCACTCGAGGAACAGGTAAAACGACCACTGCAAGACTTTTGGCGAAGGCGGTAAACTGTCTTTCTGAGGGCGAAAAACCCTGCGGAAAATGTGATAATTGCAGAGCCATAAAGGAAGGCACATTTATGGATCTCATTGAAATCGACGCCGCTTCTAACAACGGTATCAATGATATAAGAGAATTAAGGGAAAGCGTAAATTTCCCACCGGCAGTGGGAAGAAAAAAGGTGTATATCATAGACGAGGTGCATATGCTTTCCAAGGAAGCCTTTAACGGTTTTCTAAAGACTTTGGAGGAACCTCCGGAAAATGTAATGTTCATTTTGGCAACAACGGAGCCGCAGAAACTGCCTCAGACAATTCTTTCCAGATGTATTAGAATGGATTTTAGAAGAGTATCTGAAGCAGATTTGGAAACAAGAATGAAGGAAATCTGCCATCGAAAGGGAATAGAAATAGATGAAGATGCTCTTAAACTGGTGGCTACAAATGCCGATGGATCGGTGAGAGACGGTCTTACACTCCTTGAACAGTGCATTTCCGGAAGGGAAGGGAAGGTCACAAGGGATGATGTGCTTGATGCCCTTGGAGCTGTAGGTGAAGAAACATATATAGATATGACAAATGCCATTGCCGATGGCGATGTTTCAAAATGCGTACTTAGCTTAAATGAAATTTTTTCTGCAGGCAAGGATGCAAGACAGGTAATGGGAGGACTGATAAACCATTACAGAAATCTTCTTCTCACGAAATATGTTAAAAAGCCGGAGCATATTTTAAATATGTCCCTAGAAAATGTGGAGAGAGTAAGAGAGCAGTGTCAGAGACTTGATACCGCAGAGATAAATAACGCCATAATACTTCTGTCAAAGACAGCAGGAGAAATGACATATTCCACACAGCCAAGAGTTCTTTTGGAGCTGGCTGTGGTGCAGCTGGCAACGGGAATGTCGCAGATGGTACAGATGCAGCCTGGTACCCAGATGCAATCAAAGCAGCCGGCAAAACAGGCACAGCAGATGAAGCCGTCACCGGAAACCAAAAAAACAGCTCCATCACAGGGTAGCATCGAAGTGAAGCCAACGGATGAACCTGAAAGAGAAGAGGTTAAAAGCGAACCTAAGAACGTGGCTGATATGGACATGGAAGAGGTATGGAGAGATGTGTGCAATGAGGCTGTGTCAAAGAATCCGATGCTGATAGTAGTGCAGCAACATACCTTTCCAAAGAAGATGACATCCGGTGAAATGGTAATCGGTGCTTTAAATACCACAGCTGTAATGATGCTTGAAAAGGAAAAGGAAAAATTAACTGAAATTCTCAGAAAGCAGACCGGCAGCAATATGCATATCGTGATAGCCGGAAATAATGAAAAAAAGGATCAAGGACAGAATGTCGAGGAAACCGCACATATGGTAGAAGATATACTCGGCGTTCATGTAAAGATAGAAGATTAGAGCAAATCGGGAGGAAAAAATGGGTAGAAATATGAGAGCGGGCAAAAAGCCTAAAAAAGCCGGAGCAGGAAATATGAAACAGCAGATGGCTCAGATGCAGGCGGTGCAAAGGCAAATGGAGCAGCTGCAGTCTGAAATAAGTGAAATGGAAACTACAGCCACATCCGGCGGCGGAGCAGTTTCAGTAACTGTGAACGGAGATAAGGAAATTAAAAGCATAACCCTTCAGCCGGAAGTTGTTGACCCAGATGATATTGAAATGCTTCAGGACCTGATTATGACTGCGGTAAACGAAGCAATGAGGCAGATGGATGAAATATCCAGCGGAGAAATGAGCAAGCTGACAAGCGGTCTGGGGCTTCCTCCTGGACTTCTGTAGGAGAAAATCGCAATATGAAATATTATGCTAAACCTTTGAACAGACTTATAGGAGAGCTGTCAAAGCTGCCGGGTATAGGCGGTAAGACGGCGCAGAGACTTGCTTTTTATATTCTTTCTCTGGAAGACCAGGAAGTGGAAAAGCTGACAGGTGCCATAACCGAAGCTAAAGCTAAAATGAGGTACTGTTCGATATGCGGCAATCTTACGGATGAGGATCCGTGCAGAATATGTACTGACCACAGCAGGGATAAAAGCGTAATCTGCGTGGTGGAAAGTCCAAAGGATGTTGCCGCCATGGAAAAGATAAGAGAATACAAGGGACTGTATCATGTTCTCCACGGAGCTATTTCACCTATGGAGGGCATAGGACCTGAGGATATAAATCTCAAATCCCTTATTAAAAGGCTTCAGGGAAATGATGATGTAAAGGAGATAATTCTTGCCACAAACCCGAACATCGAGGGAGAAGCTACAGCCATGTATATAGCAAGGCTTATAAATCCATCGGGGATAAAGGTTACAAGGATTGCTCACGGAATTCCGGTGGGAGGAGATTTGGAATACACAGATGAAATCACGCTGTTAAAGGCGATGGAAGGACGAAAACCCCTGGGATAAAAATGATAAATAGGGCTGTAGCCCACAAAAAAGGCTGTCACGCAAGTGCGAGGCAGCCTCTTTGATTTCTTACCTTATTAAGTTTTACAGTGTCAGCTCCTGGACCTTTCTGAATTTCCTAAATGGTGTAAACAGATAACCAAGTCCTACATTGTAGGCCATAAATCCGTACACTGCAGTCCAGTGCATTTTTCGTGCCATACCCGGTGTTGCTTCGCGTTCGCGACCGCCGGCACCTACGATTCTGTTTTCTCTGACAGCCCTTATTAAATCGTCGTTGCATGTTATATCTTCGTCAAACTCGGTATATCCCATGCCGACATAGTCTGCCTTGTGGGAATCTGAACCTCCCAGTCCAGGCTTACCGTGCTTTTCGGCCAACTGTGAAGCGAGTTCATTGGCCTGGGGCGTCTCACAGGTATTAAAGACTTCGATGAAATCGAATTGTTCTATCAGTGAGGCGTTTTTCCTTGCTGCTCTCAGACTCATAAAGCTGGAACTCTTTACCCCGTAAGGATGGGCAGGTCCTAAAATACCGCCATGCTGATGTACTATCTGTATAAGGTGTTTCAGGGTAAGACCGCGTACATTGAGGAGTTTGAGCTGTACTCCGTCAGGAAGTACCACTATGAAATGACCTGCATCTCTTGTATCGTATTCGATACCTTTGAGAACTACAAAGTTTTTAAACTCTTCTTCGTTGCGGATTTCGTCCCATACCTTCCACCCCTTTGAGGTGGTATGGTCGGTAATCATCATACCGCCGAAACCCTGTTCTTTCAGAAGTCTTATATACTCGTCGAGAGAGATCTTGGAATCGATGGAGCCGGCCCTGGTATGGCAGTGCATATCGATTTTCAATATCCCTTCCTTTCTCCGCTTCAAAAATATAACTTCCTTTTATATTTACAGTATAATCCCCAAATGTGAGCAAATCAAGGATATTTTAAAGAACTGTTTTAATTTAATTGTCGAAGTGGTATAATACGATTACTGTATTGAAATGAAGGAAAAGGGTAGAGGAAAGCTATGTTTGAAGTGATACTGATTATAAATATACTCATAGCCTTGGCCATCATCTTTTTGGAGCGAAAGGACACATCCGCAACGCTGGCATGGATAATGGTCCTTCTTTTTATACCTATTTTAGGAACGATTTTTTATATTGTTTTTTCGCAGAACATTTCAAGACAAAAGATATTTAGATTGTATGAAAACGAAGAGGAGATGATTTCTGCTTCATTAAAAAAGCAAAGTGAGGCAATCGGAGAAGGTACATTTGAATTTGAAAATAAAATCGCAGCAAAATGGACAGACCTTATTAAGCTTAATCAGTCATGCAGTCACGCATATTTTACGCAGGATAACAGCATAGAACTCTTTATCGATGGTAAAGAAAAAATGAAGGCTCTGTTCGACGATATTGAAAATGCAAAATTCTATGTTAATGTACAGTATTTTATTATCAAAAAGGATATAGTAGGTGATGCGTTTTTAAAACTGCTCATCCGTAAGGCCAGGGAAGGTGTTGAAGTCAGGCTGCTGGTGGATGCCCTTGGTTCAAGAGGGATAAATAAGGAATTGGTAAGAGAGCTTAAGGCAAGCGGTGGACATTATGCGGAGTTTTTCCCAAGTAAGTTTAAGCTGTTTAATACAAAGCTTAATTACAGAAATCACAGAAAGATTGTGATTATAGATAATGAAATCGGATATGTTGGTGGATTTAATATAGCCAGAGAATACGTTGGACTTAAGCGTAAATTCGGCTATTGGAGAGATACTCACCTGAAAATAAGAGGCGGAAGCGTTCTTGATTTAAATGCTAGATTTCTTTTGGACTGGCGAAGTGCCACAAGAGAAAAATTCAATATGGAAGAAGTGTTCATGGAGGAACAGGAGGGCAGCGGTAATATAGGCGTTCAGATTGTTTCTAGCGGACCGGACAATACAAGAGAAGAAATTAAGCATGGCTTCTTTAAGATGATTACATCGGCTAAAAAAAGCATTTATATACAGACTCCGTACTTTGTGCCAGATGCTCCGATACTGGAAGGACTTAAGATGGCAGCTCAATCCGGCGTTGAAGTAAATGTGATGATTCCGTGTATGCCGGACCACATGTTTGTATACTGGGCCACATATTCATATGTTGCGGAGCTCATGGAAGAGGGTGTCAATGTGTATATATATGATAACGGCTTCCTCCATGCTAAGGTGCTGGCAGTTGACGATGAAATATGTACGGTGGGCTCTACAAATTTTGACAGAAGAAGCTTTAAACTTAACTTTGAAGCAAACGCTTTTATCTATGATGCAGAATTTACAAGTAAGATAGTGGATTCGTTTAAAGAGGATATAAAGCTGAGTCATAAACTGACTCAGGAGCTTTATGACCAGAGAGGCTCGTGGATAAAGATAAAGGAAGTATTTTCAAGAATACTGTCTGATGTATTGTAATGTGATACGGGAGGAAAGAAAGTGAAAAGATTTATGAATCCTGCAGCATTAGTGCTGCTGGTGTTGTTGGCTCTGACATTTAGTCAGGCAATCAGAAGAGATCCGGGAGGATGGATTATCAATGAGTTCCTGATGCTTCCGGGAATTATTATAGGACTTTGTTTTCATGAGTATGCCCATGGTATCGTGGCGTACAAACTGGGGGATCCCACACCTAAGTTTCAGGGAAGACTTACGGTAAATCCCGGTGCTCATTTGGATCCTATAGGATTTTTGGCACTGCTTTTTGTAGGCTTTGGTTGGGGTAGACCGGTGGAAATAAATCCTTATAATTTTAAAAAGCCAAGAAGAGATGAATTTCTTGTGGCAATAGCAGGTGTGGCTATGAACTTTATCATAGCGGTGGTATTTGCCTTTATATACAAGCTGGTTACCCAGTCAGCGGGAATAGGATTGTATACGGCCGGCATAGGCGGATATATTTGCTGGATTATATTTTATATAATATATATGAATGTGATACTTATGCTCTTTAATCTGTTGCCGGTACCGCCGCTGGACGGATTTAATATTGTTACGGAGATATTTGATCTTAAGAGATATTCATGGTATTACACTTTATATCAGAACGGCTTTTTTATCCTTATGCTTCTGATACTGTTTAATGTGACGGATACCGTACTGACACCGCTTATAAACGGAGTTATGAACTTTATGATGTCTATAGCAGGCTTCGGGTTGTTTTAGCGGTAGATGAATGGAAAGGAAAAGATATATTATGAAAAGTATTTTAAAAAAGACTTGTGCAGTATTTATGTCTGCTGCCATAGCAGTGACCATGGCTTCCTGCGGAGCTCAGTTTAATACGGTTGGTGCCACAGTGGGTAATATGTTAAACGGTGGAGAAGTAACTTCTCAGAACGGCTCGACCTATTATCTTAAAGATGGAGACATATATAAAACCGATAGCGTTTCTAAAGAAGGAAAAGTTATAAAAGAAGGCGATATCGGTCTTGTAAATATTGTGGGAGATAAAATTTATTATTACGATAATGAAATAAGCACCATATGCAAGGTTAATTCTGAAGGTGATAGGGAAGAATGGATTGCTGAACTTTACTGTGATGCATTTACTGTGTCAAAGGATAATGTATATGCTTCAGTGCTGACTGGACAGGGCGGCGATGACCTGGAGGATTCGGACAACTACAGCGTTGTCAGGATGAAGGTTACAGACACTAAATTATCCAGCACAATGCCTAAGGTGCTTATTGAAAAAGCAAGACTAATAGGATGTGCTGGTGACAATATATATGTTAAAAAGAAAACCGATAAAGGAGAATTTCTCTACAGCTATGATAACGACGGCAACAACGAAAAGCAGCTGATGGCGCTTCCTGAAGACGGAGAAGTAATCGTGGATTCTTCTGCTATCTATCTAATTGGAACTGTGGATAAAGCCTACGGCATATATAAATACTCAATGTCTGGCGAAGATCAGAAGTTAATTACTGCAGTTAATAAGAATACAAAGACAGGAGCAAATGCAATCAATATCTATGACGGATATATCTATTATGAAGACTGTGTTACGGCTTCTGGTGGAACAGTTACAGACACTATTATCAAAATGAGTGTAGATGGAGCAGAAAAAACAACGGTTATGACTGCCGATAAGGCTTCGGAATACCAGCTTGCAGCCGGTGCTGACGGAATGATGGTTAAGGTCAGAGCAGCAGGAGATATAAACACTCATCCTAACTGGGAAGCTATTTCAGAGGAAGAGGCAAAATAACGGTGATTAAAATATCAAAATTACATGGAACAGGCGTAAGGCCTGTTCTTTTTTTAGAAAACATTAAGGAAATTCTTTCCCGTAAAAGAGAAAATAAAATACTGTTGACAGTGTACTATCTGTCGTAGTACACTAAACACAAAGAAGAGAAAGGAGACCACCATGATAAGGTTAAAGAACGTTTCAAAGTTCTACTATAGCAAGGGCATGATAACCAGCGGATTTTCAAAGGTAAATCTTGAGCTGAATGTGGGAGAGTTTGTGGTAATCACAGGTGAATCCGGTAGTGGTAAATCTACGCTCTTAAATGTCATATCAGGCCTTGATACCTATGAAGAAGGTGAAATGTATGTTAACGGTGTGGAAACAAGCCACTACACCGAAAGTGACTTTGAAAGATACAGAAAAAAGTATGTGGGAAATATCTTTCAGAATTTCAATTTGGTATACAGCTATACCGTATATCAAAATATTGAATTGATACTGTTAATCAACGGCTACACAAAAGAAGAGGCGGAGCCAAAGGTTAGAGACATTATCAAAAAGGTAGGCCTTGAGGAATTTACCGACACTAAGGCATCAAAGCTTTCCGGTGGACAGAAACAGAGGGTTGCTGTTGCCAGAGCCCTTGCCAAGGAAACGGATATGATTGTAGCAGACGAGCCTACGGGAAATCTGGACAGCGAATCTGCGGCAGCTGTAATAAAGGTTTTAGGAGAAGCTGCAAAGGACAAGCTTGTTGTGGTGGTAACTCATAACTACGATCAGTTTGAAAAATATGCCACAAGAAGAATCAAGATGAATGATGGCAGAATCACAGAGGATGAAGTGTTTTCAAAACCTAAACTTAGTCCGGAAGTCCTGGCACGACTGACAGGTGAGAGAGGCGAGGACAAGAAGGCTTTAAAGGATGCAAAGGCTGCCATCGAAAATGAAGATGGCGAAGGTGCCCAGATAAGCCTTTCCTCAAAGATAAGGCTTGGCTTGAGGAATGCCTTTAATATTGCACCTAAATTTGTTCTTCTGTTGCTTGTATTTCTGTTCCTTATTTTTTCTGTGGCAGGAGAGTATGCAACACTTAGTAAAAATGAAGCGGAGCTTAATGCCAACGGCAGAAATTCATACTTTACCAATTACTCAGAAGACAGGATAGTTATAAACCGTGATGACGGTAAAGCCATGACAAAAGGCGATTATAATGCCATCAGCGCCGTGAGCGGAATAAAAAGAGTTGAAAAAAATGACATCCTGCAAGACAGTGAATACTGGGCAGGAGGCGATATGTTCGGCCTTACGGTACATCTGTCAAGCCTCGATAATATTAAAAATGTGGATTACGGAAGAATGCCTGAAAATGACGGTGAAACTGTTATTCGCGTCAGCAGTGATAACTGGTATTTTTCAGATCAGGATATGATAAATCAGTCATTGGATACCAACGTGTATGTGGAGGATTACAATTCTTCGGCGCAGGATCTCACCATGAGAGATTTAAAGCTTGTGGGAGTCGTAATTGATGACAGCTTGGATACATGGACTGGTACGCTCTATCTTAGCGGCGATGCTCTGAAAACTGCAGAGGCCGATGTGATACTGGCTGATTCACAGGTAAATATAACTTCGGGAAACAGTGATATAGATTTAACTGCAGGAGAAATGTATCTGGTGGCATCGGACAAGGTACCTAAAGGAGAGGTTTATTCCACAGAGACATTTAACGGCTTCTTTGATGACGGACAGGCGACAGGTAAAAACATAACCGTAAGGACATCCAATATATACGCAGATAGTGAAACGGAGCTTTCCGTAGGCAGGATTATGAACGGAAAAACCATGGAAAGCCTTATGGGAATAGATGATTACGACATGTACAGCGGTGCTATTTTTGCAAATCCAAATGATATGGCAAGGATTGCAGGGGATGCACAGTATCAGTATTCGGCTTATGTTAAGGATTTAAAGGATGTGGATAATGCACTTAAATCGTTAAATGAGATGGGATACAATCCACTTTCCTTAAAGGGAGCTGTGTATGTTGATCAGATTTCCGAAGCGATGTTTAATATCGTGCAGGTGCCTGTGATACTGTTTTTACTGGTAGCGGTATTCTTTATATCGTACTTTGTAGTAAAGCTGATACTGCGAAGCAGAAGCGACTACTTTGTAATACTCCGAATACTTGGTATGAACGGCAAGAATACAAAGAGGCTTTTGGACATCGAGCTTATGACAGTTGCCACGGTAGCATATCTGATATTCATAGCTGTTTATATCATAGCTAAAAACGGATTTTTCGGTAATTCCTTTATTGCAACTTTGGCTTCGATGCTCAGCGTGCCGCAGCTTGCAGTGCTGTATCTGATAATAATACTCATGGTATATCTTATTTCTGTAAAATTTGCGAAGAGTATGTTTAAAAAGTCGGCGATGGATACTTTCAGAGAGGAGGCATAGGTAATGATTAGGCTTGAAAAGGTAAATAAATACTTCTTTAAGGGAAAGAAAAATCAGATACATGTAATAGATAATACCGATTTAACCTTTGACGCCAGCGGCCTTGTGGCTCTTCTCGGTCCGTCAGGATGCGGTAAAACGACACTTCTCAATGTAATAGGAGGCCTTGACGGTATAAACAGCGGAGATATTGTAATAAACGGCGTTTCCATAGCGAAAGCACGGGCAGGGAAAAAGGATGCCATAAGAAACGAATATATAGGCTACATTTTCCAAAACTATAATCTGGTGGACGATATGACCGTGTTTGACAATGTGGCGGTTGTCCTTAAGATGCTGGGTATTAAAGATAAGGCTGAGATAGAAGAAAAGGTAAATTATGTTCTTGAAAAGGTAGGCATGTACCGCTATAGAAAGAGATATGCGGGAATGCTTTCTGGCGGCGAGAGACAGAGGGTAGGCATAGCCAGGGCGATTGTAAAAAATCCTCCGATAATAATAGCCGATGAGCCTACGGGAAATCTGGACAGCAGAAACACCCTGGAGGTTATGAATATAATAAAAGCCATTTCAAGAGATAAGCTAGTTATACTCGTCACCCATGAGGAAAACCTTGCAAACTTTTATGCTGACAGGATTATAAAAATAAAAGACGGTAGCGTTATTTCCGATGAGCCGAATAATCATGAAAAGGGTCTTGATTATGTTATGGACAACAGGATTTATCTGGGAGACATGAAAAGGGAAGAACAGTATTCCGGAGATGTCGCCGATGTCAGATTTTACGGCGGTGAAAACGAAAGAGCCAAGGCGGACATCGATATTGTTGTCAGAAATGGAAATATCTATATAAGGAGTAAGGAGCCAAACAGCCGTGTGGAAATCGTTGATGAAAACAGCAGCATGGAGATTGTCGAGGGTCATTACAGGGAGATGACCAAAGAGGAGCAGGAGGCATATCAGTTTGACAGAAGTCTCCTTGAGCATAAGGCGCCTGTAAAATATTCCACAACCATAAGCTTTGGCGAAATGATAAGGGGAGGTTTTAAAAAGGTAAAAAATTACTCTAGGACAAAGAAACTGCTTCTTGTAGGCTTCCTGGTGGCGGCAATGTTTATGACATATGCTATAAGCAATCTTATGGGACTTATGACTCCAGATGACAAGCAGTTTGTGACAGTCAACAAGGACTATATGAACATTTCAGATTCGGAGATGAGCATAGCTGACTATGAAAAATATCAGGCTGCGGAAGGCGTGAAATACGCAATTCCGGGAGATAGCCGAATAGATACGAAGCTTGTTATGGACAGATATTTGCAGACTGCTTCCGGCTATGAACTGATAAGCGGCTCCTTAGGCGATATTGATACTGTGGCAGATGATGAGATTATCGCAGGAAAGAGACCGTCATCGGATAGAGAAATACTGATGGATACCATGGCATTGGAAAGTAATTTCAACAGTATGGAAGGCACCGTAAGAGAAGCAGGCTATCTTAAAAAATCCGATCTGGTGGGAGAAAAGGTTACTATAGGAGCCCTTGGAGAATTTACCATAGCAGGTATCGTTGACAGACAAAGCCCGGGAATCTATGCGGACAGCAGTCTCTTTCAAGATATTTTAGCTAGCGCCGGTACTTTTGGAAGTGACAATGAAGATGGTCAAGGTGCCCAGACAAAATATATCAGTGCTGATGCTCTATCAGATAGGGTTAAGCTGGAAGGAGGAAGTCTGCCTGATGAAGATTATGAGGTTTTAATAAATGCTGATTATAAAAATGAGATTGCTATAGGCTCTGTTCTTGAAGATGAAATAAACGGAAAGAAGCTTAAGGTTACCGGCTACTATTCGGGACTTTCCGATGATATTGCCGGAGCAGAAATAAGAATTGTGAATAAGAAAACTCAGGAATACGGAAATATACAAAAGGGTATTAAGAACTGCGGCGGTATGATGATATATGCCGATGACAGAGATGCAGCTCAGACGGCATTAGGTGAAATGGGACAGCAACCGGAGGATACATATGAAATAGCAAAGGAGCAGTATATGAGCTCCATAAAAAATCAGACCATAGCTATGATCGTGATGGCGGCGGTAATGTTTGTTATTTCAGTAATAGAGATATATCTGATTATGAGAGCATCCTTCCTTTCCAGAATAAGAGAAGTGGGCGTATATAGAGCTATAGGCATGAAAAAGCGTGATATATATAGGATGTTCACAGGTGAAATAACGGCTATTACAACAATAGCAGGGTTTCCTGGGCTTGTATTTATGTGTTATGTACTTTACAAGATAACAGGTGTTGACACCTTTGCGGAGCAGTTTGTATTTAACCCTATAATGGTAATCACAGCCATTGTGGTAATATACGGCGTAAATCTGATATTCGGTCTGCTACCGGTGTGGAGAACCGTTAGAAAAACACCTGCACAGATACTTGCAAGAACGGATATATAAATCTGCCACATACAGCTCAAAGCCTTTTTATTGATAACGGGCCCTAATAATGATATACTCAATTTAAGATTATTTATTGGAACAGGAGGGCTTTTATATGAAAGGCTACACAAGCGAAACTATCAGAAACGTGGCGCTGGTCGGACATGGCGGCTGCGGTAAGACAACTTTCCTGGAATCGGTACTCAAGGAAACAGGAGCCATAGACAGGATGGGTAAAGTGGACGAAGGTAACACCGTGTCCGACTATGACAAGATGGAAAAGGAAAAGGGATATTCCATCAATACATCGGTGGTGCCGGTAATCTGGAAGGAAAACAAAATAAACTTTATAGATACTCCGGGTTACTTTGATTTTGTTGGAGAAGTAAATGCTGCACTGAGAGCGGCTGAAGCTGCCATTATCCTGGTGGATGCAGGAGCCGGCGTTCAGGTTGGTACAGAGCAGGCATGGAAAGCGTGCGAAAGATACAAAAAACCGCGTTTCATAGTAATAAATAAAAGAGACAAGGACGAATTTGACTACTACAAGACATTCGACGAACTGAAGGCTAAATTTGGAGATCATCTGATTCCGTTCAGCTGGCCTATTACAACAGAAATAGATGAAGAACTTAAGGAAGCTATTGCCATGACAAGCGATGAGCTTATGGAAAAGTACTTTAACGGTGATAACTTCACTGAAGAAGAAATCAAAAAAGGTCTTGCGGAAGGTATAGCAGACGGTGCCATGGTACCTGTACTGTCCGCAGCCTTCGAACTGCAGAAGGGTTCCCAGGGACTTTTGGACCTTTTGGTAACATATGTTCCTACACCTCTTCAGCATGGTCCTTATCAGGGCTTTAACGATAAAAACGAGCCTGTTGAAAAGGTTTCTGTGGTTGACGGACCTGTTTCAGCTTTCGTATTTAAGACTATTATCGACCCGTTTGTTGGTAAAATTTCCATCATGAAGGTGGTATCTGGTAAACTGAATGCCGGTACCGAAGTCCTGAACGAAAGAACAGGCAAGATGGAAAAGATAGGAAAGCTGTTCTTCCTTAGAGGAAATCAGCAGGAAGAACTCAACTACGCAGAAGCAGGAGATATCGTTGCAGCGGCTAAACTTCAGTATACACTTTCCGGTGATACTCTTTGCGACAAGAGCGATGTTATCAGATATCTGCCTTTGGATTATCCAAAGCCTTCCCTTTATGTGGCCATTGAAGCTGCTGATAAAAAGGATGAAGATAAGGTGTTCTCCGGTCTTGCTAAACTGAGAGAAGAAGACCCTTCCTTCACAATTGAAAGAAACAACGAAACACATCAGACTCTCTTAGGCGGACAGGGTGAAATTCAGCTTGGAATTATCATGGCAAAGCTTAAGGATAGGTTCGGTGTTGAAGTTAAGACAGTACCTCAGAAGATAGCTTACAGAGAAACAATCAGAGGAACTTCCGATGTACAGGGTAAGCATAAGAAACAGTCCGGCGGTGCAGGACAGTACGGTGATGTTCATATCAGATTTTCACCTTCCCAGGAGGAATTTGAATTTACCGAATCACTGTTCGGAGGATCAATTCCTAAAAACTATGTGCCTGCAGTTGAAAAGGGACTTATTGAATCCATGGAAAAGGGTCCTCTGGCAGGATGCAAGGTAGTTAATATCAAGGCTGACCTTTACGATGGTTCTTACCATGACGTGGACTCCAACGAAATGGCATTTAAGATTGCCGCTTCCCTGGCATTTAAGAAGGGTATTATGGAAGCAAATCCTTGTCTTTTAGAGCCTATAATGAAGCTAGAAATATACGTTCCGGAAGATTACATGGGCGATGTTATGGGAGATATGAATAAGAGAAGAGGTAAGATTTTGGGTATGGAACCTCAGGCTGACGGCGAACAGAAGATAGTTGCCGAAGCACCTCAGGCAGAACTCTTTGATTATGCCGTTGTTCTCAGATCCATGACGCAGGCAAGAGGACATTTTGAAATGGACTTCGCAAGATATGAACAGATGCCTCAGCAGTTAGCTGACAAGATTATCAGTGCATATCAGGAAGGACAGAATAAATAGTTTATGTGAATGATTAGGCAAATGCGTGCCTGAACTTAATATCAAGCAGACGAAAGTCCGCACCTTTAGGTGCGGGCTTTTGTGTTGACACAAACATGGCAAAACAATATAATACTAAATAAGAACAAATGTTCGCACGCTTGAATTATAAATTTTGGGAGTTAAATATATGGCTAAAAAGAGTAAGACTGTATTTGTCTGTCAGGAATGTGGATATGAGAGCCCGAAATGGATGGGACAGTGCGTGTGCGGCGCATGGAACTCCTTTGTTGAGGAGAAGATAGTTACAGGGGAAGAAAATGACCCCAGAAGGCGTACAGGTATAGGTGCCAGTCATTTAGGAGGAAAAAACAAGGCAGGGCGACTTGCAGATGTAAAGGGTAGCGATGCCGACGAGAGAATTGCAACAGGCTCAAAGGAGCTTGACAGAGTTCTTGGTGGCGGTGTGGTTAAAGGCTCTTTGACTCTTATATCCGGAGAACCGGGCATAGGTAAATCTACTTTGCTTATGCAGACTGCAGATAGCATATCAAAGGGCGGCCGTAAAGTTCTTTATGTATCCGGAGAAGAATCTGAAATACAGCTAAAAATGAGAGCGGACCGCATATGCGGTGAAATAAGCGATAATTTTATGGTGCTCTCTGAGACAAATATGGAGAACATAGCTCAGTGTGCCGTTGAAACAGAGGCGGGATTTATTATAGTGGACTCCATACAGACGGTTTATTCTTCTGCCCTTGATTCTGCACCGGGAAGTGTATCCCAGGTGAGAGCCTGCGGTAATGAGTTGATGCGTCTTGGTAAAACCTACGGTATACCTGTGTTTATAGTGGCTCATGTGACTAAAAGCGGCGAGCTGGCAGGACCTAAAATAGTTGAGCATCTGGTAGATTGCGTGCTGCATTTTACCGGAGAGCGAAATCATGAGCTTAGGATATTGCGCTCCTTTAAAAATAGATTTGGAACCACCAGCGAAATAGGAGCCTTTGAAATGACTCAGGACGGTCTTAAGGGGATAGAAAATCTTTCTCAGACTTTTCTTGAAGGCGCCGAGGAAGCTAGAGAAGGTTCAACGGTGTCTGCAGTTTACGAGGGAACAAGACCTCTTCTTTTGGAGATACAGGCTCTGACTTCACCGACCAATATTGGTTTTGCCAGAAGAACAGCCATAGGCATCGATCTTTCCAGGCTTAATATGATTTTGGCTGTCTTGGAGAAAAAAGCCGGAATATCCATGATAAATCAGGATGTATATGTAAATGTTGTGGGAGGACTTCGCCCGGAAGGAACATATACAGATTTGAGTGTAGCCATGTCTGTGTATTCCTCATACAGGGGAAAACAACCTGAACAAAAAACGATCGTTTTCGGCGAAATAGGTCTTACGGGAGAGCTTCGCGGAGTTCAGCACGCAGATAAGATAGTAAAAGAAGCTGTGAGAATGGGATACAAAAAAATAATTCTCCCGCGGGCAAATGCCGTAAAGTTGGCATCCGCGGCGGGAGAAGATGTTCGTATTATAGGGGTTAGTGAGATCGGTGAAGCAATCCGTGTCTGCTTCCCTTAGAAGTCTTAGGCTCTGGAGCAACTTCCAGTTCAAACCAGAAGGTGGTACCTCGTCCCACCTTACTTTCAACACCAAAGCGGGCGTTGTGGGCTGTGAGTATTTCCTTGACTATTGAAAGCCCCAGACCGGAACTCTTGCTGGCACGCACATGATTGTTGCTGGATTTGTAATATCTTTCCCAGATATAAGGTAGCTCCGAGGCTTTTATACCCGGGCCGTGATCCACGACTTCGCAGTGGACGCGCTTGCCCCATTTCTTTACATTGATGAAAATCTTTTTATCATCACCGCAGTATTTAACTGCGTTGGAAAGCAGGTTGGCAACAACCTGTTTTATTCTTTCCGAATCTCCTATTACCTCTACATCCTGTCGGCAGTTAAATACGATGCTGTAGCCTTCCTTTTGCTGTAAAACACCGTATGGCTGTAGCACGGAATCAAACAGACCTTTGATGCTGAATCTTTCTATATTCAGCTGCAAGGTTCCTGCCTGTACATCGGATAAAGTCATCAAATCGTTTACAAGGCTGTTAAGTCTGTCGGCTTCATCTATGATAATCTGCAGATGGGCATTTCTCTTTTCTGGATTGTCTCCGGAAAGATCTCTTATCATTTCCGCATATGACTTTACCATGGTAAGAGGTGTGCGCAGGTCATGGGAAACATTTGCAACTATATCCCTCTGAAGATTTGAAGAACGTTCCAACTCTGAAGATGCCTTGTTTAATGTTTGAGCTAGCTCATTTATTTCTGAGTATGAATATCTTGTAGGGAAGGTGATACCGTAATCTCCCTTCGCCAGACTTTTTGCTTTTTTGTTTATATCGTCAATAGGTCGTGCAATTCTGATGGAAGCATACACCGCAAAAAGAAGTCCGAAAATCAAAGAGCCTAATGTGATGTATACCAGCTGATTTTGCATGATCTCAACGGTGGTGCCCACAGGATAAAGCGGCGATAGCAGATACATGGCTGTATCGTGGGAAGCGTCAAGGTATCCGGCATACACCCATGTTTCTCTCTGGGTCTTATCGGTCACCAGTGTAAGGGCTATATCGCTTTTATCAGGGGCAGCTTCGTTTAGACTATCCCTAGCCTGATCAAGCTCCGCCTGGTAACCCTCTGTTCGGCTGTCTGACGAATAAACTGGATTACCCTTATGCTCTATCTGTAGATATATGTCATCGCTGGAAAGTATATCATGGATGCTGTCGATAAATTCTTTTCTGTTATCGCTGTTGTTGTAAACATCGGTTATGAGAGCAGCTTTCTTTTCTGAACTGATTATCTTCATTTTGTCGTAGTAGTTGTTCATGAAAAATATTTGAAGAAACCAGTTTAAAAACAAAATAACCACTACTATCACAAGGAAATAAATCCATATTTTAAAGCGTACGCTTTTAAAGTTAAATTTAGAATTCAAATTTGTATCCTACCCCTCGTAATGTGATGATGTGATCCCTATAAGGACCGAGATGATTTCTGAGATTTTTAATATGAGTGTCTATGGTTCTGTCGTTGCCGTAAAAATCGTAACCCCATATATCCTCAAGAAGCTGTTCTCTGGAAAGAGCAATTCCCTTGTGCTCTGCCAGATAGCATAAAAGCTCGTATTCCTTTGGAGTGAGCTCTGCCTTTTCACCGTCAACGGTAACGGAACGGCCTGCCTTGTCAATGTGAAGCCCTTCAAAGTTAAGTGACTGCTCCTTTTCTTCCAAGGCATTGGCTGAAGCTGCCGCAGCGGCTCTGGCATTCATAGCCCTGGACCTTGCAATAACAGCATTTATTCTCGCCATCAGCTCCTTCGGACTGAAAGGTTTTATGACATAATCGTCAATGCCAAGTTCAAAGCCGAAAAGCTTGTCGTATTCTTCACTTCGTGCAGAAAGCAGTATTACCGGTGTGTTTTTGCTTTTGCGTATTTCTCTGCATGCGCTGTAGCCGTCCAGCTTAGGCATCATTATATCCATTACTATGATATCGTAATCATTGTTATATGCCATTTCAACGGCCTGCTCGCCGTCGGCGGCCTCGTCTACGAGAAAGTCGTTAAATTCAGCGTATTCGCGGATAACCTTTCTGATATTCATTTCGTCGTCCACTACAAGTAATCTGTTCATACTGTTGATATCCTCCTTCTTTCTCCCCTATTCGTAAAAAATGTCGTTTAATTATAGCACATTTTAAGAGATTTTCACAATTTAACATTGACAGGCGTGCCTAACAAGGGGTAATATTATACTATACCCCGGAGGGGTGTCAGCAACGGACAAAAGGAGTAACTTATGCAGGCGGATAAAAAACAGATAACGAGGCTTTTGAAAACAGCAAGAGGCCAGGTGGACGGTATACTTAAAATGGTGGAAGAGGACCGCTATTGTATTGATATTGCTCATCAGCTGATGGCAACAGAAGCGCTCTTAAACAAAGTTAATAAGGAGATTTTAACGGCACATCTTAAGGTTTGCGTTAATGAAGCTGAAACCAGGGAAGAAAAGGAAGAAAAAATTGAAGAACTGGTTTCCTTGCTGGGAAGAATAATGAAATAAGGATAGAAAGAGAACTCCAATGAAAAAGGAAAAATTTGATGTTACGGGCATGACCTGTTCTGCGTGCTCTGCTAGGGTGGAAAAAACCGTGGCAGGGATGGAAGGAACATGTGATGTCAGTGTAAATTTGTTAAAAAACAGTATGGTCGTTTCCTATGATGAGAATGCCGTAAGTGAAGCGGACATCATAGGAGCAGTTGAAAAAGCAGGATATGGAGCCAGCGTGGCAGGCAGTTTCAAAGACAATGCTAAAACTACTTCGGCTTCCGGTAGCGGCGCAGCGGATGCGGCTTTAGAAGAAGTTAAGCAGATGAAACGTAGACTCATAATCTCAATTATATTTACCCTGCCTATATTTTATATATCAATGGGGCATATGATGGGGTGGCCGCTTCCTGACTTTTTACTCGGCGATGAAAACGCAGTAGTATTTGTATTTACGCAGTTTATATTGATGCTGCCGGTGGTTTTTGTAAACTTTAAATTTTACAGAATAGGATTTAAAACACTGATACAAAGAGCACCTAATATGGATTCTCTGATAGCCATAGGCTCCGGTGCATCCATAGCCTACGGCATATATGCAATATATAAAATAGCCTTTGCCATCGGCCAAGGGGATATGGGAACTGTACATCATTTTGCCATGGATGTATATTTTGAGTCAGCGGCTATGATACTGACCCTTATTACCTTGGGAAAATATTTTGAAGCCAGAGCAAAGGGCAAAACCTCCGAAGCGATTACAAAGCTTATGGACCTTGCACCAAAAACAGCCACTGTAATAAGAGATGGCAAGGAGGAAGTTGTAGAGGCTTCAGATGTAGTAAAGGGCGACATTGTCGTTGTTAAAGCAGGAGAGTCAATTCCGGTTGATGGCGTAGTTACCGAAGGTCATGGTTATGTGGATGAATCAGCTATAACCGGTGAGTCCATTCCCGTTGATAAAGAAGCCGGAGATAGAGTTATCGGTGCTACAGTAAATATGAGCGGATATTTTCTTATGGAAGCTGAAAAAATCGGTGATGAAACAGCTCTGGCTCAGATAGTAAGACTGGTGGATGAGGCCACCTCTTCAAAGGCGCCTATTGCAAATACAGCAGATAAAGTGAGCGGCATATTTGTGCCGGCGGTAATAGCCATTGCTATTGTGACATTTATCATATGGATGATAATGGGCATGGGCTTTGAGTTTTCTCTTTCCATGGGAATTTCGGTTCTTGTGATTTCATGTCCTTGTGCTTTGGGTCTTGCCACACCTACGGCGATTATGGTGGGAACAGGCAAGGGAGCGACAAACGGGATACTGGTTAAATCCGCAGAGGCTCTTGAAACAGCTCATTCCATAGATGCTGTGGTACTCGACAAAACCGGTACCGTAACAGAGGGAAGACCGGAAGTGACGGATGTTGTTGCAGTAGAAGGCGTAGATGAAAGTAAAGTTTTAAAGATAGCATATTCCATGGAAAAACTTTCCGAACATCCTTTGGCGGATGCCATTGTAAGATATGCGGAAAACCGTGGAACATTACAGGGAGAAGTGACAGAGTTTGAACAAATTCCAGGCAGAGGCCTTAAATGCAGAGTGGATGGCGAGATATGCCTAGGAGGCAACAGAGCTCTGATGGAGGAAGAGCTTTCCGTAGAGCAGGATGCCGACTTTATTGAAAAGGGGAAAGCATACGCTGACCAAGGCAAGACACCTATGTATTTTGCAGCCGGCGGTCGCGTAATAGGCATGATAGCTGTGGCTGATGTCATAAAGCGAACCAGCGCTGAAGCGGTGCGAGAACTTAAGGCTATGGGCATAGATGTTTACATGCTCACAGGGGACAATGAAAAGACGGCAAAGGCCATAGCTTCACAGGTAGGAATTGATAAGGTTATCGCTCAGGTGCTTCCTGAGGATAAGGAAAGCCATGTGAGACGCCTTGAGGAAGAAGGCAAAAAAGTGGCGATGGTAGGCGACGGTATCAACGATGCCCCTGCTTTAGCAAGAGCCGATGTTGGAATAGCCATAGGCGCCGGTACCGATGTCGCTATGGAGTCGGCAGATATAGTGCTGATGAAAAATGACCTTTTGGATGTGTCCACAGCGGTACAGCTTAGCAGAAAGGTTATAAGAAACATAAAAGAAAATCTTTTCTGGGCATTTATTTACAACATAATAGGAATACCTGTTGCGGCGGGAGTGTTTTATCTGGCATTTGGACTTAAGCTGAGCCCGATGATAGGAGCCGCTGCCATGAGCATGAGCTCGGTGTGTGTTGTTTCCAATGCTTTAAGACTTAGATTTTTCAAACCTAAGAGATTATTCGAAGGTCACATTGATATGAAAGGAGAAAATAAAATGAAAAAGACAATGATGATTGAAGGAATGATGTGCCAGAACTGCGTAAAACATGTTTTCAACGCACTTTCCAAAGTCGAAGGAGTTGATTCTGTGGAAGTTGATCTGGACGGCAAAAAAGCAGAGGTGGCTCTCAAAGATGAAGTTTCCGATGACGTGCTTAAAGAGGCTGTTACGGAAGCAGGATACGAAGTGCTGGATATAAAATAGCGATAAAATAAAGGCACAAAATAAATGGTCTGCACGTATTGACACTATATATTTTTTATGATAATATTAGAGATTTTTCGTTGACACGAAGCAAAAAAATATATTATACTTTAATCGGGAAGCTGTACTGGCTCCCGAAAGGAGTAGAGATGTATCACGTAGGAGATAAAATTGTATATCCTATGCACGGAGCAGGCATCATAGAAGGTATAGAGACTAAAGAAATACTCGGTGTTCAGAGAGAATACTATGTGTTTAGGACTCATGGCCGTATGAAGGTTATGATTCCGATAGAAAAATGCGAAGAAATCGGAGTTAGAGATATTATAGAAGAAAGCCAGGTGGACGAGCTTATGGAAGTTCTTAAAGCTGAGTCCACACCGATGCCAACCAACTGGAACAGGCGATACCGGGCCAATATGGACAAGATGAAAACCGGAGATATTCTCCAGGTGGCGGAGGTGGCCAGAAATCTTTACAGGGTCGAGCGTGAAAAGAGCCTTTCCAATGGCGAAAAGAAAATGCTGGTGAGCGCCCTTCAGATCATGGAAAGCGAACTGGTACTGGTTAAAAATATCTCCGAAGAAGAAGCGGAAAAGATGATATGCGAAGTGATCTGACAAAGGTCACTTCTTTGTTATATGCAAAAAAGGATGGAATATGTATAAAGGAAGACGTATTGGAGCAATAATAGCTGCGGCAGGCTCCGGCAGCCGTATGGGAGGAGACAAGCCTAAGCAGTTTTTAAATGTGGATGGAATTCCGGTAATAGCTAAAACATATAGAGCCTTTGCTGACTGCGATATGATAGATGTCATTTATGTGGTGACAGGCGAGGATATGATGCAACAGTGCAAAAATCATATGGTGCCGTATCTTGATACAAAGCAGTTAAAGAAATTCGGAGGTATAGTTTCCGGAGGAAAGGAACGACAGGATTCCGTATATAATGCCCTTATTGCCGTAAAGGAGCAGGGCGGTGTGGATTATGTGCTCATCCACGATGCTGCAAGACCATTTGTAACAGGTAAGATAATTGAAACCACTGTTAAGGCGGCCGAGTCAAGGGATGCGGCGATAGTATGTGTAAGACCTAAAGACACCATAAGAACCGTAGATGAAACTTTGGACAGAAGAAGTCTTATGATCGTTCAGACACCACAGGGATTTCGTTTTGACCTACTCATGAATGCGTACGAAAAGGCATATGCTGATGGATATTACGGTACAGATGATGCCAGTCTTGTGGAAAGAATAGGAGTGCATCCTGCCCTTGTGGAGGGAAGTTATGCTAACATAAAGCTTACAACGAAGGAGGATCTTCCTTCTGTTACTAGAATAGGTAAGGGCTTTGATGTTCACAAGCTGACCGAAGGCAGAAAATGCATAATAGGAGGCGTGGGTATCCCTCACAAAAAAGGCCTTTTGGGACACAGCGATGCGGATGTGCTGACCCATGCCATTATGGATGCCCTATTAGGCGCTGCGGCATTGGGCGATATAGGAAGAATTTTTCCAGACAGTGACGAGCAGTTTAAGGATGCGAACAGCATAAAAATGCTGGAGCAGGTGGGATATATGATAATGGAAAAGGGTTACGGTATTTCAAATATCGATGCCACCGTTATATGCGAAGGACCAAAGATATCACCGTATGTTAAAGAAATGATTGAAAATATTGCTAAAGCACTTAAAATAGATAGTGACAGAATCAACATCAAAGGAACCACAACAGAAAAACTGGGATTTACTGGTAGGAAGGAAGGCATTGCTGCTGAGGCGGTATGCATTTTAAACACCCTATAAATTTCAAAATCGAAGTGAGAACAAATTGTTAACAATTATATAGATGAGGAGAGGAAATTAAACGATGAAACTTTCAAAGATGCATCTGAAAACATTAAGAGAAGTACCAAGTGAAGCGGAACTGCCGAGCCATGTTCTTTTGCTCAGAACAGGCATGATAAGAAAGTTGGTTTCCGGTGTTTACGGATTTATGCCCCTTGGCTGGAGAACTCTTAAAAAAATAGAGGATATAGTAAGGGATGAAATGGATAAAACCGGTGCTCAGGAAATACTTATGAGCGCAATTCAGCCATCGGAGCTGTGGCAGGAGTCCGGCAGATGGTTTGCTTACGGTCCTGAGCTTTGGAGGCTTAAGGACAGACACGGTAGAGAATTTTGTCTAGGACCTACCCATGAGGAAATTTTTACAGATATAATCAGAAATGATGTTTCTTCATACAGACAGCTTCCGCTGAACCTCTATCAGATACAGACAAAGTACAGAGATGAGGCAAGACCTCGCTTTGGACTGATGAGATCCAGAGAATTTATCATGAAGGACGCATATTCCTTTGACAGGGACCAGGAAGGTCTTGATAAGAGCTATCAAGAAATGTATGAGGCCTACGAAAAGATATTTACAAGATGCGGACTGACATTCCGTCCTGTTGAGGCTGATACCGGTGCCATAGGCGGCAGCAACAGCCATGAGTTTACTGCAATTTCTGAAGTGGGCGAAAGTGAAATAGCTTACTGTGAGCATTGTCATATGGCAGCAACAACTGAGAGGGCAGAGGTAACAGATGCTGCACCTCAGGATGATATTGAGATGCTTTCGCTGGAAAAGAAACTGACACCGGGAACAAAGACAATCGAAGATGTGGCTAATTTCCTCGGACTTGATAAAAATCAGACTATAAAGGCGCTTCTCTTCGCAAAATATGATGATGAAGGTAATAAAGACGGATATGTGGCGGCTTTCATAAGAGGTGACAGAGAGCTTAACGAAATCAAGCTTGTTAATGCTCTTGGCATCCCTGAACATGCAATAGAATTTGCCGATGAATCAGAGATGAGTCAGGCGACAGGCTGTGTAGGCGGATTTACAGGTCCTATGGGTCTTCACGACTGTACCATCGTTGTGGACAGCGAACTTCCGGGACTTAAAAATATGTGTGCCGGTGCATGTGAAGAGGACCACCACTATATAAACATGAACTACGGCAGGGATTACAAAGGTGATATTATCGCCGATATAAAGACCTTGCTGGAAGGTGACCCTTGTCCTGTATGCGGCGCCCCTGTAAAGCATGCCAGAGGCATCGAAGTGGGACAGGTATTTAAGCTGGGAACAAAGTACTCTGAAGCCATGGGTGCATACTACAAGGATGAAAATCAGGAAGAAAAGCCTATTGTTATGGGCTGCTATGGAATAGGTGTTTCCAGAACAATGGCGGCTATAGTTGAGCAGCATCACGATGAAAACGGTATAATCTGGCCGATGTCCGTTGCTCCTTACCATGTGATTATAAGCTTGGTTAAGCCGGGAGACGAAACTCAGGCTAAGGTTGCTGAGGATATATACGAGCAGCTTGGCGCAGCCGGCGTTGAAGTAATGCTGGATGACAGAGATGAAAGACCGGGAGTAAAATTTAAAGATGCGGATCTTTTAGGCATTCCTGTGAGAATCACAGTTGGTAGAGGTGCCGCAGACGGCGTTGTAGAATACAAGCTAAGGCGTGATGCAGAAAAGGAAGAACTGCCGGTTTCCGAAGCAATTGCCAAAGCTATAGAAATAGTAAACAGAGAAAAATAAAGGGAGCGCCGCAATGGAAATACTCTCATTTATGGAAATTGTAGGTACAATTGCCTTTGCAATTACGGGAGCCCTTACGGCAATCAAAAAAGATCTGGATTATTACGGTATCTGTTTCCTTGCGGTTATAACTGCCGTGGGAGGCGGTATAATCCGAGATCTTATAATAGATAGGGATTTACCGGTTTCGGTGGACAATCCTGTGTATGTAATTATAAGCCTTGTGACCGCACTGGTGGTAATTCTCTTTTATAAGAAAATCCTGCGTATGGAGAGTCTTATTACTTGGTGTGACGCTCTGGGATTGGCAGCCTTTACAGCCATAGGAGCTGAGGCTGCAATAACTAGCGGTCATGATGGATTGTTTGTAATAATAACCCTTGCCATGCTTACGGGTACAGGGGGAGGAGCCATCAGAGATGTCTGCGTAGGTAAGGTTCCCTTCGTATTTGAAAAGGAAATTTATGCCGTGGCATCCCTTATCGGAGCATTGGTCTATGCTGTAGCAATTCATTACACCGATGAGGTTACTGCAATGTACATATGCTGTGTGGTTACCTTTGCGGTGAGGATGATAAGTTTTAAAATGGATATACATCTGGGAAAGGTTTCAAAATAGATTATGGAGAACTCAAAGACACCGAGCCTTTTCGCACTGTTCTGGATGTTTCTTAAGATAGGTCTTTTCACTATCGGAGGTGGGCTTGTTATGATTCCGCTAATATCCAGAAAAGTGGTGGAGGAAAAGAAGTGGATAACCGAGGAGGAAATGTTGGACTGTATAGCACTTGGACAGTCACTTCCCGGAGTAATAGCCATAAATTCAGCAGCATATGTGGGATATAAAAAACGAGGTGTTAAGGGAGGCATAATGGCGACACTGGGCGTTACCGTACCTTCCCTGGTGATTATAATAGCCCTTGCCAATGTTATAAATGCCGTAAACGATAATCATTTCGTGCAAGGCGCAATGGTAGGAATCAAGGCCTGCGTAGTGGGACTTGTTATCTGCGTTGCCTATGATTTGGGTAAAAAAACATTGAAAAATGCATTTCAGTGGGTAATGGCTGTAGCTGCATTTATATGCGTAGCAATTTTCAATGTTAATGCCATAATAGTGATAATATGCGCAGCCCTGGCCGGTATCATATATTACAATGTGATTAAAGCCAAGGACTTTGAAGAGAGGGGGAAGCCTGAATGATAGAAAGCCTCGCTCTTCTCTTTATCCTATTTTTCAAAATAGGAGCCTTTAGCTTCGGGGGCGGCCTTGCAATGCTCCCGGTAATATTTCAGACCATATCCGAGCACGGTTTGATGACGGCAGGAGAGTTTGCAAATTTGGTGGCCATAAGTCAGGTGACACCGGGACCTGTGGTGGTAAATGCTGCAACATATGTGGGATTTAATGTGGCAAGTTTTGCCGGATCGCTTGCAGCCACCATCGGAGTTACACTGCCGGCTCTTGTCATATGTATGACAGCTACTAAGTTTTTAGACAAATTTAAGGAAAACCGTATTATAATGAATGTAATGAAGGGTATACGACCGGCGACCATCGGACTGGTGGCATCCGGAGTTATCTTTCTTGCGCGGGAAATGACATTTGCCCCGATACCGCTGATAATTTTTGCCGCGACTGTCGTTATGTCAGGCAAATTTAAGATAAATCCTATAGTTATAACTCTGATCATGGCAGTAGCAGGAGGTTTATTATGTGGGTAGGCGGAGTAAGAGTAATAGTGTTCGACGATGATGACAGACTGCTGATGATAAGACAGCATCACGAGGACAGAGACATATGGATGGTGCCGGGAGGCGGCATCGAAGAAGGAGAAACCGCCGTGGAAACTGCGGTAAGAGAAATGAAAGAAGAAACAAACCTCGATGTTGAAGTGGGCCGTATGGTATGGCATGTGGAGGAAGTTGACCCGAGCCGTCCAGAAAGAGGTCAGAGGTTCGTTAACTTTTTCTTGGCTAAAATAGTAGGCGGTGAACTTAAGATGGGTGCTGATCCTGAATTTGACAGCAAACATCAGCGAATCAGAGAGGTAAGATTTGTTTCCCAGGAAGAAATGCAGGAACTGGAAAACGTATTTCCTCCTCAGCTTAAGGATGAACTGTGGTATCTGAAATATACTGACTATGTGGATAATGAAGTGTTCAGATTCCGCGAATATATATAATATAAATGACGAAAAGGAGAAGACAGATGAAAACATTTATCATAGAAATGGAAAACGGCGATGTTATGAAAGGTGAGCTTTATCCCGATGTTGCACCGATAACTGTTGAAAATTTTGAAAAACTTGCAAACGAAGGATTTTATGACGGCCTGAAATTTCATAGAGTTATTCCTGGATTTATGATTCAGGGAGGAGACCCTAAGGGCAACGGAACAGGCGGTCCGGGATATACAATTAAAGGCGAGTTCACTATGAACGGACATCCTAACGGACTTCTGCATGAAAGAGGAGTTCTTTCCATGGCAAGGGCTATGGACCCGAACTCAGCAGGCTCGCAGTTTTTCATTATGGTAGAGGATGCTCCGCACCTTGACGGTCAGTACGCTTCCTTCGGTAAAGTAACAGAAGGTATTGAAGCTGCTGATAAAATCGTTTCCGTGAAAACGGATTTTGCTGATTGTCCTCTAGAAGATGTGATAATTAAGACAATTAAAGTAGAAGGTTAATTTTAGCGGCGCGCAGGCTTATGTTTGCGCGCCGTATTTACAGTTTACCTAAAGGTAACACTTTACAAAGGGAAAGAGAAGGATTGTATATGATTTATGAAAATATGATTCAGCTTATAGGAGATACGCCTCTTATGAAGTTGCCAGATATGGGACAGGGTGATAAGGCGGAAATCCTTGTTAAACTGGAAAGACAAAATCCCACAGGCAGCGCCAAGGACAGGGCTGCATTGTATATGATAAAGGATGCAGAGGAAAGAGGCATTCTTAAGGAAGGCGGCACAATCATAGAACCTACTTCTGGAAATACCGGCATAGGTCTTGCTGCCATAGCTGCTGTAAGAGGTTACAGATGCATTATAGTTATGCCTGATACTATGAGCGTTGAAAGGCAGAGCCTTATTAAAGCTTTCGGTGCGGAAATTGTACTTACAGACGGAGCCGGAGGTATGGCTGCTTCCATAGAAAAGGCAGAAGGGATTGCCGCTAAAACACCTGGCTCATGGATTGCCGGTCAGTTTGAAAACGATGCTAACTCAAAGGCTCATTATATGACTACGGGACCGGAAATCTGGGATGATACGGAAGGTAAAGTTGATATATTTGTAGCAACGGTGGGCACAGGCGGTACTCTGACAGGTACCGGAAAATACCTTAAAGAAAAAAATCCGAAAGTAAAGGTTGTGGCCGTTGAACCGTCTGCATCACCGCTTTTAAGCGGCGGCGAGGCGGGAGCCCACGGCATTCAGGGAATAGGAGCCAACTTTATTCCCGATGTCCTTGACAGAAATGTATATGATGAAGTTATATGCATAACCGATGATGAAGCCTACGAAATGACAGATATGCTGGCAAAAAAAGCAGGAATACTCTGCGGTATTTCATCGGGAGCATCGGTGGCAGCGGCGGTAAAGGAAGCTTTAGAAGACGAAAACAAAGGCAAAAGAATAGTTGCTGTGCTTACGGATACAGGGGAGAGATATCTTTCGACAGGGGTGTTTAAATGAAGATTAAATTTTGCGGAGCGGCAGCAGGTGTTACGGGCTCGTGTCACCTTCTGACCGTCGGTGAACATAAGATATTGCTGGATTGCGGGCAGTTTCAGGGCGGCAAATCCATAGAAGCCTTAAACTATGAGCCGTTTCCCTTTGATCCGGCGGAAATAGAATGTGTTGTACTTTCTCACGCCCATATAGACCATTGCGGCAGATTGCCTCTGTTGGTTAAACAGGGATTTAAGGGAAATATCTATTGCAGTGATGCGACGGCTCAGCTTTTGGATATTATGCTAAAAGATAGCGGCTATATTCACGAAAAGGAAGCCGAGTGGAAAAATAAAAAGGCTATAAGAGCCGGAAAGCCGGAAGTGCAGCCCCTTTATACATATAATGATGCCGTTGATTCTCTGAAATATGTATATCCTGTGCTCTATGATCAGCTTATAAAGATAAATGACGAAATAAGCATAGTATTTAATGACGCAGGACATATCCTCGGTTCGGCTATAGTTGAAGTCTGGGCAACGGAAAACGATAAAACATCAAAGATTGTATTTTCCGGAGACTTGGGCGTTACAGGAAGACCTATTTTAAGGGATCCGACTATCATAAAGAAAGCCGATGTGGTTATCATGGAATCCACCTACGGTAACAGAGTCCATCCTCCCGGAAAGGACAGCATTGAAGACCTCATAAATATCATTATCAAAACCGCCAAGAGAGGCGGAAGCGTTGTTATTCCTTCATTTGCTGTGGGCAGAACCCAGGAACTCATATATGAATTTAACAGATTTTACGCAGAAAGACCGGAGTTTAAAGAGGAACTGGATAAACTAAAGGTTTATATAGACAGCCCAATGGCCACCAATGCCACCGAGGTGTTTAAGGCCAATGCTCAGGTCTTTGATGAAGAGGCCAGAGATTATCTTATGAAGGGTGATGATCCTCTGGATTTTCCGGGTCTTAAATTTACTAAATCCACCCAGGAATCAAAGGCTCTTAATGCAAGTATGAGCCCGAAGGTAATAATCTCTGCCAGCGGTATGTGTGAAGCGGGTCGTATCAGACATCATCTCAAGCACTGTCTGTGGGACAGCAGATGCAGTGTGGTATTTGTTGGATACCAGGCAGAGGGTACCTTAGGACGACTGATTATAAACGGTGCTACAGATGTAACCCTGTTTGGAGAGCAGGTACACATAAACGCTGAAATCTATAATCTTGAAGGCTTTTCAGGCCATGCGGACAGAGACGGACTTTTAGCATGGGCTAAAGGATTTCAGAAGCAGCCGGAACAGCTTTTCCTAGTTCACGGTGAGCAGCAGGCAAAGATGGATTTGGCTGAATCAATAAGACGCGAAACGGGCATGAATCCTACGGTGGTAACGGAAGTATCAGAATACGAACTGGAAACAGGTACATTATTAAGCCACGACGAGCGCATCCGCGAGATGGTTGATGAGGAAATGCTTGAGGCTGTAAGAAAGCGAATATCTAATCTGCATTTTGATATGGAAGATCTTCTTTACAGAGCGAGCCTTTCTGCAAACCGCAGCGATAGTCCTGCAAGACTTGCGGAAATCAATAATAAGCTGCTAGAACTGGAAAAGAGCGCCATGGGGCTCAGCAGCGCTTTGTCCGACGAATCTTTGGATAAAGAGGATAATTCTTTCGGAGATAAGAAAGAAAATACTGAATTAGACAGTGCATATGCCAACAGCAATTACGAGTGTCCATACTGCGGCGGTTTTATGAATAAGCAAGAAGACGGCACGTTTAAGTGCGACTTTTGCGGATGTACCGCTAAAGAGGATGAAAATGGGCAACTTGAAGTGATTCAGGGCGGAATATAAACAGATAAAACGAAAAACCGGTCGTGTGTGACCGGTTTTAATTTCGTCATTTTGGATTTAATTCAGTCATTTTGTCCAAAATGACTGAATTGAATTATATACAGTTTAATCTAAGATATTATCATTTTCATCCCAGTGGATGCCATTACTGTCCCAGTAATCTCCACGACCGATGCTGTTGTAGTTGCCATGTCTGAAATCGTTTTCTGCCCATATGTCGTCATAATCATCTAAAGCAAAATCATCGTCGTCATCATCATCGAAGTCGAAATCGTCGTCGAAGAAATCATCATCATCGTCATCTTCGCCGTTATTAAATGCTTCGATGAAGTCGGATAAGGAATTCATATATTCATCTAAATCTTCGCGGTCATCGAAACTGAAAGTAATTGAAGGATCTTCAGTGGAAAGCTTGTCAATATATAGCTGATAAAATTCATCGGTGGTAACATTCAGGCCCATGGAAGCTAATACTGTGCCATCAAGAGCTGGAAACTGTATGACAGTGCGGAGAGCAGGCTGATACACTTTTATATGAAGATCGTCTTTATTTTCATATTCATTAAAATACGAATTGAATTTCTCCCTATCCAGCTTATCCTGGAAGATTATTTCCAGATAATCTCCCAATTCTTCATCATCCAGAAGATTTCTGCACAGCTTATTATTTATTAGTTCCAATATGCAGTCAGGCCTTAGGTTGCTAACTGCCTGACAAATGGCAGGATATTCGTGAGCTATATCTATAAAGTCATCGTCCTTTAAATTGTTAGAGAATTGCAGCGGTATATCGTTGAAAATCAGATCGTGAAAAAGTCGGTCATGTTCATTCAGATTCTGAGTATCTTTATATACCTGTGCCAGTTCGTTCCAGTCCATCGCTGCCCAGTTGGAATCCAGGACAGACATATGATTAAAATAACAGGATATATCTACAGGACGAATCAAGGGATTTGTGAATTTTTCCTTAAATTTATGAATTGTGGCATAAAAGAGTTTAAGAGCGTCGGCTCTTTCAGAAAGAATATCAAATGAATGTTCATCTGTATAGCTGTCTACAGCTGCCTTGTCTGAAGAGGAACATACATGCTCCGGGGTTACGATATGATCAATCATATGTATTTTTGCTATACTTAAAGCTTCCTTAGAACAGGAACTCAGATGTTTGAGAAAAACTGAAAAAAGACCGCTCTTTTCAAACCAGTTCAGTGTACTGCTGTTCTCCACTTCAATTATCATATCTATAAGGAATCTTTCAAATCCCTCATTTGTAAGAGCGGAGTTTTCGGCTATTAGAGTCAGACTTTCATCCAGATGCATATAGTCGTTTGAATATATATAAGATTTAATATCGGAATATTTGTATTCATTCATTTTTATTTACCTGCAAGTTCCGCAAGTGTGTTACCAGCTATTCTGTATACAGTCCACTCGTCCATAGGCTCTGCATTAAGAGAAAGATAAAAATCTATACTCGGTGTATTAGTATCAAGACACCACCATTCCAGTCTGCCGCAGCCTCTTTCCATGGCAATTTGAGCCAGTTTTGAAAGAAGTGCCTTTCCGTATCCCTTTCCGCGATGTTCAGGCATAACATATAAATCTTCAAGATAGATACCGGCTCTTCCAAGGAATGTGGAAAAGTTATGGAAAAACAGCGCAAAGCCGACTTCTATATCGCCCTCCATAGCAAATATAACTTCGGCTTTTTCACGATTAAAAATCCATTCCTCTAAAGTTGCTTCATCTGCGACTACTTCATCCAAAAGACCTTCATAGTCTGCCAAATCTTTTATAAATTTAAGTATTAAAGGAACGTCATTTCGCTGTGCATGGCGAAATGATGGTTTGTTGTTTGTTGTATTTGGTGTGTTCATAGCGTGTCCTTCCTATTTGAATTCGGAGTGTGAATTACAAAAGTATTCCCTGTTCTTTTAGCTTTTCTTTAATCAAATTAAAGATTTCTTCGCTTTTGCAGCCTATTTTGTGGAGATGGATGCCTCCAGAAATTGTACTCAAAGGTTTATCGCTTTCTCCGCTGACGCTTTTTACAAACATGTCAACCTCGTATCTAGACGAAAGATTCAGTAAGCCTGAAATTTCACCGTAAATACTGTGCTCAATGGTCACATCTATAACTGTGCCGCCGAAATCAACTATTGTGTAAAGTTCATCGCGCATCTTTGTGCTGTCGTGCCTGCACGCTACAAGGCCGATATATGGGAAGTCTGTTTCCGAGGCCTTTAAAAGATAACCCCTTGGTGTTGAGACTATGTCGTGTCCTTCTGCACGCAAAAGAGCCACATCTCCAACTATAATCTGCCTGCTCACCGAAAAGTGTTCGGCGAGGGTAGATGCACTTATTGGGGTGGCTGCGTTTGTAAGCTGTATTATTATTTCTCTTCTTCTTTCATTAGTATCCATATGTGGAGTATAGCATATATACACGGATAATTAAAGGTGTCTTGACACGTATATTTACATCTGTTATTATTGTGACGTTGAAGTCAAAAGCAATTAAACTGAAAGGTAAATGAAAAATGGAAGAAAAGCAAAGCTTTTTAAAACGAAAGGATATAGAGTTTTCTGCTAAGCGTTATCTGCAGGATGCGCTATCGGCAATGGCGCTGGGCCTTTTTTCATCTTTGCTCATAGGGCTGATAATCAAGACTATAGGTGAACAGACTGTAAACCTCTTTGGTGAAAATATCGTATCGTCTTTTCTGATGGATACAGGTAACCAGGCGATGGACCTGATGGGAGCGGCTATAGGTGTGGCTGTTGCATGGGGACTTAAAGCTCCGCCTCTTGTAATGTTCACAAGTGCAATTACAGGTATGCTGGGAGCGACTTTGGGAGGACCTGCTGGATCCTTTATAGCCGTAGCGGTCGGTGCGGAATTTGGTAAAGCTGTTTCCAAGGAAACTAAAGTTGATATTATCGTAACACCTGCGACAACTATGATTACAGGTGGGCTGACAGCAACTTTAGTTGGCCCGGCAGTAGGTGCATTTATGGACTGGCTAGGTGGTCTTATTATGACAGCTACGGAATGGCAGCCTTTTGCCTTCGGTATATTTATTTCAGTTATTGTAGGACTTGCGCTGACAGCACCTATTTCCAGTGCAGCCCTTTGCATGATGCTGGATCTTTCCGGCCTTGCGGCAGGTGCGGCAACTGTGGGATGCTGTGCTCAGATGGTGGGCTTTGCGGCTATCAGTTACAAAGAAAACGGTATCGGAGGTATTGTGGCGCAAGGTATAGGAACTTCCATGCTGCAGGTTTCAAATATAATTAAAAATCCGTGGATACTTGTGCCGCCGACCTTGGCAGGAGCCATTATAGGACCGCTAAGCACCTGTGTATTTAAGATGACAAATAACGCTATGGGTGCGGGCATGGGAACTTCCGGTCTTGTGGGACAGATAGGAACATTTACCGATATGGGATTTTCTGTTACGGTACTTTTGGAAGTACTTTTGCTTCAGATAGCCCTTCCTGTGGTGCTTTCAATTATATTTGACAGGCTGCTCAAGAAAGCAGGAAAGATAAAAGTAGGAGACTATAAACTGGAACTCTAATATACAAATAAAAATAGAATAATAAACTCTATGCGAACTAAATATTCTGCATAGAGTTTTTATTATATCTGCTTTATTACAGATATGCCTGTCGGTTTGAAAATCTACGAATATTCGTATATAATTTAACGAGAAAACTGTTTACTGATAATAATTTTGACATTGTTTTATCTTAAAATTTGGTAGTAAAATGAAAAATTATCTTTCAATTCGTGAAGCATCTGAAAAATGGGGAGTATCAGAACGAAGAATCAATCAATACTGTTCTGAAGGGCGTATTGCAGGCGCTCAGAAATTCGGAAAGTCCTGGGCTATACCGGCTGATGCAAAGAAACCGGGAGATCCGCGCAAGAGGAATCAACATAGTGAAGTTGTTGTAACGAGAACGGATTTAGATATTTTATTTGATCATAAAAATCTTATGCCCCTTATGAATACGGCTTTTGCTCCAGGCCATTGTCTAGAAGCTGTAAAAGCAATGGATGCAGGAGTTCAACGAGATATTGCTCTTGCTGAGTATTACTATTTTAGCGGTCAGCCTGAAAAAGCTGCAAAGGAAGCAGAAGCATATCTAACCAGTACCGATATGGGAGCAAGACTTTCTGCCTGTCTTATTTTTGCGTATGCTAATCTGTCCATCGGGCGGATACCGCAGGCAAGATTTGCATTGGGAGAGATGAATGCTGCCTTTGCCGCAGCCGAAGAAAAGGCTCCTCAATTTCGAGCAACATCGGCTTTTATATCATTGGCAGGATCGGTGTTGCTTCATTTACCTTTACCTGAAAAAATGCCTGAGCTTGAAAGCTTTTTGCCGATTTTGCCTCCGGGGCTTAGAGCATTTGCTATGTATGTACAAGCTCATTACATCTACTTGAAAGGCGATTATGAACTTAGCGCAGGTATCGTGGAAGGCTCCCTTGCTATGGGTGCGGCCAGTTATCCGATTCCCGCCATTTATCTTCATCTCGTAGCTGTGATGAATTATATAAGCCTAAAAAAATCTGACAAAGCTGAAGCGCATTTGCTTGCGGCATGGGAAATAGCAAGGCCAGATGATTTAATCGAAGGTTTTGGAGAACATCACGGCTTGCTCGGTGCGATGCTTGAGGCAGTGATTAAGCCAAAATGGCCGAAAGATTTTAAGCGAATTATCGATATAACTTATCGTTTCTCTTCCGGATGGCGTAGAGTTCATAATCCTATTACAGGACATGATGTGGCTGATGATTTGACAACAACAGAGTTTGCCATTGCCATGCTTGCTGCCAGGGACTGGACAAATCAAGAAATTGCAGATCATTTGCAAATATCAGCAAATACGGTTAAGAGTCATATATCTAAAGCGATGAAAAAGTTGAACATAGAAACGAGGAAGGATTTAAAACAATATATGCTTAAATAGTAAAAGACTGTCGCAAAAGCGGCGGTTTTATAATTATCTAAAATTCTTTGAAATGTTTATATTACTCGTTTTTAATGGTAAAATGGGTAATAGCTATTGTTTTTTTTATCGGGTAGAATTATGTAAAAGCAAACGAAGTTAGACTTATAGAAGTTAGATTTGTATTTAGACTTTAGGAGGAAGGTGATTATGAAAAAGAAAATAACGGCGATAGTGACATGTCTGTTCATGATGCTGACGTTGATGCCGGTGACAGCATTTGCAAACGGAACGGATGGAATGGATATTAAAAAGGTTATTATCACTAGGGATAATCTCAGAATTTTCGTAAGCAATGAATTGTATACAGGGGAGCCTATAAAACCTGAGGTATATGTGGAAATTCAAACGGAAGGGGAATATAAAGAACTTACGGAGGGCATAGACTATACTGTAGCATTTGAAGGTGAAGGTCTAGATTCGGATACCGGTTTACCACAAGAAATCGGATGGTACAATGTGGTCATTACTGGCAAAGGTAACTATTCTGAAACGGTAACATACTATTCAAAGTTTGATCTAATGGATCCAATGAGTATTGTAAATATGGATATTGATTTTGATGACGAGTACTTATATACCGGCAAACCTGTTGTTATCACAGGGCTTTCGGTAATCGGAGCAAATGGTGAAGAACTGGTAATGGGTGAAGATTATAAATTGCTTTATGCACCTTTTGATAGTACAAGTGGAACAGAAACTCCACCTACTGAGCCAGGCGAATACAACTTGGTAATTGAAGGAATAGGAGATTATAGTGGTTCAGCCTCTTCTTCATTTAAAATTATATCAAATCAAAGTGAAGCACATACTCACACCTTTGATATGCAGATCATTTCCGATTCTTATAAGGCAAGTGACGCTACTTGCATAGAACCGGCAAAATATTATTATTCATGCGAGTGTGGCGAAAAAGGAACGGAAGTTTTTGCAAATGGTATTGTAGCTGGACATAATTATAAAGACGGCAAATGCACTGTTTGTGGAACAGCTGATCCAAACTATGTAGCAGAAGAGCCTAAAAAAGAACCTTCAAAAGATAATACTGATGTAAAAGGTAATACGGATACAAAAGAAACAACGGCCCCACAAACTAGCGATGAAAACAGCCTCGCAATATGGTTAGCGTTACTGATTATTTCAGGAACAACTGTAGCTGGCGTTGCAGTAAGGCGTAAATTCTAACTCACTAAAACATTTTATCGTGCAAATACCATCACGGCTTATAAAACTGTGATGGTATTTTTATCTGTACATATGTTTTTATGTCAAAATCACATAAATATTCTGATATATATGGTATAATCAAGAAAAGAGTTTCTTATTACATACATTGAATGGAGGAAGTCGTTATGAGAGAGAAACTTAAATATACGCCTTTGGCGATAGCCTGCATAGTGACAGATATTTGTCTGTTTATAGGTGTTTTATTTACTTATCTGCCATTTGGCAGACTTAAAAGCGGAAATTATTATTCAGCTTTGGGAGCTACGCAGGGTGGATATCAGTTCGTAATTTATCTTATGATGATAGCGGCGGCTGTAATGATTGCCTTGACGGTGTTAAGAATTCTGTATTTTATCATGCGTGAAAGAAAACCGGCGGTAATTATAAGTGCGGCAGCAGGATTTGTAGGAGTGGTGCTGATACTGGCATTCTTCTCTAAACTAATATCAATGCTAATGAATATATCATCGCTGCTTTATGGTTCATCCGTATATTCCGGTGTGATGTCTTCCACCGTATTTATGGTTATTGCGCTGATAATTATTGCAGTGGTTATAGCCTTTGATGTAATCATATTGCTTTGCATTAGAGGAAACATCAAAGCGGAAGGACTTTGCAAGCTTATGCCTTCTCTTAAAAAGAATGAAATAGGCGTATCTGCAAGGCCTGTAATGATGAATATAGTTGGTGCTTTGATATTCTCTTTGGGCATAGTAGTAATTTATATAAGATTAAGCTCCGGTAATGTCATGGGACTTATCAGCGGAATCGTTACATGGGCGATATTCTTGATAGCGGCCATGGCTGGCATTATAGCCATTGCGATTATGATGTTTATGTTTGATCGCAAATACGGAAGAAACAAGCTGATGTTTATAAATACTATTGTAAACACAGTGCTGGGAGTATTGATTCTTTTGTCGGTACTGATGAATCTGCTTGGCGAAAGCGGAGCATCGGGAGCATTTAGTCTGATAATACTTATAGTGGCCATAGCGGATGCGGTACTGCAGATAGGACTGATTCTGTGCGTTATGGATGTTATCAAGGTAAAGGGAATGGAAGAGTATGTAGCTCAGACGGCAGCAGCCGGCGTTGCAGCACAGCCTCAGCCAGTGCCTGAAATGCAGTCGGAAACAACACCTGAAATCCAGCCTGAGACTGCAGCTGATAATGAACCTACAGAGCAGGTGGTAGGTGCAGCGATAAATACAGAGACGGAAAATGTTGTACCTGTATCCGGTGCAGGAAATGAAGGCGGACAAGATGATGGCAGTGGAAATGATGCAACCATCGAAGCGGCTGAAGCTACGGCAGCTAGCACAGCGCCTGCAGCAGAAAAGGAAAAGTTCTTTAAGACAAAGAAGGGTAAAATCACTTTGGGTGCTATCATAGCAGCTACAGTGATAATCGTAGCTTTGATAGTGTGGGCTGTTTTCTTCAACAAGACAGAAATAGATGCCTTTGAAGATATTCAGATAGAATACACAGGTGATAACGGTCAGGGATATGCTTATGTTTCGGCCGGAGATATCGATTATGATATAAATGAACCAGGTGTAGGCTACTTTGTAAATAGTCTGTACTACGATGTTGAAAATAACGGTCAGCTGAGTAATGGAGATAAGGTAAAGATTACCGTTCAGTACTCTAAAGCAACAGCCGACGGACTTGATATAAAGCTCAAAGAAGAAAGCAAGGAATTTGAGGTATCAGGACTTATTGAAAAATATGCCAGTGCAGCCGATATAGATCCAGAACTTTACGATAAAGCATATCAGGAAGCCATTGAATCTGCTGAAGAGCGTGCATATGGAGATAAGCAGAGCAAATTCTACAAGGCATATTATGTGACAGAGCAGAGAAGTGACGGCACATACGGCAACAACGATTTGGTATTTGTTTTCCAGGAAACATATGAAACATATGACATCGAAAGCAAAGGAAATGTCAAGAAAACAAGATACATTGGAATGTACACGAACTTCGATTCAGGCTACAATGAAGATGGATATTACATGTACAGCATGACTCTGACAACACCTGGCACATACGATTATGTGGAAAAGGAAGACGGCATACTGCCTGCACTTCAGGATGAGTTTAAGAGCTACTTTGATGATTACAAGATAAATATTGAAGAAGTCAATATAAGTATGTAATCTGCGAAATTTAATAACAATATTAAATAACAAAATACCGGAAAGTCGATGGGCTTTCCGGTATTTTCATATATACGATATCATCATTGGATTGTCAGTTCCAATAAATCTTTTTCCTAACAGCTGTAAACAATCGCAGCACGGAACCGACGATAAGTATAGCCAGTGCTATTGAGCCCGCTGTAAAAAATGTTTCTGTACCTATGGCTCCTGCTGTGGAATAATCCGATTCGATAATTGCTGACATTGTGTAGTACATTCCAGAACCTGGCACAAGGGGCAGGATGCCCGGAATTATAAATACCGTTGCGGCTTCCTTTACCTTTCGAGAAAGAATGTCACTTACGATAGTTACTATGCAGGTGGCTACAAAGGCGGCCACGGCCTTTGAGTATCCCATGGTCATAGCTGTCTGATAAACAAACCAGGCTATGCCGCCGGTGGCGGCAGCCGGAATAATTGCTTTTTTTGGTACATTTACAAGAATGCAGAAGCCCACGCAGGCTATGAGGCCGATTACAAGTTGAAGTATATTCATGAAAATACACCTCCTATAGAATTCCACAATGTGAGGATGATACCGGCGCCTGCAGCAAGGGATACGGCTATGGCAACTGCTTCCGTGAGTCTCGAAACTCCGGAAAGCATATCACCTGTTAGAAAATCCCTGAGGGCGTTGGTAAGCGCAGCACCGGGTACAAATAGCATCAGAACTCCGATTATTATGAAATCATGGCCTGTGGTTATGCGAAAGGCTTCTGACACAAGAGCGAGAAAAGATGCTAAAGCTACGCACACAAAGTCGGTTATAAAATAGTTGATACCGTATTTTGCCAGCAAGAAAGAAAGAAGATAAGCCATTATACCTAAAATAGCCGCTGCGATGCAGTCGGTAACGCCTCCGCCGAAAAGACCGCAAAATATTGAAGCGGTAAGAGCGGCACCTATGGAAATTACTGGAAGTGGATAAGGCTTTTTAGCATCAATCGCTTCGGCTTTTTTTATAGCATCTTCTACATCTATATCTCCGCTGACAAATTTTCTTGAAAGATTGTTTATTTCCGAGATCTTTGTCAAATCCGTGGTGCGTGCCTTTATGGCTTTAATATATGTCTTTATATCTCCTTCTTCTCCGCCAGAGCCGATGGAAGCAAAAATACCTGTAGGAGTTGCGAAAACTTCTACATGGGCAATATCACAGGCTCGACATATACGGGTTATGATTTCTTCGACCCTGTATATTTCTCCGCCGCTTTTCATCATAATTTCTCCGGCACGGATAGCAAGAATAAATCCTCGTTGCTGTCGCTTGGTTATCATCGTTAAACCTCCGTTTTTCTTCGGCTTGAGTATATCACAAGGGTATTTTTGATGTAAAGAATATGATGAAAAGAACAGCACAATATGATAATATGTATAGTGTTGTGTGCCCGTGCCAGGTTGTATAACGGACAGACAAATTGTTTGTAAAACAGGAGAAAAAAATGAGACTTAATAAATATATAGCAGCCAGCGGAACGGCTAGTAGGAGAAAGGCCGATGAGCTGATATTTAACGGAAATGTCAGAGTAAACGGCATGGTGGTTAAGGAACCCGGCTATCAGGTGCAGCCTGATGACACTGTGGAAGTGAACGGCAGCAGAATTATAGCCAGCGATAAAAAAGTGTATATCGCCATGAATAAGCCTTTGGGATATGTAACGACCATGAAAGATCAGTTTGGAAGACCAGCGGTGGCTGATTTGGTTACGGATATTGAGGAAAGGGTATTTCCTGTAGGAAGACTTGATTACAACACCACAGGACTTTTGCTTCTCACTAATGACGGAGATTTGGCATATAAGCTGACACATCCAAAGCATGAGGTGCCAAAGACATACAGGGTGCGCGTGGCAGGATGGCTCTCTGACACTAAGATAGCAAAGCTTAGAAGGGGCGTTGACATAGGCGGCTATGTGACTGCAAGGGCCCAGGTTAAGGTCGTAAAGCAGATGGAACGGTCAACGGTTGTGGAAATAACAATCCACGAAGGCAAGAACAGACAGGTAAGAAAGATGTTCAGAGCTGTAGGTTGCCCAGTACAGGAACTTGAAAGAATTTCCATAGGAGATATAAGGCTCGGCAGATTAAGTCCGGGACATTATCGAAAGCTGACAAAGCAGGAAATAGATTACCTCAAGAAAAATGTTTAAGAATATATAACGAAATGGAGAAAGATAAATGAGCACATGGAAAAAAGCTCTTTACGGAATAGTTGCTTTTTTAAGCATGGTTGTTGCATTTTGGTGTGCTGCACCGCTGCTTATGGGAGTGATTCATATGGGAATGGTGCTACCGATGCTTTATGCTTTGGCATTGACCTTTTACTGCCTACTATCTTTAAAATATCCCATTGAGGATATTCCGTGGAAAAATCAGCAGGATGCCGAATACAAGACTGAGGTCGCCATGGCAAGATGTGGCGTGCGTAACAAAAAGAGAAGCCTCAGGATGCCTGTTATCTTTGGAGTAAAAAAGGATAGGCTTGAATCCTTTGATGAGGATTATGATATGCGTGCAACTCCGGGTCTGGTGTTTTCCAGAGAGAGCAGAATTAAAATAGACAGAGTTGTATGGATAATTACAGGTCTTTTGGCGATTGTCGTAATCGCTGTATCCGTGCTGATATATACGGGAGCGGATAAATTTGACGGAAATTACGAAGGCCAGACCATAGTGACCTTAGGCGCTAAGATTGAAGGTGACAGACCTTCTGCTTCTCTGGAAAAAAGGCTTGATAAGACTGCTGAGCTGATGAAGGAGTATCCAGAGGCACAGTGCATTGTGACTGGAGGCCAGGGCAGAAATGAAATTATGCCTGAAAGCAGCGTTATGGCTCGTTACCTGGAAGAGCAGGGCATAGATAAAAATAGAATACATGAAGAAAACAAAGCGGTAAATACTGAGGAAAACATGAAGCTTTCAGTGGAACTTGCAGAAAAGGAAGGTTTAAGCACCGACTTTATTACTGTAACAGACGGTTATCATCAGTACAGGGTCAGCAGATATGCGGATAAATACGGCGCAACCACAGAAAGCGAAAGCGTTAAAACCATGCAGGGACTGTGGCTTTCCTCACATTTTAGAGAGGTTATGGCATTTTTCAAGACGCTGTGATTGGCGGATTGACGAAATATATGTAGTATATTTAAGGAAAGAATGAGGAGGAACAGAGTGGAAAAAAAGATTATTCAGGTTAATGAAAGAGTGCCTCTGCTTAGGGGAATACCGCTGAGCATACAGCATACCTTTGCTATGTTCAGTGCATCGGTGCTTGTACCTTGGATGTTTGGTATAAGCCCGTCGGTGGTGCTACTGATGAACGGTATAGGCACTTTGCTGTTTATATTTATGACAAAGGGAAAGGCGCCAGCTTATCTCGGCTCTAGCTTTGCATTTATATCGCCGACCCTTTTAATTATGTCAAATCCAGATATGGGATATGAATACGCACTAGGCGGATTTATAGTAACAGGGCTTATACTTATAGCGGTGGCTGTCTTGATAAAGTTTGTAGGCACAAGCTGGATAGATGTGATACTTCCTCCTGCTGCCATGGGCCCGATAATCGCTCTTATAGGACTGGAGCTTGCAGGTTCTGCAGCTTCCAACGGTGGACTTATATTAAGCGATACATATACGCAGATAAATCCTAAATTTGTAGCGGTATTTATCATAACTTTAGCTGTTGCGGTATTTGGACAGGTGCTGTTCAGAGGCTTTGCCGCTGCCATAGCGATACTTATTGCAATAATTGTGGGATATGTGGCAGCCCTGTGTTTCGGATTGGTAGACTTTTCGGCAGTAACTCAGGCTTCTGTGATAGAAGTACCTAATTTCTCAGCACCTAAATTCAGTCTTGATGCCATATTGATTATAATACCTGCTTCTCTGGTGGTTATTTCAGAGCATATAGGTCATCAGGTTGTTACAAGTGAAATAGTTGGAAAGGACCTTCTTAAGGATCCTGGTCTGCACCGTTCCTTGGCGGCGGATGGTATATCCACAAGTCTTTCTGGATTTTGCGGAGCTGTACCTACAACAACCTACGGCGAAAATATCGGCGTAATGGCTGTAACAAAGGTTTACAGCGTATGGATTATAGGAGGCGCTGCAGTATTTTCAATGCTGTTAGCATGGATAGGAAAGGCATCTGCTCTGATTCAGACAATTCCGTCTCCTGTAATGGGAGGCGTAAGCTTCCTACTTTACGGTATGATTGCAGCTTCGGGCTTGAGACTTCTTGTGGATGAAAAGGTGGACTACTCAAGACCGAGAAATCTGGCTCTGACTTCCGTTGTATTCGTAACTGGACTGTCGGGAGCATATATACAGATAGGCAGCGTGCAGCTTACAGGTATGGCGCTGGCGACAGTAGTGGGAATGCTCCTTGGACTTATCTTTGCAATAATAGATAAGCTGGGTATCGCCAATGATGCATCGGAAGAGAGGTAAATATGCCTGTAAATTCCTTTGATGATTATCCAATGGCATGGAAGCCTGTACTCTTAGGAAGAGAGAAGCAGTCTTTTGGGAGATGAAAAAAGAAATAGCATACACGAATATGCACCTGATAATACAATATTCATATTGAGTCTTTCAAAAACTTTGGTACCGGCTCTAAGAACATCGTATATTGCGGTTCCGGAGAAATATAGGCAGCAGCTTGATGATGCGTTATATAATATAAATCTTTCTCCGTCTTCTTTATTGACGGAGCTTGCTTCAAGGTTGATTGCTTCTGATCGCTTTGAAGAACTTATAAAAAGACGCAGATATGGTATACAGCAGAGAAATAAAATCGCTGATAGTATCTTTAATGAACATCAGTTGTTGGGGGATGAAAATTGTCTTCATAGATGGCTAAGGCTTCCGGAACAAATTAGCGGCATTGAATTTGAGAAGGCAGCTGCTAAAAAAGGCGTTGCAGTATATGGCTCAGACAGATTTGCTGTAGGACGTAAAGTTGGCGAAAACGATGTAAGAATAGCTGTATGCACCCCAAAGAATAAAGAAAGTCTAATTAATGGGCTTGAAATAATTAAAAAGCTTTATGAAGAATTTTTAAAAGATATGTGAGAATGTCTAAAAAATTGTTTTGCACACAATTTTAATATTGTGTGCTTTTATTTTGCTTTATATAATTAAATCAGAAGTAAATCAATACAAATGCAATGAAATATTAAGGAGGGCACAAATGAAACAGTATGTAGTTGACGCCTTCACAGACCATGTATTTGCAGGCAATCCGGCAGCAGTCTGCGTAATGGATAAATGGCTTTCGGAAGATGTGATGATGAAAATAACATGTGAAAACAATCTTTCCGAAACGGCTTTTACGGTTAAGGAAGGCGATAAATATCATTTAAGATGGTTTACGCCGGGAGGAGAAATAGATTTATGCGGCCACGCTACTTTGGGAACGGCTTATGTAATCATGAATTTCATCGAGCCTGAACTTACAAAGGTAAGTTTTGACACTATGAGCGGCGAGCTGATTGTGGAAAGAAAAGGCGACTTGTACGAAATGGACTTTCCGTCCTATGAGCTTAAACCTGTAGATGTAACGGAAGATATAGTTGATGCTCTTGGTGTAACTCCTAAGGAGGCGTATATGAGTAGAGATTGCCTGTGCATTTTGGAAGATGAAGAACAGGTGAGAAATCTCAAACCGGATATGGATAAGCTACTTAAAACGGAAGGCCTTCTCATGCATGTAACGGCATCGGGAAAGGATTACGACTGCGTATCAAGATCCTTTGCTCCTAAGCTGAATGTCACAGAAGATCCTGTATGCGGCTCAGGTCACTGTCACATAGTTCCATACTGGGCGGAAAGGCTTGAAAGAAATGAGATAAAAGCATATCAAGCTTCAAAGCGTGGAGGAGAATTATATTGCACCGTTGAAGGCGAGCATATTTTGATGGCAGGCAAAGCAGCCCTTTACTCTGAAGCGGAAATAAATATCGAATAAAACAAAGGCTCAGGAATATTAAACCTGAGCCTTCTTAATTCTATCTAAGCAGTTTCTCCAATGCGTCTGTAAAGAGCATCATACTACCATAGTCAGGGAAAAGTGCGCGGGCATTGTCCTTTCTGCCGCCGCCCTTGCCGTTGTATACGCCGGCGTTGTCTTTAACTAGCTTGCCGCAGTCATTGGTACCGTCGGAAAATAGTATAAGGGTGTTTGTGTTTAAATCACCGGCAACCACAAGTCCCTTTATATCCTGAAGTATATGTTTACCGATTTTCATGATATCCTCAGGTGTAAATTCGTCATAAAACCTTGAGATAAAAGGAACTCCTGCACTGAGTTCTTTTTTTATTTCCTCAGTCTTTTGTGAAATCAGCACATTGCGTAGTTTATTGAGGGTGTTTTTTGTTTCCTCATGTCTTTTTTCCTGTTTTTCTATCTTATCTGTAAGTTCATCAATGCCTGTGGAGTATCTATTGCTTAAAGCGGTGAGAATGTCATGCTTTGCACGGTAGTCTTCCATGGCTCTTTTGCCAGCTTCAAAGTAAATGCGGAACATTCCTTTGTTTTTTTCGACTTTATAGATTTTAAGCAGTCCAATCTGCGCCGTTGATGTAGGATGAGTGCCGCAGCAGGCGACGCAGTCTGCGATTACATCGTCATTTCCTATGGTCACGACACGCACATCTTCATCCACAGCAAGCTCCTTTCGCAAAGGCATCTTTGCTGCTTCTTCTCCTGTGGAAAATTCTTCTGCCTTTACGGGAAGATCCTGCCATATATGTGAATTAACCAGTTCTTCTGCTTCCATGGCCATTTCCCATGTAACCTCGGTAAATGAAGGATCCTTTTCAAGGTTGATGTCTGCAGTCATAAAGTGTTCACCCATATGAAAGCCTCGGTTTACGCCGCCAAAAAGTTTATACATTGCTCCGGAAAGAAGATGCTCTCCACAGTGTCTTTGCATATTATCAAAACGATGGGGCCAGTTGATACGACATATTACCTTGTCACCCACCTGAAGGTTGTGATTGGAGATTTCATGAATTATAGTATCTCCTGTTTCTGATGCATGAGTGACAGGATATGTGGTTTCATCGGAAGAATTGATAAGTGTTCCGATGTCGCTGCTTTGACCTCCGCCTTCGGGGAAAAATATTGTACGATCCAAGATAACACCTTTTTCAGTGACATCTGTAACCGTTGCAGTACATTCGGATAAATATACATTATCATTGTATAATTTCATAGTATTCATACATCAAGCCTCCTTGTTACAATATTTTACAAATGGCAGAAACCATTGGAAAATTGTAAAAATGTATTTTTTAAGGGTTAAAAATTTCTGATAATTCATTTATTTGACGCTTAAAAATAATTGCGAACAAACTTGTGGATAACTTGTTGGAAAGGATTTACAAAATTCTTAAACATGTTGAAATTATAAATAAAACAAGGTATAGAGTTATCCACATGCGGCTTTGGATTAAATTGTATACAATTTGTGTATTTCTGTGGAAAATCACTTAAAGCCTTAAAACATCGGGATTTGTTAGCTGTGAAATAAAAAAGCGAACAAAAGAACACAAGTTGACATAATACATAATGAATAATATTGCACAACTCATATTTCAAAATAATAAAACAGAGCCATGGCTATAGGTCCATGGCGTCCATAAAGTCAATAAAATCAAAGAAATCGCTTCCGATAAATTCGTTGATTACGGGTTCTCTAAAGGTGAATTTGCCGGCAATATCAAGATACGGACCTATGGAACTGTCTGTAAGACTGTTTTCCAGCATTCTGATGTTTTCGGCAGTATATGCGGATACAACAAACTGTCCCAGAGGGGTAATGAAATATGTGCCGTATATATCGTTGTTTAGTAAAAATACCGGTTCTTTGACATGGTCGTTGTTGTTTTTAAAAACCATTAAAAGCTTACCGTTTGGATAAAATGTGCAGGTTGTCGGAAGATCCAGCTCCAAAGCTGCACTTGGTGGCACTTCGTCCTCAGCAACATCATATACGGAGATGAATTCTCTTCTTGAAAGTATAAGAGCCGCTTCGCTGTGAGATACCTGAAATGATGATAAAGGCTTTGCATAAATGACTTTGCCGTCGGAAATGTTAAGCTCCGTAGTGCATATATAATAGTTAAAATCATCGTTTATCAGAGATTCGCACAGATAAGCACCATTATCGCCGGTCACTGAATTTCTGAACATAGTACATGGTGGAAATTCCGGAAACAAATTATGGATGCTCGTATCGGAAACGCTTTCTTTATGATTATTATGATTACCATTGTCATAAATATATGAAGCTCCGTCAAAGTCCTTTCCGAACACTCTCATCATATAATAGTTGGCAACCTGTATATCTGAAACCATAGGAGTGCATATCTTTTCAACAAGCTCCTGATGTTCTGTTTGATTAAGCTCTGCTGCTCTGTCCAAAACGAACTGATATTCAGACCATTCTTTAGGCAGCTCAACATTCCATTTGATGCTCAGATTGTGATAGTGAGCCACAAGGCTGCAGGCTTCTTTTTCAGTAAGACTAATTTGCTTGCCACCGAGACAATCTATGGTTGTGCGTTCGATGTGACGCATACGAGGCATATCGTAGCCCCAGATGCCGAAATAGTTTTCCAGTCCGTATTCTTCTGTATCCAGATAAAAGAACTGCATCAGCTCGTCACATTCGGCACAGTTTACAACTTCCCAGCGTATGAAAAGACCCATGGCACCCATGAGCCTTGTATCTGTTACATATGAAGATATGAAGCGCTTTTCGCATTCTTCCTTGGGGCGGATGCCGCCCTCAATTACTCTTAAATCTGTTTTGTTAATCATAATGTAATTATAACTTAACAGATGGAAAACTCAAAGAAAATCATTTAAGATTGTGTAATTATACTAGAAAAGACGGGCATGGGTCGAAAAACATAAAAAATATAAAAGTTTTTCGGTCTATAACTGAAAAACTATTGTAAATTTGAAAGTTTTTTGGTAAACTTTCTTTACAGAAAGGAGGCAACTATGATACTGAGACCTCAATACATAGAACAACTAAGAAAGTATAGAGATATATCATTAGTTAAGATTCTAGTAGGAGTGAGACGCTGTGGTAAATCAACGATTCTCGAAATGTTGCGAGAAGATTTAATAAAAAGTGGGATAGCTGATAATCATATCATTTTTAAAAGCTACACTTCCGAAGAATTAGACAGTGATATCACAGATAAACAAATGTATGATGATATAACATCGGAAATTATAGATGATGATAAATATTATATTTTACTGGATGAAGTACAGGAAGTTGATGGTTGGGAAAAAGCAGTAAATAGCTTGATGGAAAATAGAAATACGGATATTTATGTAACAGGCTCTAATTCGAAACTGCTATCCGGCGAAATATCTACATATCTAACAGGCAGATATGTTTCTATTCCTGTATATACTCTTTCTTTTGCGGAATATTTAACTTTTAAAAAAGAAGGCGATAGCTCAATAAAAGAGTTATTAAATGAATATCTTAGATTTGGAGGGTTTCCTATCATCGCATTAGGGAATTTTGATGAAAAATCCGCATATCAGATTGTTGAAGGAATATATAATTCTGTTATTACAGCAGATATAGCGAGGCGACATAAAATTAGAAACTACGATATGTTCAATAGAGTTGTAAGATATATTGTTGAAAACGTTGGGAAAACTTTTTCTGCCAATTCGATTTCTAAATTTATGAAAAGCGAAGGCAGAGAGATTTCAGTGGAAACGGTATACAATTATCTGGAATGGTTGGAAAAAGCGTTTATAATATACAGATGTAGGAGATATGATCTTCAAGGCAAATCAGTTCTAAAAACTCAGGAAAAATTTTATCTAGCGGATTCGTCTTTGAAATATTGTATTATGGGATTTAATTATAAATCTATAGCTTCAATGATGGAAAATGTGGTATATTTTGAACTGTTGCGTAAAGGATATGAGGTTTACATTGGAAAGAATTATACAAAGGAAATTGATTTTGTTGCAACAAAAAGAGATGAACGCATTTATGTGCAGGTATGTAGAAATTTACCTGAAGAATCAACTAGAGAAATTGATAATCTTTTAGCTATTAAGGATCAATATCCCAAATATGTGGTAACTTTAGATGAATTTGCTGTGGGTAATATTGATGGTGTAAGGATAGTGCATTTAGCAGAGTTTTTATTGAAGGATGATTATATGTCTTAAAAAATAAAAAAGCACCGCAACATTGATATATAATATATTCAAATTACAGTGCTTGTTGGCGGAGACGGTGGGATTCGAACCCACGTGCCCGTTAAGGCTAACGCATTTCGAGTGCGCCCCGTTATGACCACTTCGATACGTCTCCAAATATTGGTTTTGTAGGCTTTCAAAGCCGCCATATAATCATACATTAAACCCATGACAAAATCAAGATATAAAAGTCATTGACAGAGCATAGGCTGTCGTATATACTTAACAAAGTATTTAGAACAACTAAATAAAAATCCTTATTACGAGAGGTGGAGGGAATAGGCCCTGTGAAGCCCGGCAACCTGCGCAGATGCGCAACGGTGCTAAATCCTACAGAATTTTTCTGAAAGATGAGGTATAAACTTGAAGCAACTGGCCTCTTCTTTTGAGAAGAGGCTTATTTATTTATAATGACGGAGGGAGAAAATGAAAAAACTGTTTACATCAGAATCGGTTACCGAAGGACATCCAGATAAAATCTGTGACCAGATATCCGATGCCATCCTCGACGCAATCCTTGCAGAGGACAAAAACGGCAGAGTCGCTGCGGAAACCACTGTTAACACTGGATACGCCATGGTAATGGGTGAAATATCAACAAGCTGCTATATTGACATCCAGAAGATAGCAAGGGATGTAATAAATGATATAGGTTATACAAAAAGCGACTACGGCTTTGACGGTCAGACATGTGCTGTAATTACAGCCATTGACGAACAGTCCCAGGATATTTCCATGGGAGTGGATAAGGATAAGGCAAGCTATGAAGATGATTTGGATTCCATAGGCGCAGGAGACCAGGGACTTATGTTCGGATATGCTTGCAATGAAACACCTGAGCTTATGCCGCTGCCTATTTCTCTGGCTCACAAGCTGGCAAGAAGACTTGCAGAAGTGAGAAAGAACGGAACTGTTCCGTATCTGAGACCTGACGGCAAAACACAGGTTACCGTGGAATACGATGACGATAAGGTTAAGAGAATCGACACGGTGCTGATTTCCACACAGCATGACCCGGAAGCAACAAATGAACAGATCAGAGAAGACATCATAAATCATGTTATTAAAGCCGTTATTCCAGCAGAGCTGATGGACGATGAAATCAAAATTTTTGTAAACCCTACAGGCAGATTTGTAATAGGTGGGCCTCATGGAGATTCCGGGCTTACAGGAAGAAAGATAATCGTTGATACATATGGCGGATACTCAAGACACGGCGGTGGTGCTTTCTCAGGAAAGGACCCTACAAAGGTAGATAGATCCGCAGCCTATGCAGCAAGATATGTGGCAAAGAATATAGTTGCCGCAGGACTGGCTGACAGATGTGAAGTGCAGCTGGCATACGCCATCGGAGTTTCTCATCCTGTATCAATCATGGCGGATAGTTTTGGCACAGGTAAGGTTTCCGACGAAAGACTGGCGGAAATCATAGATAAGCATTTCGATTTGAGACCGGCAGCGATTATCAGAGATTTGGATCTGCTGAGACCTATCTATAGACAGGTGGCTGCATACGGACATATGGGTAGAACTGATATAGATGTTCCGTGGGAAAAGACAGATAAGGCTGAAGAACTTAAAAAGGAACTGTAGAAACGTAGAAATATCTGGAAAAGTTCCCTTTAAAGTGGTATTATATAGCATAAAATAGTAAATATTTAGAATATTTAGCAAAAGGAGAAAAATCAAATGGGAATTAAAGTAGCAAAATTCGGAGGATCATCCGTTGCGGATGCAATCCAGATCGGCAAGATAAAGGAGATAATCGATGCCGATAAGGACATTAAGTATGTTATAGTTTCTGCCCCTGGTAAGAGGTTTGCCCAGGACAGCAAAATAACGGACCTGCTTTATTCCTGTATGATGCATAAAGAGCATAATCTGCCTTACGACCAGCTTTTCCAGGTAATCTGTGATAGATTTATGGCGGTGGAAATGAATCTCGGCGTTAAAGCTGGACTTACCGCAGAATTTGAAGTAATAAAGGAAGCAATTGAAAAAGGAGCGACAGAAGACTATCTTGCCAGCAGAGGAGAATTCCTCAATGCAAAGCTCATAGCCGCATATATGGGAATGGACTTTGTTGATGCTGCAGGACTTATATGTTTTGACGAAAAGGGCAGATTTCTTGCTGATGAAACCAACGAAAAGCTGGGAGCGGAGCTGGCTAAACACGAAAAGGCTCTCCTGCCGGGATTTTACGGAAGTAAGCCTGACGGTAGCATAAAAACCTTCTCCAGAGGTGGCTCTGATATTACAGGTTCTCTGGTGGCAAGAGCCGTTGGTGCAGATGTATACGAAAACTGGACAGATGTATCAGGTTTTCTGATGGCTGACCCTAAGATTGTAGATAATCCGCAGCCTATAGAATCCCTTTCCTACAGGGAACTTAGAGAGCTGTCCTACATGGGAGCCTCTGTGCTTCATGAGGATGCAATCTACCCAGCACGAATAGCAAACATACCAATCAACATCAAGAATACTAATAGACCGGAGGATAAGGGCACAATGATACTGGCAGAACCTGAAAATGTGGAAGACAGAGTAATAACAGGCATAGCGGGAAGCAAAGACTTTACCGTTGTGGCTATGCATAAAAACAGACTTATCGCGGAACGAGGCTTTGTAAGAAGGCTTGCAGGTATCCTTGAGGATATGGATATCGCCCTTGAGCATTTACCGAGCAGCATCGACTCTGTATCGGTAATTATGTCTAACGACTCCCTCGATGGCAAGGTCGAAGAGCTTGTAGAAGAATTTGATCGTCAGCTCAAGCCGGACAGCATAGAAGTCTTTGACAACATGGCGCTGATAGCAACGGTTGGCTGCGGTATGGCCTTTAAGACAGGTGTATCAGCTAAGCTGTTTACTGCACTGGCAAAGGCAGGAGTCAACATCAGAATGATAGATCAGGGCTCCAGCGAAATGAACATCATCGTCGGAGTGGAAAACAAGGACTTCGAAAAGGCTATACAGGCCATCTATAACGCTTTTGTTGTGGAAGGCAATGTACCGGCGGTATAAAAAAGTAAACAATTCATCTTATATACGACGCAAAAGAATCAGCATGGATTTTTATCTGTGCTGATTTTTTTTATTTTTATCGAATAATTTATTTGAAAACTATATTCGATGTAACTGTTCTGAGAGAAAGTGGACAAAGAATGTACACTATCGAAAACCGTTGAAAACAAAGGGCTTTGGCGGTTTATTCATGTTGACAATACCAGTCGGGGGTGGGTATATTGCGGACAGTTAGTCCGTCTGTTTGCTTTTTCAAAATTAGTTGAAATTGATATTTTGTTCTGACAGAATGATTTGAACAAAAATGCCTGAAACATTTCACTTTCAGGCGATTGACAAAGTGGATAGGGGGGGGGTAATATCTAGATGTAGTTATATATATGAGTTTAGTTGGGGAAATAATATGTATAGGGAATCTACAGTTAATAATGTAGATAATGTTTTGATGTGTACAAACACACTTAATAGTGTGTCATTTTTAGGTTATAAAATTTGTGATGAATCATATGACAGAATATTAGAGTATCTCAGATATTCTGTTTTTTTGTACAAAAAACAGGTTCTTATAGCTTTTAATCCTAAAAAAGTAGCTCAGGCAAATGCAGATTCAAATGTTTGCAATGCGCTTAAAGACGCAGACATTCTTATACCTGACGGATTTGGAATTATTCTTGCATCGAAGATGTTAGGTGCAAAAATTAAACATCGCATAACCGGAACGGATACGGTATGTCGTATATGTGATGATCCGCAGTTAAGCAAAGCAGGGATATTCATATATGGAGCGGAGCCGGATAGTCTTAAAGATGCAATTGCAAAACTCAGCAAAAAAGGAGTTGTAATAAGTGGCTCTGAAAATGGATATGACTTGGATGATGACAATGTGATTTCACTTATAAATGAAAGTAAAGCCAAAATACTATTAGTAGCTTTAGGAAGTCCAAAGCAGGAATTATTTATATATCGCAATAAAGATAAATTGAAGTATGTCAAATTAATCATGGGTGTCGGAGGCACAATAGATGTAATAAGCGGACATGCTAAAAGGGCACCGGCTTTTATAAGAAAAATAGGGCTTGAATGGGTGTTTCGCATGATTTGCAAGCCATCTAGGATAAAAGAAAATAAAGAGAATATTTCTGTATATATAAAGATAGTAATGAAAGAGAGGAGAAAAAAAAGTGGAAATTAGTGTTATAGGGTTAGGTTATATTGGATTGCCAACAGCAATTGCATTTGCATCTAATGGTTATAGAGTGCTCGGATACGATGTAAATGAAAAAGCTGTGGATATGCTTAATGAAGGTCACCTGCATATTGTTGAAAATGGCCTGCAGGAAGAACTTCAAAAGGTTATAGATAGTGGTATGTTCAGCGCTCATCATGAACTACAGGAAGCAGATGTGTATATCATATGCGTTCCAACACCTTTTCATCATGATACACCGGAAAAAACAGCAGATTTATCATATGTGGAAGCAGCAGCAAGAGAAGTGGGTAGAATTCTGAAACTTGGTGATCTGGTAATACTGGAATCGACAGTACCTCCTTATACTACAAGAAAGATGACCGATATACTCTTTGAAGTAAGCGGACTTGGCAGAGATGAATTTTATACAGCTCACTGTCCAGAGAGAGTTTTGCCTGGACGCATACTTTATGAGTTGTCTCATAATGACAGGATAATCGGAGCTGAGAAGAAAGATGCAGCTCTTAAAGCTAAGTGGATTTATGAGTCGTTTCTAAAGGAAGGTACTGCTCATATAACAGATGATCTCACTGCAGAAATGTGCAAACTGGTAGAAAATTCATTCAGAGATGTGAATATTGCCTTTGCCAATGAACTTTCCATACTTTGTGATGATCTAGGGATAGATGTAAACAGACTTATAGAATTGGCAAATAAGCATCCGAGAGTAAACATTCTCAATCCAGGTGTTGGTGTTGGAGGTCACTGTATTTCAGTGGATCCATGGTTTATCATTGAAAAATTCGGCAAGGAAGCAAAGCTCATCTCTGCAGCTAGAAACATAAATGACAGTAAGCCTTTCTTTGTTGCAGATAAGATTGAAGAAAGACTAAAGAATAATAAGAGCAAAACCGTAGCAATTCTTGGACTTGCCTTTAAGGCTAATATAGATGATTTGAGGGAATCACCTTCAATAATACTTGCAGAGGAGCTTAAGAATAGAGGTTATGATGTAATCGCCTGCGAGCCTAATACTGAAGAAAAAGAAAAGAATGGAATTAAAATTTATTCTCTTGATGAAGTATTGGAAAAAGCAGATTTATCTGTTTTAACTGTAAAGCATGATGTGTTCATGAAAAATTTAGACAAAATAGAAGAAAAAGAACATCTTATTGTGTAATAAATATGAATAAATATATTGTTAAATTACGCCATATGACTTTCAAAAGAGCAGTTAAAAAACTGATCAGTATGGCAAAAGAGATTCCTGTCCGAGTATATTCAGTTAAAGTAAAAAAAGTTAATAAAGATATATATGAACGTTTACCTGAATATATAGGAGAAAAGTATGAATCCGGACAGGGATCATACTACAAAAAAAAGAATATAAAACTAGGAATCATAACCGACGAGTTTATGTACAACTATTACAAGGATGCAGTTGAACTTGTAATAGTCACACCGGAAAACTATAGGCAGCTTATAGATGAAAAAGCTATAGACATGCTGTTATATGTAAGCTGCTGGCATGGCATGGCAGGTGACGAATGGTATGGTGATGACAGGCATGCAAAGATTCCAGAGGTGTTTGAATATGCAAATACGCATGATATAAAAACGGTATTTCAGTCAATAGAAGACCCTATAAGTTATGAAAGGTTTCTTCCAATAGCTAAAGAAAGCAGATATATATTTACAACATGTAAAGAGAGCATAGATAAATATAAAGCTGATACAAATAACAATAATGTATGGTTATTGGAATACGGTGTAAATCCGGCATTTCACAATCCAATTAAAGCAAAGAATGCAGTTTCAGATAGTGAACTCAAAGATATTGTAATGTTTGCAGGAAGCTGGATGGATATATATAAAGATCGATGCAAAGACATGAGGATGGTTTTTGATGGAGTTATCATGTCCGGAAAACAGCTGATGATTATAGACAGAAATACTGATGTTAAGTTACCGGGTTATAAATATCCGAGAAGATATCAGGGCTTTACGGTACCTGCCCTTGATCATGCCACACTGCAGAAAGCCCATAGACTTTTTGATTTTAATATAAATATTAATACGGTACGTGACAGCAGTACGATGTGTGCGATGAGAGTTTACGAGTTGCAGGCACTGGGATGTCTTATGCTATCTAACTATGCATTTGCGGTATCCGAAAATTTTCCTGGTCTATTTATGATAAATAATAAGGAAGAAGTTCAATATATAGTGAACGGATACACTGAAGAAGAACTGGCGAGAATGCGCACAGACAACATTAGAAATGTGATGACAGATAAAACCGTATATGACAGATTAAATTACATATTTGAAAAAACAGGTATAGAAAATAGATTCACAAGAAAAAAAGTACTAGTTATATGTGACAAAAAAACAGACACCATAGTTCATATGTATAAAAATCAGATGTACAAAAATAAAGAACTTAAAAGTCTGTCAGAGATAACAGATGACAAGACTGTCAAAGCAGATTATGTCGCATATTTTACTGATGAAAATACATACGGCGAAGATTACCTTACAGATATGATGAATGTCTTTAAATATTCAGACTGTAATGTAGTTACAAAGGATGATAATGCCCGCATGGACAGATCTGCAGTAACAGCAGAAATATTCAAACTGGAAATGATTAAAGATAACAGGGCAGATGGAAATATATTCAGAACTGATAATTTCAGTCTTAATGAAAGACAGCATATCACTGGATCTGAAAAGGAACTGGCTGTGATTGTACCAGTATACAATAATGGCGAATATCTCTACGGCAGATGCTTTAGAAGTCTGCTTCGAAGCAGTGTCTTTGATAAAATGACTATCTATTTGGTAGATGATGGATCAACGGATAAAGATACAATCAGGATTATCAATAAACTTGCAAATAGATATGACAATGTAAAAACCTTTTTCTTCGGTGACGGTGGCAGCGGCAGTGCTGCAAGACCGAGAAATAAAGGAGTGGAGATTTCTAACGAACCATATATTACTTATCTTGATCCTGATAACGAAGCTATAAGTAACGGGTATGCAAGGCTTTTAGAGGAGATAAAGGATAAAAATTGTGATATGGCATTTGGAAGCATATATGCCAGAAGAGATGCAGATACTCTTTCGAAAATAGGATTTCTGTTTAAAGATGAACTTATAGAAGACCCAAAGAAATATCTGATTAAAGAAAATTTCAGACCGCAGAGTGTACAGGGCTGTGTTATTAAAAGAGAACTTATTGATGATAATGATATAACAAATGTTGAAGGTGGCTATGGAGAGGACACACTGTTCTTTTATGAGCTTATGTTGGCTGCGAAAAGTGTCTACTATCTCAATACACCTATACATATATATTATGCAGAAAGAAGCGGTTCATCGGTAAATGATGTTGGAGTGTCTTTTTTTGAAAAATCTCTTCCTGTGGAAAAAGCACAGGCAGCAATATTTGCAGAGAAAGGACTTGCGGATGAGTATAAAAAAAGGAGACTTGATTATTTCATAGTCAACTGGTATCTGGATAAACTTCAAGGTGTCAAAAATGATGAAGATAGAAAGATATGCCTTGATATAACAGGGCAGATAGCAAGACTGTACGGAAAAGATATCAGTGAATATATAAAAAAGGAAAAGGACATTAAGAATTAATGAGAGCAATAAGAGACTTTAAACGATATTTCAGATATGCAAGATATTCTGCGTTTTCGGAACTCAGAACACAGGTAGCCGACTCATATCTGGGATGGCTTTGGTGGATACTCGATCCGTTGCTGTTTATGCTGGTTTATGGATTTATAACGGTATATATATTTAAAGCATCTATAGATGACATATGGCTTTTTGTATTCGCAGGATTGACAATAATGAATTTTTTCATGAATACAGTATCCAGTGCCATAGGAGTCATAAGGTCGTATGCGGCAGTAATTATAAAAGTGTATATACCTAAAACCATGTTAGTGTTTATGGTTATGATGGTTAATTTCTTTAAGATGCTGATATCTATAGCTATATGTATCATAAGTGCAGCCGTTATAGGCTTGGATGTATGGCCTTACATATTAAATATTATACCGGTGCTGTTAACTTTAATAGTATTTACATATGGAGTTTCTCTTGTATGTGCATTTATAGGAGTGTATATAGCTGATTTCAGTAATGTAATGACGGTATTTTTGAGATTTTTATTCTATTTATCTGGAGTTTTCTATTCGATAGAGGTGTTTTCGGATAAGTTACTTTCAATATATAACCTGATATGTCCGACAGGCTTCCTTATTTCTCAATTTAGAAATGCACTTATGTATGCAGTGGGAGCGGATTATTTCAGATTGGGATACTGGATGATTATAGGAATAGCGTTTATGACCATAGGAGTACATTTGCTGTACAAAAAAGAAAATGAATATATGAAGGTGATATAGATGACTGATACCAAAACACCGATAATAACACTTAAAAATGTAAAAATAGTATATAAAAATACAAAACCGACAGGATACAGATCTATGTTAAAAAAGCTGATTAAAAGATCGCCTAACGACATGAGAGAAAAGACATTTACCGCTGTTGATGAGGTGTCTTTTCAGATGTATAAGGGTGAGACGGTAGGTATAGTGGGAGCAAATGGCTCCGGAAAGAGTACGCTACTTAGGGCCATTGCAGGTATTTATGGCATAGATGGCGGTGTTATGCGGATCAATTGTGAGCGAACATCGTTGCTAGCACTGGGAGTAGGATTTCAGAGCAGGCTGTCAGGACGTACAAATATATATTTAGCCGGATATGCTATGGGATTTAGTAAACAGGAAATTGAAGACAAAATGGATGAAATAATAGAGTTTTCAGAGCTTGGCGAGTTTATAGATAAGCCTGTAAAAACCTATTCAAGCGGTATGTATTCCAAATTGGCGTTTTCTATAAGCGCTATGCTCACTACAGATGTAATGCTGATAGATGAGGTATTAAGTGTGGGAGATATAAGATTTCAGAAAAAAAGTTCTGAAAAGATTAAATCCATGATTAACGATTCGGAAAGAAGCGTAATTATAGTATCTCAAAGTGTAGGTCAGCTCAGGCAGCTTTGTAGTAAGGTGCTGTGGCTTAATGAAAGCAGACAGATGATGTACGGCGATGCAGGTGAAGTTCTTGATGCTTATGCAAAATTTATGAATGGAGGGAACTGATGAAGAAAGTTATGACGGTCTTTGGTACAAGGCCTGAAGCCATTAAAATGTGTCCGGTTGTAAAGGAACTTAAAAAAGCAGATAAATTAAAAACAATAGTATGCGTAACCGGTCAGCACAGAGAAATGCTTGACATGGTGCTCGAGGCTTTTGATGTGGTGCCTGATTACGATTTGTCAGTTATGAAAAAAAATCAGACTCTGTTTGATATAACATGTAATATCATGCTGGATATAAAAAATGTACTGGAAGAGGAAAAGCCGGATGTGGTACTGGTACATGGGGATACGACAACTACATTCGCAGCGGCTCTTGCGTGTTTTTACCTGCAGATACCTGTGGGACATGTGGAAGCCGGACTTCGCACATATGATATATATTCACCGTGGCCTGAGGAATTTAACAGACAGGCAACCGGAATAGTGGCAAAATATCATTTCGCACCTACCGAAAAGGCAAAACAAAATCTCATAAATGAGGGAAAAAAAGAATCAGATATATATGTGACAGGAAACACAGGGATAGATGCTTTGAAGACTACCGTGCGAGAGGATTACACTCATCCGTTACTGGAGTGGGCAAAAGATAGCCGAATGATTATGCTTACTGCACACAGAAGAGAAAACCTTGGTGAAAATCTAAGAAACATGTTCAGGGCAATAATGCGAATTATAGGAGAATTTGAGGACGTAAAGGTAATATATCCGGTTCATCTAAATCCTGCTGTGAGAGAAGCTGCAAAGGAAATTTTAGGGGATCATGAAAGAGTAAAGCTTGTTGAGCCTATGGATGTTATAGATTTCCATAATTTCTTAGCAAGATCGTACCTGATACTTACAGATAGCGGCGGCATACAGGAAGAGGCACCTTCATTAGGGAAGCCTGTATTGGTGATGAGAGATACGACGGAAAGACCTGAAGGTGTTGAAGCTGGGACTCTTAAATTAGTAGGAACGAAAGAAGAAAATATTTATAGAGAGTTTAGAACGCTTTTAACAGACACAATGGAATACGAAAAAATGAGCGGTGCAAAGAATCCTTATGGGGATGGAACAGCTAGCATAAGGATTAAAGGTGTATTGGAGAGAGGATTATAGTAATGGAAGAAAAAAACTTAGATAGAATAAGTCAGGCATATAAAGGCGAACTTGGTAAAATGTCCGAAGAAGATGCTAAAAAAAGGATAGATTGGATAAGAAAGAATGTTGTGGGTGATAGAATATTAGATATAGGATGCTCCCAGGGCACAACTTCAATCTTACTTGCAAAAGAAGATAAGAATGTTATTGGAATTGATTCAGAAATATCACGGATAGAATATGCGGAAAAAGATAAAGAAAAAGAACAAATTGGAAATAATTTGAAATTTATTTGTGATGATTTTTTAGCTTATGATTTTAATGTTAAATTCGACACAATAATAATGGCTGAAGTATTAGAGCATGTATTTAGTCCTGAATTATTTTTAGATAAAGCATTAAAATTGTTAAATAAAAATGGAAGAATTATTATTACAGTTCCATTTGGAATTAATCCATTTCCAGATCATAAAAGAACATATTACTTTTTAGAATTATTTAAGCAGATTAATAAAAGGATATTTGTTTCAGATGTTGTTTTTATAGAAAGTTGGATTGGTTTCATCGCTGATTTGTCGAACAAGGAAAATAGGATTGTATTTGATGAAAAAATTATTGAAAAATTAGAAAATGGATTTTACAAGGTAGATAGTAGAAAACAGGAAAATATAGATAGAATAAATAGTTGGTATAAAACTAGCAATACAAAGAATGAAGTTGCAAATAATAAGATAAATGAACTTGAAGAAAGATTAGAAAATATCGTTTTGCAAAATAAAGCTCAAAAAGAAAAGATAGATGAACTAAAAGAAAAATATAATCAGTTATCAAAAGAAAAAGAAAAGAGTATTAATGAATTAGAACTTGTCATTAGACAGAAAAGAGATAGGTTAGATACGCTTCAAAACGATTACATAAAAAAAACTGCGGATTTTAATATATTAAATGAAGAATACCTAAATGTTTTGAAACACAATTATGAGCTGGAAAATGAAAATAAACTTCAGTCTTTTAAATTAGATGGTATAAAAGAAGAAAATAAACTAAAAGAAAATCAATTAATCGAATTGTTAGCAAAATTATCTACTTCTCAGGAGGATTTATTAAAATCTAAAGCTGTAATAGAAATCAATAATGAGAAACTACATGATTTAAAAAAAGAAATAGATAAACTGCAGTCAGAACTCGAAATAAAAGAACAGTATACGGGTGAAAAGGAGGTTTATATATCTGAATTAGAAGTACAAATTCAGGAATTAGTTAATAAAATAGATAAGTCTGATAATGAACTTGAAAGCATTCAATCTAAATTCGAGGAGATAAATGATAAACTTGTAAAAGCACAAGCAGGAGTTGAAACAAGAAATAAAAAAATTAAAAATGCAGAAGAAAAGATTACTAAAATAGAAAAAGAAAATGATACTTTACAAAAAAAATTGGCAGAATTCAATAATATGCTTTACAAAGCAAAAAAATTGAATGCAGCATATGAAAGATTTCCGAGTATCAAACTATATAACTGGGCAAGAAAGTTTAAAAATAAAAATGCTGTTAATGTGGAATTGCAAGATGTACAAAATACAGCATCAAATATGGTGGGCATTACTGGTAAGCAGATTGAACAGACATCAGTAGTTGCTATAGAAAGCAAGGCAGAATCAGCTAAAACTGCACAATCTGACAAAACAAATGTTGAATCAAAATCAGTAAAAGTTGATTTCCTTTTTAGTGACTTTATTGAAAAGCGTATATCATCAGATGACCAGGTAATAAAATTTCATTTGAGGGATGATTGTGAATTTCTTAGAGAGTTGAAAGTCGCTTGTATAATGGATGAATTTACTTTTTCATGCTTTGCTCCAGAATGTAATATACTCCAACTCACACCTGACAAATGGCAAGCCGAAATGGAAGAGTTTGTGCCGGATATGATGTTTGTAGAATCAGCTTGGCTTGGAAAGAATGGTGAATGGTATGGGATGGTTGTTAAAACCATGCCAGTATTTAGAGAGTTAATTGAATATTGTAAGGCAAAAAAAATACCGGTGATTTTCTGGAACAAAGAAGATCCTGCACATAATCAAAATTTTATGACTACTGCTGGATTATGTGATTTTGTATTTACAACGGAAATTGATTGCATTGCGCAGTATAAGAGATGTCTGGGACATAATAGGGTGTACCTTTCGCATTTTGCAGCACAGCCAATGTTGCACAACCCTATAGAAACCTTTGAAAGAAAAGATGTATTCTGTTTTGCTGGATCATATTATACAAATTACCCTGAAAGAACAAGGATTTTTAATAACATGGCTCATTATGCCATGAGAATAAAAGGACTGGATATTTATGATAGAAATTATAACAATCCAAAGGCAGACCATCAATTTCCAGAATTTTACAAACCTTTTATATTAGGTCGATTGGAACCAGAAGAAATAGAAAAAGCCTATAAGGGGTATACATATAACATTAATGCAAATTCTGTGATTCTATCTCAAACTATGTTTGCAAGACGTGTATTTGAATTATTGGCATCAAATTCAATATCGGTAGGCAATTTTTCTAGAGGAGTGAGAAATCTTTTTGGTGATTTAACTATATGCACTGATAGTATTAATGAAGTTTCAAGGCTTATAAATAAATATTGCAACAAAAGAGAGGACATTCATAGATACAGACTGCAAGGATTTCGCAAAGTATCTGAAGAAAATTTATATGAAGATCGTCTTGATTACATGGTTAAGAAAGTATTTGGAGTGTCACTAAAAAAACAATTGCCTAAAATTACTATTGTAGGTATAGCGAAAGACAAAAGAGAGTTTAATAAGATTATTAATATGGCTCAAAGCCAGAATTATTCTGATATTATGATTCGTATAAAACCTGAATTTGATATTGAGTATGATGAAAATCTTATGATACCTAGAAATATTACAATTAATGATTATTTAAAAGAGAATATTAAAGAAGGCTTCATTGCATATTTTAGTGCAGCGGATTTTTACGGAGAAAATTATCTGCGTGATATGGCTATTATGTTGAGATATGGAGCATATGAAGCTATTGGTAAAGCATCACATTATGATAATAAAGGTATTTTAAAGGAAGAATATCCAGTATACCATAAAGTGCCAAAATTAATGGTAAAAAAATCTATTATATCGGTGGACATTGCTTCAGAAATAATATTTAAAGAAAATACTTTTATTGAAAATAGTGAATATAGTATGATATCAATCCATGAGTTTGATTATGTAGAGAATTCAGATGTTTTACTTGATTTTGCACAATCTAAAATGGATATAGAGTATCCTGGAATATCTTATAAGCTATTGGAAAAAGAAAGCGAAAAGATAGAATTACATAATGGTCAAGCATATTCAATAAATCCTAAATTATTTTTTAAAGAAGGTAAATATGCGGGTGCGATAGAATTAAATGAAAAAGAAAAATTTATTCAAATAAAATCTTTTCTTAAAGAAGAATCGCATAATTATATTTATTCAAAAGAAATAATTAAATGTAATATTGATTCAGGTGACTTTACTATGATTATGGTGGAAGGCGGGACTTCACTTGATGTTATGATTTCCTTCATATGCTTAGATAGAGATTTAAAATCTATAGGAACGGTATTTGCGAGTGCGGGCCTTTCTAAAAAGGCTGAGCTCCCTCAGGGAACAGAATATATAAAAATGGCGCTTAGAGTTAAAGGTTCAGGCGAATCATATATAGGTAATATAAGGATATGTAAATCAGAAATAGGTAACCAAGATAAATTTATTGCAAAATCAAATACCCTTATTTTAACTAATATATACCCTTCATATGATAATTTATATAGAAATATGTTTGTACATAAACGTGTACTAGGATATAAGGAAAGTGGTATTGAAGTAGATGTAATGTGTTTTAATAATGATAATAAACCAGGATATAGAGAATTTGAGGGAATTGACATTATTAATGGATTTACAGAAGAACTAAAATACATTTTATCCTCAGGGGATATAGATACTGTTTGTGTACATTTTTTAAATAAGTATATGTGGGATGTATTAAAACAGTTTAAAGATAAAATTCGTATAATAGTATGGTGTCATGGATCTGATATACAGCCTTGGTGGAGAAGAAAATTCATGTATGAAACAGAGGAAGGATTAGAACAAGGAAAGAAAGACTCAGAAGAAAGAATGTCGTTATGGAATGAAGTTTTTAGCTGTATAAATGAATGTAATATTCACTTTGTATTTGTTTCAAATTATTTTAAAAATACAGTATTTGAAGATTATAAAATTAATCTTCCGGAAGATAAATATAGTATAATTCATAATTATATTGACACAGAGATGTTTAAATATGAAGAGAAATCACCTGAACAAAGGAAACACATTCTTTCGATAAGACCGTTTGCAAGCAACATATATGCAAATGATTTGACAGTACAATGTATAAAAGAACTTTCTAAAAAAACATTTTTCAACGAATTGCAATTCCATATTATTGGTAGAGGAAAGTTGTTTGAGCCACTTATGCAGGAATTAGAAGAATTTGATAATGTGAAAATAGAAAACAGATTTCTTCAGCAATGGGAAATTGCTGAACTGCATAAAAATAATGGTATATTTTTAGTACCTACAAGATTGGATTCACAGGGGGTATCACGTGATGAAGCCATGTCAAGTGGATTGGTACCAATAACTAATGCTGTTGCCGCTGTTCCTGAATTTGTAGATGATAGTTGTGGAATAATGGCTGGAAATGAAGACTATAAAGGTTTAGCTAATGGAATTGAAAAGCTATACTATAACTCAAAGCTATTTGAGGATATTAGTAAGAAAGCAGCTGTACATGTAAGAAAAATATCTTCAAAAGATTCTACAATAATGGCAGAATTAGATTTAATAAAAGGGAGTAATAAATGGAAAAACAGATATCAATAAAAGTTTTGTTTGAAATAGTAAATAATAAAGCAATAGGCAAGATTATAACTGATAGCAAAACGGAAAATGATAAATATGCTTTTTACTTAGTAAAAGATGGGATATTGTTAAAAAAAACAGACTTTTCTGATTGTACAGAGTGTTGTTTCGATGTATCTGAAACAGGAATGTACTATATTCGTGGTTATTTAAAAAGAGACAACAATATTATCTCAAGAAAGTCTAAAGTAAAAGGGTATTTTAATACAGCTTTTCAGAAAAGCTTTGAAAAATTTTTACTGCAGACAAAAGAAAAAACTTCATTAAATACACCTTTAGAGTTTTGTAAGACTGCATATCCAAATCAGGATTTTATTTTGATTTCATACAAAGACAATTCTAAAGTAGATTTAAAACAAAACAATATTTATGAATTGGCCAACAACATAAATTTATTGTATGATAATTCTTTACCTAAGATAGGGGCATATAAAAATACTATAATATCTGAATACATAGATAGTTTTAATGAAAGTAGATATTGCTTTTCTGGGATTACTATAATTGATGATAAATATATACATGGATATAAAGATCTTGCTAAATCCCAAAAGTATGATGAATTAGATAATGCTTTTGGTTTATTTTCTTTTATTAAAATAGAGAATAACAAGATAAAAATTATGAACGACTTTTTTAACTTTCAACCTATTTATTATTATATGGATGAAGATACAGTAATATTTTCGAATAGATATCATTTGTTGTTAGAATCAATGAACGCTATTGGTATTGTAGGGGATTTTAATTTAGATAAATTTATTGTCAACTTATCTAATTATTCTATTTTAATGCATCAAACTGTATCTAAAGAGTTAGATATTATAGGTTGTAGACAACTGGATAACAGATTTGATGCTGTTTTAACAGAGAAAGGATGGCAATTTGAAGAAAATGAATATGGCGAAATATTAGATAAGCCATATGGTGTAACAAATGAAGAGTTTAATCACCTTATTAGTGAAGGATGTAAGGAAATAGTAAATCAACTAGAAGTTCTTATTAATGATGAGTCAAGTGACAATGTGATAATAGACTTATCAGGAGGGTTAGATTCGAGGCTTGTATATTCAGCTTTAACGAATATTAAAAATGGTAAAGACAGAGTGAAAATAAGGTCTATTGAATCTGGAAATGACTTACCAATAGCGCTTACAATAAATAGTATTTATAGGTATGACTATGATGATATTTCAGTTTTACGAAAACCAATATCATTATGCGAAGCGGATAATATGTGTAGAAGTATATTCTTAGGGACATATTATTCATATAATAATATTACTTCATTAAATTATCATAATGGGATTCGTTGCATTGGGGCTTGTGGTGAAACGGTTTACAGGCCATACAATTCAATGAAAGTTAATAGTAATAAATTCATTTTAGATGATTATATAGAAGATATACACCAGTGGATATGTGACAATCAGATTATAGGAGATAATCTTGTATATGATAAATTTGTGAATGTATTCAGAAAAGAGTTTGCAGAAACAGGGGGTAAATCTTTATGTGAAATATTAGATAGGATGTATTTAGAGTTAAGACATAACCATCATTTTTCAATTCTGCATCCGAATAATGCAATTGAAAAAAGATGGTTTCCATTGCAAAGTAAGGCAATTTTTGAATTGCAACATTTATATTATGATAAATTGACAAATTCATATCTACAAATGTGTGTTATTAATAAATTAAATCCGTTGCTGACATGGATTCCTTATGATAGTCAAAAAGATAATGACGATTTTCAGAACTTGAAAGATAGAATAGATATAAATAATGTATTTTATGATATTTCATTAAATATAGATATTGAAAACGAAATAATATCGTGGAAACAAGCAAATTCAAATAAAAAGATACAATACATATCGGAGAAATATAATGATGAATATAAAGCATATGATGATATTTTATATAGAGCTTGCTTATGTAATTTATATGAGCTTGGTGAAATATATTCTACATTTAAGAATGAATTAGGAATGTGTGTATATTATTACATTTGTAACAATAAAAATGCAACAAAACGTCTTAAAAACATATATAATAAAATGGCTTCTGCATTAGATCAAATTAAAATATTTGAAAAAAGATAAGGAGTAAATTATGTTATTAGGAGAAAAAACATATGTGTTTAACGATATTAATATTAAATATATGTTACAAAAAAATAACGAATCAGATAAATTAGTTATAGTTTTTTCTGGGTTTTCTCTTGGTAAGCCAGTATATAACTATATTCGCACTTTGCAGAATGTAAATGTTAATAAATTATTTATATTAGATGATTATGGTGGTAGGGGGGGCTACTACATTGGTAATATAAATAATTTAGAACAAGAATATGCGGTAGTAAAGTTAATAGATGAAGTATTAGAAGATTATAATATAGATAGGAAGAATGTTGTTTGTGTGGGTTCAAGTAAAGGTGGTTGGGCGGCTTTATATTATGCTGTTAAATACCAATTTGGATATGTTATAGCAGGTGAACCACAAATAACAATTGCAAAATATTTAAAATTTGCAAATTCAGAAGATGTATTAGAATATATGACTATTGGGTCGGAAGATTTACATATAGCGAATGAAAAGTTAGATTTGCTATTATATGATGAATATAAAAAAGCAATTGGTGAACAGAGAAAACTGCCGTTAGTTTTTATTCACGCGGGAGTTAATTCGTGGCACTATAGGGAACAAATAATACCGTTCATTAATGTTTTGGGCAAATATGGAAATGATTTTTTATTAGATATAGAAAACTATGAAAAGCATGATGATCTAACATATTACTTTCCAAATCTGTTAACAAAAGTTATATCAGAAATTTTTCATGAACTAAATAACGACATATATATATCATCTTTGAATACTATAAGATGTGAAAATAAATTTATTATAGAAATAAATGCTTTAAATGCAGATGAATTTGCTTTATATGTATATAAAAATGGTGAGAGAGTTCATATAGAAAACTACTCAAAGAAAAATAGTTTTTTATATGAAGCAAATTCTGAAGGTGATTACATTTTTGTTTGTTTCGCACGAAATCAAGATAAAAAAATGATACAAGCTCAATCCCCCAAATATCACATGAAATAAAACTCAGAATATAGTATTGGAGATTGAATGGATATTTAATAGCCATAAGGAGGTTTTATTATAAAGATGACATACAAACAGTTTCTTGCTTCATCAATTCTTGCAAAGATAACGCTTTTATTGCTTGTTTTGGATATAATTGCAGGCGGCTACATAATAACGCAGATCTTCAGATACATCGGTGTTGTTCCTGGAGCTTTTGGTACAGTGTTGCTTGTTGTCATAGCGGCGCTGGTATGGATATGTCATCGTAAAAAGACAAAGGCTGCACTTGTAATTGAAATAGTACTGACAGTTGCGTTGGCATTTGGTGTTGCTGCAACTGCAAAAATATCATCCTTTGCAGGTAATATAACAAATGTCGGCGAGTATGAGACTGTGCAGATAGTGGCATTAAAGGATAGCGATATAACGGCAGAGGATGATTTCAGTTCATATACCCTAGGATATGGTAACGATGATAGCGGTGCCTATGAAAGATCCGGGGAAATTCTCGAGGAGCATGATAAAACTGTAAGTAAAAGTAAGCCGTACGGCACCACCGATGAGCTTTACAAAGATTTCACCGATGGCGATACGGAGCTTATGGTTTTAACTGGTAACACCAAAAGTGATCTTTCTGTTATAGATGAAGAGTATGATACAAAGATAAAGGTTATCTCTGAAAAGAAGTATAAGTTAGACGAAGTTAAAGCAAAGGAAGTAGACATAACTAAAGAGCCGTTCACGATTTATCTGTGTGGTACGGATCTTTCCTCAGGAGAGGATATCAACTCCACGGGCAGAGGAGATGTAAACATTTTGCTTACTGTAAATCCTCAGACGGAAAAGGTTAATATGCAGGTGATTCCGAGAGATACCTTCGTATATATACCGTGCCGTGGCGGTAGCAGCAAGCTGTCATATAGCGGCTGGTGGGGAGGAGTTCAGTCCTCTATAGAGAGTATAGAGGATAAATTTGATATCGAAATCAACTATTATGCAAAGATAAATTTCAATGGTCTTGTTGATCTTGTTGATGCCCTTGGCGGAGTAACGGTAAACAGTCATTATGCCTATAGCTATGACGGATATAGCTTTACTGTCGGAGAAAACTTTGTAGATGGTGAAAAAGCCTTGCGCTTTGCCAGAGCAAGAAAGATGCTTCCAGAAAACGAGCTTTCTAGAGGTCAGCATCAAATGGAGCTCATAAAAGGCATATTTGCCAAATTCGCTGAAAACCCTACTTATGAAAACAGCATGGCAGTGCTGGACACACTTTCGGAAAACTTTGTGACAAATCTGCCTAAAGAAGATTTTTATGATGCATTTAAGCTTACGGTTAAACTGCTTCCTGAATTGCAGACAATGGAAAACCATTCAATCGAAGGAGAATATAAGTGGCATTACGACGAGGTAAGACCGACATATTACCAGTACTATTACTATCCTGCGGAAGGTGAAGTGGAAAGAGTAAAGCAGGATATACAAAATGTTCTGAACGGAAAATAAAAACAGGAGGACACTGTGAATACTATAAAAAGGACAGGAGTCGTGGCTACAGCTCTGATGCTCCTGCTTGTATCAATGATATTTTATATGCCGAAGGCATATGGTGTAGAGGGTATGCCTTATGCAACGTCACTTACTATAGATTGCGGAAAACTTGTCCCTGAATTTCAGCCGGATGTATATGAGTATACAGTTTATGTTGATTCAGATGCTGAAAACAAATCTTGCGTTACAACGGTAGAGTTTGACGGTGATGATGTGGGTGTAAATGTGCAAGGACCGGTGGAATTCGAAAATGAAGATGTCACAAAGACCGTGACACTTTCTGATTCTGATGGTGACCGTACAGAATATACTATCAATGTTCATATAGCTGAAGATGACGAAGTAATCGTAGACGGTATGTTGTATAGTCTCATAACTGAAGCAGAAGATAGTCAGTTGCCTCCGGGATTTACAGCATCTGCAGGCACTTTTGATGGTCAGAATGTTAAAACAGCAGTGAGTGAAGATGGTAGTGTAACTGTAATTCCGTTTGCCAGTGCAGAAAATTCATCAGATATAACATGGTACACGCTAAATGACAATGGCACCTTGGGACAGCCTATGGAAATAAGAGAATGGGATGGGCAGGATTACATGCTTATTGAGCCATCTGACAATGAATCAGTTATTATGATAAAATCCAGCGGTGGCATTTTTGACAATATAACCGATAACTTCGGACAATACATATTAATAGTGGTTGCAGCTATCATTGTACTTATACTGCTTATATGTATTTTATCTGCTGTGAAAAAATACAGAAGAAAAGAAAAAAGTGATGGAAGATATTTCAGAGTACACCTTACCTTGGAAGACGAAAACGATAAAGGCAAACATTAAAACATGAAAAAAAACAAACAGAAAAAGAAAGAAAAAAAGAATATAGAAAAAATATTTGCCAAAGTGATTTTTCTTGACTACATGAGCAAGTTCGGAAGTACCCATAATTTCGTTCAGCCGTCGTATTTTAAAGATGAACTCGGTATTGTAGATGTTAAATTATTTCAGAAAAAAATGATTCGCCATGGTTATATGAAGAAATATAAAAGCGGTGATTTTGCTTTTACACCAAAAGGAAAGAAATTTCTTGAAGATCATGAAGACTATATTAAGTTCTTCAATATGGCTATTCCTAATATGGACATATGGGACTATGAACGCATAAAAAGAAGAGCTAAAGAAAATGATTTATTTGAAACGGTCATAATAGCTGCTTTGATTATAAGAATTAAAGAACTTGAAAAGGAAGATAACTTTGTGGCTGTAAGACAGCTTCATCAGGAGATTGGTGATATCTGCGTATCATCTGAGCTCTACCCTAAGGCAGCATATCATTATCTTTGCTCACTGTATTTTCAAGTTAGTGGTCTTGAATACTACAATATTTTTATAGATTATATGAACGAAAGAATTTCAAGGGATGAACTGCTAGCTGGCTGGGAGCGTATGCATATTTATTATGATACAGTTCGAGCTATAACTGATGTAGATAAATATATTGATGATGCTATGGTTGATAAGGTTTTTAAGAATAATCTTATAAATATGAACTTGTGTAGACAGGATGTTTTTGAACAACTTGTAGATGACATTAAAAAAGGCGAATATGATGATAAAAAATGGCAGGAGATATTTCATAAAGCTTTTGTGGATATGATAGAAATAGCAAATCATAAAAAACTGCAATAATCAATAACCATTTTTAAATTAACTTGAAATGGAGAGTGTGAGAAATAATTTCTGTAAATTATCACTTCTATGGTAATTAAGAGAGTGTGTGAAATAAAGTCTGTAAATTAGCCTTATATAGTAATAGATGTTGAGACTGTGAGAAAAAGTCTGTAAATTAGAAATCATAATGAGCGAGACTGTGAGAAAAAGTCTGTAAATTAGAAATCAATAATGAGCCTTCTATGGTAATACAGATGTTCATTCATCTCAGAGTTTGTCATGGATTTGATAGCTCCCCCAAGAAGGTCTTTAAGAGTACTGGATATCATCTTTTCTTGGTCATATCAAATAGCCTCCTATGGTTATTTTGATTTTACCATAGAAGGCTATACAAATTTACACATTTACAGACTTTTTTCACAATCTCTAAGTATCACTTTGTGAGACTGAAATATCTACGCGTTTTTGCCGCAGCAATGCTTATATTTCTTGCCGCTGCCGCATGGGCAAGGGTCGTTTCTACCAATCTTCTTACCTTTAACAACTGTTCTAGAGCGTCTGTACTCAGTTGCGATTTCCTGCCTTTTTTCTTCGCTGAAAATGCCGTCCCATTCTTCCAGTGTGAACAGGTAATCGGCTTCCGCTTTAAGCATGTTAAAGAACAGCTTTTCAAAGTCGATGTCAAGGCTGATTTCTGTATCGGAAGTTACGCTGTCAAGGTCTGTTGGCTCGTTGATGCTAGTTTGGATGCCGTCTAAAAAGCCCATGAAGATAACTTCTCTTACGCCGTATTTTGCAGCCAGGTCGCTAACCTTGCCAGTTACATTGTTCATCTTGTTTGCCAGGATGTCCTTGTAGATGGCAGTTTCGCCTTCGCTGTATTCCTTCCAGAAATCTTCAAAAGTGTCCTTTGTCTGACCATTTAATAGGTTGGTCCATTCTTTGTATAAACCCATTTATATATTTCCTCCTAAATTGAAATCTTGTTATAAATTATTTGCTTTCTGCAATTTCCTTTGCAGCCATAAGGATGTCGCCCATAACTGCGCTTCCTGTAGGCAGCGGACCTGCACCCTTACCGTAGAACATCAGCTCACCAACTGCATTGCCCTTTACAAATACGGCATTAAATTCGTTGGAGACAGAAGCAAGGGGATGCTCTATCGGCAGAGCAACCGGTTTAACTGAATAAGTGAGCTTGCCGTCTTCATTTTTTGCAGAAGCGATCAGCTTGATTTTACAACCATCTGCGGTTGCCTTGTCAATATCGGCCTTAGTGATTTTGCTGATGCCCTCTGTAGGAATATCATCAGGGTGTACATAGTGACCGAAGGCAAGGGCCATCATAATTGACAGCTTGTTTGCAGCATCAATACCTTCCACATCAGCTGTAGGATCTGCTTCTGCAAAGCCCTTTGCCTGAGCATCCTTTAAAACATCGGCATAATCAAGACCGTTATCTGTCATCTGGGTCAGGATATAGTTTGTGGTTCCGTTTAAAATACCCAGGATTTCGTCAAATTTGTTAGCTCCCAGTACTGTGGTTATGGCGTTGAGAATAGGTATTCCGCCGGCAACACAGGCTTCCGGCCTCAGGCTTACACCGTTATCAGCTGCGGCCTTAAAAAGCTTATCGTAGTTTGCTGCAACTGCTGCCTTATTTGCCGTTACAACATGCTTGCCGTTGTTAAGTGCTTTTAACATGTATTCGGAAGCGGGCTCAATGCCTCCAAGTACTTCTGCCACAATATCTATTTCAGGGTTATCAATGATGTCTGCTACATTGTCCGTCAAAACACCGTCTGGGGTTACAACCTGACGAGGCTTTGTTACATTGTTTACGAGGATTTTTGAAATTTCCACCGATGCACCGACATGCTTTTCTATGAGTTCCCTGTTCATTTCAAGAGTTTGATATGTTCCAGTTCCTACATTACCGAAACCGAGCATTCCGACTTTAATCTTTTTCATCATATTTACCTCCTTGGTGGCTCATCTATGAAATTATATATCAAAAACGCTGTTTTGTCTTTATATTAAGCTAATTTTTTATTATTATAGAAGGTGCGCAGAAAGGAGAATATTAGATGTTTCATATAGTTTTTGTGGAACCGGAAATTCCGGGAAACACAGGTAATATAGCAAGAACCTGCGCGGCAACTGGAGCAAAGCTGCATCTTGTTAGACCGCTGGGATTTAACATAGACGATAAAACCGTAAAAAGAGCGGGATTGGACTACTGGCAGTATGTGGATTTGGAAGTTCATGATAGCCTTGAAGCCTTCCTTAAAAAATATACAGACAGCAGAAAATTCCTGGTAACTACCAAGGGCAGCAGGCTTTATACTCAGCCGGAATACAAAGATGGGGATATGTTCCTGTTCGGCAGAGAAACGGCGGGACTTCCGAAGGATTTTATAGCTGCAAATCAGGAAATGACGATTAGGATACCGATGAGCAAAGAGACTAGAATGAGGTCGCTTAATCTGGCTAACTGCGGCAACATTATACTCTTTGAAGCACTGCGTCAAATGGGCTTTCCCGGCTTGAAATAACAGGGAAGTTTATTGTATAATAATTTTGATAGACATTTGAGGTGAAAGATGAAACTGGGATACGCGATTGGTACCAAACAACAGCAAAAAATGGTGATGAGTCCTGAACGTATCCAGGCTCTTAATATATTACAGGCAGGCGGAGCGGAGCTGGGAGATTACATAAAGGAAGAACTCCTCACAAATCCGGCTCTTGAAATTGCCGAACCTGCAAGGGAGCTAAAGCCGATTAAAGCGGATGATGTCAAGGACCATATTGCTGAGCGCCAGGCGGCCTTTGAGGAAAGCATGTATGATTTTCTTAAAAGTCAGCTTCGGCTTTCCTTTGAATGCGAACATAAAATATCAATTGGAGAGTTCATCATCGATTCCATTGATCCGTGGGGATATTTAACCATGACCGAATGCGAGATGGCAAAGGCGATGAACGAGGAAAGGCAATCCGTAGCAGAAGTCCTTTCCGTAATAAGGCAATTTGATCCACCGGGTATAGCTGCAACGGATCTTATGGATTGCGTCAGGCGTCAGTTGAAGCAAAAGGGACGCCTTGACCGTATGACAGATAAGCTTGTGGAATATCACTTGGAGGATCTTGCCGAAAATAGGATTGAAAAGATAGGTCGTGATATGGGTATCTCAATAGAAGCGGTCAAGCAGTCGGCTGAACTGATAAAGAGCATAAACCCAAAGCCGGGCAGTATATTTGCCGGAGACAGCGAAAGGGCATATATCTTTCCCGATGTGATTGTCAAAAAAGATGATGAAGGCAATCTAGTGGTTGAAAACGACAGAACTGTTATTCCGTCTTTATGCCTCAGCTCATATTATGAAAAGCTGATAAGGGATGAATCCCAGGACGGAGTAGTCATGGAATACCTTTCCGAGAGGATTGAAGCGGCAATTCGTCTGATAAGGGCAATAGAGCGTCGTGAAAAGACCATGATGGATATAACATGGGAAATCATACGCTTCCAGGAGGAGTTCTTTAAAAAGGGCGAAAAGTATCTTAAGCCTATGACCATGGGTCAGATTGCAGAAAGCATAGGCATGGCTGAATCCACTGTCAGCAGGGCCATAAGGGATAAGTACATACAGTGTCCTTGCGGTGTCTATAAAATGAGATATTTCTTTTCCGCAGGTGTGGAAAACGGCAGTGGTGAAGGTGTTTCTGCGGTGAGCATAAAAAAATACATTGCGGAAATGATAGAAAAAGAAGACGGTTCAAAGCCTTTAAGCGATCAAAAACTGGCTTTGGAGCTGAGTAAAATGGGTATGGATATTTCCAGGCGTACGGTGGCAAAATACCGTGAGGAAATGGGTATCGGCTCATCCTCAAAACGCAGGAAGTATTGATATAAATAGTTTATAAAATTACTTTTTATTTAAGAGATTTAAGGAGGACAACATGGCAGTCAAAGTTGGTATTAGCGGTTTCGGGCGTATAAGCAGGGTTGTGATACGCGCAGCGTACGGAGACAGCGATATCGATATCTGTGGTATTAATGTGCGTAATGCGGACATCGACTATCTTGTGTATATGCTCAAATATGATTCCACATTCGGAAGATTTCCGGGTAAGGTGGAAAGATATGATAAGGGCATTATGATAGATGGCAAAAAGATTCCTGTATACAGTGAAGAACAGGCGATTAACATTCCTTGGAGTGAATGTGGCGCAGAATACATTTTGGAAGGTACAGGAGCCTACACCACAACAGAAAAGGCTATGGATCATATAAAAGCTGGAGCAAAGAAGGTTCTTATTTCCGCACCGGCTAAGGATAAGGAAACACCTACATTCGTTGTTGGTGTAAACCATGAAGAATATGAAAGCAAGTATCAGGTAGTATCTAACGCTTCATGTACAACAAACTGCCTGGCACCTCTTGCAAAGGTAATACAGGACAACTGGGGCATTAAGGAAGGTCTCATGTCTACAATTCATGCGGCTACAGCAAAGCAGAAGGTTGTTGATGCAAGATCCATGAAGGACTGGAGAACAGGAAGATCAGTATTTGGCAACATTATTCCTACAACTACAGGAGCTGCTAAGGCCGTTGGTTTGGTTATTCCTCAGCTGCAGGGCAAGATGACAGGTATTTCTTACAGAGTACCTACTGCAGACGTTTCCCTTGTTGACCTTAACCTGATTCTTGAAAAGCCGACTTCCTACGAGGAAATCTGTGCTAAGGTTAAGGAAGCATCCGAAACATATCTGAAGGGTATACTGGAATATGTGGACGATGAGGTTGTATCCGGAGACTTTATCGGAGATCCATGTACATCCATCTTTGACGCCAGACAGGGTATCGAGCTTAATGAACATTTCTTTAAGCTGGTTGCCTTCTACGATAATGAATATGGTTATTCCTGCAAGTGCCTTGATATGATGAAGCACATGAACGAGGTTGATAACAAATAAGTATAAAAATAATGCTATGCCGTACCGGATTTGCCGGCACGGCATTGCTTGCGTTGAGAGGATTTTTTTACAATGAAAAAGACAGTAAAGGATATCGAACTTAAAGGTAAGAGAGTGCTGGTAAGGTGCGATTTCAATGTTCCTATGAAGGATGGAGCAATCACAGATGATACCCGTATCAGAGCGGCTCTGCCTACAATTGAATATCTCCGTGACAACGGAGCTAAAATCATCATCATGTCCCATATGGGAAGACCAAAGGGAGAGGCGAATATGCAGTACACTCTTGCACCGGTTGCAAAGAGACTGGGAGAGCTGCTGGGCTGTGATGTTACATTTGTAACTTCTCCTCAGGTTGTGGATGATGCTGTAGTAAAGGCAGCAGAGGGACTTTCTGAAGGACAGGTTATGCTTCTTGAAAACACAAGATTCAGAAAGGAAGAAACCAAAAACGAAGAAGCCTTCTCAAAGCAGCTGGCTGCTCTGGGAGATGTATTTGTAAATGATGCCTTCGGTACTGCCCACAGAGCTCACTGCTCTACAGCAGGGGTTGCTGATTATCTGCCGGCAGTTTCCGGATTCCTTATCGAAAAGGAAGTTGAATATTTGGGAAGTGCGGTGGACGATCCTAAGAGACCTCTTATTGCCATTATGGGCGGTGCAAAGGTAGGAGATAAAATCAAGCTTATTGAAAACCTTTTAAACAAGGTGGATACTCTGCTCATTGGCGGAGGTATGGCATATACATTCCTAAAAGCTAAGGGATATGAAATAGGTACATCAATTCTTGATGAAGAGAGCATAGACCTTGCTGATAAGCTTATGAAGGATGCTGAAAGCAAAGGCGTAAATATGCTTATTCCAGTGGATGTGGTATGTGCCAGCGAGTTTTCCAACGATGCGGATAAAAAGACGGTAAGTGCTGACAGCATTCCTGCTGATATGATGGGAATGGATATAGGACCTGAAACAGTTAAACTTTTTGCAGGAGAAGTAGCCAAGGCTGCTACGGTAATCTGGAACGGACCTATGGGAGTCTTCGAAATGCCTAACTTTGCAGTTGGTACTGAAGAAGTCGCAAAGGCACTGGCTACAAGCAGCGCAGTAACCGTAATCGGCGGTGGCGACAGTGCAGCTGCAGTTAAGCAGTTTGGTCTTGAAGATAAGATGACCCATGTATCCACAGGCGGCGGTGCTTCCATGGAATTCCTTGAAGGTAAGGAGCTTCCTGGAATTGCAGTGCTGGAAGACAAATAGACGGATAAAAGGAGGATTACATGAGAATACCTTTTATAGCAGGCAATTGGAAGATGTTTAAAACAAAGGCTGAAGCTGCTGAGTTTGCAAAGGAATTTGCAAAGCTGTATCAGGGAACAGATGTGAGAACGGCAATATGCGCGCCTTTCACTGACCTTGAGCTGTTGGTTGAAGCCTTTAAGGATACAAACATAGGAGTGGGAGCGCAGAATGTTCACTTTGAAGATGAAGGTGCTTTCACAGGAGAAGTCTCTGTTAAAATGCTTGAGGAAATCGGTGTTGACTACTGTATTGTAGGTCACAGCGAAAGAAGACAGTACTTTGGGGAAACAGATGAAACTGTAAATAAGAAACTTAAAAAGCTCTTTGAAACGGATATAGTGCCGATTATGTGTGTCGGTGAGCTTTTAGAGGAAAGAGATGCGGGAAAGGCCTTTGAGGTTGTTGGAAGACAGCTGGAAGAGGGACTTTCCGGAATTTCAAAGGAAGATGCTTCTAAGCTTGTAATAGCTTATGAGCCTGTATGGGCTATAGGCACCGGCAGAACTGCCACACCTGAACAGGCTGAGGAGATGTGTGCCTTTATAAGAGAAGGTCTTGAAAAGCTGTACGATGAGGACACTGCGGACAGCGTTATAATACAGTACGGCGGAAGCGTAAAACCTGCCAACGCCACCGAGATAATGAATATGCCTGAAATAGACGGAGCCCTGGTTGGCGGTGCCAGCTTAAAGCCGGTGGATTTCATGGAAATCATAGATTTTTAGGAGGAAAAAATGTTTTATATCGAAGATGTGATTGCAAGGGAAGTACTGGATTCCAGAGGAAACCCTACAGTGGAAGTTGAAATGATGTTAAATGACGGTACTGTTGGAAGAGCCATTGTGCCTTCCGGAGCTTCCACAGGAGTACACGAAGCAGTTGAATTAAGAGACGGCGATAAGTCCAGATATCTTGGAAAGGGTACTCTTAAAGCAGTTGAAAATGTAAATACAATCATAGCTGAAGAAATCATCGGTATGAATCCGATGGATCAGGTTGGCCTTGATATGTTCCTCATCGAGCTGGACGGAACAGAAAACAAGGGAAAGCTGGGTGCAAACGCTATACTGGGCGTTTCCATGGCGGCAGCAGATGCCTCTGCAAAGGCTCTCGGTCTGCCACTGTTCAAATATCTTGGCGGAGTTAACGGCAAGATGCTTCCTACACCGATGATGAACATCCTTAACGGTGGTTCCCATGCGGACAACACTGTGGATATTCAGGAATTTATGATCATGCCTGTAGGTGCACCATCCTTTAGAGAAGGTTTGAGAATGGGTGCTGAAGTATTCCATAGCCTCAAGAGCGTGCTTAAGGAAAAGGGCATGAATACAGCTGTAGGTGATGAAGGTGGCTTTGCTCCAAATCTTTCAACCAACGAAGAAGCTATTTCTGTTATCATTGAAGCTGTTGAAAAGGCAGGCTATAAGCCTGGCGATGATATTAAAATCGCCCTTGATGCAGCGGCCAGCGAATTTTACGATGCAGATGAAAATGTATATAAGCTGACAGGCGAAGGCGTTACAAGAACTGCAGCTGAAATGGTTGAATACTACCAGATGCTTTGCGACAAGTATCCTATCATCTCCATTGAGGACGGTCTTGCAGAAGACGACTGGGATGGATGGAAGCTTCTCACTGATACTCTGGGCAGCAAAGTGCAGCTAGTTGGAGATGACCTGTTTGTTACAAACACAAAGAGACTTGCAGAAGGTATTGAAAAGGGTATTGCTAACTCTATCCTTATCAAGGTAAACCAGATAGGTACTCTAACAGAAACCTTTGATGCCATTGAAATGGCTAAGAAGGCTGGATATACAGCAGTAGTATCCCACAGATCCGGTGAGACTGAAGATACTACAATCGCAGATATCGTAGTTGGTCTTAACGCAGGTCAGATAAAGACAGGTTCCCTTTCCAGAACTGATAGAATTGCAAAGTACAACCAGCTTCTGAGAATTGAGGAAATGCTTGACGGAACTTCTCAGTATGCAGGCAATGATGCCTTCTATAACCTGAAATAACATACTTGATTATGCCAAAATGCTATGATATACTATCATAGTTAATTGACTGAAATGGGAGGATAGATATGACATTCCTAATGGTAATACTGGCGATAGCGTCGGTTGTGCTTATCTTCAGCATACTGATGCAGTCCAGCAACAGCGACGGATTATCCGGTTCCATCGGGGGCGGTGCCGAGCAGCTGTTCGGAAAAAAGAAGAGCAGAGGTTATGATGCCATACTCAGCAGAATATCGCTGGTAGCGGCTGTATTGTTCATAATACTGTCTCTTGTTATAGTCACTTTGGAAGTGAGAGGTTAAGAAATCGCTAAGGACGGTCAAACGACCGTCCTTATTTATTATGACCTATCCCGATTTATCTTTGATAAATCGCGGAAGGTCAAACGTCAGAAATTACGCTGATAGTGCGCTTGTGCCCGGAACGGGTATGGCACTCTACGGCGAATGACCTAACCCAATTTCTCTTTGATAAATCTTAATGGAAGGAAAGACATGGCAAAGAAAAAAAGCAACAGATCCGTTGCAACAGGAACATTAAAAAAGCATAGAAAAGGTTTTGGCTTTGTAATTTTGCCGGAGGATTCTCCATATAGTGAGCTAGGAGATATATTTATTCCGCCAGGCAGCATGCACGGAGCCATGGATGGAGACACCGTTGAAATCGATCTTATACCGGAATACCTTTGGGGTAATTCGCCGGAAGGGATTATAACGAAAATAGTAAATAGAAATCTGGCGGAGGTTGTAGGGACTTTTGAAAAGGGTAAAAAGTTCGGTTTTGTGGTGCCCGACGATAGAAAAATCCGAGATGATGTATTTATAAGGAAAAAGAATTTCGGTAAAGCTAAAAACGGAGATAAGGTAGTTGTCAAAATAATTAAATATCCTGAAGGAAAAGACAGTGCCGAAGGAAAGATTAGCGAGATAATAGCGAGAAAGGGCGAAAAAAATGCCGATGTTAAGGCTATTATAAGAGGCAGTGGAATAAATACTGTTTTCCCTAAAAATGCAGCGGAACAGGCATCAAAAGCACAAAAAGAAGGCATCTCCGAAGAAGAGATAAAGAGAAGAAAAGACTTAAGAGAGGTTTTCACGGTTACCATTGACGGAGCTCACAGCAAGGACTTTGACGATGCTGTTTCCGTTGAAAAGCTCAGCGACGGCTCATATAAGCTAGGTGTTCATATAGCCGATGTGGCTCACTATGTAAAAGAAAATTCTGCTCTCGATAAGGAAGCCTTTGAGAGAGGTAATAGCGTATATGTATTAGATCAGGTTGTTCCTATGCTTCCGGAGGCTCTTTCCAACGGAATATGCTCTTTAAATCCTGAACAGGATAGGCTTACGCTTACTTGCGAGATGATAGTTGACGAAAAGGGAAGAATAAAAGAACACGAAATCTATGAAAGCGTTATCAGTTCCCATAAAAGACTTGTGTACGATGATGTTTCAGATATCATCGAAAGCGGTAACAGAACTGAAGAAAACGGGTATCTGTTTGATATGGCCGAGCTTGCGGCAATTCTTCGCCAAAAGAGAGAGGCCAAAGGCAGCATAGATTTTGATATAGACGAGGCGGAAATTTCCTTAGACGATAAGGGCAATGTGGCGGATATAAAGGTGGCAGAAAGAAGAGTTGCCAACAAGCTCATTGAGGAATTTATGCTGGCGGCAAACATGACAGTTGCAGAGCATTTCTTCTGGATGTCGGTTCCATTTGTATATAGAGTACATGAAAGACCTTCCATCGAAAAAATGGAAGAGCTGAGGACCTTTTTAAGAAGCCTTGGGATTACATTAAAAGGAGATTTATCCCAGATAAGGCCCGATGCACTTAGTGCAGTGCTTAAGGAAATATCGGGAAAATCCTATGAAAATGTAGTAAATACCGTGATGTTGCGCTCCATGCAAAAGGCTACCTACGAAACGGAATGCAGCGGACACTTTGGACTTGCCCTTAAATATTACTGTCATTTTACTTCGCCTATAAGAAGGTATCCGGATCTTATGATTCATAGGGTAATTAAGACAATATTAAAGGGTAAGTTGGATGAAAAGGGAATTAAGAAGTTTGCAGAAAAGTGTGCAGCAGCTGCAGAGCACTCTTCGGCAACTGAAAGAAAAGCCATAGAAATAGAAAGAGAAGCCGAAAGGCTTAAAATGGCTGAATATATGCTAGAGCGCGTAGGCCTTGAGTACGACGGCATAATCAGCGGAGTTACTGGCTTTGGAATTTATGTGCAGCTTGATAACTGTGTTGAAGGAATGGTAAGATATGAGACCATGAGGGATGACTATTACGACTATGAGCCTGAAAAATACAGGGCCATAGGGGAAAGAACCCATAAGACCTACACCCTTGGAGACAGAGTCAGAATAAAGGTTGATAGCGTATATATAAGAGAAAGAGAAATAAATTTCATCATGAAGGATATTGACAAATAATCCACATGAGATATAATGATGATATCAAAATGATATCATATATTAAATTGCGTACGCCTATAAGATTTAGGAGGACATTAAGATGAATGATGAAATAAGAAAGACCAACACAGGCTCTGGCGGTGAAGGAATTGTGGAAAGAGAGTTAAAGCCAGTATCCGGCATGGGAATGCTGTTTTTATTGATACTGGGAGTGCTTGCTTCTATTGCATTGGTTGCAGCAGGATTTGCAGTATTTGAAGGCGGATTGACCATTGTAGCGGTAATAGTCGGAATCGTACTGTTTGTGGTGTTTTTGGTGCTTATGGCAGGACTTAAAATAGTAAGACCTAATGAAGCCCTGGTACTCACATTGTTTGGTAAATACCACGGCACCATTAAAAAAGAAGGCTTCTTTTATGTAAATCCTTTTACAACAGCCTTTAATCCTGCAGCAAAGTCCTGGGCAGATGAAATTGCAGAGGAACTTGACAAAAGCAAGAAAAAGGATAAAACCGGAAAACACACAAGTACCGGTAAAGGAGTTTCTCTGAAAACCATGACACTCAACAATGCTCAGCAAAAGGTAAACGATGTAAACGGCAATCCTATAATCATCGGTGCGGTGGTTATATGGAAGGTTGTAAATCCTACAAAAGCAGTATTTAATGTGGAAAACTACGAGGAATATCTTTCCATACAAAGCGATTCCATTATAAGAAACACTGCAAGAGCATATCCATATGATGATTTTGAAAGCGATGATGTGGAACTGACTCTTAGAGGTTCAAGTCTTGAAATAGCCGATAAGATGAAAAAGGATCTTCAGGATAAAGTTGAAAATGCAGGCCTTGAGATAATGGAAGTTAGAATTACTCATCTTGCATATGCGGAGGAAATTGCTGCAGCAATGCTGAGAAGACAGCAGGCAACGGCAACTATTGTAGCAAAGGAAAAGATTGTAGAAGGTGCTGTCGGAATGGTTAAGATGGCATTAGAGCAGCTTGAGGAAGACCAGCTTGTAATCCTCGATGATGAAAGAAAGGCGGCAATGGTTTCAAATCTACTGGTTGTACTCTGTGGTGATAAGGATCCCCAGCCTATCGTAAACAGCGGTAGCATCTACTAAAAAGGAGGTGTGCCTCGGTTGACTGATATGGATAAAAAAGAAGAACTGCTCGAGGCGCGCCTCGAACGGATAAAAAAGCTGGAAGAAGAGATAAAGAAGCGTGAAAAAAGCGTAAAAGAAAAGGAGAAGTCTAAAAAGCAGATGCTTTTAAGACTTTCTCCGAGCCTTTACAACGAGATTGCAGCCTGGGCTGAAGAGGATTTTCGCTCCGTCAACGGCCAGGTTGAGTATCTTCTCAGCGAATGTGTTAACGCCAGAAAGAAGAAAAACAAATAAATTATTGACAATGAGCGGACATTTATGCTTTTACAACATGATGTCTGCTTTTTTTATTTGGTTTCCAAAATGACGGCAGGAATATAAGCAGCATGGTCATAAGACCAAGTCTTCCTACTATCATTAAGAAGCACAGATATATCTTGAGAAGCGGATAGAACATGCTGTAGTCGCCTCCCATACCTATCTGACCAAAGCTGATACCGTCATTGGAAATCGTACCTATAACCGCCGAAAAGGATGTTTCCAGGTCTATATTTTGCAGACTTAATATAACGGTACTTATTATTATAACTGCCAGATAAAGTATTGCAAAGGATGTTACAGAGCTTGCAGTATCTGCGCTGATTGTACTGTTTCCGACCTTTACGGCGCGCACTGCTCTCGGATACATATGCTTTAAGAAACCGCGTTCGATAAGCTTTTCGACTATCAGAAGTCTAATGACTTTAAAGGCACCTGTAGTTGAAGCAGAGCATCCTCCAATGAGCATCATAAGCATAAGTACAAAGCAGGCTGCCGATGGCCATGCGGTATAATCCTCTAAAGCAAAGCCTGATGTAGTGATAAAGGATGCTGTCTGGAAGAAGCTATCTCTAAGGGAAGTGACAAAATCCTTTCCCGTATTTGAGAAAAACAGTATCAAAGCTATAATAAATGTGCTGACAACTATAATTCCTATAAAAGCCCGAATTTCAATATTTCGTTTAACTTCACTGTAATGCTTTTTAATAATGTGTATATACAGTACAAAACTTATGGAAGAGAGAATCGTAAATATTGATACGCCTGTTTCCACAAGAAAACTGTCATAGTAGGAGATTCCCTCAGGATGTATAAGAACACCTGATGTGCTAGTTGATGCCAAAGCCAACATCACAGCATCAAATGGAGCGTCACAACAAATCATAAAATATACAAAGGCTAATACTGTAAAACCTGCATAAATGCCGATAATATATTTTGTAATAAGTGATGATTTAGGTGCAATTTTATTTATATATATGCCGTGGGATTCTACGGTACTTATCTGTTGGTCTCCAAGGCCGAACTGAGGCAGAAGAGATATTATAAAGATAAGCACACAAAGCCCACCAATCCAGTGCTCGATGGCTTTCCAAAGCATCATACTATAAGGAAGTGAAGGTTCGTATAAAACTGAAGCACTGGTAGTTGACAACCCGGCAGTGGATTCAAATATTGCGTCAATCGCTCCACATCCAGGAATGCCTAAGAAATATGGAACAGCACCCGCTATGGCACTAATAAACATGATGATAAATATATTAAGATATCCGTCTCTTATCCATATATGTCCGTTAGGAGGCTTTACAGCAAATCGCATAATAAGCCCCAGTAAAAGCATAATTGATACCGGTATTGCAAATGCTCTTACGCATACTAAATCAGAGGTAAAAAGAGCATATAAAAGGGAAGGTACCATGAATAAAGCTACCCCGATAAATGTATATCCGGTTGTTCGAATTATTCTTCGTCTGCTTATGTTCATAAATCCTCCCTATCTGAATGGTCTCCAGAATCTCTTTGTAAAAAGTACAATCAATGTAAATAATTCCAACCTTCCTGCTATCATGGTGATGGCCATCACAATTTTTGAGAAGTCGGAAAATATGCCAAAGTTGCCGGAAGGACCGACCTCGTTAAATCCGAGTCCTATATTACCTAGGCAACTGAAGGCTGCACTTATATTTGTCATGGCATCAAATCCATCAAATGATATTATAAATGTGCACAAAATGCCTACGCCTATGTAAAGGAACAGAAAGCCTGACATATGGGAAACTGTATCTCCAGAAACCTGTCTGTCATTAACCTTTATAGGAACAACAGCATTTGGATGCAGTCTCAATACAAGAGAACGTTTAACCATTTTTGCAAATACGAGAATACGCAAAACCTTTATACCGCCGCTTGTGGATGATGTACTTCCGCCCACAAAGAAGAGCAGGAATAAAATGCTCTGACAAAATACCGGCCACAGCATATAATCAGCGGAAGCAAAACCGGTGGTTGTTATAACTGTGACATTCTGAAAGAAGGAATGTCTTAAAGCCTCTCCTGGACCATAGATTCCTGTTACACATAAAGGAATTGCTACTATCAGCGTACAACAGGCAACTATGCCCACATAAAGCTTCCATTCCCCATCCTTTATAAAGGCGCTTATGCCGTTTCTGAAAAATATAAAGAACAGATTAAAGTTCATTCCGGCAAGGAACATAAAGAGAGCCAGAACGACTTCTATATATCCGCTTTGGAAATGCATTATGCTGTTATTGTAGTTGGAAAAGCCTCCGGTACCCAGTGAAGAGAATGAATGACACAGAGCATCGAAAAGGTTCATTCCTCCAAACATAAGAAGTACAGTTTCAGCTAGAGTCATCAGTATATAAAGAATATAAAGGTATCTGGCTGTATCCGACAACTTAGGAGTGATTTTGGAAAGCGTAGGCCCTGGCATTTCTGCGGAAGCAACCTGTTGTCCGTCTATTCCCAAGGCCGGTAGCAAGGCAATGGTAAATATAAGTATTCCCATACCTCCCAACCAGTGGGTCAGGGCTCTCCAAAAGAGAATTGCCTTTGGCAGACCTTCTATATCACTAACTACCGTTGAACCAGTAGTGGTAAAACCGGAAGCTGTTTCAAAGAAGGCATCTGCAAAATTAGGGATGCTGTCTGTGAGCATGAATGGTATTGATCCTATAAGACTAAACAGTATCCATGTTATAGACACTATAAAAGCACCGTCGCGCATTTTAAGGGCTTTTTTCTTGCTTTTGATTAATTTCATAAGCATAAGACCAATGATGGCAGACGGTACAATTACTTGGGCGAAGGCAATGATACAGTCACTTTCGCTGTAAATTACGGCTACGATAAGTGGCAGCATCATTGCAAGGCTCATTACAAGCATTATAGCGCCGAATATTTTAAAAGAATTTCTGTAATTTATGTCCATTTAAGGAACAACCTCCGATAAGATATCAGTTTCTGGTGTAAGCGGCCATTTCCGGTAAAGCGGATAAAAGCGAGAATATGAGAACTCTGTCGCCCTCTTTAATAACCGTAGAACCGTCAGGTATCATAACATCTGTACCTCTGTGAATTGCTCCGATGATTACACCGTCAGGCAAATCCAGCTCACGAATAGGCTTGTTTGCAATTTTCATATTGTGACTGGCGATTATTTCAGTAATTTCTGCCTGTCCCTGTATAAGCTGATTTGAGACAATTTTTCGCTTACCCTGAATCATCTTTGCCAGGTTGCTTGTGACGATGTCGATAGGGTTGATTGCCATATCCACACCAAGCTTAGATACCAGTTCGGTATAAATGCCTCGGCTTACCTTAGCTATAACATCAGGTATACCGTATTCCTTGGCTGTGAGAGCCAAAAGCAGATTATCTTCATCATATCCAGTTGCCGTTACAAAACCATCCATATCATGAATGTTTTCCTCTTCAAGAAGCTGGTTGTCGGTTCCGTCACCGTTTAATATCATTACGTTTTCAAGACGCTCTGCGAGGTAGTGGCATCTTGCCATATCTCTTTCTATGATTTTAACGGCGACACCAAATTCGGAAAGCTGTTTTGATAGATAAAAACCGGTTTTACCTCCGCCTATAATCATAACCTTTGTTATATCATTGTATTTTCCAGATTCGTGTACCTTGGAATTAAGTTCTATGATAGGATTGCGTTCTCCGATGACATATATAGCATCTGAAAGTTCCAACACATCATCGCCGCGAGGCATAATAACTTTACCCTTACGGGAAATTCCAACCACCAGCATATTGTCTAAAATGTTGCCCACTTCGCTGATTTTCCTGCCGGCGAGAATGGAATAATTCTTCACCTTAAATTCTATAATAGATACTTTACCTGAAGAAAATACACCGTTGCTTAATGTGTATTTTTCAACTAGATATTTATATATTTCATTACTTGCTGCCATATCAGGATTTATAAGATGATCTATATGCATTGCATCTCTGATAAAGTCAAACTGACGCATATGCTCAGGATCTCTTACTCTTGCTATAACATAACGACAGCCTAGCTTTTTTGCAAAGGATGCCACTGTCATGTTCAATTCATCATTTCCTGTGGTGGCTATGAGATAGTCGTAGTCGGAAATGTTGGCTTCTCTTAGTACGGATACTTCCTTGGCATTACCCACGAGGGTCATAATATCCATTTGGAGAGCCATTTTCTGAAGATTTTTTTCGTTGGTGTCTATTACCGTAACATTGTGATTTCCGTTTAGGAGGGTGTACGCAAGCTTTTTACCCAGTTTTCCCGCTCCTACTATCGCTATATCCATTTTTCTGATTACCTCTCACCTATACATAATTTATAATTGGAAATATATATTAAGCTACATACACATTGTATAGCATTTGCCGAAGATTTCAACAGAAATTTACATGACTTATTAAAGAAAATGCAATATAATAAAAATGACGCGACAGGAGGGCGTATATTATGGAAATAAAAAGATTTGAAGCAGGTCAGCTTATGTCCAACGGCTATGTTGTATATGACCGTGAGGGCGGCGACTGCTGGCTTATAGATACGGGATATGAACCTGATAATTTCATCGGATTTGTAAAGGAAAAGAAGCTTAATGCTTTAGGAATTATCTTTTCACATCATCACTACGATCATATTACGGCTGGACCAAAGGTGGCAGAAGCTCTTAACTGCGATATGTATATTGAGAAAAGGGATTTTGAAAGGGCGAAAAAAACCTTAAAGGGTGGAGCAGCAAGGCTCAAGGCTTTTAATGCCGGAGATGAATTTAAGGCTGGTGATATAAGACTTGTCAGCGTTTTAACTCCCGGCCATACAAAAGGCGGAGTTTGTCTAGTTGACGAAGGAAATAAACTAGCATTTACGGGAGATACTGTTTTTGCCGTAGAAATAGGAATTACAAATCTTGATGACGGAAGTCCAGAGGAAATGGCTCAAAGCTGTGTATATATCAGAGATAATTTTGCTGATGACATTACAATTCATCCCGGCCATGGTCCTTCCGCTACAATGAAGGAAGTTAAGGAAAATAACCCGGAATTTAAAGATGCATTGGAGTACGCAAAGAGATGAGCAATGTAAATAATGTAAGCAAGGAAATGAATATTAAGCTTATAGCCCTTGACCTTGACGGTACAACACTTAAAAACGATAAGGAAATTTCCAAAAGGACAGTGGACGCCCTTGAAGCGGCACATGACAAGGGAGTGCATGTGGTAATTGCCACAGGCAGAGGCTTTAAGTCAGTGCCAGACAACGTTAAAAGTATAAAGGGAATAGAATATGTTGTATGTGCCAACGGAGCTAATATAAGGAGAGCAGCAGACGGCGAGTTGATATACCAGTCCCTTATAGGGGAAAAAGAAACTATGGATATAGTTGAGTACCTGAAGCAAAGCGGACGCAGTGCTGAGGTCTTTATAGATGGAAGAGCATACATAGGACAGAAGGAATACGACGATGTGGTAACAGGCCGTGTGACATTCAGGTCAAAGGATTATGTGACCAAAACGAGGATCCCTGTGGATGATGTGGTAGCCCTTGCAGAAAAGCATGCCGGAGAAATTGAAAATATAAGCATATTCTTTGAAAATATCGATGAAAAACCTATTATATGGGAAGAACTTTCAGTTTTGCAAAATGTTACAGTTACATCTTCTTTTCCGTATAATATTGAGATTGGAGGGGAAGGTACAAGCAAGGCGTCGGCCCTGGCTAAGCTGGCGGAGCAGCTTGGTGTAAAAAAAGAGAAAATGATGTGCTGCGGTGACAGCTTAAACGACATGGCCATGTTAAAGGTGGCTGGCCTGGCGGTTGCCATGGCAAACGCAGAGCCGGCGGTAAAGGAAGCTGCCGACTATGTAACGGATACCAATGAAAATGATGGTGTCGCCAAGGCAGTGGAAAAGTTCGTACTTGGAATATAAAAATACTAAGGTAAGAAAGGCGTTAAGGCGCCTTTTTTATATGCAGAAATGATGGAAAATATTAACAAACCCACAGCGAGGATATTGACAATTAGATGGTAAATAATGTAAAATCATGACATGGAAATGGTAAAATATGACATTTGCATTTTGGAGGAAGTTATGAATAAGAAGGAACTAGGTAAATTTGGAGAAGAGGCGGCAGCAGAATATCTGAAACTTCAGGGCTATGAAATACTTGCTTTGAATTTCAGGTGTAGACTGGGAGAAGTGGACATAATATGTAAAAAGGACAATCAAATTGTGTTTTGTGAGGTTAAAACAAGAACCACCGATACCTGCGGAACTCCAGGAGAGGCAGTCACAGAAGCAAAAAAGGACAAGATAAGAAAGGTTGCTGCGGTTTATATGATGTGGGAAAAGGTGACAAATTATCAAGTCTGCTTTGATGTTATAGAAATAAACTGCAATCACATAGAAAACGCATTTTAGGAGGTACTGATGTTTGCAAGAACATATACAGCTTTTTTGTCCGGGATTCAGGGAAGAATGACAGCTGTTGAAACATATATTTCAAATGGACTACCTGGTTTTCATATTGTTGGACTGACTGATACTGTTATCAAGGAATCTGCAGAAAGAATAAGGGCAGCCATTAACAGCAGCAATCTCGGTTTTCCTATTAGAAGGATTGCCGTTAATCTTACTCCTGCAGATAGACGGAAAAGCGGAGGCCATTACGATCTTGCCATTGCCATGTCCCTTTTAAAGGCGGCAAGGGACGATATTGATTTTGTCGAAGAAGATTTTGCCTTTTTTGGTGAGCTTTCCTTGGACGGTAGCATAAGAGGCGTACCTGGTATATTACCACTTGCCATGTGTGCGGAAGAAAACGATATTAAAAATATCATCGTACCTGAAGAAAATATATGTGAGGCATCCTTTGTAAAAAATAGCAGGGTGATAGGCGTTTCGTGCTTGTGGGATGCTATTGATGCCGTAAAGGGCAGACTGTCAAACATGGACAGTTTATGTGAAATAAAGAATCGAAAATCAAAAGAGAAGATGTCAGAGTTGGATTTTTCCCAGGTGTTTGGTCAGGAAACTGCCAAAAGGGCGGCTCTGCTGGCCGCCGCGGGCGGCCACGACATGCTCATGATGGGAAGTCCTGGAGTGGGAAAGAGCATGATTGCAAGACGGCTGCCGGGACTTTTGCCGGCGATGACCTATGAGGAATGCAGGGAAGTTACGAAAATTTATAGCATCGCCGGGCTGTTGGACAGGGAAAGACCTGCGATATTTGAAAGGCCTTTCAGAAAACCCCACGGCAGCGTCAGCAGAGCCGCCCTTATTGGAGGCGGAGCTAAAATAAGACCGGGCGAAATATCATTAGCTCATCTGGGTGTACTTTTTTTAGATGAACTTAATACCTTTCAAAATGACTGCTTGGAAGCTTTAAGACAGCCTGTGGAGGAGCGCAAAGTGCAAATAATAAGAAACCGTGAAAGCGTGGTGTTTCCAGCAGACTTTATTCTCGTATGTGCCATTAATCCATGTCTATGTGGATACCTGGGAAATGATGAAAGGATTTGTCAATGCACTGAAACACAGATTTCATCCTTTAGAAGAAAGTTGTCGGGACCTTTACTGGATAGAATCGATTTACATGTAACTATGGCACCGGTGAAATATGAGGAAATCGGCGGTAGGCGAAATGGTATGGGCACCAATACCATGAAAGAAAAGGTGCTTCTTGCAAGAAGAATGCAGAAGGAGAGATACGGGGAAAATCTTTTAAATGGACGACTGGATGATGATTTAGCACGAGAAAAAATAAAGCTAGGTAAAGGAGAAGTAAATTTTATAAAGGAAGCCGGAGCAGGATTTGGAATGAGTGTTAGATCCTTAAATAAACTGATTCGCATCGGAAGGACTGTGGCTGATGTTGAAGGCAGCTTTGATGTAAGAGTAGAGCATTTGGCAGAAGCTTTAAGCTATAGAAGTTTCTTTGATATGTACGGTTCCGGTGAAATGTCGGTAAAAAATAGGTGATTGATATGGCTGATATTCAAATCATAAAATACGGTGACGACAATTATCCAAAGAGGTTGATGGAGCTGAATAATCCTCCGGAAAAACTGTATTGTATGGGAGATATTTCACTTCTGGAAAACAGAATGGCTGCTATTGTCGGTTCCCGTAAAAGCAGCACCTACGGAAAATGGGCCGCCGAAAGTATAGCAAAAGCCTTAAGTGGCAGTGGCATTACGGTGATAAGCGGTATGGCAAAGGGCATTGATACTGCAGCTCACCTGGGAGCAATCGACGGCAGAGGTAAAACTGTAGCTGTACTTGGGTGTGGGATAGATATGTGTTATCCAGCTGAAAATCGAAATCTTAAGAGGGATATTGTGGCATATGGCCTTGTTATAAGCGAATATCCGCCGGGAACAGAAGCAAAACGGTGGACATTTCCAAAGCGAAACAGAATAATAGCCGGACTGTCTGAGCTTGTTGTGGTGGTGGAAGCAGGATTAAACAGCGGCGCACTTATAACGGCAGAGCTGGCTGCAGCAGGTTATGGTAAAGTTATGGCGGTTCCGGGAAATATAAACAGTCCGTATAGCATAGGTTCTAACAAGCTTATATCCGATGGTGTAGCACCGGTGGTGGTTATAGGTGATGTGCTGGAAAGCATGGGGATATATGAAGTGGATAACGGTGATAACAATTTTGAAAGCGTACTTGGAACTTCGGAAAAAGAGGTGTATATGGAAATAAAATTCGGCGGAGAAATATCGGTAGATGAGGTTTGCAGAAGGGTTAAAAGAGCGCCGGGTTATGTCAACGGTATTATAGCAGTCCTTGAAATGAAGGGGCTTGTACGCACTTCCATGGGAAAAGTTTTTGTTGCAAAATAAACTAAAAAAGCATATAATTTTGCGATATAGAAATCACAATGGAGGTAGAGTGCTTATGGCACAGGCAAAGAAAAAGCAAACCAGAAAGAAAAACCTTGTCATAGTAGAATCACCGTCCAAGGCTAAAACCATTGGAAAATTCCTTGGAAGCAACTATAAGGTGATAGCTTCGGTGGGACATGTAAGAGACCTGCCAAAGAGCACCATGGGTATTGATATAGAAAATGATTTTGAACCGAGATATATAAATATAAGAGGAAAGGGAGATGTAATAAAATCTCTTAAAAAAGAAGCAAAAGCGGCAGGTAAAATATACCTTGCAACGGACCCGGACCGTGAAGGTGAGGCAATTTCATGGCATCTTGCTTATCTTTTGGGTATTGATCCCGAAGAGCCGTGCAGGATAGTGTTCAATGAAATAACTAAGACAGCCGTTAAAAATGCCGTTAAAAATCCTCGAAAGATTGATATGGGTCTTGTGGATGCACAGCAGGCCAGAAGAGTTCTGGACAGAGTTGTAGGATATTCCATAAGCCCTCTTTTATGGAGAAAGGTAAGGAGAGGACTTTCCGCCGGCAGAGTACAGTCTGCTGCCCTTAAACTTATATGCGACAGAGAAAATGAAATACTGGAATTCCATCCCGTTGAATACTGGAACATATTTGCGGACTTAAAGGGAGAAAAAAACTTTGAGTCAAAACTGACTCTATATAAAGGAAAGAAAATTGAAAACGGAACCATAGGAACAAAGGCTGAAAGCGACAGTATAATAAAGGAAGTAAAGTCTGGAGAATTTACTGTTGCTAAGGTGGAGGAAAAGACGAGGAGCAGAAAGCCTCAGGCTCCGTACACCACAAGCAGCCTTCAGCAAGATGCGGCAAATAGAGTCAACTTCAATACCAGAAAGACTATGCAGATTGCACAGCAGCTTTACGAAGGTGTAGAAGTTAAAGGACATGGTACCATAGGTCTTGTTTCATATATCAGAACCGACTCCACAAGAATCTCAGAGGAAGCAAGAGCAGCTGCAAAGGGATATATAACCGAAAAATATGGAGCTGATTACTATGGCGGTATCATATATGTTAACAAAAACAAGGATGCTCAAGATGCCCACGAAGCCATCAGGCCTTCCAATGTAGCGTTGGATCCGGAAAGCATCAAGGACTCTCTGACAACAGATCAATATAAACTGTACAGCCTTATTTGGAGCAGATTTGTTGCCAGTCAGATGACAAATGCCGAATATTTCGGAGTTACTGCGGACATAGAAAACGGTCAGTGTATATTCAGAGCCACAGGCTCAAAACTGACCTTTGATGGTTTCCTTAAGGTGTATTCAATGTCAGATATTGACGAGGATAAAATGCTTCCTGATCTTAAGGAAGGGCAGAAGCTTAAAGCTGAAAAAATAAGAGGCGAACAGAGCTTTACGCAGCCGCCGGCAAGATTTACGGAAGCTTCTTTGGTAAAGACTTTGGAAGAACTTAACATAGGAAGACCAAGTACTTACGCTCCGATTGTAGCTACACTTACAGACAGAAGGTATATTAAAAAAGATGGTAAAAGTCTTAAGCCTACGGATTTAGGCTTTACGGTTACTAATCTCCTTTCAGAATACTTCAAAGAAATTGTCGATGTGGGTTTCACAGCGGAAATGGAAGACAAGCTTGATGAAGTTGGCGTAAGTATCAGCGATTGGAAACAGATTTTAAGAGACTTTTACAGAGACTTTGAAAAGGAACTTAAGGAAGCCGATGAAAATATAGAAAAAATGGACGATGAAGAGATCACCGATATTAAGTGTGAGCTGTGCGGAAAATATATGGTTAAAAAGCATGGCAGATATGGTGAATTTTTAGCGTGCAGCGGATATCCTGAGTGTAAAAACACAAAACCTGTGGTAAAAGAAATAGGTGTGGATTGTCCTAAATGCGGTAAACCTATAGTGGAAAAGAGAAGCCGCAGAGGCAGAATATTTTACGGATGTAGCGGGTATCCTGAATGCGATAATTCCTATTGGAATAAACCGGTAAATAAAAAGTGTCCTAAATGCGGTGCACTTTTAACGGAAAAAAAGACAAAAAGCTTTGAGGGGCTCGTATGCTCCAACAGTGAATGTGGATATAAAGAAAAAACGGAGGTGTAAAAATGGTAGAATTTCACGCAACGACCATATGCGCAGTAAGGCGCGGACCTGATGATATCTGTATCGGGGGAGACGGACAGGTAACAATGGGTGAAACGGCCATTATGAAAAACAACGCTAAAAAGGTGAGAAAGATTTATAAGGATAGAGTGCTGACAGGCTTTGCAGGTTCTGTGGCAGATGCTTTCTCCCTTACGGAAAAGTTTGAAAAGAAGCTGGAAGAACACAGCGGTAATCTGAAAAAGGCAGCGGTTTCCCTGGCACAGCTCTGGAGATCAGATAAGGGCATGAGAGGTCTTGAAGCTCTTATGATAGCTGCAGATAAGGAGAGCATGCTGCTCATTTCCGGTAACGGGGAAGTTATTGAACCGGATCAGGACTTTATTGCAATAGGCTCCGGCGGTAATTATGCGTATTCGGCAGCTAACGCTCTGTTCAATCATACAGATATGGATGCAGAAGCCATCGTGAGGGAATCCCTTGAGATAGCAGCTTCCATTTGCGTATATACGAATAATCATATATCCGTAGAAAAACTTGAGCCAGAACATGAAGCCAAGGAAGAAACAAAAGCTCTGGAGGTGCGTGATGGCGAATAAACTCTATAACATGACGCCAAAGGAAATTGTGGCGGTACTTGATAAATACATAATCGGTCAGGATGACGCTAAAAAGTCCGTGGCTGTAGCATTGAGAAACAGATACAGAAGAAGTCTTCTTTCTGAAGAGCTTCAGGAAGAAATCACTCCTAAAAACATCTTGATGATGGGACCTACAGGTGTAGGTAAAACTGAAATAGCAAGAAGGCTGGCAAAGCTTATGGATGCTCCTTTCGTAAAGGTTGAGGCAACTAAGTTTACGGAGGTTGGATATGTGGGCCGTGATGTGGATTCAATGATAAGAGATCTGGCTGAAGCGGCTATCAGATTGACAAAGCAGTCTAAGCTGGAAGAAAAATATGCCGTGGCAGATCAGATGGCTGAGGATAAAATTATTGAAGCTATTATTCCTGGCAAGAAATCATCTACAGGAAAGGGAAGTCCAAGCAATCCATTTGACTTCATACTCAGCAGCGGAGGATATGTAAGCCAGAAGCAGCAGTATGAGGAAAGTCAGGCTGAAAAGGAGAGAAGCCAGAATCCTCAAGATGAGCAGGATGTTCAGCTTGCTAGAGAACAGGTAAGAGAGCAGCTTCGTGCAGGTCAGCTTGAAGATCAGTATATTGAAATTGAAGTGACAAGCGCTCCTAAGGGAAATGAGCTTGATATGGCAAATGAAGGTATGACTATTGCCATAGGAAATATTTTTGGCGATATGATGCCTAAAAAGACAAAGAAAAAGAGAGTTACCGTAAAGGAAGCTAGAAAGATTTTAAGAGAAGAAGAAGCACAGAATCTCATTGATATGGATGAGGTTGTGGATGAAGCTCTTAGAAATGCGGAGCAGAACGGTATAGTTTTTATCGATGAAATTGACAAAATTGCTTCAGGTCAGGGATACAGAGTCGGTGCGGATGTTTCCAGAGAAGGTGTTCAGAGAGATATCCTTCCTATTGTTGAAGGAAGCGTAGTAAATACTAAGCATGGCCCTGTAAAAACGGATCATATCCTGTTTATAGGTGCCGGAGCCTTCCAGACATCAAGCCCTACTGATCTTATTCCTGAACTTCAGGGTAGATTCCCTATAAGAGTGGAGCTGGAAAGCCTTACAGAAGAAGACTTCCTTAAGATTCTTACTGTACCTGAAAACGCTGTTATAAAGCAGCAGAAAGCTCTTTTGGAGACAGAAGGAGTGGAGCTTGATTTCACCGATGACGGTGTTGCAGAAATAGCAAAAATTGCTTTCCTGATGAATGAACAGACGGAAAACATCGGAGCAAGAAGACTTCACACTGTTCTTGAAAAACTTCTTGAAGATGTTTCATTCAACATACCTGATGTTGAAGAGGATAAAATCGTCATAGATAAAGACTATGTGGCTGAACGCTTTTCAGATACTATTCACAGCGAAGACTTGGATAGATACATTCTTTAGAATCGTTTATGAATCGCTGAATATTTTAAAAATTTTGAAAAGATATAAAAAGTCTATTGGAATAGCATCTAATAATATGGTAAAATACCGACAGATACATATTTGTCGGTATTTTTTAAGATAAAGGAGTTTTTTATGGAAAAAAATATTCTGAACAAAGTCAGAAAGCTGAACTGGGTGCTGCAGGAATCACCTAAAGGTGTTTTTTCATTCAATCAGCTTTGCGAAATACTCAGTGAACTGACGGATTCCAATATATACCTGACCAATAAAAACGGAAAGCTTCTGGGATACCATCTGCTTATTGCGGAAGATGGTATTTCAATGTTGGAAAAGAAAAACGGAGCAGATTATATTCCTGAAGAATATAATAAAAATCTTATGGAAATTGGAGAGACCTTTGCAAACTTCCAAGGCGATAAGGTAGTTGAGATTCTTCCTAATGAAGCGGATACAAAGGATAAGTGGCATATGATTATTCCTGTTCTCGGCGGTGGAGAAAGATGGGCGACGCTTCTTTTAACAAGATACGAACCTGAATACAGCGAAGAGGATATTGCACTGGCTGAAATAGGCGCCACAACCATAGGAATCGAAATTCAGCGTAAAAAGAGCATTGAAGCTGAAGAGGATGAAAGAAATGAGGAAATGGTAAAGATGGCCATTAGCACTTTGTCCTATTCTGAAAACGAAGCAGTAAAGCGTATCTTTGAAGAACTTGATGGCATGGAAGGAATCCTGGTCGCAAGCAGGGTTGCCGATAAATCCAGCATAACAAGATCGGTAATCGTAAACGCTTTAAGAAAGCTTGAAAGTGCCGGCGTTATAGAGTCAAGATCCCTTGGCATGAAGGGCACACATATTAAAGTAATCAACGAAAAACTTCTAGAATATCTTAAAGAAAACTGATAACCGCTATATTTAAATAAGTTTAAAAGCACCTTGACCTTTAGGCCGGGGTGCTTTATTGTTTAATCATGATTAGATTTGACGAAGAAAATAGAACAGTAAAAAAAGAAGAATGCAGAGCCGTACTGGCGGGCCTCGATTTGGGAAGAGGCAATATCGAGCATTCCATGGAGGAACTGGAAGGGCTTGCCGAAGCAGCTGGTGCTGAGGTTATCGGCATTATGGTGCAGAAGGCAGATAGGGTTAATCCAGCAACTTTTATGGGAAAGGGCAAGGTAGAAGAGCTTGCGCTTATGTGCGAAAATACAGGTGCTGATACGATTATATTCAACAATGAACTTTCCGGCATGCAGATGAGAAATCTAGAGGATATGACTGGAATGAAAATCGTTGACAGAACTGTATTGGTGCTTGATATATTTGCTTCCAGAGCAACATCAAGGGAAGGCAGGCTCCAGGTTGAATTGGCTCAGTTAAAATATAGAATGCCGAGGCTTATGGGGTTTGGTAAAGCTCTTTCGAGATTGGGCGGTGGTATAGGTACAAGGGGCCCAGGTGAAAAAAAGTTGGAAACCGATAGAAGACATATAGCCAGACGCATGGATGATATAGAGGCAGAAATTGAGCATGTTAAAGCAACAAGGGATGTTCAGAGAGCAAAGAGACAAAAAGCTGGAGTTCCCGTGGTGGCTTTAGTCGGATATACAAATGCCGGTAAATCCGCACTTATGAATAGACTCCTAGGCGAAGCAGGAAGAGAAGACAAGCAGGTTTTTTCTGAGGATATGCTTTTTGCAACCCTTGATGTGCGCCAAAGACGCGTCGAAAGGGAAAACGGAAAAAGTTTTGTACTGACAGATACAGTGGGATTTGTAAGTGACTTGCCCCATGCCCTTGTAAACGCCTTTAGGGCGACGCTTGAGGAAGTGGTTTACGCAGATTTGCTGCTTCATGTGGTGGATGCTTCTTATGAAGACTATGATTTTCAGATAGAAGTTACAGAAAGTGTATTAAAGGAACTGGGAGCGGAAGGAAAGAATACTGTAATCGTCTACAACAAAATAGATCTTGTAAGGGACGAGCTGGTGGATGCCAGCGGCAGAGAGCATATATATGTTTCGGCTAAGACCGGGTACAACATGGATAAGCTTCTTGAAATCGTAGATGAACAGCTCTTTGGAAAAGAGATAGAAGGTGAGTTCCTTGTGCCCTACGACAGAGGCGATGTCGTATCGTATATATGCGACAGAGGCGTTGTAGTTGAGACGGATTACACGGAAAAAGGGACAAAAATCAGAGCCAGGCTTTCTCAGGAAGCCTACGGAAAGGTAAGAGAGTATGATACTTTATAAAACGGTGAGAAAGGAAGCTCAGGCTGAGCAGGTCATTGAACGATCGAGATTTATAGCTCATGTTAAGCCTGTGGAAACAAGAGAAGAAGCCGAAGAATTTATAAAGGAAATTAAAAGCCAATATAAAGATGCCACACATAATGTGCCTGCCATGGTAATTGGTGATAAACAACAGATACAGTGGGCCAGCGATGATGGAGAACCACAGGGCACTTCCGGAGCACCTATGGTGCAGCTTATGGTAAATCAAGACCTAACAAATCTTGTTATTGTGGTAACAAGGTACTTTGGAGGTATAAAGCTCGGCACAGGCGGACTTGTACGGGCATATACGGGAAGCGCAAAGGCTGGACTAGAGGAGGCCGGTATCTGCGAAGTGGTTGAAATGGCTTCTGTTAATATTAAGATGGATTATACCTATTTGCAAAAAATACAGAATGCTGCCAAAACACAGAACTTCTCTTTAGGTGAGATAAAATACGAGGAAAAAATTACTGTTGAGTTCTTGACAGAACCGGAAAATGTTGCTAATATAATAGAGCATGTTGCAGGCATTACAAATGGTTCTGCACAGGTTCTAGAGCAAAGCATTTCGACTGTTCGCAGATGAAATAATAAAGTTTTGCCAGAACAATAAAAAGTGTTGACAAACTATTGGAACTGCTGTATAGTAAATAAATGTGTTCGCAAGAACATTCAACAGGGGCGCTTAGCTCAGCTGGGAGAGCATCTGCCTTACAAGCAGGAGGTCATAGGTTCGAGCCCTATAGCGCCCACCATATTATACGGTCCGGTAGTTCAGTTGGTTAGAATGCCAGCCTGTCACGCTGGAGGTCGTCGGTTCGAACCCGATCCGGATCGCCAATTTTTATTAAATAGTTCATATGCTGGCATAGCTCAACTGGTAGAGCAGCTGATTTGTAATCAGCAGGTTGGGGGTTCAAGTCCCTCTGCCAGCTCCAAATTAGGAGGAGTGCCCGAGAGGCTAAAGGGGGCGGACTGTAAATCCGTTGACTGAGTCTACAGTGGTTCGAATCCACTCTCCTCCACCAACTAAATATTTGCGGAAGTGGCTCAGGGGTAGAGCATCGCCTTGCCAAGGCGAGGGTCGCGGGTTCGAATCCCGTCTTCCGCTCCATAGGCGAAAGCCATAACATATTTATGCGGATGTGGTACAATGGTAGAACCTCAGCCTTCCAAGCTGATGACGTGAGTTCGATTCTCATCATCCGCTCCATTTTTTTCAACTTCCTGTGGTATACAGGTTGGCATACAGCGTGGGTCCATAGCTCAGTTGGATAGAGCAACGGCCTTCTAAGCCGTGTGTCCGGGGTTCGAATCCCTGTGGGCTCACCATTTTATTTTGACAGGGGACGATGGGGTATAGCCAAGTGGTAAGGCACCGGACTTTGACTCCGTCATTCGCAGGTTCGAGTCCTGCTACCCCAGCCATGAATGACTAACAACATGGATGAGACCCATTAGCTCAGGCGGTAGAGCACTTGACTTTTAATCAAGGTGTCCGGAGTTCGAATCTCCGATGGGTCACCAATTAACCTCAGTAGAATCCACATGGAGGGGTGTCCGAGTGGTTTAAGGAGCTGGTCTTGAAAACCAGTGATTCCGAAAGGGACCGTGGGTTCGAATCCCACCCCCTCCGCCAAAACGGACAAGCAGGACAATTTGAATCGCCGATTTGGAGAAGTACTCAAGAGGCTGAAGAGGACGGTTTGCTAAATCGTTAGGGCTCGTTAAGGGTCGCATGGGTTCGAATCCCATCTTCTCCGCCATCATAGGGGTATAGCTCAGTTGGTAGAGCAGTGGTCTCCAAAACCACGTGCCGTGGGTTCAAGTCCTACTACCCCTGCCATCTAATTTAATATCGGGGTGTAGCGCAGTTTGGTAGCGCAACTGGTTTGGGACCAGTGGGCCGCGGGTTCAAATCCTGCCACCCCGACCATTTTTTTAAACTGGGGCCATTAGCTCAGTTGGTCAGAGCGTCCGGCTCATAACCGGCAGGTCCGGGGTTCAAGTCCCTGATGGCCCACCAAATTTTATATTATGCCCAGATAGCTCAGTAGGTAGAGCAGAGGACTGAAAATCCTCGTGTCCCTGGTTCGATTCCGGGTCTGGGCACCATCAAGAAGCTTCTCTGTTAATTCAGAGAAGCTTTCTGCATGTTTGCGATATAAACAATGCATTTATGGATTTTCAAGGCAAGAGGTATAATATGGATGATCGTATAAAAAGGCAACTTGAGTTTTCTCTTGAAATAGATAAAGTAAAGAATATTTTTCGTCAGACTCATTTGTCCGGCGGCGGCAGGCAAGAAAATGATGCAGAGCATTCCTGGCATATGGCGGTAATGGCTTACTTGTTAAAGGAATATGCTAATGAACAGGTGGATATAGCAAAGGTCATGATAATGTGTCTCATTCACGATATAATTGAAATTGATGCAGGTGACACCTATGCCTATGACGAAGACGCGTTAAACACGCAAAAGGAAAGAGAAGATGCTGCCAAGGAAAGGATATTTTCAATATTGCCTCAAGACCAGAAAGAAGAGTTGATAGCTCTTTTCGACGAATTTGAAGCCTATGAAAGTCCAGAGGCAAAATATGCCCATGCCCTTGATAATCTGCAACCATTATTGCTTAATGACAGCAATAATGGAGGCGACTGGAGGGAGCACCGTGTGACTTCGACTCAGATATATAAGCGGCACAATAAAACTAAGCAGGGATCTGAAAGACTCTTTGATATTTCAGATAAGATAATTAGAAATAATATTAAGAAGGGTAATCTTAAGGAGGAATAATGGCACAGCTATTTTATAAATACAGCACAATGAATGCCGGTAAATCCATTGAGCTTATAAAGGTGGCATATAATTACGAGGAAAGAGGCAAAAGGGTTTTATGCCTTACTCCAAAAACCGATACTAGGTATGGGGAAGGTGTTATAACTTCAAGAGTAGGCCTTCAGAGACAGGCTCTTCCTATCGCTGAAGACACAAATATCTTGAGCCTTTTTATGAGAGAAAATGAAAAACATGAGATTGCCTGTGTTCTTGTGGATGAGGGACAGTTTTTAAAGAAGCATCATGTACTACAGCTGGTGGAAATCGTAGATAGTTGCGATGTGCCAGTAATGGTATATGGCCTTAAAAATGATTTTAAAAACGAGCTCTTTGAAGGCTCATATTATCTGCTTGTATATGCAGATAAAATTGAGGAAATAAAGACAATATGCTGGTGCGGCAAAAAAGCCACCATGGTTGCCAGAATAGTTGACGGAAAGTTTGTAAAAGAAGGCGAACAGATTATGGTTGGCGGAAACGATATGTATGTTTCCCTATGTCGAAAACATTATAACGACGGTAGGTTTAAGCCGGATGATGAATATTAAAATGATAAAACGCGGATGTTGGTCCGCGTTTTTGCTATATTAGCCTATTTTTTATGAACGACAGCTTTTTATGCCATGGAAGCTGTCGCGGTTTTTTAATTCACGCTGAATTCCGTTGAGAATAGTTCTTTTCTTATAACTCCATTCCGGTGCGATAAGAAGGGGCCTTGGTACATCGCCTGTAAGCCTATGTATTGTTACGTCTGAAGGTATTATTTCAAGAAGGTCGCATACTAAATTTATATACTCGTCTATACTCTCAAAGGAAGTGTATCCAGGATACAAGGTTTCCATAGTTGAGCCTTTAACGGTATTAAGCATATGCAACTTTATACCGAAGATGTCATTTTGGCATACGTAACGAACGGAGCTTATCATATCCTGTTTAGTTTCGCCGGGAAGTCCAAGAATAAGATGGGTGACATATCTGATGCCAAGCCGTGTCAAATCACTGACCGCCTTATCGTAAACCTTAAGATCATAGCATCGATTTATTATTTTAGCTGTATCATCATTTATGGTCTGGAGGCCAAGCTCGACCCAAAGGAAATGAGTTTTATTTATTTCATCCAAAAGTTCAAGGACATCGTCATCTAGACAATCAGGTCTTGTAGCTACTGCGATTCCCACTATATCGTCGCGCTTAAGCACATCGTAAAAACGCCTGCGCAAAACCTCAACTGGATCATATGTGCTAGTATAGCTTTGAAAGTATGCCAGATATTTATGAACGTTTGGCCATTTTTCCGAAAGCAAGGCAATCTGCTCATCTATATCTCCAGCCATGTCTCCTGAACCGCTTTCGGAACAGAAAATGCAGCCTCCTGTGCCCTTAGAGCCGTCACGGTTGGGACAGGTTGTGCCGCCGGGAAGGGATAGCTTTGCAATTTTAGTATTGAACTTTTCCTTTAGGTAATCATTTATAGTATAAATTCTTCTTGTCATTGTTTTCCTTTTGTTTTGAAATTTGAAAAAAGTTACAACTCTCTTATGCTATATCAGCCGTTTAAATATAGTTATTTGACAATAAATATGATATAATATTTGCTTGTAAAAGTACAAGTTTTTTCCGGAGGAAAAAAGCTATGAAGTATGAAAAAAAGCCTGCACCGGCCGTATCTATGGGACGGGCAAGGGTGGAAAACAACCTTACATATGCAGACCTTGGAGGAGAAAAAGAACTGGCGTATCCCAAGCTTCTTTTGCACAGCTGCTGCGGGCCATGCAGTACTGCGGTAATAGAAAGATTTATGAATGAATATGAGGTGACAGTGTTCTTTTATAACCCCAATATTACAGATAAGGATGAATATGTAAAAAGGAGACATGCACAGCTTAGCGTCATAGATAGGTTTAACGAAATGACAGAATGCATTAACAAAATAGGCTTTATGGAAGGACGGTATGAGCCGGATGCTTTTTACGAAAAGGTAAAAGGCTTTGAAAATGAACCGGAAGGTGGCAAACGATGCGGACTGTGTTTTTCTATGAGATTGGAGGAAACAGCTCTTACTGCCCGAATGAACGGCTTTGATACTTTTACTACCACTCTTACAGTAAGTCCACATAAGGACTACGAAACCATCAGTCGTATAGGAAATATGCTGGCGGTAAAGTACGGAGTAGGTTATCTTGACGGTAATTTTAAAAAGAAGGATGGCTTTAAGCGAAGCATCGAACTGTCGAAGCAATTCGGCATATACAGACAGAACTATTGCGGATGTGAGTTTTCCGTATGGGATAAATGAGAGAAAAGGAGAGGAATTATGTCAAAACTGCTTATACCCAAGGATTATACCCCGGTTATAGACTACATGGAAAGTCAAAGAGCTATAAAAAAGATTAAGGACTTTTTTCAGCAGGAGCTGGCCTATGGCCTCAGATTAAGAAGAGTTTCTGCTCCACTTTTTGTTACACCGCAGAGCGGTCTTAATGACAATCTTAACGGCGTAGAAAGAACTGTGGACTTTACTATAAAGGATATGGATGAAGCAGAAGTTCAGATAGTTCAGTCGCTGGCAAAATGGAAGAGAATGGCTCTTGGCAGATATAACATAAAGCCGGGCTATGGTATATATACGGACATGAACGCCATCAGAAGAGATGAAGAACTGGATAATATTCATTCCGTGTATGTGGATCAGTGGGACTGGGAAAAGGTTATAAGAAAAGAGGACAGAAACGAAGAATATCTTAAAGAAGTAGTGGATAGAATTTATCTGGCTCTTAAAAACCTCGGAGATTTTGTAAACAGACATTATCCTGAATTAAGAACTGAGCTTCCTAACGAAATTTTTTACATAACATCCCAGGAACTTGAAGACATGTATCCTGAAATGACTCCTGAGGAAAGGGAAAAGGCGATAACAGAAAAGGAAAGAGCAGTATTTATTTCCAAGATAGGAGGAAAACTCAAGTCGGGAGAAAAGCATGACGGTAGAGCTCCTGACTATGATGATTGGGAACTCAACGGAGATATTATCCTCTGGAACGATATACTGGAGGATTCCTTTGAAATATCTTCCATGGGTATAAGGGTAGATGAGGAATCCATGGAAAGACAGCTCAAGCTAGCAGGAGCAGAAGAAAGAAAGAATCTGGATTTCCATAAGGCAATTTTAAAGGGAGAGCTTCCATACACAATAGGAGGCGGTATAGGTCAGAGCAGACTTTGCATGTATTTCTTGCGTAAGGCCCACATAGGAGAAGTACAGGTATCTGTATGGCCTGAGGATATGATAAAGCAGTGCGAGGAAAACGATATATTCCTGCTGTAAAGGCGGTCTGTTTAATATGAAGTATGTTGATGTCGTAATTGACAACAAAAATGATAATACCGATACCCTTTACACCTACGGATGCCCTATGGAAAATGTCGAAACAGGCAGCAAGGTATATGTGCCCTTTAATCGAGGCAATAAAATAAAAGAAGCCTATGTCTTTTCAGTCAGAGACGATCTTGAAAAAGAAATTGCCAATCTTAAAACTGTGGAAGAAATTGATGAAGATGTATATCTTACTGAAGAAGCAGTTACCACTGCCAAGTGGATGAGAAAAAGGTATTTTTGCAGATATATTGACGCCGTAAAACTTTTTCTTCCCGTTGGTAGCAAGGCCAAGCGCAGAGAAATAAAAGAGCCGGTAGATGAGTTTGAAGGAGAAAAACAGGACATAGAAAGACTTACCTTTGAGCAAGAAGCTGCCATGGCGCAAATAATTGCTTCCATGGAAAAGGGAGGAGATAAATTTCTTCTTCAGGGTGCCACGGGAAGTGGTAAGACTGAAATATATATGAGGTCTGCATCGGAATGTATAAAAAACGGAAAAACCGTTGTTGTAATTGTTCCGGAGGTTTCTCTGACAGGTCAGCTGATAGAAAGATTTATTGCAAGATTTGGCAGAAAAAACATAGCAATTATGCACAGCAGACTTACGGCAGGGGAAAGATACGACCAGTGGCAGAGGATAAAAAACGGCGATATTAAAATAGTAATCGGTGCCAGATCTGCTGTTTTTGCACCTGTAAAAAATATAGGTCTGATAGTTCTTGATGAGGAACATGAGGCCTCGTATAAGTCGGATATGAGCCCTAAATACGACACAGCCGAGGTTGCCGCTAAAAGAGCGGAATATTACGGAGGATGCGTCATTATGGGCAGCGCTACACCGTCTGTATCAAGCATGAAAAAGTGTGAAGACGGCATATATAAAAAGTTGGTCCTTAAGGAAAGATATAACGGTATGCCGCTTCCACAGGTATTTGTAGAGGACATGCGAGCAGAACTAAAAGAAGGAAACCGTTCAGTTTTTAGTAGAAGGCTATATGACGAAATAAAAAACACTCTTGCCGGGGGAGGACAGACAATACTCCTTATAAACAGGCGAGGATATTCGTCCTTTGTTTCGTGTAGGCAGTGCGGCTATGTGGTTAAATGCGAAAAATGCGGAATACCTATGACATATCATAAGGATAGAAATAAGCTTGTGTGTCATTATTGCGGTAAAACCGCTGAAATTCCTGACATATGTCCTGAATGCGGCAGCGGATACATTAGGTTTTTTGGAACAGGTACGGAAAAGATCGAAGCTGAAACGAAAAAACTTTTTCCTGATGCTGTAGTTGACAGGTTGGACTTTGATACAGCTTCAAAGAAAAGCGATATGAACAGAATCCTGAAAAACTTCTCAAAGGGTAAGACTGATATACTGGTAGGTACACAGCTGATAGGAAAGGGACTAGATAACAGAAATGTCGACTTAGCCGGAATTCTTGCTGTGGATACGATGTTAAATCTTCCAGATTACAGAGCTTCGGAAAGAGCCTTTCAACTAATTTCTCAGGCTGCTGGGAGAACAGGCAGAGGGGAAAAGCGAGGAAAGGTAATAGTACAGACATATCAGCCGGACAGCTTTGCCGTAAGATGCGGAGCTGAACAGGATCCTGATAAATTTTATAAAAATGAAATAAGAATCAGAGAGCTTATGGGGTATCCACCTTTTGGAGTTTTCGGTCAGTTTTCAATAACCGGAAAATCCGATGAAGCCGTTAATGGGATTGCAAAATTGTGTCTTAATTCCACTGAAAAAAGCTTTGGTAAAGATGCGATTGTAGGCGTTAAAAAGCATGCAAGAAGCAAAGAAGACTTAAGGATGATGATTCTTATAAAGTTTTCAAGGAAACAATATGACAAATTCGCTCAAATGGCGGAGGAATTAAAAGAATACATGAGAAATAACAGAACGGGAGTCGCTCTTATTATAGATACGGACCCGTACACATTATGGAGGAATTGATTTATGGCTCTGAGAAATGTTGTAAAAAGAGGAGATGCTATACTGACAAAGCACTGCAGAGAGGTGACGGAAATAAATGACCGTATAATAACTCTGCTAGATGATATGGCTGAAACCATGAGAGAGGATATGGGCGTTGGCATAGCAGCACCTCAGGTAGGCGTAGCAAGAAGAGTATGTATTATAGAACCTGAAGAAGGAAGACTTGTGGAATTTATCAACCCTGAAATTCTTGAATCAGAGGGTGAACAGCTTTCTACGGAAGGATGTCTTTCCGTTCCTGGGATGATAGGTGATGTGGTAAGACCTCAGCGATTGGTAGTTAAGTATCTTGATAGATACGGTAACGAAAAGACTGAAGAATTCACTGATTTTGAAGCGGTTGTGGTAAGCCATGAGACAGATCATCTTGACGGGATACTCTATGTGGATAAGGCCACAAATGTGCGTGAAGCGGGCGAGGAGCCTCAGGAAGATATGACAGAGGTGGAAAACTAATGAAGATTGTCTATATGGGCACACCGGATTTTGCTGTACCTGCTCTTGAAGCTTTGGCAGCCTCCGGCAATGAGATAGGCTATGTGGTAAGTCAGCCTGATGCGGCAAGGGATAGAGGTAAAAAACTGAAGCCTACACCGGTAAAGGCAAAGGCTATGGAACTAGGACTTACAGTGCTGCAGCCTGAAAAAATTAAAAATAATGAGGAGTTTTTGAAAACTTTAGAGGATTATGCTCCGGACTTAATAGTTGTGGCAGCTTACGGAAAGATAATTCCTAAAGAGATATTGGAGCTTCCAAGATGCGGATGCATCAATATCCATGGATCGATTCTTCCAAGATGGAGAGGTGCTGCGCCTATCCAAAGAGCGGTTATGGAAGGCGATACGGAAACAGGAATTACTCTTATGTATATGGCCGAAGGACTGGATACTGGAGATATGATAGCCGTAGCTAAAACTCCAGTTGCTGAAAAAACTTCGGGACAGCTTCATGATGAACTCGCAAGACTTGGGGCTGAGCTGCTAGTATCAAAGATTGATGACATCGATAAGGGCAGAATAACAGCCGAAAAGCAGGATGACAGCCTGTCCTGCTATGCACCGATGCTTTCCAAAAAAGAAGGCGAGTTAGATTTCGGTAAAGATGCTAAAAAGTTGGCATGTGAAGTAAGAGGACTTGATCCGTGGCCGGGAGCATTTACATATCTAAACGGTGAGCTGTTTAAGATATGGCAGGCTAAAGCAGTGGAAAATTCAGATACTAAGAGTTTAAAACCGGGTACTGTTCTGGCAGCAGATGCGTCAGGTATAGATATAGCAACCGGCAAAGGCATTTTAAAAGTTATGATGCTTCAGGTGCCGGGCAAAAAGAGAATGAGTGTTGAAGATTATATGAGGGGCAATAAAATTGAAATCGGAACAGTTTTAGGATAAAATATCTATTATGGAGGAAGCCAAATGTTTTACGGATTTTACGGCCCATACCCTCTGCTCCTTTTGGCATCTTTGCTCTTTAGCATGTACGCCAGCGCAAAGGTAAAGAGGGCATATTCTAAATATTCTAGGATAGGAAATAAAACAGGAATGACAGGAGCTCAAGCGGCAAGGAAGATACTTGACGCCAATGGACTTACAGATGTCAGGATAGAATTGACACCAGGAGTTATGAGCGATCATTACGACCCTTCAAAGAGAGTAATGAGACTTTCAGAAGGAGTATACAATGCGAGCACTTTAGCAGCCATAAGCATAGCTGCCCATGAAAGCGGTCATGCCATACAGCACGGCGAAAAATATGGACTTTTATCCTTGAGAAATACCATAGCGATACCTGTTGGCTGGGCTAGTAAACTCGCATGGGTATTCATTATAATAGGAATATTGCTGACTGGAACTTCCATGTATATGGAGGGAAACTGGCTTTTGGATATAGGTATCATAATGTTTGCTGCAGTGGTGGTTTTCCATTTGGTAACACTGCCGGTGGAACTTGATGCCAGCAAAAGAGCACTTGTTCAGATGCGTGAGCAGGGCATAATGTTTAAAGATGAAACAGAAGGAGCCAGAAAAATGCTTAAGGCAGCGGCTATGACATATTTGGCGGCCTTGGCAGCGGCACTGGTACAGCTGATAAGACTTCTTGCAATCAGAGGAAGGAACTGATGGATATAAACAGAAAGACCGCATACCTTGTTTTAATGGCGGTGGAAACAAAAAAGCAGTATTCAAATATTGCTCTTAATCACAATATAAAAAGGGAAAAGCCAACATCAGAGGCCTTTGTAAGGGAACTGGTATATGGAGTATTAGAAAATAAAAAGCTTTTAGATTATGTTATTTCAAAGCTTATAACAGGAAAGCTTAAAAATGTCAGAACGCCGGACCTTACAATCTTGCGCATGGGTATATACCAGATAGCAAAGATGTCGTCGGTACCTGAGTATGCAGCGGTGGATGAAAGCGTACAGCTGGCAAAAAAATATGCTAGAGGCAGGGATAAGTTTATTAACGGCGTACTGCGCTCATATATAAGAGACAGATACAACATAACCCTTCCGGATAGGGAAAAGGAATTGGTAAAATATCTGTCAGTAAAATATTCCTACGAGGAATGGATAATCAAGCTGTGGATGGAGGAGTTTGATGCTGAATTCACCGAAAGCTTGTTGGCTGCCGGGAATCAGACACCGCCTCTAACCATAAGAACCAACACTGGCAAAATATCAAGAGACGAGCTTATAGTAGAACTGAGACAACACGGCTTTGAAGCTGAAAAATGCAATCTAGCTGAAAATGGCATAAAGGTTATCGGAGAAGGCCTTTTAGAGACGGAAGCATATAAGCAGGGAAAGTTTTCAGTGCAGGATGAAGCTTCACAGGTGGCAGTGCAGCTGCTGGATCCAAGACCTGGAGAACTTGTTATAGATGTATGTGCTGCGCCGGGAGGAAAAACCTTAGCCAGTGCAGAGAGAATGGACGGGCATGGAACCGTAGTGGCACAGGATATATATGCCGGTAAAACCGACATAATAGAGAGAGAAGCAAAGAGGCTCGGTCTTGTAAATATAAAGACTAAAACATGGGATGCAACAAGACTCAGACAGGAGCTTTGTGGTAAAGCCGATAAGGTTATTGTGGATGCACCATGTTCAGGACTTGGAGTCGTAAGACGAAAGCCAGAAATTAAATATAAAAAAAATAACGAGCAGATGGCATCGCTTCCGGTAAAGCAGCTAGCGATACTGGAAACTGCTGCAAATTATCTTGTGGATGGCGGACTGCTCATGTACAGTACATGTACTGTTAATCACTACGAAAACAGAAGAGTAGCGGAGGACTTTGTACGAAGAAATCCGGAGTTTAAAATTGAAGACAGAATTCAGCTGTTGCCTAATGTTAACGGCACAGACGGATTTTACATATGTCTGATGAGAAAAGAGGCAAAGAAAAAATGATTCGCGCGGGTTTTAAAAGCGATATAGGCATGAAAAGGAAAAACAACGAAGATTCGTGTTTTATGATGCCGCGGGAGCAGGTTTATATGGTGGCAGACGGTGTTGGAGGCAACAACAGCGGTGAGACTGCCAGCGGACTTGCGGTTTCCACAATTGCAGAGAGAATAAAAAAGAAAAGTCCCATCTCTGCGAAAAAAGACGAAGATGTCATAGGGATTTTAAAGGACTGTGTTGAACTTGCCAACAGGAAAATAATAAACTACGGAATAAAGCACCCTGAAAACAAGGGTATGGCTACAACAATAGTAATGTGCTGCGTCAAAGGAAATAAGGCTTACTTTGCAAATGCCGGAGACAGCAGAGCGTATATTTTAAGGGGCGGTGAGCTTTGTCAGATTACCGAAGATCACAGCTTTGTAAACAGCCTGCTTAAAAAGGGAGCCATCAGTCCAGAAGAAGCTATGAGCCATGAAAAAAGGAATATGATAACAAAGGCTCTTGGCGCTGAGGATCAAGTGGGAGCTGATTATTATCAGACAGATATTAAAAACGGGGATATAATACTGCTCTGTACCGACGGGCTTTACGGAGAAGTGTCGGAGGAGGAGCTGTGTGAAGCAATAGAAAAAATAGATGATATGAGCGAGCTTGCAGCTACGCTTGTGGAAATGGCTAATTGCCATGGCGGCAGAGATAATGTAACTGCTGTATGTTTAAAGGTCGAAGGAGGATATTCCAATGAGTGACAAAAATGTTCTGGCAGGGAGATATGAGCTTATAGAAAAAATAGGCGACGGTGGAATGGCCATTGTATATAAAGCCAAGGACAGACTGCTGAAACGTTTTATCGCCGTAAAAATACTTAAACCTGAATTTGTTCAGGATATAAAGTTTGTAGAAAATTTCAGAAAAGAATCACATGCTGCTGCCAGCCTTTCCCACCCCAATATCGTAAGCATCTACGATGTGGGTCAGGAGGGCAATATAAACTATATTGTTATGGAGCTGGTAAGCGGTAAGACACTCAATGAGCTTATAAAAGAGGAAGCGCCTATGGATTACAGAAAGGCGGCCGACATCACAAAGCAGGTGGCGTCAGGTCTTTCTGCAGCTCATAAAAAAGGCATAGTTCACAGGGATGTTAAACCTCATAACATACTGATGACAGAGGACGGCATTGCTAAGATAACAGATTTTGGTATCGCAAAGGCAGTTACAAACACTACTATTGTGGATTCCGGTAAAGACAATGTCATGGGTTCCGTTCATTATTTCTCACCGGAACAGGCAAAAGGAGCCAATGTGGATGAAAAATCGGATATATATTCTCTGGGCATAGTTCTCTATGAGATGCTTACAGGCAAGGTGCCATTCGACGGAGATAACCCGGTAACGATAGCACTGATGCAGATTAACGAGCCTGTTACTCCGCCTTCGGTATTTAATCACAATGTACCGCCGGGACTGGAAAGAATCGTTATGAAGGCAGTTGAAAAGCAGCCTAAAGATAGATTTGCATCGGCAGATGAAATGATAGAAGCTCTTGATAAGATGGAAGTTGTTAACCGTGTTGTTGGAGATTCCGTGTATGATGGGGCTGAGGAACTGAATGAAGCTTATGACAGCTATGACAATTACAATACATATAGTTTCGGCCGTGAGGAACTGAATAAGGAAGCCGGCAGAAACAAAAAGAGCAAAGGCAAAGGCTCTAAAAACAAAAAGAAAATCGCAATAATAGCTGCTGCCGTAATTGTAGCATTGGCTGCACTTGTAGGAATAGGATTTGCTACCGGACTTTTTGATAAAAAGGATATAGAAGTGCCTGATTTTAGGGGCATGACTATAGAAGAGGCTGAAGATAAAGCTGAAGATCTGGGCATAGAAGTGAAAATCGGAAAATATGAATTTTCAACTGAATATGAACAGGACCAGATAATGGATCAGGATCCTAACCATGGCGAAATGGTAGCCAAAGGAGATACGGTGACTGTAGATATTTCCAAGGGCGGTGAAAGAGGTGTGATTCCGAATCTCATCGGAAAGAGCGAAGAGGATGCTAAAAAGATGATAGAAGATTACGGATTTGAGTTAGGTACTGTTAAAGAAAAGGAAAGCCACGAGGAAAAGGGAACCGTTATTGAACAGGATCCTTCTGCCGGAAGCGAAGGTAAGCAGGGAGATACAATCAACATCACAATAAGTGACGGAAGCGGCAAGGAAATGGGAGAAGTTCCTTATGTTCTCGGTATGAGCGAAGATGAGGCAAGAGCTGCTATAGAGGAAGCTGGCTTTAAAGTTGGAGATATTTCTGAAGGTGTAAGCTCTGCATATGATAACGGACAGGTTATGTGGCAGGAGTATGATGCGGGAACTTCCGTTGAAAAAGGAACTGCCATAGATATCAGAATAAGCGGAGGACAGACTTCTACAAAAACTATAGATGTTCCATTATCTCAAGCTAAAAATGATACAACAACTTTAACAATTGTGGTTACAGATGAAAGCGGCAATGTAATATGGAGAGATAAGGTGTCTAATGTGGACTCTTCAGATAAAAATTCAAATTATCCTGTAAATGTAATCGGGAAAGGACGCTGTACAGTGAAAGTTTATTTTGATAGTGACCCAGAACCAATAGTACAAAAGATAGATTTTTAGGAGAATAAATGAAAGGTCTCATAGTTAAAGGTGTCGGCGGTTTTTACTATGTGGAGGATGATGAAGGCAGACGCATTCAGTGCCGGGCAAGAGGCGTATTTAAAAACGAAGGTATAACGCCGTATGTGGGAGATGAAGTTGAGTTTTCCATGGTAGACGATGAAGAAGGCGTTGTAGAAAAAATTTATCCGAGAAAGAATTCCTTTATCCGCCCACCTATATCAAATGTCGATCTTATAGCTGTGGTCGTATCGGCTTCCAAACCGAAATTCAATCCGTTTATAACTGACAGATTTCTGGTTATGGCGGAAAAGAGCAGCGCTGATATTGTCATCTGCATCAATAAATGCGACACAGCAAAGGAAAAAGACATTGAAGAAATTGCCAAAACTTACAAAAAAATATATACTGTTATTAATATAAGCGGTAGTACGGGACTTGGGATAGATGAATTGCGGGAAATTACCATGGGTAAAAAGACAGCTTTTGCAGGTCCGTCAGGTGTAGGTAAATCTACAATCATCAATGCCCTGCAGCCAGGATTTTCCTTGGAAACAGGAGAAATAAGTGGCAAGACAAAGAGGGGCAAACATACCACAAGGCATGTAGAGATTTTCCATACGGATTACGGGGCCCTGGTATATGATACACCGGGATTCACTTCCTTTGATGTACTTGAAGCAGAGGCAGCGGACCTGCAGCATTATTATCCGGATATAATGGAATATGCCGGAAACTGCAGATATGATAACTGTATGCATATAAAGGAACCTGAGTGCGGAGTTTTGAAAGCGCTGTCTGAGGGTAAAATAAATCAGAGCAGATATGATTCATATAAGAATCAAATAGAAGAAATAAGAAATAAAAAAAGATATTAAATAGAAAATAGAGAGGATAAAATGAAAAAACTTGCTCCATCCATACTTTCAGCTGACTTTGCCCAGCTGGGAGCAGAGACGGAAAAAATAGAGAAGGCAGGAGCCCATATTATACATGTAGATGTGATGGACGGACATTTTGTTCCGAACATAAGCTATGGGGCAACTGTTATGAAAAGCCTTTTAGGCAAGACAAAGCTGCCTTTTGATGTGCATCTTATGATAGAAAATGCTGATAAGTATATTCCGGATTTTGTAACGGAAAATACAGGATACATTACAGTGCATCAGGAGGCATGTACACATCTTGACAGAACGATTGAATTTATAAAATCATTTGGTGTAAAGGCAGGAGTTGCTCTAAATCCTGCAACGCCTCCACAGACTCTGGAGTATGTGGCAGATAAACTGGATATGGTGCTGGTGATGTCTGTAAATCCGGGATTTGGAGGACAGAGCTTTATAGATAATGCTCTTACAAAGATAAAAAAACTGGATGATTTTCGTAAAAATAATAATCTGGATTTTGAGATAGAAGTAGACGGAGGCGTTAATCTTTCCAATGTAAAGGAAATCTGTGACGCAGGAACAGATATCGTAGTAGCCGGCTCATCTGTATTTGGTGCCGAAAACATCGAAGAAAGGGTGGGAGAGTTTTTAAGGCTGCTTTAAGATAGTAAGTTAATTTTCAGGAACCAAAGGTGGTCGATATGGACAGGAAACTGAAACTGTTGATTCTTTTCGGTGGAGTATCCAACGAACATGAAGTGTCGCGCATGAGCACGGCATCCATTCTGGATGCCATCGATAAAGAAAAGTACGAGATAACCAAGGCAGGCATCACTAAAACCGGTGAGTGGTTTGTAACCTGCGCAAGTCCGAGTGATATTAAAAGCGGTGCATGGGAAACCGACAGATCAAATGTGAGAGTCACGGTAAATCTGACGGGCACTTGTAAAGGACTTCGAACGGTTGATGGTGAGGACATACCTATTGACTGCGTATTTGCTGTTATGCACGGCAGAAATGCTGAAGACGGAAGTATGCAGGGACTTTGGCAGATTGCCGGTATTCCGTGTGTAGGACCGGGGGTCATGGCGTCGGCAGTGGGTATGGACAAAGTCACGGCAAAGCTTGTAGCGGCTTCCACGGGAGTCACGCAGGCGGCGTACTATGCTACTGACAGATACAGATTTTCCAGGAACCCTTTGGGCGAAATCGAAAATATAAAGAAAAAATTCAATGGAGAGTATCCGCTCTTTGTTAAACCGTCCAACAGCGGTTCTTCTGTGGGTGTAACTAAAGTAAACGATGAAAAAGAACTCTTTGAAGCTATAAAACTGGCAGCTGAGATAGATCATCGAATACTTGTGGAAGAAACCATAACAGGAAGGGAAATAGAAGTTGCTGTACTTGGCAACAAAGATGCGAAGGCGAGCCGTATCGGAGAGATACTTTCAGCTAATGATCAGCTTTACGATTATGAAGCAAAATATCATAACAGCGCATCGAAAACAGTTATAGTAGATGATCTGCCTGAAGATGTGGAAAAAGAGATAAGACAGACAGCGGTAGACATTTTTAACGCTTTTGACTGCCGCGGACTTTCCAGAGTTGATTTTTTCTACACCGATGAAGGTAAAATCGTATTTAATGAAATAAACACCCTGCCTGGCTTTACAAGTATAAGTATGTATCCTCAGCTGTGGCAGGACATGGGCATCAGCTATAGTGAGCTGATAGATAAACTGATATATTTTGCAATGGAGGAATTTTAAAATGGCTAAAGAAAAAATTGATTTCGCAGATGAAAATGTTAGAGACAGATACAGACATACAACTTCACATATAATGGCTCAGGCTGTAAAGAACATCTGGCCTGAAGCAAAACTGGCAATAGGACCTGCCATTGAAAACGGATTTTATTATGATATAGATCTGGAACACAAATTCACAGACGAGGATTTGAAGGCTATCGAAAAAGAAATGAAAAAAATAATAAAAGCCGGATACCCTCTGGAAAGATTTGAACTTCCTAGAGATGAAGCAATAAAATTCATGGAAGACAGAAACGAAGACTACAAGGTTGAGCTTATTAAAGACCTTCCTGAAGGTGAGGTTATTTCCTTCTATAAGCAGGGAGACTTTGTAGACCTGTGTGCAGGCCCTCATATGGAAAAGACAAGCGACATTAAGGCTGTTAAGCTGGAAAGCGTTGCCGGTGCTTACTGGAGAGGCGATAGCAACAACAAGATGCTTCAGAGAATTTATGGAACAAGTTTCCCTTCCCAGGAAGAACTTGATGCGCATCTGCACAGAATCGAAGAAGCAAAGAAGAGAGACCACAGAAAAATCGGTAAGGAAATGGATCTGTTCGACCTTATGGAACAGGGTCCTGGATTCCCATTCTTCTTGCCAAACGGTATGGTTCTAAGAAACGAACTGGAAAACTTCTGGAGACAGGAGCATAAAAAGAGAGGATATGTGGAAATCAAGACTCCGCTTATCTTAAATGAAGAACTGTGGCATACTTCAGGTCACTGGGATCATTACAAAGACAATATGTACTTTACAGAAATTGATGGTGAAGCTTATGCCATCAAACCGATGAACTGCCCAGGCGGTTGTCTCGTATATGCCAGAAAGCCACACAGCTACAGGGAATTCCCAATGCGTGTTGCAGAACTTGGACAGGTACACAGACATGAGCTTTCAGGAGCACTTCACGGACTGTTCAGAGTAAGAACATTCACTCAGGACGATGCTCATATCTTTATGCTTCCTGAACAGATTAAGGATGAAATCAAAGGCGTATTTGACTTTATCGATTACATGTACAGTGATGTATTCGGATTTAGCTATCATGTTGAGCTGTCCACAATGCCTGAAGACCATATCGGAACTCTTGAACTTTGGGAAAAGGCAACAAATGCTCTGAGAGAAGCCATGGAAGAAAAGGGTATTGAATATGTAATCAACGAAGGTGACGGAGCATTCTACGGTCCTAAACTGGACTTCCACCTGGAAGATTCCATTGGCAGAACATGGCAGTGCGGAACAATCCAGCTCGACTACATGATGCCTGAAAGATTTAACCTTGAATACACTGGAGCAGACGGAGAAAAGCACAGACCTATCATGATTCACAGAGTGCTCTTAGGCTCCATCGAAAGATTTATCGGTATTCTTACTGAAAACTATGCAGGTAAGTTCCCAGTATGGCTGGCACCTGTTCAGGTTAAGCTTCTGACAGTAACAGAAAAGAATGCAGAATATGCTCATAAGCTGGCAGAAAGACTTGATGAAAAGGGCATCAGAGTTGTAGTTGACGATAGAAACGAAAGCATCGGATACAAGCTCAGAGAAGCTAGAAACGAAAGAGTTACTTACATCGCAGTTATCGGTGACAAGGAAGAAGGATCTGATACTCTCAGCCTGAGACATAACATCAAGGGTGAAATAGGTGAAATGAGTATTGATGATTTCGAAGAAAGAATTCTTGACGAAATCGAATCTAAGGTAGCGTATACTGAATAATCACCTAACAATTATCGACTTAAACCGGTCCGAAAGGGCCGGTTTTTTATATACTGTTCAGCAATTTTACTTGACACATCACGCTGTCTGTGCTATCTTATCAGAGTGACAAGCTTCAAAACTTGACACATATCATTAAAAAGTGGTAAAAACTATGTTTGATGAAGTAACCAAGATAAATCTTTTATATGATTTTTACGGTCAACTGCTTTCATCAAGACAGGCTCAGGTGATGGATCTGTATTATGGAGAAAACCTTTCTCTTTCGGAGATAGCAGGAGAGCTTGGTATAAGCAGGCAGGGCGTACATGATGCCCTTAAAAACGCTGAAAAATCTCTGACCGGATATGAACAGAAGTTAGGTCTAGTAAAAAGATTTGAAGAAACAAAAAAGGCTGTCGATGATATAGACGGACTTATAGATGAAATCGTTGGAGCAGGTACTGCAGATGCAGTTATCAGGGAAAAGCTCCTTAGGGTAAAGGCCATAATAGACGGGCTTGAATAATAGCTCACGGAGGTAATAATGGCATTTGAAGGATTATCCGAAAAACTGCAAAATGTCTTTGCCGGACTTAAAGGCAAGGGTTCACTGACTGAAGCTGATATAGATACTGCCATGCGCGAAGTCAAGCTAGCACTCCTTGAAGCGGATGTAAACTTCAAGGTTGTTAAGGAGTTTGTGGCTTCCGTAAAGGAAAAGGCCATGGGCGCGGAGGTTATGTCATCTCTGACACCTTCTCAGCAGGTAATAAAAATCGTTAACAGCGAGCTTACCGAGCTTATGGGTGGTGTCAACAGCAAACTGACATATTCACCGAGCGGGTTTACGGTGCTTATGATGGTCGGTCTTCAAGGTACAGGTAAAACTACAACTTCCGGTAAGCTTGCCGCATGGCTTAAGCAAAACGGTAAAAAGCCTATGCTTTGCGCCTGCGATATATACAGACCGGCGGCTATAGATCAGTTGGAGGTTGTAGGACAGAGCGTAAATACTCCGGTATTTACAATGAGAGACTGTAAAGACCCAGTAAAGATTGCAAAGGCAGCTCGAAAAGAAGCTGAGATTAAAGGCTACGATGTGCTTATCGTCGATACGGCAGGTAGACTGCAGATTGATGAAGAGCTTATGGACGAACTGGCCGATATAAAGAAAGAGATTAAACCTCATGAAATACTTCTGGTGGTGGATGCTCTTACCGGTCAGGACGCCGTTAATGCAGCTGTAGGCTTTAACGAAAAACTCGGAATAGACGGTATCATCATGACTAAAATGGATGGTGATTCCCGTGGCGGTGCTGCACTTTCCGCAAAGAAGGTAACAGGCAAGCCTGTTAAATTCATCGGTATGGGCGAAAAAATGGATGCCCTTGAACCTTTCCATCCGGAAAGAATGGCCAGCAGAATCCTCGGCATGGGAGATATACTTTCCCTTATTGAAACTGCTGAGGCTGCCTATGATGAAGAGCAAGCTAAAAAGCTTGAAAAGAAATTAAAAAAGAATCAGTTTACTTTAGAAGACTTTTTGGAACAGATGGGCCAAATTAAAAAGATGGGTGGACTTGGTAAGCTCATGGGCATGATGCCAGGAATGGGCAATGCCGGTATCAAGGACGAGGACATCGAAAAGGGTGAAAAAGAATTCCGACAGATGGAAGCCATCATCTGTTCAATGACAAAGGAAGAAAGAAACGATCCTAAGATATTAAACGCCAGCAGGCGTAAAAGAATAGCCGCAGGTTCCGGACAGCCCGTAAGCAAGATAAACAATCTTGTAAAGCGCTATGAGGAAGCCAGAAAGATGATGAAGCAATTCTCAAAGCCGGGGGCTAAACTTCCGAGAATGTTTAGAGGCATGTAATTTAATAAGGTTTACAATTTTAGTTTATAATTAAATGATATATTAGAGGAGGAAATTTCAAATGGTAAAGATTAGACTTAAGAGAATGGGAGCTAACAAAAAGCCTTTTTATAGAGTGGTAGTAGCTGACTCAAGATCTCCAAGAGATGGAAGATTTATCGAGGAAGTTGGATATTACAATCCGCTGACTGAACCACCTGTAATCAAGATTGATGAAGAAAAGGCAAACAAGTGGTTGGCAAACGGTGCACAGCCTACAGATACCGTAAAAGCTCTTTTCAAAAAGGCCGGCATTATAAAATAACTAAAGAAAGCGGTGAGACTAATGGTAGAACTGGTTGAAGTGATCGCAAAAGCGCTCGTCGACGATCCGGATGCCGTTGAGGTAACCAGAAAAGACGAGAGACAGGCCACTGTTGTTAGGCTCAAAGTTGCGCCGGATGATATGGGAAAAGTAATAGGCAAGCACGGCAGAATTGCCAAGGCTCTGCGTACCGTAGTAAAGGCTGCGGCTTCAAAGACCAACGAAAAGATAGTGGTTCAGATAGTTCAATGATTTTAAGGAGCACATATATTTTTATATGTGCTCTTGGCATATAGGTAAAAGAAGTATATGGATAAGATTGTTATAGGAAAAATCGTAAATGTGGTGGGCCTTAAAGGCGAAGTAAAGGTTTATAGTTACGCTGAGGAGCCGGATAGATTTGAACGACTTGAAAAAATCTTTCTTGGAACCGAGGAAAAAAACACTGAATATGTAGTTACAAAGGTTAGATACAAAGGAGATATGGTGATTCTTACTTTGGATGGCGTAACCGACAGAAATGCTGCAGAAGCCCTTAAAGAATCGATGGTCCTTATGGATGAAGCGGATTTGGAAGAGCTTCCGGAGGGTGTGTATTATATCAAGGACCTTATCGGTATGAAGGTTGTTTCGGACAGTGGAGTCGAACTGGGAACCTTAAAGGATATAAATACCAATACGGCTCAGAGGGTGTATGAAGTTGCAAGACCGGGAAAACCTGATATTCTCATTCCCGGAGTGGATGAGTTTATACTTGATACGGATATTGACAATAGAGTTATAACAGTAAAGGTGATAGAGGGACTTTATGAAGATTGATATACTCACTTTATTTCCTGAAATGTTTTCTGCTTTAAAGGTAAGTATGCTGGGAAAGGCGGAGGAAAAGGGAATACTGGATATAAATACTGTGGATATAAGGGAATATACACTGGATAAACATAATAGAGCCGATGACTATCCCTTTGGAGGCGGCGTGGGGATGCTTATGATGGCAGAACCTATATTCAGATGTCTGGAATCTGTAGAAGCAGAAAAAAAGAAAATCGTATATATGTCACCTAAGGGAAAAATCTTAAATCAGGAAACGGCAGAGCGACTTTCTAAAGAAGAAGAGCTTGTGATATTATGTGGTCATTATGAAGGAATAGATCAGAGAGTACTTGATGCTTGGGATATAGAAGAAATATCGATTGGCGATTATATACTTACAGGCGGTGAGCCTGCAGCAATCGTTTTGGTGGACGCTGTATCAAGATTGGTACCCGGAGTCCTTGGAGATGAAGAATCCGTCAGAGATGAGTCGATTTATTCCGGCCTTTTGGAACATCCTCAGTATACTAAACCTAGGGACTTCCGCGGAATGGCTGTACCGGAGGTGCTTCTTTCCGGACATCATTTAAACATACATCTGTGGCAGTATGAGCAGGCCCTTAAACTGACTAAAGAAAGACGCCCTGATCTTTTTGAGAAATATTGCAATTCACAACATTCTCTGACCAAAGCGGAAAAAAATCTATTGGAAAAGTATAGGACTTAGTGTAAAATAAAACTGGAGAATTATTTTATGCCTAAAATAAAACGCAAACAAATAGTCATTCTCATATTGGCAATACTCATACTATATGTAGTGACAGAGGCGATACCGGGATTTGTCTCAAAAGCGACTCCTACAACCACTATAGAGTATGGAAATCTTCTTGTGGAAGACGATGTTACATGTTATGCCTTGCGAGATGAAATCGTATATGCAGCTCCTTCAGCAGGAAGTGTAAAATACAGCATTGATGAAGGGACACAGATTAAAGTCGGCAAAGAGGTTTTGACTTTTCAGAGCAGTAAATCGGATACGGATTCCGAAAAGGAGATAAAGTTTCAGGATATAGCAGACCGACTCGGGGATAAAGCTGTTTCTGAAAATATAACAAAAGCCAATAGGAAGGGTGTATTTTCAACTTATATAGATGGCTATGAGAGTTATTTTACAGCGGAAAACTTTGATAAAATAACCGAAGCCAAAGCGATGGAAAGAAAAGGCAAAATTGAAGATGTCAAGTCAAGCGATGTCGACAAAGGACAGCCCCTTTATAAAATCGCTGATCAGAGTCAGTGGCATATGATATGCTGGATAGATGGCGAGGATATCAGCAGATACCAGGTAGGCGCCGATGTAACCGTAAGATTTGATGATGAAAGAGCAGACGATGTGGTTTTCACCGTTGAAAAAATCAGTGAGGAAGGCGAAAAATGGAAGCTGCTCCTTTCCAGCAACAGATATTATAAGGATTTTGCAAAGTTTCGCGATTTAGATGTGAAGCTTATAACCACCGATATAGATGGGATTATTATAGACAATAAATATCTGACTACAAAGGATGGTAAAACTGGAGTATATGTGGTTCAGACAACCGGTGATCCTAAGTTTGTGCAGATAAAGGCTTTAGGCACAGACGGTGAAAAGACCGTGGTTTCCGAAAATACTTTCTATGATGAGGAAGGGCAGATGGTGGAAACCGTCAAGGTTTATGATGAAATCCTTAAAAACCCGGAGGCCGACGACGGTAAAGGCAGCGATAGTAAAAGCAAATAATTATCAAAGAAGGTGAAATTCTTTGGAAAATATCAGAGATAATCTGGCAAAAGTACAAAAAAATCTCAAGGACGGAGTTCTTTTGATAGCGGTGACCAAAACTCATACAGCTATGGAGATAAATGAAGCAATTGATGCTGGTGTTACCGATATAGGAGAGAACAAGGTCCAGGAAATTTTAGACAAATATGATAAGGTAAAGCCTGTAAGATGGCATATGATAGGTCATCTTCAGACCAATAAGGTCAAATATATTATAGACAAGGTAAGCCTTATACATTCGGTGGATTCTATGAAACTTGCTCGGGAAATCCAAAAGCAGGCTCAGCGTCACGGTATCACCATGGACATACTAATTCAGGTGAATGCCGCAGGAGAGGAATCAAAGTTCGGAATTGAGCCTGGCAGTGTTAAAGAATTGATTATGGAAATTCTTGATAACTGCCCGAATGTAAATGTAAAGGGACTGATGTTTGTGGCTCCTTTTGCAGAAGATCCAGAAGAAGTAAGAGGATATTTTGCTCAGGTTGCAGCCATGTATAATGAATACAGTAAAATAAGCCATCCGAGATTGGATTTCAGATATCTTTCCATGGGAATGTCCCATGATTATCTGACAGCCATGGAAGAAGGGGCAAACCTGGTGCGAGTTGGCAGTGCCATATTCGGCAGCAGAGTATATTAAATTTTCAGGAGGAAAAACATGAGTGTATTTGGTAAGTTTAAAGATCTGGTAGGTATTGGTGACGACTATTATGATGATGAGATAACCGAAGAGGAAATCGAAGAAGCGGAAAGAAGAATAGAACGTCAGCAGCAGGAAAGACAGCATGAGCGCCATAAATTTTCTAGAAGAGAAAGCAATGTTGTGCCTATGGGAGGTATATCCAGCGAAATGATGAAGCTTGTAGTAATTGAACCTTCATCCTTTGAAGAGTCTCCAAAACTGGTTGATTCTCTTAAGGAAAGAAAGCCTGTTATAATCAATTTGGAAAAAATTGATTCTGAAACAGCCAGAAAAATATTTGACTTTTTAAGCGGAGCAACATACGCTCTTAATGGTAATGTTCAGAAGGTGGCAAATAATATTTTTGTATTTGCACCGGACAATGTGGATATAACTTCTAACGAAGCAAACAATAGCGACAGCGATTTTGAATTTGCTACAATGGATACAGATAATTGGAGGTAAATTATGATTACACCTGCAGATATTCAGAATAAGGAATTCACTAAAGGCTTCAGAGGATATGATGAAGAAGAAGTAGATATGTTTCTGGATCTTATAACTTTAGATCTGGAAAAACTGATGAAGGAAAACCTTAATCTTAAAGCACAGATTGCTACTCTCAAAAAGGATCAGGACTCTATCGGCGGCAGTGATCTTACCGTAAAGGAAACCCTTGAGACTGCTAAGAGAATTATGGATGATTTGGCTGTAAGCTCTGAAAAGAGAGCTAAGGTTTTGGTTGAAAACGCCGAAATGGATGCGGCTATCATAATTAAAGATGCTAAGATGAAGGCAGAACAGGTGGCAGCAGAAAGCTCACAGCTGACAAGAAGCTATGAAGAGTTCAAAAGAGAGTATAAGAACCTGCTGACAAAGCATCTTGAGGAATTTGAAAACATTTCGGCAAATATCGATATCGACGGACTTAATTCTCTTATCGAGGAAAGCAAAAATGCAAAATCCGATGTGGATGCTACATCTGAACTAGAAAAGACAATCATCAGAGATTCTCAGGACAGCGATGATGACGACAGAAAAACAGTAGTCAACATCAAATACGAATAAACTAAAATATAAAGGGAGGCGGGGCACTTGATGCCCCGTAGTTTTTATGTACTATTATATTGCTTTAGCCGGGCTAATTATTATAGACCAGATTATAAAGATTGTGGTCCGTTCAACCATGAGCCTTGGACAAACAATACCTATCATAGGAGACTTGTTCAGTATCAAATATATAGAAAATACCGGAATGGCCTTCGGAATGATGTCAGGAAGCAGGCTCTTTTTAGTTATTCTTCCTATAATTGCAATGGCGATTATTTTTTTTCTATGGAAAAAATACGGTAAGAATTATCGACCTGTTTTAGGAGTAGGCGTTATTATGGTTATTGCAGGTGGCCTTTCCAATGTGTTTGACAGAGTTTTATTGGGTAGCGTTACGGATTATCTGAGTCTGAAATGGTTTGCCGTTTTCAATTTCGCAGACATATGTGCCTGTGTGGGCTGTGCATTGATAGTAATTGGCATCTGGTTTTTTGAGAAGAAGGAACGGTAAATGATAGAGGAAAAGATATTTAAAATAGATGTGGAAAAAGAAAACGAAGGTGAGAGGATAGACTCATTTTTGGCATCAAAGATATCGGAGCGTTCTAGGAATTTTTTTCAGAAATTGCTGGATGAGGGAATGGTGCTTGTTAACGGTAGCGTATGTGATTCCAAGAAATATAAAGTAAAAGCTTTGGATATAATTGAAGTGGAAATACCGGAAGCAAAGGAGCCAGATATTATTCCGGAAGATATTTCATTGGACATCGTTTATGAAGATGATGATGTGCTTGTTATAAATAAACCGGCGGGAATGGTTGTCCATCCTGCAGCTGGAAATTATACGGGAACACTGGTTAACGCAATAATGCATCATTGTGGAGATAGACTTTCATCTATCAATGGAGTTATAAGACCGGGCATTGTTCATCGTATAGATAAGGATACCAGCGGGCTTCTGATGGTTGCTAAAAATGATACAGCTCATAACAGCCTTGCACAGCAGCTAGCTGAACACAGCATCACTCGTAAATATGTGGCAATAGTATGGGATAATCTTAAAGAAAATGATGGTGTTGTAGATGCTCCCATAGGACGCCATCCAAAGGATCGAAAAAAGCAGAGTGTAATGTATGATGGTACCGGTAAAAGAGCTGTCACCCATTGGAGAGTATTGGAGAGATTTGGTTCTTTTACTTTGGTCGAATGTCAGCTTGAAACGGGACGAACACATCAAATAAGAGTGCATATGGCATATATAAAGCATCCTCTTTTAGGAGATAGTGTATACGGTCCTGCAAAGTCTGCAGCAGGAGCGAAAAGGCAGATGCTTCATGCAAAAACCTTGGGATTTGTTCATCCGTCAACGGGAAAATATATAGAATTTGACAGTCAACTTCCCGAAGATTTTTCGGAAGTATTAAATAAACTGAGGAAACAAAATGAGCAGAACTAATTTTAAACCTGGAACTTTGCTAAATCCGCTGCCTGTGGTAATGGCGGCTGTAGATGACGGTGAAGGTGGTGCAAATATAATAACGATAGCATGGACGGGTATTGTAAATTCAAATCCGCCTATGACATATATATCTGTAAAGCCTGAAAGATATTCCTATGAGCTTTTGAAAAAAGCAGGTAATTTTACTATAAACCTCGTTACACAGGAATTGGCAAAGGCTGCGGATTATTGTGGTGTAAGAACAGGTAAAAATGTTGATAAATGGGCAGATACAGGACTTGAGCCTGAAGCATCTGTAAGGATTTCAAGCCCCGGAATAAAACAATCGCCCCTTATACTTGAATGCGAGATTAAAGAAATAAAAAAATATCCCAGCCACCATATGTTTGTGGCGGAGATAATTAATGTAAGCGTAGCGGATGACATAGTGGATGAAAAAGGCAAAATCTGCCTTGAAGATGCCGGTCTTGTCAGCTACTGCCACGGTGAATACCTAGGAATTTCCAAAAGGTCTCTTGGCAGATTTGGTTTTTCGGTGATGAAGCCGAAGACAAGAAAACGGCTGAACAGAGAGAAAAGAGCAAAGCGTAAAAGAAAATAATTCGGTTTATTGCAGTTTATGTACTTAGGTTCCCCTTTAGAGATAATTAGATATAATTGTCTTTAATGGTGATATATTCTCTGTTTTTAATATAGTTAATACAGTTATCACATATAAAACCATTCTGAAAAGGGATAATATGATATGCCCGATTACATATGCTACATCTTTTCATCTTGCTTCCTCCTTATTAACGGCTGCGTCATCCGTTCTGTAATGGGAAGTATAGAATAAAAGATTTGGTTGCGCAATATAGATAAAGATATAAGATAAATAAGATACATTTAAAGATAATATATGAGATTGTTGGTGATATTTGATGAACAATATGAAACAATTTACTTTAGTACGCGAAAACGGATATAAAATACAAGGGTATAAGTGGGATGTTGAAAATCCTGATAAGACAGTATGCCTTATACACGGCATAGGAGAACACGCTGGCAGATATGACAGGCTTGCTGGGGTTTTTAATGACAACAACATCGCCGTATTTGCCATGGATTTGAGAGGTCATGGCAAGACAGACGGTAAACGGGGAGATTGTGCTCCTAGGAAAGCTGTCTTGGAAGATGTTGATGCACTTATTGATGAGATTAAAAAAGAGCATCCTAATTGTCCTGTAGTTATTTACGGACACAGCATGGGAGGAAATATTGCCTTGGATTACAGAAATCGCGGCAAGTATAACGGAGATGCAGCAGGTTATGTTATTTCTGCACCGTGGGTTAAACTGGTGCGATCAGTACCCAAGCCTCTTTATGTTTTTGTGAAGGCTGCTAGAAAGCTTGCACCAACTCTTACCATTAGTTCGTCTGTTAATACATCAGTTCTTGGAAATCCTATTCATAACAAGGCTTACGAAAAGGATGAATTGGTACATAAAAGGATATCCTTAAGATGTGCTGTTGACGGATTTGATATAGGCAATGCTCTTTATGAAGATACCCATGAAATATCAGGGGAAGGACGAAAAATGCCTATGCTTTTAATGCATGGGGACTGCGATAAAATCTGTGATATAGCAGGAAGTGACAGGATTTTTGAAAATCAAAAAGCCACCTGCGAATATATCAGATGGCAAGGTCTTTATCATGAAATCCACAACGGAGGTCCTGATAGTGACGGTACTGAAGTTATAGAAAAGGCAGCCTCATGGATATGCAAGTTGACCACTGTTTAATCAGCATCGTCAGGTAACTTTGGAGTTACATAAACAGTTTTGTTATCTGTAAATATAACCATACCCGGTCTTGCGCCGTTTGGCTTTTTTACATGGCGAACAAGAGTATAATCCACAGGAACATTTTCCGATTCTCTACCTTTGCTGTGATAGGCAGCAATGGCTGCAGCTTCAAATATGGAGTTATCAGATGCTGGTTTTCCTCCTGTGAATAGTATTGTATGGGAACCGGGAATATCCTTTGTGTGAAACCACATGTCATTTTTCGACGCTTTCTTCATGGTGAGAGCGTCGTTTTCTTTATTATTGCGTCCGGCCATTACGGTAAAGCCGTCAGAGGTCTTGTATGTGTAAGGCTGCAGTATATCCTTTTTCCTATTCTGTTTGTGTTGCCTACTGCGACGCCTTAAAAATCCTCCCTCTATAAGCTCTTCTCTTATTTCATCTATAGTGGCAATGCTATCGGCCGAGTTTACAAAGTTCAATACAGATTCCAGATATGATATATCACCATCAGTGCGTGCTAGCTGATTTTTCTTTTCAACAACAGCAGTTTTTGCTTTGCTGTATTTTTTGAAATAGTTTTGCACGTTTTTTGACGGGTGAAATCTCTTATCCAAAGGGATAGTTATCATTTCGCCGGTGTAATAGTTCAAAACCGTTGCTTTTTCAGCTCCAGGTTTGATATCGTGCATACCAGCGGTGAGAAGCTCGCCATATAACCTGTATTTTTCAGAGTTTTCAGCTTCCATAAGGTCCTCTGATAACTTTTGCTTTTTTAAATAAAGCTTTTTGAGCAGTTGATTTAGATGCTTAGAAAGGTCTGCGGATTTTTGCCTTATCCTGTTGGAAACCTCTCTGTGGGAATAGTAATATTCGGCTGCGGCGCTTACTGTGTCAAAGGAAATTGACGAAAGTCCGCGATATTGCTCTATAGTTACCACATGAAAGTCCTGAGGAGTACCGTCTTCCTTAAGGTATACTCGTATATCAGAACCACCGGTTTTGAGTGCATCGCTCCAGCCTTGCAGTTTGGACAGAGGATCTTTACATTCAAAGAGGTCCTGTGAAAGAATAGGCGAAATGCCTTCTATAGCACTTAATATATCCCTGCTGTCAGTGGCATTATCAAAAATCTGCTGGTCGACATCCTCTGGGAGAGTTTTATTTTGTGAAGGTGGGTATTCATAGAGCATTCCAGGGAGAGTTTGTCTTGCACGGCTGACATCAACGGATACTCTTTTTATGGAATCGATAATTTTACCACTGGACATATCAACCAGGGAAAGGTTGCTGTACTTACCCATTATTTCTACAATAAGCTTTTTGTTTTTGTCAAAGCCCAGCTCATCTCTTGTTTCAAAGATAATCTCAATAATTCTCTCCATGTTATATTGGCGGATTTCTGATATTCTACCGCCAATAAGATGCTTTCGCATAAGCATGCAGAATGCTGGTGGTTCAGTTGGATTAGTAAAATCCTCATCGGTAATATAAATGCCAGCATGATTTGTATCGGCTGAAATATAAAGTCTGTGTTTGCCTTCTTTTGTATGTATGAAAAGAACCAGCTCGTTTTTTTCCGGCTGGTAAACTTTGTCTACTTTCCCGTATGTGAGCTTATCAGCTAATTCGCTGGCCATAGCCCCTGTAACAAAACCGTCAAAAGCCATTTGATTTCCTTTCCGTAAAAGTTTTGCTGTGTTATAATATTTAATATTATCATAAATTATTGGAAAAGAAAAACGGAGCAGATTATATGATAAAGAGTATGACAGGATTCGGCAGAGGAGAATATGCCGACGATAAAAGAAATGTTGTTGCGGAAATACGTTCGGTAAATCACCGTTACTGCGATATCCATGTAAAGATGCCAAGAAGATATGTCTTTGCAGAGGATAGAATTAAAAACCTTATAAAAGAAAAGGCTAGAAGAGGAAAGATTGAAGTATCCGTAATGGTCGAGAACATCGGCGATGCTGATGTAAATATCAAACTTAATACAGCGGTGGCAAAGCAGTATTATGACAATTTAAAGCAACTGTCCGGTGAGCTTGAACTTGATGGAGAAATTACTCTTGAATATCTTTCAAGTCTTCCAGATGTTATGAAAGCCATTCCAGACGTGGAGGATGAGGAAGAAGCAGCTTCAGCTATTTTAGCTGCCGTATCTCAGGCTCTAGATGGCTTTGAAGAAATGAGAATGACAGAAGGAGCAAAGCTGGCAGAGGATTTGATTCACAGAGGAAATCTTATTAGAGGTTATGTGGATTCCATTAGTCAGAGGGCGCCAAAGCTTCAGGAAATATATGCAGGAAGACTGGTGGAGAGAATAAAGGAGCTGCTGGGGGATAATGTGCAGATTCCTGAAGAGAGAATTGCCATGGAAGCTGCTATATTTGCCGATAAATCAAATATAACTGAGGAGTTGGTAAGGCTGGATAGCCACATGCTTCAGATGAAAAAGATTATAGAAAGCGATTCGCCTGAAGGTAAGAAGTTGGATTTTCTTGTTCAGGAAATGAATAGAGAGGCAAATACCATAGGCTCTAAGGCAAACGATCTTGATATTACATCCATTATGCTTGAAATAAAAAGCGAAGTGGAAAAAATCAGAGAACAGGTTCAGAATATAGAATAACTATTGAAAAACAAAATCTGCAGTAGTATAATATATTGCCTGATAAACAGGTTAGGACATATTATGAAAATAACAGGGCATATGAAGATAAGGGGAAACAGATGACAACAGGTAAGCTGTTAGTGATATCAGGCCCTTCCGGCACCGGAAAGGGTACAATATGTAAAAAACTCTTTGAGGATTTTGAAAACATTGTGTTTTCAGTATCGATGACAACACGAAATCCAAGAGAGGGAGAAATTCACGGACAGTCTTACTACTTCACCGAAAAGAGTAACTTTGAAAAGATGATTAGTGAAGATGGATTTCTCGAATATGCCAAGGTTTTTGATAACTATTACGGTACACCTAAAAAGCCTGTTATAGATCAGCTATCCAAAGGAAACGATGTGCTCCTGGAAATAGATGTGCAAGGAGCCATGCAGGTAAGAGATGCTTATCCTGAGGCTGTGCTGATTTTTATACTTCCGCCTTCCTTAAAAGAATTAAAGAACAGAATTATAAATAGGGGAAGTGAAAGTGAAGAGAGTCTTAAAAAGAGACTTGGCGAGGCAATGCACGAGATAACATATGCCGACAGGTATGATTATGCCGTAATAAACGATAATCTTGATGAGGCTGTAAAGCAGGTCGAATCGATAATCGTTGCAGAACATTTGAAAGTAACGCAAAATATAGCTAAAGTCATAGATAGTTACAGGAAGGAGATATGAAATGCTGTTATATCCATCAATTAATGAAATAAGAAAAAAAGCGGACAGCAGATACACATTGGTTGTACTGGCTGCAAAGAGAGCAAGAGACATTATTGACGGCAAACCTATGCTGGTTGAAGATGGAAATGTAGAAAAGCCCGTTTCGGTAGCTGCTGAAGAGATAGCTGAAGACTATATAACATACAAGAGATAACAGGCAAGAAACAATAAGACGAGTGTAAGGCGCGAATACAGACTCTATAAGCATCCCGAAACGAAGGGATGCTTTTTTTCATAATTATTTTTTATGTAAGTTATATTATATTAAAGAGAAAATGAAAGAGGGAGAATATGCTGTATCTAAAAGAAAATGCAAATGTGTATCGTGTCACAAATGATGACATATTGTATCTGCAGCAGAATGGTCGTCATATAAGTATAGTTACCAGTGACAGGGAGTATACGCTGCGAAAACACAAAATCAGAGATGTTGAAAAGATGCTTGGAGAGCGCTTTTTTAAATGCCACAGTTACCTTATTGTAAACAAAGACAAAATAAAGGAAGTGTGTAAAAATGAAGTGCTGTTTGATAGCGGTCACAGTATAGGCATGTGTTATGCAGCTGCCTTGAGATTGAGAAAATCGCTTTTAAATATCTAGATTTACAAAAATCACAGAAATTTTGCGGTTTATAGTGCTTTATGCTTGATAATTACAAGCGGATATGGTAATATATCACCCGGTGATGCCATTTTGGACTCACCGGGTAAATCAACACACCGCGTTACAGGTCAGGCGGTGCCTGTTAAGGCTCCTGTCTTGGAAGACGACGGTGGAAGAGTAAAACCAGGAGGAAAAAACATGTCAGTAATTTCAATGAAACAGCTTTTAGAAGCAGGTGTTCATTTCGGACACCAGACAAGAAGATGGAACCCTAAAATGGCTCCATACATCTTCACAGAAAGAAACGGTATCTACATCATCGATCTTCAGAAAACAGTAAGAAAGATTGATGAAGCATACGCCTTCATGAGAGAAGTAGGCGAAAGCGGAAGACCGGTTCTCTTTGTAGGAACTAAGAAGCAGGCTCAGGGAGCAATTAAGGATGAAGCTCTGAGATGCGGAATGTACTATGTTAACCAGAGATGGCTGGGCGGAATGCTCACAAACTGGAAGACCATCTCCACAAGAATAAAGAGACTCAACGACATCAAGGCGATGGAAGAAGACGGTACTTTTGAAAAGCTCAGCAAGAAAGAAGTACTCATGCTCCAGAGAGAACTTGAAAGACTGGAAAAGTTCCTGGGCGGCATCAAGGAAATGAAGGAAATGCCGGCTGCAGTATTTGTAGTTGACCCTAAAAAGGAAAAGATTGCAGTTAAAGAAGCAAGAACTCTGGGCATCCCTGTAGTTGGTATCGTTGATACAAACTGCGACCCTGACGATGTAGACTACATCATTCCTGCCAACGACGATGCTATCAGAGCCGTAAAGCTCATTGCAAGCAGCATGGCTGATGCCGTTATTGAAGGAAAGCAGGGCGAAAGCTTTGACGAATCAGAGCCTGAAGCAATTGGAGAACAGGAAGTATCTGAGGCAACAGAAAGCGAGGAAAACTAAATGGCAGTAACAGCAGCACTTGTAAAAGAACTTAGAGAAATCACAGGCGCAGGCATGATGGACTGCAAGAAGGCGCTTGTAGAAACTGATGGCGATATCGATAAGGCCATTGAATATCTGAGAGAAAAAGGACTTTCTAAGGCAGCAAAGAAATCAGATAGAATTGCTGCAATGGGTCTTGTTAGAATAGCTTTCTCCGATGACTGCAAAGCAGCATCATTGGTGGAAGTAAACTCTGAAACAGACTTCGTAGCTAAAAACGATGAATTCATCACTTTTGTTGAAAACATCGCTAAGATTGCTCTGGAAAATGATGCGGCTGATGTTGAAGCTCTTAAGGCTCTTCCATACAGCGACAGTGCAACAGTTGGTGAAGAACTTACAAATAAAATTGCCACTATCGGTGAAAATCTGAACATCAGAAGATTTGTAAAGTACAATGAACCTGGAGTTGTATATGCCGGATATACTCATACAAACGGCATGATTGGTGTAATTGTAGGTATTAAGACAGATGCTACAGCTGACGAAATAGCTACAGTAGGTAAGGATGTATCCATGCAGGTTGCTTCCATGAACCCACAGTTCTTGGATGAAACATCTGTAGATCCTGCTTACATCGAGCATGAAAGAGAAATCCTCAGACATCAGGTTCTCAACGAAGGAAAGCCTGAAAACATGGTTGACAAGATTGTTGACGGAAAAATTAAGAAGGAACTCAAGGAAGTATGCCTCGTAGATCAGAAGTTCGTTAAGAACGGAGATCTTACCGTTAAACAGTATGTTGACGAATGTGCCAAGGAAGTTGGTAAGGATATGGCCATCGCTTCCATGGTTAGATACGAAGTTGGTGAAGGTATCGAAAAGAAGGAAGAAGACTTCGCAGCAGAAGTTGCAGCTCAGCAGGCTGCAGCAGCTCAGAAATAAGAGTCTTTGTCTATTGACATCACGACCCGCAGCAATGCGGGTCTTTTGGTAAAGTTTGCAGCAATAAAAACAGGGAGGTGCAACATATGATACCTGTTCATACAAACGATAATTTTCCTATCATTATAGTATCGGTGCTAGTGGCGCTGTCAGCAATAGGCCTCATAGCCGGAATATTTGTTGGCAGAAGGAAAAAGAAATAGCCGCACATCAAAAAACTGAAGCAAAATCATTGACATCATATGTCATGTTTTGTATACTATAAAAGCTCTCTAAAAAAGAGGGTAGCAGAAAAGCTTCATAATTTTCTTGTATAGGATTTTGGTGAGCAATGCCTCAAAAAAAGTCCTTGACAAAGGAGCCGAGCTCTGCTAATATAAAGAATGTTCGCTGAAGCGGACAGAACCTAAAAAACTTCATAGTATAAAGAACAAGTCAAAGATAAGAAACAGACTATGCCAGTAAGGTAATAGAGGTTTCTGACAATTTCTAAGAGACTCAAAACAATAATTCGGGCTAAGAAATAAAAGCCTGGCGTAACTTGAGCAAGATATAAACTTTCTAATGGGAAGTATATATACCATTTAATTAAGAGTTTGATCCTGGCTCAGGATGAACGCTGGCGGCGTGCCTAACACATGCAAGTCGAGCGAAGCACTTTGCTTAGATTCTTCGGATGAAGAGGATTGTGACTGAGCGGCGGACGGGTGAGTAACGCGTGGGTAACCTGCCTCATACAGG
>OGWU01000005.1_pt1 | contig 122674 bp, 115 predicted proteins | sample 1576071 | NCBI WGS metagenome assembly OGWU01 (sample SAMEA3541582, study PRJEB24748) | human gut metagenome | biome: human gut; feature: human-associated habitat; material: faeces | place: China | collected 2012
GACTACCCTAGTTATTGGGACTAGGGTGTCACCAACTCTTTTTGTCCTATAACCCCAAAATGCGACCGATGGATAATCGGTCGCGTTTTTATTATCGTTATACAAATGGAAATTTTATTTCTGTTCAGCTTCGTACTGCTGCATACCCTTGATAGTTTTTTCAAAGAGGTCAGAAAGCTCCCAGCCCAGTCTTTCGGCGCCGAGCTGTATAACATCTCTGTTGCAGCCTGCGGCAAACTTTTTATCCTTAAATTTCTTCTTAAGGGATTTAACTTCCATACCGTCGCAGTTCTTTTCCGGTCTCATAAGGGCATATGCTCCAATGAGGCCTGTAAGTTCGTCTGTGGCAAAGAGAACCTTTTCCATCTCATGTACAGGTTCAACATCACATACAAGACCGTATCCGTGAGACTGCACCGCATGGATAAGTTCGTCGGACACTCCGGCTTCCTTAAGCAGTTCAGGTGCCTTTACACAGTGCTCATCGGGCCACATTTCAAAGTCTATATCATGGAGCAGTCCTGCCAGTCTCCAAAACTCTTCTTCTTCGCCGTAACCGAGCTCTTTAGCGAAATATCCCATCACCGATGAAACCGTTTCACCGTGCTGGATATGAAAAGGCTCTTTGTTGTATTTTCCAAGGAGTTCCCTTGCCTGTTCCATTGTTATGTTAGCGTTTAATGTCATAGATGTCAGTCTCCTTTCGCAATTTAATCTAAAATATATTATACAAAATATGGTCGCGCAAAATCAACTTTTACGGTAAAATGATATATGTTGAGTTAAGTATGTGAAAGGAAAGGATAATATGCTGATTATCTTTGAAAGAATACTGGCGATATTCATAATGATTCTTATTGGATATGCCGCAAATAGAGCAGGGATTCTTCCTGATTCGTCGAGAAAGCATCTGACAAATCTTATGATATACATAACAGCTCCCTGCATGGCAGCGGAGTCCATATATTCCAAGGAACTTTCGCCGGAGGTTGTCACCGCTACATGGCAGGTTATAATCGGAGCGGCTGTGTACTTTGTAATAATTACGATATTTGCCTATGTGTTTATCAGAGCACTGAAATTTAAACCTAAAAAGGAATGGGGCGTATATGTCGTTGCAATAACATGCATAAACAGCGGATTTATGGGTTTCCCTGTTACTAAAGCGATATTCGGAGACGATCTCTTTTATCTGATGGTCATGCACAATATCATAGCGGTATTTTATATATGGTCCATCACTCCTATGCTTCTCAATATCGGTACGGAGAAGGGAGAAGGTGGTAAAAGTAGATTTGCGGAAAACATCAAGGCGATGTTTAATCCATGCACCTTCGGTATCATTATAGGCGTTATAATGCTTATTTTTGGCATAAAACCGCCAACGGCAGTGGATGAGGTGGTAGCTTCCCTTTCCGATGCCACAGTGCCTATTTCCATGATAATAGTGGGTGTTCAGCTGGGATCCAGTCATATTATAGAGATGCTCAAAAACAGATATATTTTTCTTGTTAATATCGCAGCTATGATTATTTCGCCGGTTTTAACTTTCCTTATTGTGGAGCAGTTTGATTTCCTTCAGACGGGCGTAAAGGTGATATTGATATTTGCTTCGGTATTCCCTACGGCGGTTGTGCCGGCTGCAATAGCGGAAAAGATGGGTAAGGATCCGACCAGGCTTGCGGAAATCGTTTCGGTGACTACGGCATTTTCGCTGATTACCATACCGCTGATTTCAGCCTTCCTTATGGGATATTATTATTAGTTGACAATTATCTTCCGAGATGCTATTTTGACTTTAAGATTATGGCATCAGGAGCTCTTTTGAGCCGAGAGAAACGGAGGTAAATTATGAAATGCCCTGTATGCGGAGCAACTTTGCTCATGTCCGAAAGACACGGAGTGGAAATAGACTATTGTCCTGAATGCAGAGGAATATGGTTGGACAGAGGTGAGCTAGATAAGATAATAGAAAGAGCCGCTGAAGAAAGTGGCATGGGAAGCACACCTAAGGAAAATCATGGTGGACATCAGCCTGCACCGGAGTATAAGAAAAGAAAAAGTTCTGTACTCAGCGATATTATGGATATATTCGGCGGAGAATAAAAATAAACAGAAAAAGGCGGAATGCTTAAAATAAAAGCTATCCGCCTTTTTATATGCTATTTGTTGAATCTGTTTAAAGCCTCCGTAATCGGCTCCACCGGAAGTCCCACGACAGTGTCATACCTTCCCTCGAATCTTTCTATGTATTTTCCAAAGATACCTTGGATGGCATAGGCTCCTGCTTTATCGTAAGGCTCGTCTGTGTCTAGGTAAGCTTCGACATCGTCATCGCTGAGGTCTTTACAATATACCTTTGTTGCATCGCAAAAGACATCTTTCTTACCTGAAGCGGGAAGTATTATGGCGACTCCCGTTGCCACATGATGAAAGGCTCCGCTGATGGCTTGTATCATGCGTTTTGCATCCTGCCGGTCCATAGGCTTACCCATGATTTCGTCTTTATATACCACAGTGTCTGCAGCAACTATAGGTAAATCGCTAAGTTCCGGTTTTTCTTTAAGTATGAACTTGGCACAGGCCTCGGCTTTTTTATTAGCCAGATATTTTACCGCGTCCTCCGGTGAAATTCCGTCAGGCAAGGTTTCGTCAACATCTGCGGGAAGTATTATAAGGTTATAACCGGCTTGCTCTAAGAGCTCCTTTCTTCTGGGAGAAGCGGAAGCAAGAACCAAGGTTTGGATGTTGTTATTGGATGTTGCCATCGGTCAGCCTCCTGTTTTTCTTTTCCGGCAGCTGGGTGATGATTATTGCCACAAACATAATAGCGCAGCCGGTAATTTCTCGTCCTGACATGCTTTCGTGAAGTATCAATGCGCCGAAGATGGCTGCAAATACGGATTCCAAGCTAAGTATCAGTGAGGATATAACAGGGTCAGCCTTTTTCTGAGCGATAATCTGGCATGTATATCCTACGGATGATGATAGTACGCCGGTATATAACAACGGAATAATAGCGTCCAAAACTTCCGATAAAACAAATGTCTCTGTCATCATCATGGCGACAAAGGAAGCTATGGAAACTACCGCAAACTGTATACATGACAATTTGACCCCGTCGGTTTTAGGTGAAAAATAATCGATTATAAGTATGTGACCTGTAAAGGCCAGGGCACATAAAAGCACGAAAAAATCTCCTCGGCTTATGGAAAAGGTTCCCGGCTTTATTGAAAGCAAGTAAAGCCCTATAACCGCCAGTAGGGCACAGAACCATATAATCGGTCTGATTTTTTTCTTTAAAAATATGCCTACTATAGGAACGAGTATTACATACAGAGTCGTAATGAAGCCTGCCTTTGCAGCTGTTGTAAATGCCATGGCATACTGCTGAAGGCTGGATGCGGTAAACAGGGCGATGCCCGTGGTTATACCACCGATTATCAGTGTTTTTGTACCGTGAGCCTTAGGAATGTCCTGGTCAACTGTATTTTCTCTGTTCTTTTTTCTACTGAAAATATATATCACTGGCAGCAGCGCCACCACTGCCAGTGCGTATCTTACGGTATTAAATGTGAAGGGGCCGATTACATCTGCGCCTTTGCTTTGGGCGATAAAGGCCGAACCCCATATTATTGCTGTCATAAGGAGCAGTAGGTTGCTTCTTGCCTGTCCTCTCATTTTGGTCTTTCCTCCTAAATATCAAGTTCACAATTTAAAATTATATCACAAAGACTCCGCCCGCGGTATATTAAAAAACTTAGTTTTGTGGTATCATTTACCATAAGCGAAGGAAGGAAAGAAATATGAAAAAGATACATTTCATCAGACACGGAATAACAGAAGGTAATTTAAAAAGATGGCATTACGGCTGGGCTGATATTCCCCTTGCGCCGGAAGGCATGGAAAAACTAGAAAGATTAAGAGAGGAAAATATTTATCCGAGACCGGAAAAGGCGACTTATTACACCAGCGGCATGTTGAGAGCTGAGCAGACCTTTGAGATAATATACGGCAAAAGGGAACATAAGGTTGCCGAAAAAATGAAGGAAATGAATTTCGGAGAATTTGAAAAAAAGACATACGAAGAGCTTAAAGACGATCCTAGATATATAGAATGGATGAAGGACATGACTGGGGCTGTAAGCATGCCCGGCGGCGAAAGCAAGAACGGATTTTTCTTTAGAATTATGGAAGGTTTAAAGGAATTGACCGACGGTATGGCCGATGGTGATGAACTGATTTGCGTATGTCACGGTGGTGTTATCGCCTGTGTAATGATGGATCTTTTTGGAAGTGAAATGAAGGAGTTTCCTACATGGATTCCGGAACCGGGAAGAGGCTATTCTGTAACATTGGATGCAAAGGAAGGCGCATCCTACGAAGATATATAAGAAAAAAAGGAGGCATCCTGTATGATGTTTTACAGGAAAACCTCCTTTTTATTGCATTTTATATTCTGTTATTTGAGCCTTACTGTAATTTCTCCGGTGGAAAGGGTTGTATAGCTTCCGTCGGAAAGCCTTACCACAAGGCCGCCGTGATTATCTATATCCACCGCAGTGGCATCGTATTTATTAGCCATATCCGTAACGGGAGTAGGGTATACGGTCACTTGTTTTCCCAAAACTACGGAAAGGGATTTATAATCGGCAATAAACGATGAGTCACCTTTTTCAAGGGATTCGACTATATCCAGCAGCTTGTCTATAATCTCTGCGATAAGCTTGTTTCGTTCAAGTCCCTTTACGTTGAGAGCGCCGGCCTTTTTTTCGAGACCCTTGCTTTTAAAATCAGAAGAGGAGCAGTTTATACCTATGCCCACTATCAGTCTGCTTATCTGTCCTGTTTCGAAGTCTGCTATTCCCTCTGTGAGGATTCCGCAGATTTTTTTGCCGTCAAGATAGATGTCGTTAACCCATTTGATGCCGGTTTCAAGTCCGCAGATTTCACGGATAGCTTTTGCCGTGGCAACCGCAGCAGCTGAAGTTACCAGAAGAGAACCTTCCGTTCCCATGGCAGGCTTAATGATAAGGCTTAGATAAATTCCTTTATCCTTAGGGGAATAAAAGCGTCTTCCCATTCGTCCTCGTCCTGCTGTCTGTTCTTCGGCTATAACTGCTACTGGATACTGAGCGTTGTCTGCAGCCAGAGCAACGGCACGGCTGTTTGTGGAGTCCACAACATCGTTAATCTGTAGGGATACTTTATGCTTTAGATAGCTTCGTATACCTTCGGAGAAAATCCTGTCGCTATCTTTGGAGAGAATGTATCCTACGCTTTGAGCTTTCTTTATATCAAAGCCTTCCGCCCTGAGAGCGTTGACCGCCTTCCATACAGCGGTGCGTGACACTCCCAGGCTTTGGGCGAGAGCTTCACCGGAAACGGCGATTCCTTTATTTTTTTCAAGTTCTTGTAAAACTTTATCCTTTACCATCTCTTATCCTTTCGATGAGTTTGCCCTATTCAAACTGGCTGTTGTAGAGTTTTGCATAGAAGCCGTCCTGAGCTATGAGGCTTTCGTGGGTTCCCTGCTCTACGATATCTCCGTGATCCATTACAAGTATGTGATCCGCATCTTTGATGGTGGAGAGCCTGTGGGCAATTATAAAGCATGTTCTGTCTTCCATCAGGTTTAACATTGCCTTCTGTATCAGTTTTTCCGTTCTGGTATCTACTGAGCTTGTAGCTTCGTCCAGTATTAGTATCGGATTGTCCGAAAGAAGGGCTCTTGCTATGGTGACAAGCTGTCTTTGACCCTGGGAGAGGTTGCTGCCGCTGCCGTTTACCTCCATCTGATAGCCGCTTGGCTGTGTCATTATATGATGGTGGATATGGGCGTCCTTGGCTGCCTGTACAACTTCGTCGTGGGTTGCATCTTGACGGCCGTATTTTATGTTTTCTTCAACGGTGCCGCTGAAAAGCCAGCTGTCCTGAAGTACCATACCGAACATTTCTCTTAAGTCATATCTTGAGAAATCTTTAATATCATGACCGTCTATGGTGATTGAACCGCCGTCTAGTTCGTAGTATCTAAGCAGGAGCTTCATGATTGTCGTTTTACCGGCTCCTGTAGGTCCTACTATGGCAACTCGGTCACCCGGCTTTGCATCAAAACTGAAATCCTTGATTACAGGCTCGTCTTTAGAGTAGCCAAATCTTACATGGTTAAATGAAACCTGTCCTTTAAGCTGGGAAATGTCGATGTGATGCTTTGAATCGGAAGTTTCGTTTTCTGTACCGAAGGCATCTTCCTCGTCCTTTTCCTCGATGAAGTCAAATACTCTTTCTGCAGCCGCTGCTGTGGACTGGAGCAGATTTGCAGCCTGGGAAACCTGAGATAAAGGTTGGTTGAAGGAACGCACATACTGGATAAATGACTGTATATTACCTATGGAAACCGAACCGTTTATGGCCAGATATCCGCCGAGTATGCAGACTGCAACATATCCCAGATTTCCGATGAAGTTTGTTATAGGCATCATCATACCTGAAAGGAACTGGGATTTCCAGGAGGAAGAGTAAAGTGCATCGTTTATTTCGTCAAATTTTTCTATGGAATCCTCTTCTCTGTTAAAGGCTTTAATTACAGTATGACCGTCAAACATTTCCTCCACATGGCCGTTTACATCGCTTAGGTCATCCTGCTGCTTTCTAAACTGCACTTGGGACCTGGAAACTATAAGCTTTATAGCCAGGGCCGAAAGAGGCAGCACTATAAGCGCAGTTATTGTCATCAATAGATTGATCCTAATCATCATTATCAGTATACCGACAATCATTGTGGCGCTTGTGATAATCTGAGAAATTGACTGGGACAGAGACTGGTTGATGGTTTCTATGTCGTTTATCATATAACTCTGTATCTGTCCGTGGGTACGGTTATCAAAATAGCTTACAGGAAGTTTGTCGATTTTCTGGGACATCTTTTCCCTAAGCTCGTATGTGACCTTCTGAGATACACCGGCCATTATATAGCTTTGTGAAAATGAAAATACAAAGCTGATCACATATAGGCATATCAGAAGTATTATGGTGTCGAGCAGTGCACTGAAATCTATACCAAGAGGTGACATAAGTCCTTCAACAATCGTATCTGTAGCATCACCTAAAATTGTTGGTGATACTATGGAGAATACAGTGCTGACTATGGCAAATATAAATACCACCGCCAATTTAAAGGAATGAGGACGCAGATAGCGCAATAGCTTTTTCATGGTGCCGCCAAAGTCAGTAGCCTTTTCACCTGGCATCATTCCGTGACCACCTGGACCGCCAGGACCTGGACCGCGGCGTCTTCTCTGTCCAACATGTCTATTATTTCTTTCAGCCATCGATTGCTACCTCCTTTCCTAATTCTTCTTCACTGAGCTGTGATAATGCTATTTCCTGATATATTTTGTTGGAAGCCAAAAGCTCCTTATGAGTTCCTATGCCGGCGACCTTTCCTTCGTCCAGAAGGACAATCCGATCGGCATCGAGGATTGTATTGATTCGCTGGGCCACTATGATGAAGGTGCTTCCTCCGACCTTTTCCTTGAGAGCTGCTCTCAGGTTTTTATCTGTCTTAAAGTCCAGAGCCGAGAAGCTGTCGTCGAATATATACACTTGTGGGTTTCTTATAAGGGCTCTTGCAATGGAAAGTCTCTGCTTTTGTCCTCCTGATACGGAAGTTCCACCCTGGGCAACATGGGTATCAAGACCGTCAGGCATTTCCTCCACAAAGTCTAGAGCCTGTGCCGTTTTAAGAGCATCTATCATTTCTTCCTTTGTGGCATCCTCCTTACCGAAGGACAGGTTTGAGGCTATTGTTCCGGAGAACAAAAGGCCCTTCTGAGGAACAATACCTATATGTTCTCTGAGCTCGTGCTGAGGAATATTTCTTATATCAACTCCGTCCAGAGTTATACTGCCTCCGCTGATGTCGAAGAATCTCGGAATCAAGTTTACGAGGCTGGATTTTCCGCTTCCCGTACTACCTATGATAGCTGTTGTCTGACCTGGCAGAGCGGTGAAGCTGATATCCTCAAGGGTCTTTTCTTCTGCATCTGGATATGAAAAGTCCACATGATCAAAACGTAGAACTCCCTTTGCTTCGTTGATATGCTCAGGCTCTTCTTTATCCTCGATGGAAGGCTCCACTGCAAGGACTTCGCCTATACGTCTTGTGGAGACGATGGCTCTCGGTATCATGATAAACATCATGGTGATTACCAGGAAGGAGATAATTATCTGCATGGAGTACTGGAGGAATGCTAGCATATCGCCTATCATAAGGCTAGCGTCCCCAACCATGTGAGCTCCAACCCATACGATGAGGATGCCCGAGAGGTTCATCACTAACATAAGGGCAGGGAACATAAATGACATGGCCCTGTTTAAAAATATGCCGAGCTTTGTAAGATCCCTGTTGGCATCGTCAAAACGTTCTTCTTCGTAGGTTTCGGAGTTGAATGCTCTTACTACCAAAAGACCTGAAAGTCTTTCGCCTACGATGAGGTTTAATCTATCCAGTTTGGACTGGAGTACCGAAAACTTCGGCATAACAAGCACGAACATCAGCGCCATGATAAGCAGGACCACTAAAAGGGAAAGACCTATGGTCCATGTCAGGGACGGTGAAGTGTTTAAGGCTTTAATAAGCGCCCCGATACCCATTATAGGTGCATAGCAAGCCATTCTTAATATGAGAATTGAAGTCTGCTGAACTGTCTGGATATCGTTGGTTGTTCTCGTTATCAGGGAAGCTGTCTGGAACTGATCGAATTCCGCAGCGGAAAAAGAAGTTATCTTTTTAAATAGAGAACTTCTTGTATCTCTCAGCGCCCTTGAGGCTGCCCTGGATGAAAAGAAACTGGCACCTATGGCGCACAGCATGCTGCCTACTGCAATAATCAACATCATAATTCCGGTGCTGTATATGTAGTCCATATCCTGCTTTATAATACCATCATTGATGATGTCGGACATGTAGCCCGGCAGAGCCAACTCACACATGGCCTGTCCAAAGAGCAAGGCTATGATGAGAAGTATTGCCCGAATGCAGGGCTTAAAGAATTTTAAAACCTGTTTCATATCCTGTTTTCCTTTCCTATTACTACATTTGATATTATTTTGTTAAGAGAGTTTATAAGATTTTCCATCTCTTCATCGGAAAACCCTGTGGCTAACTGAGCGGACCATTCCTTTTCCATATCTATTAGTACCTTAACTGCTGATTTGCCTCGGTCAGTAAGATAAAGATGGTGGATTCTTCGATCCTGTTCATCTGCCACTCGCTGGACATATCCGTCCTTTTCCAGCTGGGCTACAGTTTTTGCAACGGCACCCTTGTTAAAGTGTAGGGCTTCTGCCAGCTGATTTTGACTGAGACCCTCGTTAAGGTATATGGTCATCATAAAAGGTGGATGAGCCCCTGCCATGTTTTCCTTCTTTAGGCGTCGTGATATATATATCTGTGAATGCCTGTGAAGAGTGGAAAAGGTCTTAAACAGCGTATAACCTAAATGATTGTTTTCTATTTTTAACACCTCCTAAAAGAGTATAGTTGCCTAAACAACTAATAGTAATTATAGGATTTTGTCACATGGTTGTCAATACAACTAAAAATATAAAATGCTTTTTGTGCGTAGAAGCCGGTACCGGTGGTATAATCACATATACACAGATATGATATTCCGGAAGATGAACGGAGGAATTTATGCAGATTTATGACCTTTTAATATACTTTTTTATATACGGATTTATAGGCTGGGTTGTGGAAGTCGCCTTTCATGCAGTGGCTCAGCATAAGTTGGTAAATAGAGGATTTCTCAACGGTGCCATATGTCCGATTTACGGTGTGGGAATGGTGGTGCTTATAGTGTGCCTTGAGCCTGTAAGCAATAATCTGTTTTTGCTTTTCGTCGGCTCCTTGGTAATTTGCTCGATTTTGGAATTGATAACGGGGTTTGCCTTGGAAAAGATATTCGGCCACAGATGGTGGGACTATTCCGATGAGCCACTTAATATAGGAGGATATATCTGTATTAGATTCAGTATATGCTGGGGTTTTGCAGGAGTATTTGCCATAAAGGTGGTTCATGACGGCGTAATGCATCTTACAGATTTATTGCCGCAGACGGCTCAGATTGTACTGGCTGTAGTGCTTTCGGTGTTGCTTGTCATAGATGCTGCTGCAACGGTAATCAATGTGCGCGGCCTCAACAAGGAGCTTACTCATATTGATGAAATGGGAGACCTTATAAGGAAGATGTCAGATGATTTAACGAAGCATATATATGAAGGCTCTATCAGTGCCGCAGAAAAAATCGATGAAAAGAGACCGGAAATTGAAGCGGATATTGAGGCGAGAAAAGCCGAATTTGAAAAGCGAAGGGAAGCCTTTGAAAGGAAAAAACAAGAAGCTGCAGATTCCCTTTCCTATGTACAGAGAAGACTTATCCGTGCTTTCCCTAAGGGTCATTCCATAAGGCATAGGGAAGCCATGGAGCATCTACGAAGTAGAATAATGAACAAAAATTTTAAAAAGCAGTGAAATAAATCCACTGCTTTTTAAAAATGCTTATGTAAAATATTTATTATATTAAAGAGCGTAGTTGTGAAGGAAGCTCGTGCAAAGAGGAATTTAAGCCTCCTTCAAGATTATTGATTAGTAGAACAAAACTATCTATGCACATATTATATGATATAAACTAACAAATGGATATAGTTTTTTGTGATGTAAACACATCGAAAAACTTGATAATATTCGTTACTACAGGTATACTGTCAGTGGCAGGGGATATGACTACACAGGAATGACATGATGAAAGGGAGTAGAACAAGATGAAATTTGAGCAACTGGAACAGCTGGTAAAGATAAAGGAATGCGGTTCCATAAGCAAGGCAGCGGTGGAACTCCATGTGGCTCAGTCCACATTAAGCACTTCCGTAAAAAATCTTGAGGAAGAACTGGGATGTAAGCTTATTGAAAGAGCCAACAAAGGTGTTACTCTTACATCTGCAGGCACGGAAGTGTATAACCAAAGCAAGGCCATATGTGAAATGGTCTATAATATGAAAAAGAGCATATCAGGAGAGACTGATGAGGATAAGGTGCTTTCCGTTTCCAACAATTACAGCATAATTGGAAAGGATATGTTTATTGCCCTGTATAACAAATACAGTGGAAAGCATTGCAAATTTAGAATACAGGAAGCTTCTGTATCTGAGGCCATAGAAAATGTGGCTTCGGGAGTGTCTGAAATAGGACTGGTGCGTTTTCCGGAGGATAACAGGGATATGCATCTTCGTACTATGAAAAGACAGGGCGTCGAATATCACAGGATGAGCCTAAAGAGGATGTGCGTGGTTATAGGAGAAAAAAATCCGTTCTATAACATGGAAGCAAATACCATTAAGTTGGAGCATTTAACGCAGTTTCCTTTCGCCGGATATTACGACGAAGAGTCGGATGTTATCTTTGAGAAGTTGCTTCCGAGGACAAAGCGCCTTAAAGAAAACATCAGCATTGGCAGCGTGGATCACCTGAAGGAGGTTATCAGAAACACAGATGCTTTTACGCTGGATGTATATAAGGAAAAGGAATTTAACAGTGAATGGTACGAGGGAGTGCGATATATTCCTATAACGCCGACAATCTGGTGCGAATTTGGCTGGATAAAAAAGAAGGAAAGGGAATTAAGTCCTATAGCCGACGAATATATACATGATTTGGACAGGCATTTTAAAGAATTTTGGAAAGATAGAGACGACATCGTCTGATGTCGTCTTTTTTGCATAAAAAGAAAATGCCCGTTGACAATATACCTCGAAACAAATAGGGAGATTATATAGGGGTGTATATTTTAGGCATTTTCTAACTTTAGTTTATCATTGTGGGAAAAACCCGAGCATAGTAAAATACGATTGAAATCAATCAATAAAAACGATAGCGGGCGCTTTTGACGAAAGCACCCTCTATATTTGCAATAATTGATATTATCAGCTTTTATTAGTCGAACAGAAGTCCAGGAAGCTTGAGAGGTTCGATGTATTCACCATCTTTGTAAACTCTCATGTTACCGCCTGAGATTTCGTCTACCAGAGTAACCTTGCCGTTAACTCTTCCGAATTCAAGCTTAATGTCGTAAAGGTCCATTCCCTTCTTCTTGAGTTCTGCTTCAACAATCTTTGTGATTCTCTTAGTCAGATCCTTCAGCTGTTCGTATTCGTCAGCAGTGAGGATTCCCAGAGTATCGAGAGCGTCCTTGGAGATAGGAGGGTCTTCTCTGTCGTTGTCCTTAAGGGTCACTTCTACGAAATAATCCAGGTCCTGACCTTCTTCACAGTAGTCGCCGTATCTTCTGAAGAAGCTTCCTACAGCTTTAATTCTGCAGATAACTTCAAGTCCCTTACCGAAAAGCTCAGCAGGCTTTACAACCATTTCAGCCTTGTCAACATCGGCGCTTACAAAGTGAGTAGGGATTCCTTCTGCGGCAATCTTGGAGAAGAAGAAGTCTGTGAGTCTTACACAGATTTTACCCATTCCTTCGATGGAAAGTCCAACTGTGTTGGCACCTGGGTCAAATACTCCGTTTTCGCCTGTTACATCGTCTTTGAATTCCAGCAGATAGTTGCCGTCACCCATATCATATACATTTTTGGTTTTTCCTGTGTATACCAGATTCATTTATGTACCTCCTTATCAACAGATAACTTGCGATAGACAAATTATAACACCGCATAGTTATAAATTCTACAACTAATATCAGGGTTTTTATTGAAAATATCTATACCTAAATATAATCTCTATAAACTCTATAAACCTTTTACCATCTTAACCCATATATCGGAAGAAGCATCAGATGGCATATTCCAGTGAGCAGGTGAAAGATCAACTGTTCCTACTCTTGGGCTATCCGGGGAGCAGCTTCTCTTAAACTGCTGAGTGAAGAAGCGTCTGTAGAAGGTTTCCAGCCATTTTTTGATGTATTCTTCGTCGTATTTATCTTCAAAGGCTTTACATGCTAGGAAGAATAATTTCTCCGGTGTGGCTCCGTATCTTACCGTATGGTAAATGAAAAAGTCATGAAGTTCGTAAGGGCCTAACTTGTCTTCGGTTTTCTGAGTCATATTTCCGGCTTCGTCAGGAGGAAGCAACTCCGGTGAAATAGGAGTATCAAGAATATCTTCCAGAGTTTTTGCCAGTAAGTCGTTGTCCTTGGAAAACTCAGGATCCTCTTTAAGCTTTACATCTATAACCCATCTTACGATATCCTTTATGGCTGATTTCGGAACTCCGGCATTTACTCCGTACATGGAGATGTGGTCTCCGTTAAATGTGCACCATCCTAGGGCTTCTTCGCTGAGATCTCCTGTTCCAACCACTATGCCACCTTCTTTATTGGCGATATCCATAAGTATCTGTGTTCTTTCTCTGGCCTGGGCGTTTTCATATGTAACACTGTGGTCGTTTATATCATGATCGATGTCCTTAAAATGCTGTGTGACAGAATCCACAATGGAGATTTCTCTGACGGTGGCCCCTGTACTCTTCATCATAGCAAGGGCGTTGTCATAGGTTCTGTCAGTTGTGCCAAATCCCGGCATGGTTATGGCAATTATGTCTTCTGCAGGCATTCCTAGCTTTCTGTGGGCATATGTGCATACTAACAGGGCCAAAGTGGAATCTAGTCCGCCGGAAATCCCCACAACGCTTTTCTTGGCATGGATTGCCGCAAGTCTCTTTGCCAAAGCAGCTGACTGGATTTCAAATATTTCGCGGCAGTTTGATGCCAGCATTTCCGGATCATCGGGACGGAATGGTGCTGGTGAAACATTTCTTTCAAGCTCCGGACCTTCCCACATGTGTACAGGATCGATAGGCTCCGCTTCGGAAATGTCTATACCTTCATCGTCAAAATCGTCGCTTGTGATTCTTTCGTGAAGGATAAGCTCGGTGTCCACATCGCAGATTATCATGTTGTCCGCATCAAATGGTCCGTTTTCTACCATTATTTTGCCGTTTTCCGCTATCATAAGTATTCCGTTGGCAGCGGCAAACATTACTATATTTTTGTTCTTGGCACTTGTGATTTTAACCAGCTCTCTCGTATATGCCATTTGGCCGACTGTTATTTCCTCATCGGAGGTCATCATCTGGATGTGACAGTCGTCGTCAAAGCCAATGAGAAGTTCATTTTCATCGTCCCAAAGTACTAAGTCATCTGTACCGCAGATAACATCTCCCTTCTGAAATACAGCGTAAGCATCATATACCGTTGAGCCGTGTCTTTCGAAACATCCGGCAATAGCCAAAATCTTTGCTTTGCTGAATGTATCCGACACATCGCCGATGGCTTCTTCCTGCATTCTGCGCAAATGCTCCTGAAAGAACAAATCGCCGCAGCCTGTTCCCGCAAAGGACTGAGGCGGAAGCAGTATGATGCCTGCTCCTTCTTTTTCGGCTTCCATAATGAGGTTTGCCACCGACATGGTGTTACGGCCTATATCTCCGTTTACGGAGCGAGGGCAGCCGCAAGCCACTCTGATAAATCCCATATTGTTATCTGTCATAATTGTCCTCCGTTTCCTAATCAATTACCTGTTAATTATATACTATTTTGCCACTTTAGTTATATATAAAAATATACCCTTGAAATTTCAATGCTTGTTAAACTTTTAAATATTCAAGGGTACGAAATTGGTACGAATTACAAAAAATCATTTAACCTATCAATGATATCTTTTTGATTATGTGGGAACAAATGCGAATAGGTATTAAGTGTCATTGATATATTTTCATGTCCTAAGCGTTCAGCAATCGTTACCACATTAAAACCCATATCAATGAGCAGTGAAGCGTGGGAGTGCCTTAAGTCATGTATCCTTATAGACTTTACACCCGCATTATTAGCGATACGCTTAAGTATAAGCCCTACATGATACCGACAATAAGGAAATATATAATCATTATCGGAAATATCATATAAGGACGAAATAAAGCCGCTTAAGAGGTCTGCAAGTTTTTGCGGTATTGGTACATCTCTTATGCTCTTGGGCGTTTTAGGTGTTGTTATCGTTTCTATGCCGTTAACCTTTGATCGTGTTTTAGTGATATGTATGATATTGTCTTTAAAGTCTATATCTTGCGGCGTGATAGCTAAAGCCTCACCGATACGCATACCGGTAAAATATAATACATTAAAGAGGGTTTTATACATTGGATCAGTCACACAATCTATGAAGCGGTTAAACTCTGCAGGTGTCCATATATTAAAAGCTCGTTTTGAGGCTTTAACGGACGAACCGACAACGCTAACAGGATTACCCGAAAAATTATAAAACTTTACACCATGGGCGAATATAGCGGATAGATGACGCTCTGCATTTTTAATAGTACCCGGTGAAAGGGGTTTACCGGTGTATCGTTTTTTTATGCTTGGTAAGTATTCATTTTGCCAACGCTTAACAGTCAGCGGTGTTATATCGCTGATTTTTAAATTACCAAAAAAAGGCAATATGTAAGCATTTATACATATCTCTTTTATGTTAAAGCTCGCAGGTTTAAGGCGTTTTTGTGCGTCCTCTAAATAAATATTGCAAAAGTCCCGGAAAGTCATATCCGGGTCGCCTTTCTCTTTTAACATAAAATTATGTTCCCACTCTTGAGCTTCTTTTTTGGTCTTAAAACCTCGCTTTTTCTTTTGGGTACTCTTACCCGTATAATCCTTATAATTTACCTTACAGACCCATTTTGACGGGTCTCGCTCATCTCTATATACTGGCATCGCTTAAACCTTTCTATATTGGCAGCATAGGCAAGGCGTAAGCGGTTTTTATTTGTCTTCTTTCTTTGTGTACTTTGGTATATGTGTTAGCTCTTCAACTCTTTTGATAGCTTCCTCTTTACCCTCATTATTAAGCTCTTCATAGTAGCTGATAAGAAACTCTCTTGGAATTACTGTATCGTTCATGCGCATTGCTTCACGATAAAGGAAAGATGCATCATTTCTGTTTATAAAATCTGACATCATTTCAATGTAATCATCATAACTATGGGAACGGATCGCCTTCATAGCAGTGTAAGTCTGATTTACCCATTCTTGATAGTCTGTACATTTAGATAAAAAGAAGTCAAACTCAACATTAAAATATTGAGATATACTAACAAGAATCTCAATAGGGATTTTTCTATTTCCGTTCTCATAGTTTGATAAAGCTGAATAACTGATCTCTAAATAATCTGCAAGATTTTGGCGTGTTATACCTTTATCTTTTCTTAATGTTTTAATTTTTTCACCAATTTCACGCGCTGTCATATCAATAACTCCTTATTGCTCAATTATATAATACTCAAAAAAATAATTCAATATGAAATAAAAGTATTGACAAACAACACAAAACGAATTAAAGTGAATAATATATTATTCAGATTGAATAATAACGCGCAACGATAAGGAGGTGAATATATAAATGAGGATAGATAAAGACAGAGTTTTTATCTTGAGAGCTGAAAAAGAATTGCAGATTAAAGACATCGCGAAAAAATGCGAAGTTACACCACAGGCGATAAGCAACAGTATCAACGCTGATAAAGTTTCTGCTATGATGGCCGGCAAAATCGCAAAGGCTCTCGGTGTAGATGTAGAAGAAATTTTGACAAAGTAGTTATTGTAAGATTGGCAGCATAGGCAAGGCGTGAGCCTTATAGAAAGGAGTTGAACATATGAATGATAAAGATATAGGCTTAAGGCTTAAAAGCGGCTCTAACAGGCTGTTAACCGCCTCAGAGGTTGCGGATATACTGGAATGTTCTGAAGGTATGGCGTATAAGGTTATCCGAGAATTGAATGAGGAATTAAGGGCACAAGGTTATTACACGCTGAGAGGTAAAGTAAGCCGAAAATATCTAAATGAAAGATTTTTCGGAGAAATGTAAGGGGGGATTGTATGAAATATGGGTGAAATGGAGAAATATGAAACAGTAGAAACAATATCAGAAAATGTTGAAGGTATTAAAGAGAAAAAAATAAATTGGCTTATACCCGGTATATTGCCCGAAAAACAATTATCACTAATAGCAGGAGACGGGGGAGCTGGTAAGGGTTTTACATGGTGCCAAGTTATTAGAACTATTACAACAGGAAAGCCTTTTTTTGACCTCCCGGAGTATGAACCCTTTGAAAGAAGAGAACCGGGGAGCGTGCTTTTATTAAGTGCTGAGGATAGCATTTCATACACCGTTAAGCATCGTTTGAGAATGGCAAGCGCTGACCTAAAAAAGGTTAGAACGGTGCCAATGGAACACCCTGCGTTTTCTGAAATTAAATTTAACTCGGAATTACTAAAAAGGGAGATTGAAATGTATAAACCTACATTGTGTATATTTGACCCGTTACAGTCATTTGTACCGCCTAATGTAAACTTATCTGCAAGGAATGAAATGCGTGATATTATGGCGAAACTTATAAGCATATGCGTAAGTTATGGATCTACGCCGCTCGTAGTAATGCACACCAATAAATCACGCATGACATGGGGGCGGCAAAGGATTGCAGATAGTGCGGATATATGGGATATTGCGCGGTCAGTTTTGATTGTCGGAAATGTTCCGGGCGGTGATGGTCTTAAATATCTATCACATGAAAAAAGCAGCTTAGGAGCACTGCAAGATACAATACAATTCAATATTAAGGGCGATAAAGCTGTATTTGATAGTTTTACATATAAAAAAGATTATGACTTTATGACCGGAAAAACGGAGCAAACAAAAGCAACACCGGCCAAAGATGAAGCAAAAACCGCAATTATGAAAATTCTGAGAGAAAACCCGGAAGGCATAGAAGGTAAAGAACTAAAAAGTGAAGCAATAGAAAATTATGATATTTCTGAGGCTACTTATAAAAGAGCACTATCAGAATTAAACAAAGATCAGGTTATTACTAAAGAGAGAAGCGGAAAAGGTGAAAGCCTCAAAAGTATCATTAAACCCCTACTATATACTTTTTGATGATACTTTTAAAAAAATCGTTGAAATTTCAATAATTATAAGAGATTTTCACTTGATACTTTTAAAAACTTTAATGATACTTTTATAACTGTTTCAATCATAAGAGTATCACCTAAAATCATAAAAGTATCACATCAAAAAACCGCTTAAAAGGTTGAAATTTCAATAAAAATCAAGTAAGTATCACGAAAAATATATACTTTAGGAGGTGAGAAAATGTTAAGAGACAATTTTGACCCTGAGATTGGATATGTTGAGGAATACCTAAACAAAGCAGATGAAGCATTGAGATATGCAGCGTCAAATATAAAGCATGGAACAACTGAAGACTTCGATATTTTAACAATGCTAAGATTTATTCACTCGATGATATTTGAAGCACATAACAATATCAGACTTATAAAATCGTCACTTGATAATATCCCGGAAATGAATGATATAAACTACCCTCGGTAAAACTGAAATTTGCAAAGCAGCATAGGTAAATAAAAAAACCGGGAGTTGAGAAAGGAGCACAACCCCCGGAGCCGCTTTATATATAAAGCAGCATAGGCATGTATATTATAACAGGCTCCTTGCAGGAGGTAAAGAAAAATGAAAAGAGAATATATAAATACATTAGAATATTTAAGTTTAAATTTAGAAGGCGTCACCTCGTTACTATTGGCGGTATCTGAGGGGCTGAGATATGGTGCATACAATGAAAAATCATATACTGACGGTATCGATATGATAGTACGAGAAATGCAAAATATTGTAAATGAATATAATCAAACAGTTGATAATATTATTCATGACGGAGGTTTAAAATGATTATATTTTCAAATGATTATAAGCGTCTTATAAGTCCATTTTGGAGCTTACAGATATGTAAAACAAAAACCTATGAAGGATATAGGGTGTATGACAAATATTCAATAATGGATATGAAGGGTAATTTTAAAATTGCTACATATGGAACAGAGGAGGAAGCGGTCGAAGCCTTAAAGGCTATCGGGCGTGATATCGTAAAAGGTGAAAAATTTCATATACTTCAGGAGGCGACAAATGATAATGATATGTGCTCAAAATAGCAGTGCTATAACTAATGAAATAGCATTTAATATACATAAGGATAATAAAAGTGATAATTGGTATATAGTTGATCGCCAAGGCGTAAAATTTGCCATGTACGGAAGCATGGAAGAAGCAAGAGCGAATCTCAATGATCTCTTTTTAACGGTCAGAGGTAAAAGACACGGTTATTATAGATTCTTACAACACGGAGAGCTTAAAGGAGTGTATTGATGATTAAGATAAAAGCAATGTATGAGGACGAAAATGAGCTAAAGAGGGCGGTTTTAAACCCTCTTAAGCCTTATATCGTGAGATTGAAAAAACAACCGGCAAAAGGGCGATATAAGAGAATGTATATAGATATATCGGAAATAGATAAAAAGGGTAGTTAAAGGCTCTGTTTTGGCTCTTAAAAGCATAAGAAAATATTGGAAAATGCGGCGGTATATTTGCATACCCCCTATACAGTATGGTATAATATATATAACCTGTCATTGGTTTGTATTAGTTCTCGCCTAATATAGGCAGCTAAGAGAAAAAAAGAAAAAAGAAACCGCATTTTTAAAATGTAAGCTTAACGGGCGTGGTGATTAAAAAACCGCACCCGTTTTTTTTATGCGGTGACAGGTTACACCTTCATTTTTAATTCAGAGGGCGGCGCCCCTTAAAACCGTGAAAAGGCTGCAAAAACCTCCTGCAGCAGTAATTTAAAGAAAGGAAAAAAGGAAAATGAGCGAATTTAAAAAAGCTGAAAACCTCGAGCCTGTGGAGGGGAAAGAAAAAACAGGGATAGAACCGGAAACAGATCCAGAAAGAGATGAGAACCCAACAGGAGAGAAAAAATACACCGATGCAGACCTTGACCGCATAATAGCGAAAAGGATAGCACGGGAGCGAAATAGGCTTTCTAAAATGTTTAAAGATGAACAGGAAGAAAGCGACATGGAAAAAAGAGAAAGGGACATTACAAGACGAGAACTTAAAGCGGACGCACGCGAAAGGCTATCAGATGCAGGCTATCCCGTTGCCCTTGCTGATATTCTCAACTATGAAGATAATGACACATTTGAAGAAAGCTATGAGCAAGTAACAGACATATTTATAAAAGCTTTAGGCAAGCAGCTTAAAAAGGCTTTTTCAGGTAGTGCGCCTAAGGCATCAATGAGCCCGGCAGTAGATAGCCTTGATGATAAAATCCGTCAGGCTTTCGCCCGTGATGTTAAATAGGTGAATAAATGACAATAAACTTAGTAACTAAATTTGCCCCTTATGTTGATGAAATGTTTTCAACAGAGAGCAAAAAGGCACTATTGACAAATAATGATTTTGACTGGGTGGGCGCTCATGCCGTAAAGGTGTATAAGGTGAGCACTTCCAGTATGAACGACTATGACAGAGCCGGAACAAACGCAAGTAAAAACGGCTCAAGATATGGAGCTATTGCAAGTCTTGACGCAACAACAGAAGAATTTACACTGACAAAAGACAGATCATTTACATTTGCGATTGATAAGATGGATGCAGACGAAACAGCGCAGCAGCTCGCAGGAGCAACAGCACTTGCAAGACAGCAGAGAGAGGTTGTCATACCTGAAGTAGATAGTTATGTTTATTCTACAATGGCAACAGGTGCCGGAAATAAACCGACTGCAAAGGCGCTTACCGCTGATAATATCTATGACGAAATTATTGCAGGTAGTGAAGCTCTTGACGATGCAGAGGTACCGGAAACTCAGAGAGTTATTGTAGTAAGTCCTGCAACATACAGACTTATCAAAAAGAGTGCTGATATAACCCTTGAAACAGAAATCGGACAGGAACAGAGAAATAAGGGCGTTATCGGTATGATTGACGGTATGGAAGTAGTAAGAGTACCGGCAAAGAGATTGCCGGAAAACTTTGGGTTTATGCTTGCGCACCCATCGGCAACAGTAGCACCGGTAAAACTTGAAGATTATAAAGTACATAATGATCCGCCGGGAATATCCGGCGACCTTGTAGAGGGTCGTATCGTGTACGGTGCTTTTGTACTTGATAATAAGAAAAATGCGATTTATTATCAGGCAATACCGGCATCAGAATAGCTCCTTACATTATCTCTATAGAATTATTAAAGCAAGAGTGCGGCATCGTCCGCACTCTTGTTATATCCGAGGTAGTAAAATGAAAAAAATAGATAGATTATACTCAAAGGTAACAAAGTACGCCGAAAGTATAGAAAGCGTTGAATTTTTTAATATAGCTATTAAAGTAGTACCGGCATATTTTGCTATATGGCAAGATTACGGCGATGAGATGCCGGAATTTGAAGGCAATAAAGAGTGGTATAAGAAGGTGTTGAGGTTCAAAGATTACGGCGCAAGCTTTGAAGATTTCGAAAGCTATTACAGTGCGGAACTTTCGCCGCTTGCAAAGAGCGCTGCGCTTGAACTCGATGAATATTTTGGAGGTGATTAAATGGCTACACGCTTAAGGATGAGAACACCGCCGGAGGTGCGCAGAGCTATGGCAAGGGTCGCAAATATGGCACTTAATGGAGAAATAGACACTAAGACGGCTAATACTATCATACTCGCAGGAAATGCGATATTAAGTGCAATCAGGACGGACGAACAGCAAAAGAAAATAGAAGAAATAGAAAAGATATTAAATAATGTAAAATTATAAAGCTATAGAGGGTATCACATGGATTTATTGAAAGAGTACGCACAAGAGTGCTTTAGAGTGATGATAACAGAATACGGACAGGCAAAAGAGTATTGCAGGCGAATATCAAAGAAGCTCGAAGAATTAAAGCGGCTACAATCAAGATCGTTTGTAGATACCACAAGAAGCAGAGGAACGGCGACATATGAGGATTACATAGCAACGATTGCAGATTTATCTTTAAGGCTGAAATATTGGCAGGACATCGCAGAAAGTGCAAAATTGACCTTTGGGAGGTTTTTGAATATGATGGACTACGATATATCAGAGTATTACCCTAAAGCCGCAGAAGTACGAGAATATGCAAGATTGAAATACATTGAGGGTTATACATGGAAAGACCTAATAAAAAAATACGGTAGGAGGGAAAATAACAATCTCGCATATGCTTTATGTGTTTATAAATCGCAAATAAGCGATAAATTGGGAATTGATATAATAGATTGGTATATTGATAGGGTAGCGCCGGAAGTTGTAGAGGCTTATAAAAAGCATAAAAAATCCCTGTAAAAATGGGTACGAAATTGGTACGAAAAAATATAAAAAAGTCGGTAAAATGCCATTATTTGCAATTATCAACTCTTTTGAATGTGCATTTTTCAACAAGTAAAATATATAAAAAGTGTATCAATATTTTGCCACTTTAGTATATAATCTATTGAGCGGCTGTGTGCCGACGAATGGAGGATTTATCTAATGAAAGAAATATATATATCAGAAATCGGGGATCGTGAAGTCGTTCAGGACTTTTTTATGGTGAAAAGTGCTGCCATCAGAATCGGCTCCAACAGAAAAGAATACTTCGATATTATGCTGGGGGACAAAACCGGTGAGATATCGGGAAAGAAATGGGATGTTGCCGGAGAAAGTGAGGGGCTTTCTCAAATAAAGGCAGGAGACCTTGTAAAAATAAGGGCAAATGTTGTGGAATGGAACGGCAGCAAGCAGCTTAGAATAACAAAGATCAGGCTTTCCATGCCAAACGATAACCTTATAATCGGTGATTACATAAGTGCTGCTCCGGAGGACCCGAAGGAAATGTATGATTACATTTACGAAAGGGCAAGAAATATCGAGGATCAGCAGCTTAAGGATTTGTGCACCGGAATACTTGAGGAGGAAAGGGATAGACTTCTCTATTATCCAGCGGCGACTAAAAACCATCATGCTCAGCTGGGCGGACTTCTCTATCATATGAAAAGAATGCTTATGAACGGTGACGGCATCTGCCAAGTGTACGATATACTTGACAGCGACCTGGTTGCCACAGGAGTTATACTCCACGATATGCAAAAGTTAAATGAGATTGTATCCAACGAACTTGGCATGGCTTCCGAATATTCCTTTGAAGGAAACATGCTAGGACATCTGGTTATGGGTGTACGAGAGCTGGATAAAAGGATGACTGACATGGGCTTTTCCAGAGAAAAGGCGGTAATGATAGAACATATGATACTTTCTCATCATTATGAGCCGGAATTTGGTTCTCCGAAAAGACCGATGTTCCCTGAAGCGGAGGTTTTACACTTCCTGGATATAATGGATGCAAGGTTGTTTGATATGGAAGATGCTCTCAGGACCACAGAACCTGGAGAGTTCAGCGATAGAATATGGACTCTTGAAAACAGACGAATTTACAAGAAAAAGGATTAAACCGATGTTAAAACTGCCGGGATACATAGAAAAAATAATGGCAGAGTTCCGAAAGGAAGGATACGCTTGCTTTGTGGTGGGCGGAGCCGTAAGGGATATGATGGCCGGCGAAAAGCCGTGGGACTGGGATCTTGCCACCGACGCGCCATTAGGAAATGTGCTTAAGATATTTCCCAAGGCGACGGTTATAAGTGAAGAACTTTCCGTAGTTAGGATAAGATCAGCGGAAAATGAAAAAAACAATGAAGCGGATTTGGGCTATGTGGATGTGGCTAGGCTTAGGAAAGAAAAATATGCGCCGGAAAGCTTTGGTATTCCATCGGAAATTATTTTTACCGATAGCATAGAAGCTGATCTTGGGCGCAGAGATTTTACGGTAAATGCCATGGCATGTTCCATTGAGGGAAAACTCATTGACCCATATGACGGTGCTGAGGATGTGAGTAAGAGAGTCTTGAAAATGGTGGGAGAGCCATTGACTAGGCTCGAAGAGGATCCTGTTAGGATATTAAGGGCAATAAGGCTTGTGGCGGAAAGAAACTACAGCCTTAGCGGTAGTCTGCAAAAGGCTATAGCCGAAAAAGCGGATTTACTGACTTATATTTCCAAGGACAGAGTAAGGGATGAATTTGTTCGTATTGTAACAGGAGAAAATGCGGCGAAAGCCATTGAAGAGGCAGAGGACACCGGTGTCCTGAAATGGATTACGGGAATTGATAAACCGCTTAAAAGGTTGAAACCGTTACAGATGCTGGAACCGGACCACTATTTAAATATAACGGAAAGAAAAGTTGCTACTTTGAAAGACTATCACATATTACTTTCTCTATGTGTGTTTTACAGAAGGTATTCTGAAGAGGATGCACTTAAAGCCGTTGAATATCTTAATTACAGCGGCAAGACAGCAAAGGTTATTAAAGATGCGATAATGACGGGAAATCGTCTTTCAAATACAAGTGACAAATTTGAGCTTAAGGAATATATAGCAGAATACGGCCTTGAGTTTTACGACCTTATGGAAGATGTTTTGAGACTCGAAGAAGAGTTAGACAGCAAAGCTGCCAAAATGCGTAGGACAAGACTTGAGGCGGCTGCTGAAATTCAAAGAAAAAACGAACCCTTGACGGTAAAGGACTTAGCTGTAAAGGGCGATGATATAACGAAGCTTGGTACCACCGGTAAAACCGTAGGACTGGTGCTGGAGCACCTTGCAAAGCAAGTAAGAAGGAATCCGGAAATAAACGACAGAGAAAAACTTCTCAAGATAGCTGAGGAAATGATGAAATGGAACTTGAAATAGAAGGCGTTATAACCGAAATAATATTTCACAGCGAGGAAAGCGGCTACACTGTAGCCGTTTTTGAAACGGACAGAGAACAGTTTACCGTTGTGGGAGATATGATCGGCGTTTCTGCAGGAAGAAGATATCAACTGACAGGGCGATTTATCGAGCATAAAAAATACGGTGAACAGTTTGCCGTTTCCTTTGCCCGAGAGGTAATGCCTCAGACAAAGGAAGGTATGGAAGCCTTTTTAAGTTCGGGGGTTTTAAAAGGCATAGGGCCAAAAACCGCAGCGGCGATAGTTGAAAGATTTGGTGACAGCACCTTTGAAATAATCGAAAAGGAACCGGGAAGGCTCACGGAGATTCCAGGGATAGGGGAAAAAAAGGCGGCAGCAGTATCAGAAGCCCTTATAAGCCACAGGAAATTTGCTGAAATAACTGTTTTTTTGGGACAGTTCGGAATAAAGGCTGAAATGGCTATGAAGCTGTATAAGGTTTACGGTGCCAATACAATTGAGATAATTAGCAGTGATCCCTACCAGCTTACGGAGGATATTTTTGGAATAGGATTTAAAAAGGCTGATGCTTTGGCCGAAAAGCTGGGGATTGCAAAGGATGATGAGTCGAGAATTGCCAGCGGTATAAGGTATGTGCTTAACAGGTATGCGACCGACGGAGATACTTTTGCACCTCAAAGGGAGCTAGAGGAAAAAACCGGTGAGCTTCTCGGCGTTTCCATGGAAAAAATAGAGGATGTTCTGATTGCCATGGCCTTTGAAACTTCCGTGAGAATTGAAGAACTGGAAGGCCGAAATGTGGTATATCCGATGTATCTATACATGGCAGAACAGGATGTAACCAAAAGGCTGATAGCCCTTTGCGACGGCAATATAAAGGCTCTGCCGCTAGATACCATGAGCCTTATTCATGAAGCGGAAGTAAGACAGGGCCTGAAATTTTCGGAGGAACAGACAAGAGTTATAAGAAATTGTCTTGTAAACGGGGTGTCGGTTATTACAGGCGGCCCGGGAACGGGAAAAACGACTATTATAAACGGTATACTCAATATACTTGAAAACGGTGGCGTTAAAACCGCCTTGGCAGCGCCTACTGGAAGAGCTGCTAAGAGGATGTCGGAGACTACAGGTCATGATGCTTCTACGGTACATAGATTGCTGGAGTACTATTTTGACAGAGATACTTCTACAATGCGATTTGGAAAAACCGAGGAAGATCCTCTGGATGCAGAGGCGGTTATAGTGGATGAAGCCTCCATGCTTGACATACTCCTTGCCGACGGACTTCTTAAGGCCATAAAGCCGGGGACAAGACTGATACTTGTAGGAGATGCGGATCAGCTGCCGTCGGTGGGGGCTGGAAATGTGCTTAAAGACCTCATAGAAAGCGAATACATTCATGCGGAAAAGCTCACTAAAATTTTCCGTCAGGCGGCGGAAAGCTATATTGTGGTAAATGCCCACAGAATAAATAAGGGCGAGGAACCTTACTGTAACGAGCAGGGCGGAGACTTCTTTTTTATGTCAAGGAATACAGAAAAGGATACTCTTTCTCTAATTAAAGAACTTTGCGAAAAAAGGCTTGGCAAATATTACCATTTAAATGATATAATACAGGATATACAAGTACTCACCCCTACGAGAAGAGGTCTTTTGGGAACTGTAAATCTGAATAGGGAGCTTCAAAAGGTCTTAAATCCTGCATCGCCGCTTTTGGCAGAGAAGGAATTCGGGGAGCGAATCTTCCGTGAAAACGATAAAGTGATGCAGATAAAAAACAATTATGAGCTTACATGGAGACGCATCACGGATATGAGCGAAGGTCAGGGTGTGTTTAACGGCGATATCGGCATGATTGATAGCATAGACAACGAGGATGGTTATCTCACGGTTGTTTATGATACAGACAGATATGTCAGGTATCCCTTTGATCAGCTGGATGAACTGGAGCTGGCCTATGCCATGACGGTTCATAAAAGCCAGGGCAGTGAATTTCCTGTGGTGGTTATGCCGATGACATGGGTAAGCCCGATGCTAGCCAGCAGAAATCTGCTGTACACTGGAGTGACCAGAGGCAAAAGAGCTGTAGTTTTGGTAGGCTCTGAAAAACAAATGCTGACAATGATTGCAAACAACAGGATTAAGGAAAGAAATTCGGGGCTGGCTATTCGCATTAAAAATCTGGTTTGGAACAGAATGTAAAACATGGTGTGCTAGAAAAAATTAAAAAGCATTTTATGGAAATCTTGTATCCGACATATCTATATTGTTTTTGCTGTGGAAGTGTCATAGACAAAAGCAGGGTATACGGTCTTTGTGACAACTGTATTACAAGATTTCGTTGGACTACGGGAAGGACCTGTGATAAATGTGGTAAGCCCCTTTCTGAAAACAGCATCAGAAATTTATGTGATGATTGCACCGAAAGGAATCATTTCTTTGACAGGGGCTTTACCTGTGCAGGATACGGGCTTTATGAGAGGAGATTAATTTCCGAATTTAAGAAAAAAGGCAAAAGTTATATGGCACAGGCCATCGGAAGAATCCTCCATGACAGAATAGTAATTACAAATATTTCTTTTGATGTTATAATCCCAATACCGATACATGGGAAAAAGCTAAAAACAAGAGGTTACGACCAAGCGGTGCTTATGGCATTGGAGCTTTCAAAGCTAACGGGAGTTGCCGCTGACATAAACGCGGTGAAGCGAAGCAAAATGACTGAACCTAATAAAAAGTTAGGTGCTGAGCAAAGAACGGAAAACATGAGAGGAGCCTTTGTTGTAACCGAGTCGGGCAAAATAAGACTTAAAGGTAAAGATATCCTCATAGTTGATGATATATATACCACTGGAACAACTGTGGATGCCTGTGCAGAGGTTTTGAAAAAAGCCGGTGTCGGTAAGGTGTATGTATTGACCCTAGCGTCAGGAACATATTCATTCAAATAATTCAATAAAGATAGCGTATAATAGTCGTCCGGGTCTGTGGTTGAAAGGCCAAGCCAGCTACGGGCGAAAGGTCCCACGTAAGCTGTACGCAGGGCGGCAGTGATCATGGCGTAGTTTAGAAGTAAGTCCTCCGGGAAACCCGGGTCAAGGCAGGTGTGGGGGCAAAGACCAGGTCAGCCGGACGGCTATTGTATATAGACTGTCAAGGGAATCTTATGTTATAATAACAGTAGGAAATTTCATCGCAAAGGAGGGCAATGAAATGAAGGTTATAATAACAAGCAAGAATATTAAGACAAACGATTACATGAAGGACACAGTGGAGAAAAAAATGCAGAAACTGAGCAAATATTTCTCCGATGATATCAGTGTCAATGTGATGCTCTCTAGTGAAAAGAACCTTGAAAAGGTTGAAGCTACCATCAAGGCAAAGGGAATGGTGTTCAGAGCTGAAAGCAAATCTGAAGACATCTACAGCAGCATCGATAAGGTTGTGGACAAACTGGCTTCACAGATGTCCAGATTTAAAAGCAAACTGGTTAAAAAGCATAAGGGACAGCCTGGCCTCAAATTCGAAGAATGGCCAGAACCACCTGCAGCAGAAGCAGCTGAAGCTGAAGAACTCAATGTTGTAAGAACAAAGAAACTTGAACTTGTACCTCTTACAGTAGATGATGCGATTATGCAGATGGAACTTGTGGGACATAACTTCTATGTATTTGTAAATGATGAGACAAAAGCTGTAAATGTGGTTTACAAGAGAGAAGAAGGAGATTACGGTCTTCTGGAAACCACATACTAACAATATAAGTTGGAAAACAGGCTGCCGGTCCATGGCCGGCAGCCGTAAATAGTAAATGGCAAAAAGGGGAATATGCAGGAATTTATTAGCAATGTGGCGTCAGGAATCGGCTTAAATGATATTTTGGATATCGCCGTGGTGGCGTTCATATTTTACAAGTTACTGGATTTTATAAGAGAGAACAGAGCCGGACAGCTGGCAAAGGGTCTTCTTATAGTTATATTAGCGGCAGGTTTGTCAAACCTGCTCAATTTGTATGCCTTAAGCTGGCTTATCAGAAGCACGCTGGCTGTGGGCGTAATTGCTCTGGTCGTTATATTCCAACCGGAGCTTAGAAGGGCGTTAGAGTCTCTGGGACGAAGCAAATTCTTTAAGGGAAGTCTTTCCAAGGAAGATAAGAGCAAAGCCCAAGAGATAACTAGAGAGTTTGTAGAGGCTCTTCTTTCCATGTCTGATACTAAGACAGGAGCTTTAATAGTTATTGAAAGACAGACCGCTCTTACAGATATATGTGAGACCGGCACAGAGATAGATTCTAAAGTTACAGCTCAGCTCATAGGAAATATTTTCTACGAGGGGGCTCCTCTTCATGACGGTGCAGTGATAGTGAGAGGCGACAGGCTTCACAGCGCAGGCTGTGTGCTGCCTCTTACATCGAACCAGAACCTGCCTAAGGAACTGGGAACCCGTCACAGAGCGGGCATCGGAATAACCGAAGTCTCCGATGCTATTTCTCTGATTGTTTCCGAGGAAACAGGAATAATATCCATGGCAAGGGACGGCAAGCTTACCAGATACATGGACGGCAAGGATGTAGAAAAGGTGCTGCTGGACTGCTATTTCGGAAACGATACCGACGATATAATCAGCAAGGCCAAATCGGCCTTTGACAAGATAGGAGGCTCAAAGGATGCTCCAAAATAAAAAGGTCAATGCGATAATCGCAATAGTGGCAGCAATTCTAGTCTGGGCCTTTGTGGTGGGTATGATGGACCCGGGAGTTACCAAAAGATTTACAGATGTTCCGGTCCAGCTTATCAATCAGGACAGTTTGACCCAGGATGGTCTTGCTGTGGATTCCACTGATATCACTTCAATAGATGTCACCCTTTCCGGTGATAGAGCAGATATAAATAAATTGGAAGAAGGGGACATTCAGGTTACAGCAGATCTCTACGGTAGGCACGAAGGCAGCAATTATGTGAGCCTTGAGGTGCAGCTGCCTAGAGGCATAAGCCTTGATAGTCGGTCTGAAGATCGGATACTTATAAACATAGGCCAGCTAGTAACAGCGGAGAAATCCGTGGAGGCTACGCTGACAGGTGAGGTTGCCGCCGATACTGAAATGAGCGGAGCTAAGGTAGAACCTGAGACCATGACCATATATGGAACAAGGAAAAATGTGGACAAGGTGGATAGAATAGAGGCAGCGGTAAATGCCAGGCTTCTTAACGACAAGGACTCTACGCATGATGTAGCTGTAAAGACGGTAGACAGTTCGGGAAAAGAAGTTCCGTATGTCACAACTTCTCAGGAAACGGCGTCGGTAACAGCAAGACTGGTAAAATACAAAGAAGTGCCTTTAAAGGTGGACACTACAGGAAGCGTTGCACAGGGATATGAACTGGAAAGCGTTAAAGCACCTGATACGGTGAGAATAGAGGGAAGCACCGATATTCTGGCAGATATAACATCCGTAACTGCCGACGATATAGATATCAGCGGGCTTACAGAAAATACCAGAGTAAAAATAAATCTAAATCTGCCTGACGGAGTGAGCGTCAGAAACAGTGATGAATTGTACGCTACGGTCAATGTAAGAGGACCGAGCACCGGAGAATTTTCGTTTTCCGGTAATGAGATAGCTATCGAAGGTCTTGATGAAGGCCTTAGCGCATCTATATCAGGCAGTATCAGAGTGTCTGTCAGCGGGCCGCGTTCGGCAGTGTCGGTACTGACCAAGGCGGATATCACGGTAAGCGTGAATCTGTCAAGATTAGGTGAAGGCACCCATGAGGTGCCGGTATATGTCACTTCTTCTGCAGATTCCGGAGAACTGGTGCTTGAACCTTCACCGGGAACGGTAGAAGTGACGGTTACGCAGAATTAGATATCAAAATAAAAACCGGAAAGGATATATTATGGGAAGATTGTTTGGAACAGATGGCGTGAGAGGAGTTGCAAACTCTGAACTTACTCCTGAACTGGCCTTTAACTTAGGCAAGGCAGGGGCATATGTGCTTGGAAAAGGAGCGCAGAAAAAACCCGTATTCCTCATAGGGATGGATACGAGAATTTCCGGCGATATGCTGGAAAATGCAATATCGGCAGGTATACTTGCCGTAGGTGGAGATGTTATCAAAGTAGGAGTGCTGCCTACACCTGCAATAGCGCATCTGGTAAAACACTACGGTGCAGATGCAGGTGTTGTAATATCCGCATCGCATAATCCGTATGAATATAACGGAATAAAGTTTTTTAACGGAGAAGGATTTAAACTCGATGACAGCATAGAAGAAGAAATCGAAGATATCATTTTAAGGCAGATAGATGTCAACAGTCATATCACACATGATATGATAGGAATGTGCAGAGAAGCTGATGAAAATGCTCTTGATCTTTATGTGGATTTTCTGGAAGGCACTGCAGATTTTAAGCTTAAAGGAAGAAAAATCGTGCTTGACTGTGCTAACGGTGCGGCATATAAAGCTGCACGCATGGTATATGACAGGCTCGGTGCAAATACTGTCACAATCGGTGTAAGTCCTAACGGTACAAACATAAATGACGGTTGCGGCTCGACTCATCCGGAACTTTTACAGGAGGCGGTTATAAGAGAAGGCGCTTTTATAGGTCTTGCTTTTGACGGTGATGCCGACAGGCTCATCGCTGTTGATGAAAAGGGAAGGATTATAGATGGAGATAAGCTTATATGCATATGTGCAAAGATGCTGAAAGATGAAGACCGTCTTGCAAATAATCTTGTAACAGGCACTGTTATGAGCAACATAGGGTTTCACAAATATCTCCGGGAACTGGGATGTGAAACCAGAGCGACAGATGTAGGAGACAGGTATGTTCTTGAGGATATGCTTAAAACAGGAGGTATAATAGGCGGCGAACAGTCAGGTCATATAATTTTCCTGGATAAGACGACAACCGGCGATGGTATACTTTCATCCATTCAGATTGTGAGGGCAGTGCTGAAATCTGGCAGAAATCCTTCGGAACTTTCCGATGAAATAAAAATATATCCTCAGGTGTTGGTGAATGCAAAAGTAACCAATGAAAACAAGAAAAGCTATATGGATGATGAGGAAATCGCAAAAGCTTTTGACAGTGTCAATAAAAAACTCGGCGATACAGGAAGACTGCTCGTGAGACCATCGGGTACCGAGCCTCTAGTAAGAGTTATGATAGAGGGTGAAGATACGGAAGCGATAAAAGCGATGGCAGAAGAACTGGCCGATATGCTTTCAAAGAAATTCGGATGAATTTTTTAATAATGTAAATCAGGAGGAAAGAAACATGTGCGGAATCGTTGGATATGTAGGAAGTGACAACGCTAAGGAAAAGATTATAAACGGCCTTAAAAGCCTGGAGTACAGAGGTTATGACTCTGCCGGCATAGCACTTGATATAGATGGAAAAATAGAAGTCAGAAAACAGGTTGGAGGTATAAGCAACCTGGAAAAGATAATAGATGATGAAAATTTTGACAGCTGTATCGGCATAGGTCATACGAGATGGGCAACCCACGGAGCGCCTTCAACAATAAATGCTCATCCTCATATCAATATGGACGGCAGTATTGCGGTGGTGCACAACGGTATCATCGAAAACTACACAGAGATAAAAGAAAGGCTTATAGAAGAATACGGTATTCAGTTCAGATCAGAAACCGATACCGAAGTGATTGCACAGCTTATAGGTGTTCTGTACGACGGAGATCTTTATGAGGCCGTGACAAAGGCAGTAGCTCAGATGAGAGGGGCCTATGCAGTTGCTGCAATGGCAGCGGCAGAACCTGATAAGATAGTGGCGGTGAGAAAGGATGCACCGCTGATTGCAGGTATAGGAAAAGGCTGTAATTTTATAGCGTCTGATATTCCTGCGCTTTTAAAATATGTAAGAGAGATATATCTTATAGAAAACAACGAAATACTGGTAGTTACAAAGGATGACATCAAAATTTTTGATGAAAACGGAAACAGAGTCCAGAGAGATGTTTTCCATGTGACATGGGATGCTGATGCGGCAGAAAAAGGCGGATACGAGCATTTTATGCTTAAAGAGATCCACGAACAGCCTAAAGGTCTTGCAGACACGCTGAGCAAGAGGCTCAGAGAAGGAAATGAAATAAATCTTGACGGTATTTCCATGACAAAGGATGATATCGAAGGATTTAACAAAGTTTACATTGTAGCCTGCGGCACTGCATATCATGCGGGTCTTGTGGGAAAGGCTGCTATTGAAAAGATGGCCAGAATACCTGTTGAAGTTGATGTGGCATCTGAATTCAGATACAGAGATCCGTTTGTGGATGAAAGCACGCTGTTCATAGCAATCAGCCAGTCGGGAGAGACTCTTGATACTCTGGCTGCACTGAGAGAAGCAAAGAGCAAAGGTGCAAGAGTGCTTTCTGTAGTTAATGTGGTAGGCAGTTCTGTTGCAAGGGAATCCGATGATGTGTTTTATACATGGGCAGGCCCGGAAATTTCAGTAGCTTCCACAAAAGCGTATACGACACAGCTGATGTGTATGTATCTTCTGGCTCTCTATATGGGTAAAGAAAAGGGAACCATAGATGAAGCATATTATAATCAGATAATAGAAGAGCTTAAGGTTATACCCGATAAGCTGCAGAAAATTCTTGATAAGGAAAGCGATATAGAAAAGCTGGCTGATATATTCTATAAAAGAGATAATGTATTCTTCATAGGTAGAGGACCGGACTCCGGAGTAGCATATGAAGGATCATTAAAACTCAAGGAAATATCATACATAAATTCTTTTGCCATTGCTGCAGGAGAACTTAAACACGGTACAATCGCCCTTATTGAGGACGATACGCTGGTAATCGCTCTGGCAACACAGGATGCTTTGTTTGAAAAGATGATTTCAAATGTGGAGGAAATCAAGGCAAGAGGAGCAAGGGTTATAGCCATCGCCAAAGAAGGAAATACCGAAATAGAAAAGAAAGCGGATATGGTTATATATATTCCGCAGTGTATGGATGAGCTTACGCCGCTTCTCAGTGTTGTGCCTCTTCAGCTGTTTGCATATTTTGTAGCAAAGAATAGAGGATGCAATATCGATAAGCCAAAGAATCTGGCAAAATCAGTGACTGTTGAATAGACAGAAATATATTTTACAGCAGGTGTTAAATGAAAAAATATGAAGTAAAGGATATTAACCTGGCACCGTCAGGTCACAGAAAAATAGAATGGGTCAAGGCGAATATGCCTCTCCTTTCCTCATTGGAAAAGGAATTCGAGCAGACGAAACCATTTGAAGGAATAAAGATATCGCTTTCAATACATATGGAAGCAAAAACTGCTTATCTGTGCAAAGTGCTTGCAGCCGGTGGAGCAATACTTTCGGCTACAGGCAGCAATGTGCTCAGCACTCAGGATGATGTTGCAGCGGCTCTGGCGGATGACGGAATAAACATCTATGCAGTCCACGGTGCAGATCAGGAAACTTATGACAGGCATATAGAGATGTGTCTTGAACAGAAGTCGAATATAATAATCGATGATGGCGGTGACCTGGTAAGTATGCTTCACAATCAGAGACCTGATCTTGCGGAGGAAGTCTGGGGCGGTTGCGAAGAAACTACAACCGGTATAATAAGACTTCGCGCAATGGAAAAGGAAGGCGCTCTCAGGTTTCCTATGGTGGCTGTAAATGATGCGGACTGCAAACATCTTTTTGATAACAGGTATGGAACCGGGCAGTCAGTGTGGGACAGCATCATGCGCAACACAAATCTGATTATAGCAGGAAAGACTGTTGTAGTTGCAGGATACGGATGGTGTTCAAGAGGTATCGCCATGAGGGCGGCGTCCTTGGGAGCCCAGGTTATTGTAACTGAGATAGACCCTGTAAAGGCAATGGAAGCTAAAATGGACGGCCACAGCGTGATGACTATGGAACAAGCATCGTCATTAGGCGATATATTTGTAACAGCAACAGGTTGTGCCGGTACTATACGTATGGAACATATGGAAAAAATGAAAGATATGGCGATTTTAGCTAATGCCGGACACTTTAATGTGGAGATAGATATGAATGCTCTGGAAGAGCAGTCTGTTTCAAAAAAAGAAATGCGAAACAACATTATGGGATATACTCTTAAAAACGGAAAGACCATCAATGTCATAGCAGAGGGCAGACTGGTGAATATCGCCGCCGCAGACGGACATCCTGCAGAGATTATGGATCTGAGTTTTGCAGTGCAGGCCATGAGTGCGATGTATATAAAAGAAAATTATAAAAATCTTGAGAACCGAGTAATAGATGTTTCATCGGAAATAGACGATGTAATAGCAAGGAGAAAGCTTGCGGCATGGGGAATTGAAATAGATACCCTTACGAAAGAGCAGGAAAAATATCTGAACAGTTGGAAACTCTAAAGATAAACAGAAAGGACAGAGTTTTGGATTTTGACAGTATAGAAAAGGAGTTAAAAACGGCGCTGGATGAGATATTTCAGGTGTCGGATATAAACAGCGGAGATATCTTTGTGGTAGGATGTTCCACCAGTGAAGTGGAAGGCGTGAAGATAGGACAGGGATCCAGTATGGAAGTTGCGAAAGTTATCTTTGATACAGTCTATCCATATCTTAAAGAGAAGGGTGTCTATCTGGCGGCCCAGTGCTGTGAACACCTCAATAGAGCGATTATCATGGAAAGGGAGGCGTTAAAGCCTTGGGAAGAAATCGTAAATGTTGTACCGCAGCTTCATGCGGGAAGCGCCTTTGCCACAACAGCCTATAGCAGATTTGAGGATCCTGTGGCGGTGGAAACGGTTAAAGCCTCTGCTGGAATGGACATAGGAGATACCCTCATAGGAATGCACCTTAAGGCGGTTGCGGTTCCTTTGAGAATCAAAACAAAGAGCATAGGGAACGCTCATCTGTGCTGTGCAAGAACGAGACCTAAATACATCGGCGGCGAAAGAGCTGTATATGATGAAAAACTTTCAGGAGGAGAAATACGAAGATAATATTTAAAAAGAGACATTCCCAGGCATGAGATGCAGGATGTGTCTCTTTTTTGTTCTTATCTGAGTTATCTGCTTTGATTTCTTATAAATTTGATTGCAGAAGTGGCAGCTTCCGCACCCTGATACACGGCCTTTGCCACCTGTAGCATTCCCGGGGTGCAGTCGCCTGCAGCATAAAGGCCCGGTATATTTGTTGCCATTTCTCCGTTCACGGCAATTTTAGTACCTTCAGTTACTGCCCCTAGCTTTCTTGCAAGATCAGAACTTCCTGCGGTGCCTATGGCTACGAATACTCCTGAAACATCGAGGGTTTTATCGTCTTCAAACACAACGGAAGAAAGCAGTTCTTCTCCTGTCAGCTCTTTTATCTTGCCTGTATCAACGCTTATATTTGTGACTGAATCCGGCAGGGAAAATTCAGGAGCTTGTCCGTCGGTGAGAATGGTTACGCTTTCTGCAATTGGAGAAAGCTCCATAGCTTCGTGGAGGGCATATGTGCCGGAACCTAGCACTGCCACATTTTTTCCGCGGTGGAAAAATCCGTCGCACACAGCGCAGTAGCTTACGCCGCGACCTTCAAATTCCGAAAGTCCTGGCAGCGGCGGAGCCTTTCTTGATGAACCAGTGGCTATAATTACAGCCTTTGCCTTGTACTGGGATTTTTCGCCCGTTACAATGAAACCACCGTCAAAAACAAGACCGACTACCTGGTCCTCTTTGATTTCGATTCCCAAAGCCTTGGCCTGGGCGATTCCTTTTTCGTACAGCTCATCACCGGAGATGGAACCTCCGTAGTAGTTTTCTATCATATGGGCTTTAAAAAGTGCGCTTTGACCGGAAGATATAACCAGGGTATCCATTCCGGCTCTTGCCGCATATAAAGCTGCGGATATTCCCGCAGGGCCGCTTCCTATAATCAATATATCAGTCATATGATTACCTCCTCTGTTATATAGATATTATATACACATAAAATGGGAAAAAACACATAAATATAGAAATTGAACCGGGTTTGTTATATAATCTATAAAGTCGGAAAGGACAAAGGAGAAAGAAAAATGAACATTCTTGAAGGAAAGGTTATGGGAGTGATTGGCGGCATGGGACCGCTGGCCACAAATGTGTTCTACGATATGGTTATTGAAAAGACCGAAGCGGAACGGGACCAGGATCATATAAATATGATAATACTCAGTCATGCCACAATGCCGGACAGAACGGCGGCAATAAAGGAAGGCAAAACTGATGAGATATTTGAAAAATTGCTAAAGGACGCCAGGTTCCTTGAAGAAAGTGGAGCATGTTGCATAGCTGTTCCCTGTAACACTTCCCACTATGTTTTGGGATGGGTACAGGAAAATGTAAATATACCGATAATCAATATGATAGATGAAGCGGTGCTGATGGTTAAGGAAGCTGCCGGTTCCGGAATCGGAAAAGACGGAGAAAAAGTCAAGATTGGCGTAATGGCCACCGACGGAACTATTGAAATGGGGCTTTATCAGAAAGCTTTAAAAGCACAGGGGCTTGAACCTGTTGTGCCTTCTTCGGAAAACCAGAAAAAGGTTATGAAAATAATCTACGAAGGCGTTAAGAAAGGTCATCCGGTAAATCCTGAGGACTTTAAAGCGGTAGCTGATGAGTTTAAGGAAAAGGGCTGCGCAAAGGCTCTGATGGCATGTACGGAGCTTTCTGTTTACAAGATAAAGGAAGGCCTTGACGATTACTACATGGATGCCATGGAGGCACTGGCAAAGAAAGCGATAGAAATCTGCGGAAAAAAACTGATGAAAGGAATATAAATATGAGCATAAAGATGGCGGAATTACTCTTTCCTGAAGTGAAGGAAAGACCTGAAGATATTGAAAAGAGATTTCCTAAAAGAGAGCTTGCTCCAGGAGCGAGGGTTACAAGGCTCGGACCGAGCCCTACAGGCTTCATTCACCTGGGCAACCTTTACGGAGCCTTCGTGGACGAGAGATTGGCTCACCAGAGTGAAGGAATATTTTACCTGAGAATAGAAGATACAGATGATAAGAGATATGTTGAGGGAGCCGTTGAAACGATTATCGATAGCCTCGATTTCTTCGGTATAAGATTTGACGAAGGAGCCACAAAGGAAGGCGAAGTCGGAGCTTACGGACCTTATCATCAAAGCCAGAGAGCTGAAATTTACCATGTGTTCGTAAAGGAACTGGTGGAAAAGGATATGGCGTATCCGTGCTTTTTGACAGAGGATGAAATTGCAGCTATCAGACAGCAGCAGGAAGATGCCAAGGAAATGACCGGTATCTACGGAAAATATGCAAAATACAGGGATATAACCCCTGAAGAAGCAGAAGAAAAGATAAAGGCGGGCATGCCTTATGTTATGAGGCTTAAATCCGATGGAAAACCTGGAGAGGAAGCTGCGGCTATAACTGTGGAAGACGGCATCAGAGGCACTTTGACAATGCCGGAAAACTTCCAGGATGTGGTTATATTAAAGACAAACGGTATACCTACATATCATTTTGCCCATGTGGTGGACGACCATCTTATGAGAACTACCCATGTGGTAAGAGGCGAAGAATGGCTTTCCACACTGCCGGTTCATGTGGAACTGTTTAATAAGCTGGGATTTGAACTTCCTGTTTACTGTCATACGGCGCAGCTTATGAAAATAGGTGAAGACGGAAATAAGCGCAAGCTTTCCAAGAGAAAGGACCCAGAACTGGCTCTGGATTATTACAGACAGGCAGGATATCATCCTCAGGCAGTAAGGGAATATCTCCTTACGATTCTCAACTCCAACTATGAGGAATGGAGAAAGGAAAATCCGGACAGCGATGCCGATGAGTTTGAATTTGCCATGGAAAAGATGTCGAACTCAGGAGCACTGTTTGATATAAACAAACTTAACGATGTATCCAAGGATACCCTTGTAAGAATTTCCGCAGCGGATCTGTATGATTTCTTAAAGGAATGGGCAGAAAAATACAGACCTGAAATACTGCCTTACATCACTGAAGACAGGGAATATATGCTTAAAATTCTCGACCTTGGCAGAGACGGCAACAAGCCGAGAAAGGACTTTATAACTGCAGGTCAGATGTTTGATTTTGTAAGTTATTTCTTTGATGACTTCTTTAAAATCGAGGATGAGATACCTCAGGAGGTTACCAAGGAAGATGCCAAGGCAATTTTGGAAGGATATCTGGCAACCTATGACCATAATGACGACCAGAGCGGATGGTTTGAAAAGATAAGAACCATGGCTGCGGAAATGGGATATGCGGCAAAGCCTAAGGACTACAAAAAACATCCTGAAGAATATAAGGGTCATGTGGGTCATGTGAGCACGGTTATCAGAATTGCTGTTATGGGAAGAAGCCAGTCTCCTGATGTATGGGAGATTCAGCAGATTCTCGGCGAAGAAAGAACTGTAGCAAGAATAAAGGCATTTAAAGATGCTATCTAATTTTATAGTATCGGCGGAAGCGGTTATGCCTATGGTTGTTCTTATGGCCATAGGTGTACTCGTAAGAAAGGCCGGAATAGTAAACCGTGAGGAAAACAAGCATTTTAACAGAATGGTGTTTGTGGTATTCTTTCCGGTAATGATGTTTTCAAATCTGTATGGCACTGACCTTATGGAAGTGGTTGAATGGCATATTATAGCCTATGCTGTGGGAGCCCTTGCGGTAATTTATCTGGGTGCAATGCTCTTTGTCACTAGGATTGAAAAATCACCTAAGAGCAGAGGCGCCATGATTCAGGCTATATATCGAAGTAATTTCGTAATAATGGGGATTCCTGTGGTGGCCAATTTCTACGGACACGGAAATATGCCTGTTACTGCGATGCTGGTTTCCATTATAGTTCCCCTGTACAATGTGCTGGCGGTAATAACTCTGGAAGTTTTCAGGGGAGGAAAGGTCAGGCCGGGAGAAATTCTGCTTGGAATAATCAAAAATCCTCTTATCATAGGAGGAATTGCAGGTATTGCGGCGGCATTAACAGGCTTTAAGATGCCTGCGCCTTTAGAAGGGCTTATGGATGAAATGGCCGTAGTTGCTACACCTATGGCTCTCGTAATACTGGGTATTTCCTTTGACTTTTCCAGCGTTAAAAGGTGCGGAAGAAATCTTGTAATTGCCGTTGTTGGAAAACTGGTTGTTGTACCTGCTATATTCTTGCCGATTGCTGCGATGCTGGGATTTAGAAATGTGGAGTTTGTAACTCTTTTGGCAATGTTTGCTGCACCGGTGGCGGTGTCGTCATACACCATGGCAGAGAGCATGGACAGTGATAGCCAACTGGCGGCTAACAGCGTGATATTCTCGTCAATATTTTCGTGCTTTACAATGTTTATATGGATATTCATATTCAAAACCCTTGGGTACTTTTAAAGAAACCCGAGGGTTGTCTTTTATTCTTTCATCGGCTATAATTCCCGTATGGATAAATCAACTATTATTACATTGGTGAGCAACATGGGTTCGCCAGCATTTCTTGCCGATGAAGACGGCAAGGTATTGCTTAAAAACATAAGCATGCGATATATTAGAGAAAAACTTGGTACGGGAGAGCTTCATCATCTAAATGAAATGGAAATTGTTTTAGGCGGATATGAAGCCCATCGTGTTCGTAAATTTAAAATCAGAGATACGAACATCGACGGACTGGTTTACTATCTGGATTATCCTGACGGAGATAAGGTCAGGATGTTTGTGTTTGACAGATCCATTTCCGCAGATAAGACCATGACTGATATTATGGAGCATATCGACGAGGTGGTCGTAATATTTAATCAATATGGCGTCATTGAAAAGATAAACAGTATAGCCGACTCCATTTTGCCTTTCAGTAGGGAAGATATAGTCGGGAAGGATATCAGAGAACTGGTCAAAATGGGCATGGTGGAAGATCCTATCATCCTAAAGCTTATAGAAAAGAAGCAAAAGGTGTACGGCGATATTGCATATCCCAACGGCAAGGTTATCTCCTATACGGCTATTCCAGTTTTCGGAAGCCGAGGAAATTTCCGCGGAGGTGTGCTGACTGGCAGAGACATTTCACGAATCATAAGTCTTGTACAGCAGAGAGACAGAAACGAAGAGGACGAGGATGTTGAATACATAAGTGTCAGCGATTCCATGAGAGAAATCAAAAACATGGTTGATACTGTAGCCGCCTCTGATGCCACTGTATTTATAACAGGAGAGTCCGGTGTAGGTAAAGAGGTTTTGGCGAGGCGCGTATGGAAAAACAGCGGTAGGAGAAACGGACTGTTTATGGCTGTAAACTGCGGCGCAATTCCAAGCGAACTCATAGAATCGGAATTCTTCGGATATGAAAAAGGGGCTTTTACCGGGGCAAACGCTAAAGGTAAGGAAGGCCTTTTAGAGGCTGCCAACGGCGGCACTCTGTTTATGGATGAAATCGGTGAGCTTCCTTTGGATATGCAAAAGAAACTGCTTAGGGCTATCCAAGAAGGAACCATTATTAGAGTAGGCGGCACTAAAACTAAAAAGATAAATGTGAGATTTATCTGTGCAACCAATAAAACCACAGAAGAACTGCGAAATCCGGCTGTCTTTAGGCAGGACCTTTACTACAGACTCAATGTCATTCCCGTAGAAGTTCCGGCTTTAAGGGATAGAAGAGAGGACATAATGCCTTTGGTGGGATATTATCTGCAGCATTTTAACGGTAAATATCATAGAAAGGTATTTCTCGCAGGGGATGCGGAAAGAGTTCTTTACGAATATCAGTGGCCTGGCAATATCAGAGAACTGAAAAATGTAATTGAAAGATGCGTTGTGTTAGCGCCACATGATGAAATTGACGGACTGCAGATGGACAGAATGCTGAGCCTGGGTGGTCTTGATAAAATCCAGGGAAAGCAGTTTATTGAGAGTGTGGGAGCTGCAGAAAGGCAGCGTGATGCAGCTGAAAGTTCTTTACAAAAAGATGAAGAAGGCGAAAGCATCGTAATCAAAGAGATTATGGACATAAATGAGGCCCACAGAATCTGCGAGCAGATAATAATCAAGAAGGCTGTGGAAAAGTACGGTAACGTAACTAAAGCTGCTGAAGCTGTGGGGATAAATCCGTCTACCATATATCGTAAAATAAAAAGCGGACATCTTGAGTTATAACTGAAATTAGATAATCTATATTTGCAAATTGCAAAAATTAAATCGAGAAAAGTTGAAAACACTGTTGCAAAATGCGAAAAATTTGCATTATGCAACGGTGCTTTTCTATTGCAAAAAAATTCTAGTAAAGGAGAAAAGAAAAACATAATGTATTTTTGAGGGCGCATTTTAGATACAAAAGTCCATAGATTTCAAAGACGACTGGCGGACAGAAGAGAAAGTAAATAAATGTTTTTTCTGACGTACAAAACATATTGGCACGGAACTTGCTTTTAAATATAGGCAGAAAATAAAAACTATCTATATGCGATCGGAAGATCAAAGGGTTTAAGGAGGTAACAATGGCTAATACAGGACTGCCTTTGGAGGGCATTAGAGTTATCGAGTATGCAAACTACGTAGCAGCGCCGGTAACAGGAAGACTTCTCGCTGACTGGGGAGCAGAGGTAATTAAAGTAGAACCTCTTTCCGGAGATTCAATGCGTTTTGTGGGAATGCAGTGGAACTTCCCTATCGATGATGAGGAAAATCCTCTTTTCGAAATCGAAAACTCCGGTAAAAAGGGAATCATGGTTGATACAACAACTAAAGAAGGTGTTGAACTCATCTACAAGCTTCTTGAAGATGCAGACATCTTTATCACAAACACAAGACAGAAGGCTCTTGATAAGAGCGGCCTTGACTACTGGACAATGAAGGAAAAGGCTCCTCATATCATATACGGACACCTTCTGGGATACGGTGACAACGGTCCTGCAAAGGACAATCCGGCTTTCGACTACACTGCTTACTTCGCAAGAGGCGGTATAGCAATGAGCCTTATGGAAAAGGATACTGCTCCTTGTAACGCAGTTGCAGGTCTCGGTGACCACGCAGCAGGAATGAGCCTTGCGGCAGGTATCCTTGCAGCTTTGAACAAGCAGAAGCAGACAGGAAAGGGAGAAAGAGTAACAGTTTCTCTGTTCCATACAGCGGTATTCGGAATGGGCATCATGGTATCTGCGGCAAAATACGATTATCAGATGCCTATCACAAGACGTCAGCCGCCTAACCCACTGAACACTACTTACAAGTGTGCAGACGGAACATGGGTACAGTTGGCATTCTTCCAGTACGACAAGTGGTTTCCAGGTTTCTGCGATATCGTAATCGAAAGACCAGATCTTAAGGGAAGCAAATACAGCACTATGAAGAGCGTAGTAAATTATACGGAAGAATTCGTAATGATGATGGAAGAAGAATTCATCAAGAGACCGTTTGACGAATGGGCTGAAAGACTTCAGAAAGCCGGAATCCCATACGAAAAACTGGCAACTCCTACAGACATCTTAAACGATGAACAGTGCTGGGCAAATGACTACCTGATCAAGCACACATATGATAACGGAAACGAAGGCGTAATCTACAACACTCCTGTAATGTTCACAGAAAACAAGAGAGGCGATTACGTAAGAGCTCCATACATGGGCGAACATACAGCCGATGTTATGAAGGAAATCGGTCTCAGCGACGAAAAGATTGCCGAGCTCAAGGAAAACAATATCATCAAATAGCGTAAAAGTGTTTATTGATTGAGATAGGAGAAAAATCATGGAAGAAAAAAGAGATGCAAGACAGGTCATAAACGACCTGCTGGCTGAACAGTATGCCAACGCATTTAAGGCGAAGGAACAGGGAATTCCTGTGGGCTGGGCGACATCCGTATTCCCTCAGGAACTGGCAGAAATTTTCGATCTGCCTCTGTGCTATCCTGAAAACCACGCTGCGGGCGTGGCGGCTAAAAGAGAATCTCTGGAACTTTGTGAACTGGCTGAGGACAAGGGCTATTCCAACGACCTATGCGCTTACGCCAGAACAAACTTCGGACTTCTGCTTAAGGGACATTCAGATACTCTGCCGATGCCTGAGCCTGATTTCCTCTGCTGCTGCAACAACATCTGCAACGAGGTAATCAAATGGTACGAAAACATCGCTAAGGAAAGAAATATTCCGCTGATCATGATTGATACAGCATATAACTATGACGATGAAATTTCCGAAAGCAGAGTTAAGTACTTAAGAGATCAGTTTGAGGAAGCTATAAGACAGCTTTCCGAAATATCCGGAAAACCTTTCGACCCTAAGAGGCTGGAAGAAGTTATGAAGATATCATCGGAAAACGGTAAGCTTTGGAAATATTCCATGAGCCTGCCTTCCGGAAACTATCCTTCACCTATGAACGGCTTCGACCTTTTCACATACATGGCAGTAATCGTTTGTGCTAGAGGAAAGAAGGAAACGACAGAAGCATTCAAGCTGTTGGTTGAATATCTTGAAGATAATGCAGCAAAGGGCGAAACAACCTTCAGAGGCGAAGAAAAATACAGAATCATGATGGAAGGTATACCTTGCTGGCCATATATCGGCTACAAGATGAAGACTCTGGCAAAATACGGAGTTAACATGACAGGAAGCGTATATCCTCACGCATGGGCTCTCCAGTACGAAATCAACGACCTGGATGGCATGGCAAGAGCATACAGCTCCATGTTCAACAATGTAAACATCGAAACCATGACAAAATACAGAGTTGACTGCATGAAAGAAGGCGACTGCGTAGGTGCTTTCTATCACATGAACAGAAGCTGCAAGCTTATGAGCTTTATCCAGTATGAAATGCAGAGAAGAGTCGCTGAACAGACAGGACTCCCATATGCAGGATTCGACGGAGACCAGGCGGACCCTAGAAACTTTACTGAAGCTCAATTTGAAACAAGAATACAGGGTCTTGTGGAAGTAATGGAAGACAGAAGCAAGGAGGAAAAGTAAGATGAATATCAATGAATTGATCGGAAAATTCCAGCAGGTGTCTTCAGACCCTAAGGCAATGATGGACAAATACCTTGCGGAAGGTAAAAAAGTCATAGGTGTGCTTCCGGTATACACTCCGGAGGAAATCGTTCACGCTGCAGGCATGGTTCCTATGGGACTGTGGGGCGGACAGGTTGAAAGCGACAGAGCTAAACAGTATTTCCCTGCTTTTGCCTGCTCCATAATGCAGTCTGTTGCAGAACTGGGACTTAAGGGAAGCTACAAGGGCCTTTCCGGAGTAATCATCCCTTGCATGTGCGATACTCTTATCTGCATGACTCAGAACTGGAAATCCGGAATAAAGGAAATCCCTATGATTCCTTTCGTACATCCGCAGAACAGAAAGCTGGAAGGCGGAGTTAAGTTCCTTATGGCAGAGTACAGCCATGTAAAGGAAGAATTGGAAAAGATATGCGGCCATGAAATTACTGAAGAAGCCATGGCAAAGAGCATTGAAATCTATAACGAAAATAGAAAAATCATGCAGGAATTTGTTGAACTGGTACCTTCATACCTGAACACAATTACACCTGCAGTAAGAAATGCCGTAATCAAGAGCAGACACTTCATGCTTAAGGAAGAACATACAGCTCTTATGAAGAAACTGGTTGAAGCTCTTAAAGCTCAGCCGGCAGAAGACTTCAAGGGCAAGAAAGTACTTGTTACAGGTATCATTCTTGACAACAAGGAAATCCTCGATGTTCTTGAAGAAAACGGTGTAGCGGTGGCTTACGATAATGTTGCTCAGGAAAGCAGACAGTTTACTACTCTGGTTCCTGATAAGGGCGACAGTGCCATCGAAAGACTGGCAAGACAGTGGTCTGAACATGAAGGCTGCACGCTGGCCTACGACCCTGAAAAGAAGAGAGGTGCCATGATAGTTGAAGATGTTAAGCGTCTTGGACTGGACGGCATAATATATGCGCTGATGAAATTCTGCGACCCTGAAGAATATGACTACCCTATAGTTAAAGCAGACTTCGACGATGCGGATATCCCAAGCCTGTATCTTGAGGTAGAACAGGAGTCATCAAACGCAGAGCAGGTTAGAACGAGAGTTCAGACTTTCGTAGACATGCTCAGCTAATCACATATAGCATAAAGGAGAAAAAACATGATTTTAAGCAAGGAACACGAACTGGTCAAAAAGGCCATAAGCGATTTCTGTCAGAGAGAGATATACGATACTGATATATCTGCAAAGATGGACCAGGAAGGCATGGATATGCCTCAGGAGCTCATCGATAAGATGGTTAAATACAAATTCCTCTCACCTGTTATTCCAAAGGAATACGGTGGAGCAGGTGCAGACTATGTTTCTTACGCCATCATAATGGAAGAACTGTCAAGAGCAGACGCTTCCTGCGGTACATATCTGACTGCCGGAGCTTCTCTTGTTGCACTGCCACTGGTTAACTTCGGTACAGAAGAACAGAAGCAGAAATACCTGAAGCCTCTTGCAGAAGGTAAGATGGTAGGAGCCTTCGGTCTTACAGAACCTGGTGCAGGTTCTGATGCCGGAGCTACAGCAACAACTGCATACTTGGATGGAGACGAATGGGTACTTAACGGTAGAAAATGCTGGATTACAAACGGACCATTCTGTGACTTTGCCATCGTTACAGCTGTAACTGAAAAGGGCAAGGGAACTCACGGTATTTCCACATTCATCATCGAAACAAAATGGCCTGGATTCTCCCATGGTGCTCACGAAAACAAGATGGGTATCAGAGGAACAAGAACTTCCGACCTTATATTCGAAGATCTGAGAGTGCCAAAGGAAAATCTCTTAGGCGAACTCAACCAGGGATTTAAGGTAATGATGAAGACTCTGGAAGCCGGAAGAATCGGTGTAGCCGCTCAGGCGGTTGGTGTTGCTCAGAGTGCACTTGACGAAGCAATCAAGTATACAAAGGCAAGAGTTCAGTTCGGAAAGCCTCTTTCCAAGTTCCAGAACACTCAGTTCACTGTAGCTGATATGGCAACAAAGATTCAGGCTGCAAGACTGCTCGTTCACCATGCGGCACAGGTTAAGGATAACGGCGGCAGCCCTGCTGTTGAATCCTCCATGGCCAAGTATTACGCAGCTGAAACAGCTAACGAAGTTGCATATAAGGCACTTCAGCTCCACGGCGGTTATGGATATGTAAAGGATTACAGGATAGAAAGAATCTTCAGAGATGCAAGAATCCTGCCAATCTACGAAGGAACTTCTCAGGTACAGCAGATAGTAATATCTGGAGCTCTGTACAGATAAGCCAGTGTAAATATGTATTAAAGAGGGCGCGGCGCCGGTATATTAAAAGCCGGCCCGCGTAATGAGGGAGATAATATGAAAATTTTTGCATATAACGTTGAACCATATGAAATGGAAGCGTTCACAAAATGGATGGATGAAACAGGTATCGAAATTAAACTTTATGATGGACTTCTTACTCCTGAAACAGTGGAAATGACAAAGGGTTACGATGCGGTAACTACATGTCAGGTGCCACCTATGAAGGATGAAGAAATCTACAAAAAGCTCAACGAATACGGCATTAAGCATATCGCTTCAAGAACTGCCGGCGTTGATATGTTTGATCTGGAACTTGCAAGAAAATACGATGTTACCATCACAAACGTTCCTAGATATTCACCTCATGCCATCGCAGAAATGGCTGTAACTCATGCAATGGTACTTTTAAGAAACATTAAGGCCATTGAAAAGAAACAGGAACTGGGCAACTTCAAATGGGAAAAGCCTGTGCTTTCCAAGGAAATGAGAAGCTGCACAGTTGGTATCGTTGGTACAGGTTTTATCGGAAGCACAGCAGCGAAGCTGTTTAAGGGTCTGGGTGCAGAAGTTATCGGATACGACCTTGTTAAGAATCCGGAAGCTGAAGAAGTGCTCACTTATACTGACAGCCTTGAAGAACTGCTGGGCAAGTCTGATATCGTATCTTTGCATCTGCCTTTGGTGGACGCGACATATCACCTTATCAACGCAGACAACATCAAGCTGATGAAGCCGGGCTCAATTATCATCAATACGGGCCGTGGAGCTCTCATCGATATAGAAGCGCTTATTCCTCATCTGGAAAGCGGTTTCCTCAAGGGAGCTGGTATGGATGTACTGGAATGTGAAGCTATCTACGTTAACCAGAATGTTGACCTTGATAAGATTAAGGGCACACCGGTTGAAAAGCTTATGAACATGGAAAATGTAAGAATGACCGGTCACTATGCGTTCTTTACTGAAACAGCAGTGGACAATCTGGTTTCAACTTCTCTTGGAAACATCAAAACACATCTGGAAACAGGAGAAGCGCCTAACTGCAAGAACTAATGCGGTAAAAAAAGAAAGGAGAAAGCGGGAGCAGTGTATGTATTGGGAATTGACATAGGATCCACCGCCTGCAAGGGCGTTGTAATGGACGAAAACAAGAATATAGTGGCATCGGCTGTAATCCCATCCGGTACGGGGACCAGCGGACCGCGTAAACTTGAAGCGGAACTTACAGCAGCCTGCGGTATAGAAAAATCGGAATTCAGTAAAATTGTAGCCACAGGTTACGGAAGACAGCAGTACGAGGGTGCAGATAAACAGCCTAGTGAACTTTCATGTCACACAAAGGGTGTCGTGTTCCTCATACCTGGTGTAAGAACCATAATAGATATTGGCGGCCAGGATGCCAAGGCGATTAAGCTAAACGCCAAAGGCAAGATGGACAACTTTGTTATGAATGATAAGTGCGCGGCTGGTACTGGCAGATTCCTTGACGTTATGGCCAAGGTGCTGGAAACCGAGATTTCAAATCTTGAGAAGCTGGACGCGGCAGCGGAAGATCCGGTGTCTATCAGCAATACATGCACAGTCTTCGCTGAATCTGAGGTCATATCCCATCTTTCGGCAAATGTCAGCAAGGAAGATATCGTTGCTGGGATTCATAATTCCGTTGCCAAAAGAGTGGCAAGCCTTGCCAAGAGAATCGGCATACAGGATGAGGTCGTAATGGTAGGCGGTGTGGCCAGAAACGGAGGCGTTGTAAGAGCTATGGGAGAAGCTCTCGGCAAGAAGGTGGTTGTGCCGCAGCAGGCGCAGCTTACAGGAGCCATAGGGGCGGCTTTAACGGCGCTAGAACTCTAACCCGTTGACAATAAAATCGTAAATAGATATTAAATATTTAATAGTTTCGAAATACACAGAGAAAACATAAGTCCTCTATAAATGTATAGACAACAAAACAAAAACAAAACACGAAAAGAGTGGTCAGTGACCGCTTTTTTCGTGCTTGATATTTGTAATGATTAAATTATTCAAGACCTTCAAACTGCATATTGTAGTAATATGCGTAAAGTCCGTTCTTTTCCAAAAGGTCTTTGTGAGTACCTCTTTCCCTTATGCCTTCTTCGTCAATTACGATTATTTCATCGGCATTTCGTACCGTTGAAAGACGATGTGCTATTGTAATTGTTGTTCTATCCTTGGCAAGCTCCTCAAGGCTCTTTTGGATATGTCTTTCGCTTTCGTTATCGAGAGCGCTGGTGGCTTCATCCAGAATAAGGATAGGAGGGTTTTTAAGGAATACTCTTGCTATGGATATTCTCTGCTTTTGACCACCGGAAAGCCTTGTGCCTCGTTCTCCCACAAAGGTATCGTAGCCCTCAGGCAGCTGGCTTATAAAGTCGTGTATATTTGCTCTCTTGGCTGCTGCAATTATCTCATCCATGGAAGCGTTCGGACGGCCGTAGGCGATATTGTCTTTTATGGTGCCGTAGAACATATATACATCCTGCTGCACTATGCCTATGTGATTTCGCAGGCTTTTAAGCTGCAGCGTACGGATATCCTTGCCGTCGATGGTGATCTTGCCGCCGGTTACATCGTAAAATCTCGGAAGCAGAGAGCAGATGGTAGTCTTTCCACCACCGGAAGGCCCCACGAGTGCCACAGAGCGACCGGCAGGTATATTAAATGAAATGTTCTGAAGTACGGACTCCTCTTCTCCCTCGTAGCGGAAGGAAACATTCTCATAGCTCACATCTCCTCTGACATCTTCTAGAGGCTGTGCATCCGGTGCATCCTGAATATCCGGCTCCGTATCCATAACCTCAAGGAAACGCTTAAAACCTGACATGCCCTTTTGCATCATTTCCGTAAGCTCCACAAGTATCTGTATCGGGCTTATAAATATTCCGATATAAAGAGCATACATGGCGAGATCCACTGCATCCATGTAACCCTTGGCAATCAGTACGCCACCGAATATAAATGTCACGAAGTACATCATTCCCTGGAAGAAGGTGTTTGTACCCATAAATGTTCCCATGCATCTGTAGTTATCATTTTTGGATCTTAAAAATCCATGGTTGCTGCGTTTGAATTTGCGGCGCTCCATATCTTCATTGGCAAAGGACTGCACCACACGAATACCTGCAAGGGTGTCCTGAAGAGAAACATTTACATCGCCGATTTTGCGACGGTTTTCCATAAATGTCTCCTGCATTCTTTTATTCTGGCTCAGGCTGAAAATGAACATAACGACAACGAGAACCAAAAGAGGAATGGCAAGCATCCAGTTTATAAGGAAAAGGAACACAAAGGAGCCTACTATTTTAATAATGGAAATAAACAGGTTTTCCGGTCCGTGATGGGCAAATTCGGCTATGTCAAAAATGTCTGACACAAGCTTACTCATCATCTGTCCGGAATTGTTCTTATCGTAGTAGGAAAATGACAGTTTTTCATAATGGTCGAAAAGCTGCTGACGCATATCCCTTTCCATGTTGGCGCCCATCATATGTCCCTGGTAGCTTACATAGTATCTGCACAGGCCCTGTACCACATACATGATAAAAAGCCCGATTCCGATTGGGATGAGCATCTTAAGAATATATCCGCTATCGCCTGTAAAGAGGGTATTTGTAGATGTTCTGAGTATTTGAGGGTATGCCAGATCGATAATGCTTATTATTGTGGCACAAATCAAATCCAGAAAAAATACCGTCTTATACGGTTTATAAAATCCGATAAATCGTCTCATTGTATTCATGGGTATCGTCTCCTTACGTCCGTTAATATCAGTCATCTGGTTTTGTCAATTTCTTTAATTTCTATTGTACTACATAAATCCGGTCTTAATTTTCTGTAAAAACCGGATGAACCACTCTGATTCATCCGGTTTTTCTGTTATTTTCTTTTATACCCCGTGAGCATGACCATAAACATACAGAATATGGATGCCCAGGCCCAGAATCTATGCTGTTTCACGGCTGGCTCCTTTCTGTTAGTTAACCTTACCTAACCAAGTATATCACAAAGTTCGATTATGTCAAAAAAATAGTTGACTAACCAACTAAAAAGTTGTATTCTAGTGAAGTTGGTTGACCAGTCAACGAATTTTTGGCATGGAGGAAATAAAATGACGGCTAATAATTACAGCTCGCTTTTAAAATATATATCGATGATGAAGCGTGACACCAACAGGTATTTTCAGCTGAAACTAAAAAAGTTTAATTTGGGCGGAGGACAGCAGTTCTTTCTCTTGAGAATTGCAGAAAATCCGGGAATATCCATGTACGATTTGGCTCGAACCGGGGCCTTTGATAAAGCTACGGTGACAAAGGCAGTAAATAAGCTTCTCGCAGAAGGCTATATTACTCAGGAAATCGATAACAAGGATAGAAGGCTAAAGCGCTTAAAAACAACAGACAAAGCAAAGGAAGTAATAGATTATGTCTATGAAATCAGAGATAAATGGAGTAGTCAAATGATGGACAACTTTTCGAAAGAAGAGGCGATGATCATTTACAAAGGTTTGGAGAAAATGGCGGAGCACACAGGCGCTGCCATATGCAAGATGAATGAGGAAGAAAAGAAAGGAGAGCAATAGTATGGAAAGAGAAAGAAATCCGCTAGGATATAAGCCGATAAAAAGACTGCTTATAAGTTTTTCTATACCGGCAATTATCGGCTGTCTGATAAACTCAGTGTACAACATTGTTGACCAGATATTTATAGGTCAGGGTGTGGGCTATCTTGGCAATGCTGCTACAACTGTTGCTTTCCCGATAATGACCATATTGCTGGCCTTTGCTACTCTTATAGGTGCCGGTGCCAGTGCCTATGCGGCAATAAGACTGGGAGAAAGAAGGGAAGAGGAAGCTGTCAGAACTCTTAACAACGCTTTCTCCGTAACTGCTATGGTTGGTATAGTAATCATGGTTGTTGGACTTATATTTCTTGAAGATTATCTGCCGTTTTTCGGTGCCACTGAAAAGATAATGCCATATGCTAAGGACTATACGGGTATCGTGCTTTTGGGAACTCCTTTTAACCTGCTGAGCATAGTCCTTTCCAACATGGCGAGAACCGATGGACATCCGAGACTTTCCATGTACGGAGTTCTTATAGGTGCGATTTTAAACACCATATTGGACCCGATATATATCTTTGTATTCGGATGGGGAGTTAAAGGTGCTGCCATAGCGACGATAACGTCCCAATTTATATCATTCCTGGTGCTTACAATTTACTTTGTGAGGAAGAATAAAAATCCTCTCCATATGAGGCTTAAGAAAAAATATATGATGCCTAACCCAAGAAGGGTAAAGAGATTCCTGACTTTAGGAATTTCCTCAGGTATAACTCAGTCTGTGGCATGTATCATGCAGGTGGTTATGAACAATTCGCTGGTATTTTACGGCGACAGATCGGAAATCGGAGGAGATGCAGCCCTTTCGGCTATGGGTGTAGTTATGAAAATAGCCATGATTATGGCAGCCTTCGGTATAGGTATCGGTATAGGAGCTCAGCCTATACTGGGCTTTAACAGAGGTGCAAGACAGTTTAAGAGACTGCGTAAGACATATAAGATGGCTGCAGCTTCGGCCACATTGTCAATATTTGTATTTTGGATAGTTTGCCAGTTGTTTCCAGAACAGATTATCTCAATATTTGGCAACGACAATGCAGCATTTTCGGATTTTGCCGTTAAATGTCTGAGAATATATCTGTTTACTATATTCTTTGCAGGATTTCAGATTGTATCCACAAATTATTTCCAGGCTACGGGACAGCCCCTTAAGGCTTCGATACTTTCCATGCTGCGTCAGCTGCTGCTTTTAATACCGCTGATTTTAATCTTGCCAAGATTCTTTGGATTGAACGGTATACTCTTTGCAGCTCCGGTGGCTGATACCCTTTCAGCAGTGATAGTTGCATTCTTTATTGTGCCAGAGATGAAAAAGCTCAGCAGACTCATTGCACAAGAAGAAGCAGCTGGCGAAGATGCCCAGGATGTAGGATGATAAGCCTTCCTCGTCCTTGACATGGGAAATGGATAAAGGCATAATCGATATATACCGGTATAGGTATATTGATCGGTTAAGGAGGAAAGATATGAGACAATGTATGGATACGCCTAATCTTCATAGAAGATTTCATAAGATAATAGGACAGGTGCAGGCTTTGGACAGAATGATAGAGGAAGATGTACCCTGTGAAGATATTTTGGCTTTGATAAATGCAGCTAAATCCGCATTGCACAAGGCAGGACAAGTTGTTTTAGAAGGTCATATCAAGCATTGCGTAAGGGACGGAATTGAACACGGAGATGTTGATAAGACAATAGAACAATTCACCACTGCAGTGGAAAGATTTGCAAATATGAAATAAAAGATGGCAATCATAAAAGATAACGGGCTTAGTGAAAGCCTGTTATTTTTTATACATTGACAACCAATACCCCTATAGGTATAATAAACATACAAGTTAGTCATAACTAATACGATTAAAATGTTGTTGCAAAGAGGTAATGGGACATGATAGAGAAAGTTGAAACCCTGTTGGAATGGGGAGGTACAAAAAAGGATGTGACCTTCCTTGTTATTTCAGGTATAGCACTTCTTTTAAGTATATTTGATGTGGTAGACCTTCCCTTTGATATAGCATGGGTAGCCATAATCTTATGCGGCCTGCCTATTATAGCGGAAGCTGTAATAGGTCTTATAACCGCCTTTGATATAAAGGCCGATGTTCTTGTTTCTATCGCCCTTATAGCTTCTGTGATAATCGGAGAGGACTTTGCTGCAGGGGAAGTCGCTTTTATCATGCAGATAGGAGGACTTTTGGAGGAGCTTACCGTGGCGAAGGCAAGAGCGGGCATAGAAAAACTTGTACATCTGACACCTCGCACCGCAAGGCGTGTTACGAATAGTGGCGAAGAAATTATACCGGCAGAGGAAGTGATGGCAGGAGATATTTTAAGAGTTCTCCCAGGTGAAACCATAGCCGTGGACGGAAGCATAATTTCCGGTAAAACCTCCGTGGACCAGGCGGTAATGACAGGAGAATCCTTGCCGGTTGATAAGGAAGAAGGAGATGAAGTCTTTTCAGGAACTGTAAACAGATTTGGCTCCTTTGATATGAAAGCAGAAAAGGTAGGAGATGACAGTTCCATTCAGCGAATGATAAGACTTGTTCAATCCGCCGATGCGGGAAAGGCAAAAATCGTCAATTTAGCGGACAGATGGGCCACATGGATTGTGGTGATAGCTCTAAGTTCTGCTGTTATAACATGGGCGGTGACTGGAGAAATTATAAGAGCTGTGACAATATTGGTTGTATTTTGTCCGTGTGCCTTAGTTTTGGCAACACCGACGGCGATAATGGCAGCTATAGGTAACGGCACAAAACACGGTTTTCTCGTAAAGGAAGGGGATGCCCTGGAAAGGCTTGCATCTGTATCATATATAACCTTTGATAAAACAGGGACACTGACTTACGGACAACCTAAAGTGACTATGGTAAAAAGCTATCTGACTGGCATATCGGATGATGACATCTATGCTCTGACCGCTGCTGCGGAAAAAAGATCAGAGCACCCTTTGGGTAAAGCTGTAGTGGAAGGATATAAGAGAGATGTGCCTAAGGCTGAAAACTTTAAGATGATTCCTGGCAGAGGTGTTAAGGCAGATGTTTCAGGTTACAGTATCATAGCAGGTAATGAGGAATTTATGGCAGAGGAAGGCATAAATCTGTCTGTGGATGTGATGTCTGATGCAGATAAAGCAAAGGAAGAAGGCTGCAGCATTATATTCGTCGGTGTTGACGGTGATGCAGCAGGCATTGTCGCTCTTTCCGATACTTTAAGAGAAGATGCAGCAACTACCATAAAAGAAATAGAAAAAGCCGGAGTAAACCCTGTACTTCTTACGGGAGATCATAAAATGGCTGCCAATGTGATAGCGGCTCAGGCAGGAATCGGGGAAGTACATTTTGACTGCACTCCAGAGGACAAGCTTGACTTTATAGAAGAGCATCAACAAAGCAAACGGCAAGTGTGCATGATTGGCGACGGTATCAACGATGCACCTGCTCTCAGAAAAGCCTTTGTGGGTATAGCCATGGGAGGTGTAGGCAGTGATATTGCCGTAGATGCTGCAGATATAGCTCTTGTAAATGATGAAATAAGAGAACTTCCGCATCTTTTAAGACTGGCTAAAAGGATGATGATTACAATAAAATGCAATCTCACCTTTTCAATGCTACTTAACTTTGTAGCAATTATACTAGCCATAACCGGAATACTTAATCCAGTGGTCGGTGCTCTGGTGCATAACGCAGGTTCGGTCTTTGTAATAATCAATTCGGCATTGCTCCTTAAATGGAAGTATAATAAATAGCCTAATTCAAAAAACAGCAGCTTTAAATTGCTGCTGTTTTGCTGTTCATTAAATATTAGATTTTACATCTGATATCCTGTCAGGAAGCCTTCGATAATTTTTGCTTCCGCTTCTTCTTCTGTAAGACCCAGGGTACGGAGCTTTATAATCTGCTCACCGGCGATTTTACCGATGGCCGCTTCGTGGATCAGTGAGGCGTCAATGTCACCAGCAAACAGTTCAGGAGAAGCGTTTACCTTGCCGTTGCCCATGAGTATGGCATCACATTCTGAGTGACCTGTGCATCTTGTGTTACCTTTAATCACGGAATGATAGTTCTGATAAGACTCATCCTTTGCCACGGAACGGGAAACCAAATCAACTGTGGAATCAGGCTCCTGCATATCCACATGGAATTCTGTTTCAGCAGTCTGCTCATGCTCTGTAAGAATGCTTTCGTGTATTATCAGCTTTGCACCTTTCTTAAGCTCTGCGTTAGTTCTTCTTATGGTTTTATCAACGCCGCCAATCTGGATTGTATCCATCTGCATAACTGCGTTTTCTTCAAGGAACACATCGGTAACAGGGTCTATAATCTTTTTACCGTCAGTTTCGCCAGAGCCCACATGTTTTTCTTCGTAGCGAACCTTTGCGCCCTTGGCAAGGAAGAAACGATGAATACCGTTGTGACGGGCATCTTCGTGGTCATCATTGTGGACACCGCAGCCTGCCACAATAGTTATATCTGCATCTTCCCCGATGTAAAAATCGTTGTGAACTATATCGTCCATGTTGCCGTGGGTAACGCAGGCAGGAATGTAAATCTTTTCACCTTTTGTACCCGGCTCAACTCTGATTTCAAGTCCGCCACCGCCAGGAATAGGTTTGAGGCTTACATTTTTTGTGCTCTGTGTGCCGGCACATCCGCCGTCTTCACGAATATAATATGAACTGTTCCACATTTCCTTGTAGTCGGAAATCATGTGCAGGAATTTTTCTGTAATGGAATTCATTTTACACATCCTTTCTCAGAGGACACCAAGGTCCTTTTTCGTCAGCCAGAAGCTGCGGGAGAATATCGGAAGTTCCGGAGGTTCTCACCTGTCCGTCGGCCACTACGATAATCTCGTCGGCGATTTCCAGGATTCTCTCCTGATGGGAGATAACCATCATGGCATGCTTTCCAGTTTCTTTGAGTCTCTGGAAAGTGTTAATGAGGTTTGAGAAGCTCCACAGGTCGATACCTGCTTCAGGTTCGTCAAATACTAAGTATTTTGCATCCCTTGCAAGAACTGTAGCGATTTCAATTCTCTTCCTTTCACCGCCGGACAGTTTATCGTCCATGTGTCTGTCGATGTATTCGCCAAAGCACAGCCCCACATGTTCAAAGATGTAGCACAGTGTGTCTTCGTCAAGATGTCTGCCTGCTGCAATTTCCAGAAGGTTTCTTACGGTAAGTCCTTTAAAACTTACAGGCTGCTGGAAGGCAAATCCGATGCCTGCCTTGGCGCGTTCTGTGATATCCCATCCGGTGATATCGGTGCCGTCCATATCTATGGTGCCGGAAGTCGGTATCTCAAGACCTGCTATGATTTTTGCCAGAGAAGTTTTGCCGCTTCCGTTAGGGCCTGTTATAACTTTAAGTTTGCCTGGTTCAAGAGAAAAGGAAATACCTTTGAGGATTTCTTCTCCGTCTGGAAGCTGCCAGTGTATATCTTTTAATGTCAGCATTTTCAATCTCCTTGTTAATTTTTTGCTTACCTTACTATTATAATGATATGTAGGAGACTGTTCAATAATCATCTGCGTTTTTTAAAAATTTTCTTGATTTGATCAAAAAATGATGTTGTGTAAAGTCTGTCCCGGCAGATATTATTTACTGCTTTGCTGATGAGCCAGAACAGCAATATGCCGAATACTATAAGCCACGGTATGTTGAGCAGTATTTTCCAGTCGTCGCCGGCAATTTTAATTGTCAGATGTATAAAGTCGAAAGATATATTCAACGTACCACCTCCTCGCATGTGTTATGACATATGAAATTATATGGGGATGTGATTACAGTTTAAAGCAACGTTTCGTTGCATTGATGTAAATATAAAGTTACATATGTAAAAATCCGTGAAAAGATATAGATTCACAGATTTTAAAAATATACTTATATGAATATTCCGATGCTATGTACGACAAAGGCACATATCCATGCTATGATACATTGTCCTATTACTATGCCGAAAGCCCATTTGCTTCCAAGCTCACGTTTGACTGAAGCTATTGCTGCAACACACGGAGTATACAGCAGGCAGAAAACCAGCAGGGACGCTGCTGCGACCGGTGATAAAATCTGAGTGAGGCCTGCGGAGTCGCCGAACAGTACGGTCATAGTAGAAACAACGCTTTCCTTTGCCATAAAACCGGTAATCAGAGCTGTCGATATGCGCCAGTCGCCGAGTCCGAGCGGTATGAACAGCGGAGCGATGATGCCTGCTACAGCGGCAAGGATGCTGTTCTGAGAGTCTGTAACCATGTTAAGGTGCAGATCGAAATTCTGCAGGAACCAGATTACTATGGTAGCAACAAATATAATTGTAAATGCTCTCTGCAGGAAATCCTTTGCCTTATCCCACAGCAGATGTCCGACATTTTTGGCCGCAGGAAGTCTGTAGTTTGGAAGCTCCATAACAAACGGAACTGCCTCTCCCTTAAATACACTGCTCTTGGAAATAAGAGCAGTAATGATGCCGACGATGATTCCCAGAAAATACAGTCCGACCATTATCAGACCCGCATAGTCAGGGAAAAATGCATTTGTGAGAAAACCGTAAATCGGAAGCTTGGCCGAACAGCTCATAAACGGTATAAGTATAATTGTCATTTTTCTGTCCCGCTCTGACGGCAGTGTGCGACTTGCCATAATGCTGGGCACGCTGCATCCGAAGCCGAGAAGCATAGGTACGATACTTCGACCGGAAAGCCCAAGTTTTCTCAGCAGTTTATCCATGACAAAGGCGATTCGCGCCATGTATCCGGTATCTTCCAGAAGAGAAAGGAAGAAAAATAAAGTCACTATAACGGGGAGAAAACTGAGTACGCTGCCGACACCGCTGAAGATACCATCTATTATAAGGGAATGGATGGCATCGTTAGCTCCCCAGCTTGTCAATGCCGCGTCGGTGGCCTCTGTCAGATAGCCTATACCTGTATCAAGCAATCCCTGAAGCCAGGCGCCGATTACATTAAAGGTCAGCCAGAAAATAACTCCCATTATAACTATAAATGAAGGGATGGCTGTATATTTACCTGTGAGTATCTTATCTATCTTGCGGCTTCTGATATGCTCCTTGCTTTCTCGAGGCTTTACCACGGTCTTTTCCACCAGAGCTTCGATAAAGGAAAATCTCATATCCGCTATGGCGGCGGCTCTGTCCAGACCTCGCTCTTCCTCCATCTGGCAGATGATATGTTCTATCATATCTTTTTCATTTTGCGAAAGTGCCAGCGCATCTATAATCTGCTGATCTCCTTCAATAACTTTTGTAGAAGCAAATCGCAGAGGAAGACCGGCAGCATTTGCATGGTCTTCAATCAGATGCATGATTCCGTGCAGACATCTGTGAACGGCTCCTCCATTATCATCCTGTCCGCAGAAATCTGTCCTGCCGGGCTTTTCATTGTATTTTGCAATGTGTATCGCATGGCGAACAAGTTCTTCAACACCTTCATTTTTTACTGCAGAAATCGGCACAACCGGAATTCCTAAAGACTCTTCCATTTCGTTAATATGAACTGAACCGCCGTTCCCCCTGAGCTCATCCATCATATTCAGAGCCAGAACCACCGGAATATCCAGTTCCATAAGCTGCATGGAAAGGTAGAGATTACGCTCTATATTTGTGGCATCAACTATATTGATGATGCAGTCCGGCTTTTCGTCGATAATAAACTGCCGTGTGACAATTTCTTCACGGCTATAGGGTGACATGGAGTATATACCCGGAAGGTCTGTGATTTCTGTCTCCGGGTGTCCTTTGATGCTGCCGCTTTTTCTGTCAACGGTAACCCCGGGGAAGTTACCTACATGCTGATTTGAGCCGGTGAGCTGATTGAACAGAGTTGTTTTACCGCAGTTCTGATTTCCGGCGAGAGCAAAGGTTATTGTGCTGCCTTCCGGTAGAGGATTTTCCCCTGCAGTAACATGATATCTGCCGCCTTCTCCAAGCCCCGGATGTTCTCTGTGTATGTGACCGGATTTGTCTGTGCTTTTTTCATTGCTTCCGGTTATGTCCTCGACTGCGGCACTGTCCTTATGGGAAGGTTTAGCAATTTCGATGCTTTCCGCTTCCGCAAGTCTTAAAGTGAGCTCGTAGCCGTGGACGCGCACTTCCATAGGATCTCCCATAGGTGCATATTTTACAAGGGTAACACTTGCCCCAGGGATGAGTCCCATATCGAGGAAATGCTGTCTTAAAGGACCGTCGCCTCCAACGGAGGTTATGACGGCGCTTTGTCCTATTTCAAGGTCTTTTAATACCATTTTGTAAATCCTTTCCTTTGTTTGCTGTCTGTCAGTATATATGTTAGGACAGACTAAAGCAATACAATTTTACTCCAATTCTATCGGATTTAAAAGGTATGAAAAAATGCAATTAAAAACTATAGCAAATGTATTGCCATTGTGAGCAGGCATACCCTATGCTATAATAATAAAAAAGTTACGAAAGGAGCGTTGTGGCTATGGCAAAGTCAGCGAATTTGTATGCGAGAATAGAGCCGGAAGTAAAAGAGCAGGCTGAAAAAATTTTATCTACACTAGGAATTCCTACTTCCAATGCTATCAATATGTTCTATAAACAGATTATCTTGCAAAAAGGAATTCCATTCGAAGTAAAAATTCCTGAAAGAACACCTTTAGATATAAGTGTATTGGGAGTAGAAGCCCTTAACGCAGAATTGGAAAAAGGTTATGAGGATATGAAAGCAGAACGGACTAAAGAAGTAAAATCTGTTTTTGCAGATATTCGTAAGGATTATTCTCATACTAAATAATAGTACTCTGTCCAATTTGGATTGAACAGAGTGCTATTTTTTGTATTGGTGATTTACTATTTATTAAGCGTAGCCTTTGCTATGCGCTTTAAGCCTTCTTCGAGGACAGATTTCGGGCAAGCCAGGTTAAGCCTTATAAAGCAGTCGGAGTTCTGTACGAACATATCGCCGCCTTCGAGGAGCACGCCTGCTTCGTTTGCAAAGAACATAGGTAAATCTTCATCTGGAGTAAAGTATGCGCTAAGGTCAACCCATGCCAGATAAGTTGCTTCAGAAATCTGATACTTTGCCTCAGGCAGATTTTCCTTTAAGAATTCGCCGGTGAAAGCAAAGTTCTTGTCAAGGTAATCATGAAGCTCGTTGAGCCAGTCTTCGCCGTGCTGGTAGGCTGCCTGGGCAGCGGCTATGCTGATAGGATTTTCAAAATCGTAGTGACGGGCTTTCCATGTTGCCATAAGACCGCTGTCACGGATTATAACATTTGAGAACATCAAGCCAGCCATATTGAAGGTCTTGCTTGGTGCCATGCAGGTTACGAGGCGACCGTAGTCAGGCATTACCTTTCCCAGAGGAGTGTGCTGCATGCCTTTTCTTGTCAGATCACAGTGGATTTCATCGGAAATGACCCACAGATTATTTTTTTCGCATATGTCGCCGAAGGCTTTTAGCTCATCTTCTGTCCAAACTCTGCCGGTAGGGTTATGAGGGTTACAGAAGATGCAAAGGGTAGTTTTCGGGTCAGCCGCCTTTTCGGCAAGGTCATCCATATCCATTGTGTAGTAGCCGTCCTTATTGATTAAGTCAGAGCATACCAGCTCGCGACCGTTAAAGTCAGCTGCGTGTTTAAAGTAAGCATAGGATGGAGTCACGGCAAGCACCTTTTCGTCAGGGGCAGTAATGTAGCCTACAAGTTCGTATAGGGCAGGGATGATACCAGGAGAAGTTACAAGCTGTTCCTTAGGGAATGTCCATCCGTATCTTCTGTTGCACCAGCCTTCAAAGGCCTTGTAGTATTCAGGATCGAAAACCTTAGTGTATCCGAAAATGCCCTTGTCGATGCGGTCCTTCATGGCATTTCTGATAACCTCAGGAGTTTCAAATTCCATATCGGCAACCCACATTCTCACAAACTCTTCGTCCTTAAACGGGAAAGTCATTGTGCCGTCATCGTGGAAGATGTACTGTCTGAAGCCGTCTGTGTTCATGGCGTTTGTATTTCTTCTTTCCACTATTTTGTCAAAATCATACATTACCTTTTCCTCCTTTTATATAAACGTTTTAATCTTTTTCCTTCCGTAATCAAGGATAAAGGAAGTTACGCTTAAGGTCAAAGAGTGGCAAATGTCGTGACAATGGATTTTTTATAAGAAAACTTGAGTTAAAATAGAAAAAACATTCCTTATATGATATATTTTTAATAGTGAAAGAAAATACTTTAAAAAACAGATAAAATTTGATTTTCAGGAAAGGCGGTAAAATATGCCTGATATAAATATTGAAATAGGAAAGCTGATAAGAGGAGCCAGGAAGAAAAGAGGTATGACTCTAAACGAACTGGCGGAGGTGATTTGCAAAAGTCAGTCCACAGTTTCCAAATATGAAAAGGGTGAGATTACAGTGGACATCGCAACTCTTTATGACATTGCCGATGCCTTGAGAGTTCATGTGGAGCAGCTTCTTTATGTGCGTCCGGAAAGGACGGAATTAAGAGCACCAGGAAAAAATCCGGCTTTCTTTACAGACACCTCACAGTTTTATTCATATCTTTTTGACGGTAGGAGCAACAGTCTTATGAGGTGCGTCTTTGATGTGCTTTCCAAGGCCGATGAGAGAAAGTACAAAATAATGATGTACATGAACTTTGAGGACTTTGACAACTACAAAAACTGCGAAAACACATACTGGGGATATATAGAGCATTACGATGCGGTGACAAATATCGCACTGACAAACCAGGACATGCCTATGGAAAAGGCCAGTGCCCAGATACTGGCTTCATATCTTGATTCGGATAAAAAGTGGGGACTGTTTAACGGTTTTTCATCAAGACCGATGATGCCCATAGCCGCAAAGATGCTCTTTTCCAAAAAGAAGTTAAAGGAGGACGAGGAACTAATCAGGTCCTTAAAGATCTCCAAGGATGATATAAGGCTGATGAAACTGTATAATATGATGGCTGTGACATGATGTTTTTCCCTACAAAAGGAAGAAGGGAAAATTTTTAAAATTAATTAGCACTCACCTCTTTACAGTGCTAACAAAAAGTGCTATAACATAATTGTAGAAAGAAAGAGATCATATGAAGTATGAATAAGGAAGAAAAAATGAATAAGAATAAGAAAGATAGAAAGGGGATATGACTTATGTTGATGCCAAGAATTTTCGGAGAAAGCTTATTTGATGATCTGATGGATTTCAGATTTCCTACTGAAGAGGAATTTTTCGGTAAGAGAAATCCGCTTTTCGGAAAACACGGTAAAAACCTGATGAAGACCGATATCAGAGAAAAGGACGGAAGCTATGAGCTGGATATTGACCTGCCGGGATTCAAGAAGGATGAAGTAAAGGCTAAACTGGAAAACGGTTTCCTGACAATATCCGCAGAAAAGGGCCTGGACAGAGATCAGAAGGACAACGAAGGCAGATTTATCCGTCAGGAAAGATATGCCGGAGCAATGAGCAGAAGCTTCTATGTGGGAGATTCCGTAAAACAGGAAGACATAACTGCTAAATTTGAAGACGGTATTTTGAGACTGTCAGTTCCAAAGCAGGAAATGAAAAAACTGGAAAACAAAGATCAGTACATCGCAATTGAGGGCTAATGAAAGGTTAATTCATGATAGCAAATTGACGATATGCTCCAAAGGAGCCTAATGGCCGTCCAAATCGGGCGGCTTTTTTATGTCCAAATGTGATATTATATCCTTATGAAAATGGCAATAACATCATATGCGTATATAAAAGGAGAATTCAGATGAAGGACATAGATAAAATGGGAATAAAGGAAGTCAGCGTGGCAGAACTTTCCGGGGTCAAAATAGGACATGCCCAGGATTACGATGCCATGACAGGAGTGACAGCCTTTACATTTGATGGAAGAGCAGTTGCCGGAATCGACATCAGCGGTGGTGGTCCTGCTTCCAGAGAAACGCCTTTGCTGGATCCGAAGATGGCTTGTCAAGATATAAACGCCGTTATACTTTCCGGTGGTTCTGCCTTCGGACTTGAAGCGGGATGCGGCGCAGCAAAATATTTAGAAGAACATGGTATGGGTTTTGATACAGGATATGCAAAGGTACCATTGATTTGCCAATCGTCAATATACGATTTGTCGTTGGGCAAAAGCAATGTAAGACCTGATATTGCAATGGGATACGAAGCCTGTAAAAAGGCTGTGAAAGGTAACGATAACTGCGGCATCATCGGTGTCGGCACAGGCGCAACTGTGGGAAAACTGACAACAATGAGAAGATCGCAGAAATCAGGATTCGGAATCTGCACATATAAGCTTGGCGAACTGGTCGTATGTGCGGCAGTCGCAGTAAACGCTCTGGGAGATATATTCGATTACGATACGGGAGAGCAGCTTGCAGGAATGATGACAGAAGACAGAAAGTCCTTTGCGGGAATAGAGGAAGGAATGTACGCAGGTGCAGCTGCTGGATTTTCCCAGGGTAAAAACACAACCATCGGAATCGTAATAACAAATGGAGGATTTTCCAAGGCGGATATGAACAAGCTGGCGTCCATGACACGAAACGCCTATTCACGATGTATATTACCTGTTGGAACTACAGCCGACGGTGACAGCATATATGCGGTTTCCGTGGGAGAAATAGCGGTGGACATCAACACCGTTGGAACTCTGGCGGCAAGAACCATGGGCGAAGCCATAAAAAGAGCGGTCACAACAAACCGCATGGATGACAAGGAATATCTTGCAAAATGTATTGAGTTGTAGCGAATTACAAATTACTTTGAGAAAAAGCTTGCTCCCTTAAGGGCGCTGAAAAATCTTTCCTCACAATCGGGGAAGGATTTTTTTATTTCGCAAATAAGCTCTGCGGTCTTTGCCCGGTCCGTGACACCGTCCACAGGGCACGGTTGTTTTACAACAGGCAGTTTTTTCTCTGCGGTAAGCTGCTTGATTTCATCTTCTGTTACATAAAGCAACGGTCGCACTAAGGTTATACCAGCATCGGACATATATGAAACCGGCTGCATGGTATGAAACCTGCCTTCCCGAAGAAGGGATAAAAGCCAGGTGTTGATAAAATCATCTCTGTGATGACCTAAAGCCAGTTTGCCGCAGTTAAGCTCTTTAAGAGTGCGGTTTAATATACCTCGGCGCATTTTGGCGCACATGGAGCAAGGGCTTTGTTCATTTCTTTCTTCAAATATGACCTTGCCAAGCTCTGTTTTTACACATGTAAAAGGTATACCGATGGAATCGCAAAAATCTGCTAGCGGCGCAGGTTCGAAGCCTTTAAATCCCATGTCCACTAGGACAGCGTTAAGTTCAAAATTCATATCCGGCTGCTTTGCAAGGCCTGAAAGCGCCAAAAGAAGGGCAAGGCTGTCCTTTCCCCCTGAGAGTCCCACGGCTATGCGGTCGCCGGGCTGTATCATGCCGTATTCCATAACGGCTCGTTTTGTTTTAGCGTATAGTGTTGAAAGTTTCATGGTGTTAGTATAGCATATTTTGCCATCAGTTTCCCGCGACTTGAAAACTAAAAGCTAAAAGTATATCATGGCAGTATAGAGAAAAACAAAAGCGACAGGCAAAGGAGATAGATATATGAAAAATATGTTCAACACGCCTCAGGGTAAATTGGTAGTTGGCATAACCATCGGAGTAATTGTTTTGGTAATCGCCATCGGAGTATACAACTCAATATTTGCTTAAAGGAAAGAACCATGACTGAAAAAGACAGAATTAAAGATAAAAAGGAAGTTAAACAGCGAGGCAGCGTACTAACTCCCGGCTTTGGGCCCCTTCGCGGAGTTCGCGTGCTTTCTTGCGGAAATGTAATCGGCGGACCATATGCCGCACAGCTTTTGGGAGAAATGGGTGCCGAGGTTATTCATATAGAGCGTCCCGGCGTTGGCGACATGATAAAGGCTGAAGGCCGAACAAATGGGGTTTATCCAGCATGGGCAGCTCTGGCGCGCAACAGACTCAGCGTCACTCTCAACATGGATATGAAAAATGAAGATTCCAGAGAAATCTTTTTGGGGCTTATTAAAAAGTGCGACATATGGGTTGAAAACCTCGTATGGATTGAAAAGATGGGTATAACCGATGAAATGATACGGGAAGCCAATCCCAAAATTGTAATCGTTCATGTCAGCGGATTTGGTAGACCGCAGTTTGGCGGCATACCGGAAGTGTGCGACAGACCTTCTTTTGATGTTATCGGACAGGCATACAGCGGCTTTATGTCCGTACAAGGTGAAGAGGGAGAAATATATCCTATAACTAAGCCGACGTTAAATGATTATCATACTGCGCTGTTCGCTGCGTTGGGTGCACTGGCTGCATATATCAGAGCCAGGAGAACCGGCAAGGGCGATGTAGTGGATGTGGCTCAGTTTGAAGCAGATGCCGCTCTGCTAGGACATTTTATGGTTTCATATACCGTAAGTGGTGAGCTTCCAAAGAGAACAGGCAACGCCTTCACCAATGCGCCGTACGATTTGTACGAAACCGGCGACGGAAGATATGTTGCCATGGGCACATTAGGAAAGCCACTCTATAACCGAGCTCTAGAAGTTATGGGCTTTGACACAGAAGAATATCCATTCGAAGAATGCGGCGTAGATCCAGCTGCCATGAATTCGGAGCTGGGCAGAAAGCTGGATATGCGTATCCGAGGTTGGATGCGCGGTCATACTGCAGCTGAAATCGAAGAGAGGTTTGGAAAGAAGCGTGTGCCAGCATCAGCGGTAAACACTTTGGCAGATCTATTGGAAAACGACCACTTTATCGCCCGTGGCGATGCCATCAAGTGGAAGGATGAAGACTCAGGAAAGGAAATCACCGGAACCGGCGTTATGCCTAAGTTCTTGGACAATCCAGGCAAGGTATGGCGCGGTGCCCCAAAGACCGGACAGGATACAGAGCTGGTGCTCAAAAAGGTGTTCGGCTATGATGCTGCCAAGATAAAACAGCTGAGGGAGGATGGGGTGATATAATATAATATTTATGAATTGCGGTACGTATCTGCGGAGCGTACTTAGGGGAATCGGATGCGTCTGGTTCCTTTTTTAATGATCTATTGCAATGGTTGCTACGCATCGTCGAAAAGTTGTCAGTGAAACTGTCGAAAAATTATCAGTGGAATCGTCGAAAAAGTATCAATGAAATCATCGAAAAGTTATCAGTGACATATGAAATGTGGTATAATTGTACCAAGTGAAAGGAGATAATCGCAATATGCTTACGCCTAAAGAATATAAAAATAGATTGATTGACAAAGAAGTAAATCGTCTTATGCAAATATATGGAGCAGTATGTATAGAAGGTCCAAAATGGTGTGGAAAAACTTGGACTTCTATGAATCACGCAGCTGATGCGATCTTTTTAGGAGATCCAGAAGGCAATTTTAGAAATAAACAGATGGCAGAAATAAATCCCACTTTTGTTTTAAATGGAGAAAAACCTCAATTGATTGATGAATGGCAAGTTGTGCCTAGTATATGGGATGCAGTGAGATATGCAGTAGATAAAACGCCTGCAAAAGGGCAATATATTTTAACGGGTTCATCGACTCCCATGATGAAAGGTGAGTTACATGGTGGCAGTGGTAGAATCGGGCGTATTAAAATGAATACTATGTCACTATTTGAAACAGGGGATTCATCCGGTGCCATATCGTTAACAGAATTGTTTGAAGGTAAGCCTGTCATGACAATGACAGGGGAAGTAGAACTTGATGATTTAATTCGATATGTAATCAGAGGAGGATGGCCAGGCTTACAAAGCTTGCAATTAGAAGATGCACAAAAAATATCTATAGACTATTTAAACAATATTCCTGATGATATGGAGCGTATGGATGGCAAAAAACGCGATTACAAGAAAGTAATGGCACTATTACGTGCCTTGGGAAGAGCCGAAAGCAATATGACGTCGAAGAGAAGCCTTATGCGCGATATAGAAGAGTACCAAGAGGATAGAAATGAAACTATCAATATGACTTATAATACGGTTAATGATTATATAGATTGTTTTAATCGATTGTTTATAATTGAAGATCAGCCGGCTTTCGAAAATAAATTACGATCTTCAGTTAAGTCATTAAAAAAACCTAAGCGACATTTTGTAGACCCATCTTTAGCTGCGGCAATCATAGGAGCGACTCCACAGATGTTAATGCAAGATTTAAACACATTTGGCTATTTGTTTGAAGCCTTATGCATACATGATCTCAAAATATATGCCGAGTGTAATGGGGCGAAGATCTATCATTATCATGATGAAAAAGAAAGAGAAGCAGATGCGATTATTCAGTTAAGCGATGGCAGATGGGGAATGTTTGAGATAAAAGTAGGATTTAATCAGATTGAAGAAGCAGCGAGGGAATTAATTGATTTAAAAGAAACATTTGATAATGAGACTGGTTCAAAACCAGAATTTCTATGCGTTATATGCGGTATGTCAAATGCTGCGTTTCGTAGACCGGACGGTGTATATGTAGTGCCAATTACTGCACTAAGAAATTAAGGAGAAAAAGATATATGAAATATTAAACTTTTAATTTTGACAGTAATTATGCTTATAATAACTGTTGGCGAAATTTTAATTGCAAAGCAGGGCGATAGTAGCACAGAAGCTGAATGCGAAAAAGAACGCGACAATATAATTAACAGCACTGTAAATGAAAAGGTATTGAATATATTGTTCATCGTTGTAACAGCAGCAATTATAGCAGGAATGATTGCATTTAAAATCACGGAAAATCTCTATATTGTTGCAATGCTGGTGCCATTGTTGGTGTTGTTTGCTTTATATTTGCCGGTGTATAGCTTGGTGTATCGGTATTATTGGAGGAAGTATAAAGAATAAGTAGTAGAGTTGATTTGAATAATTAATGCAAAGGTCACCGATGTGTGGCCTTTTTAATTTGGAAAATCCGTGAGAATAAAAAATTTAAATTCAGTTAAAATTTTCGCTAAAACATAGAGAAATTTAAATGAAATTAAAATAAAATCAACTTTTAAAATGATAAAAACTTGTGTATAATAAACATATATTAGTTCGCAATTTACGAAATAATATATGCAAAATTGCAAGAGGAGGAGTTAAAATGATACTGATGGACATGAAAGTTGACAATTTATATGCATTAAATGATTTTCATATGAACATGTCATATCCTAAAAAGATTGTCAATTCATCGATTCCAAACGAATTTTTAGAGGATAGAAAGAATTTCAGATATAAAAAACTAAATATTATTATGGGTAGCAATGCCACAGGCAAGACTTCCATAGGCAAGCTATTAATGAACTTTGCCAATTATATATCGGATACAATATATAGACGTTTCTTTGCTTTAGTTGACGATGTAACCAAACCAGCGTATTTATCATTGGATTTTGTGTTAAAGGAACCGATATTATATCGTTTTGAAATGAATATTAATCCTAAAAACGGAGATGAATACACTAAAGAAGACATTGATATCAAATTAGTAATGACAAAGATTAATACTAATGATAATTATGAAACCTGTGCAGAACGCATAGATAAAGGTTCTTTTACAGAAGTATCCGTAGATGATATCGATTTAGGCGGATGGTTTTTTACCTATCCTTTTGATGAGTTAGGAAAGATAAATACATACAGCATAAGGGATAATGATAGTCGATACTTAGATGTTTTAAAGAAAGTAATGACGACTTTAGATCCGTCGATAAAAGATATTAAAAAAATTGAAGATGTAGAAAACGCATATATTATTTATTTATCTAATAAAAAAGTATTTTTAGAAAATGGCAAAATCCAGAGTGAAAATTATTTGTCTAGCGGAACTAAAGAAGGAATTGAGTTAGCATACATAATTGCATCTATGAACTTTGGATATCATGAGTTCCATTATTGCGATGAAATGTTTTCGTATATTAACAGTGATATAGAAAAGGCTATAATTTCTGTTATTATCGATAAACTGTCAGACAGAAAACAAGTTTTCTTCACAACACATAATTCTGATGTTCTTGATATGAACATTCCTAAACATTCCTTTACTTTCTTAAAGAGAAGGATAATTGATGGTGTTCCAAAAACTGAAGCAGTGTATGCCTCTGATTATCTTAAGCGAAATACAGATTCTCTGAAAAACGCTGTGGAAAATGATTTGTTCTGTACAGCGCCGGATCTTAACAAAATATTTGATATTGATGAGGAGATTTAGATATGAGCAAGAATGCTATTTACAGATATTTTGTTGAAGGGGAAAGCGAGCAGGTTTTGATTAATACCTTAAAAACGGAGTTAGGATTAATAGTGCCTGGAAAAGTGGAAATATTGAATGTTGTACAAAAAAAGATTAATAAAAATTGGCTAAGGACTATGAAGCCTAGAACTACTGTTATACTTGTATATGATACAGATGTAGAAGATGTAGAGTTGTTGAAAAAGAATATAGAAACACTGAAAAAATGTGCAGCAGTAAAAGATGTATGGTGTATTCCGCAAGTAAAAAACCTTGAAGACGAATTGGTTAGAGCATGCAATATAAGAAACGTGATGGACTTAACGGGCACAAGAACACTACATGATCATAAAAGAGCATTTATAAACAGCAGTAATCAAAGTCAGATGCTAGAAAGAAATGGATTTGATATTGAAAAATTGTGGTCGAAAGTTCCGGATAATGCGTTTGTACAGTTTGGAAATGACTCGGGCAAGATTAAAAAATAGTAAGGGGAAAGTTTGTGCTTATATTTAAATAATAGGGAGGATGATTAAAATATATTCTGATAAAAAGTTTTTGATAAGGAAAAACGTTTTTCCATGTGTTATGTTTGGTTCGGTACTAATATTTGTATTGATTGAGACACTGTATTTTAACGAAAATGTTGGCTTGCTTTCATTTATAATAGCAGTACCAGTATTCATATCATCAATATTAAAGATGTTTAGTAATGGATTAGAGTCAATAAATGATAGGCTAACTAATTTTATAGCGAGACTTAAAGATTGGCCAGGTATTACCTATGAAATGCTAGATGCGGTTAGATTAGCAAGCAAGAAAGAAAAAAATGAAATCATTGAAAATTCAACCAAAGATAACAATCTCCGAGAAACATTAGAACAATATAAAAAAGCATTTTCTGTAAGACAAAAAATACGCAAAGCTAGAAGAATATTACTGTTTTTATATTACTTGTTACTGATGTTAACATTGGTATTGTTATTTTTAAGAGAAGATGTCTATCTAGTATTGTCACAGATTTTTAGTGAAACGAATACGGAGATACTTGCTATTTGGTCATTTGTAGTAATTTTTTTTGAAATTATGATGAAAGATGTGATTGAAGATATATTTGTAAGTTTAACACATAAATTAATTGGAATTAATTATGATTATTATTGATTTCCTAAGATGAATAGAAAGAGTAAAACTGGAAGAACAAAATGACAGAGAAAAAAGTAGAAATATCTAAAGAAGTATTAAATTTTTTAACAGGCATCTATTATGAGGATAACGAAGATGAAGAGTTAAGAAGAAAGAAAATTTTTGATCGTGCCTTTGATATGGCATATAAGGATATGGCAACGCATACCGTAGCTTATCATAAGAATAGTGAAGAGTATAAAAAGTATATAGAGGGTGACAACGCTCGAACTAAGAGAAATAAAGAGAAAATTAGAAATACTGTAAAAAAACACATCAAAAGCTCTTTTGTAGAAGATAATTATTCATTGTCGAAGCGTTTGTTTGTTGATGATTTTGATGAATGGCATGAAGAAGTATGCAACAGCATTGTAAATATAGGAAATTGTAATATTGATGTGTTAGAAGCGAAAGATAAAACAGAAAATGCAGCAAAGATTTCAACCATTTTAAGGCATATAGATAAGGAAATCCCTGAAGTTTTCACTTATGGCCAAGCACAGAAATTGGTTAATATGATGCTGAAATATCTCTATATTTATTATCAATGCGAGGGCTGGAACGATTTGGAAAAAATAGTATCATCTTTTCATGTTCCTATTGATAGCATTGTATTAAAGGCAGCTTTTTCTGGAAAAGACCAATATAATGGAAAAGCATGGAGTAAATTTAATGACTATAAAAAAGACTATCTGTCTTGTCAGAGAGATATAAAAGAATTTGTAAAGGATAAAACGAATTATCAAAGTGCCTTTGTGTGGGAATTGACAGAATGGCCGTTTGATTGAGAGCGCAGATATTGGAAATAATTCTAAATAAAATAGAAAAAAAGAGGAGTGCAGTCGTGTATGAATACACATTGCACTCTTTTATTAAGTTCTAAATGCTATTTCATTATGGAAGGTAGAATGCAAGGAATCAAGTTGCTATAAAAAGAACATAAGTTTATACAAGATTGAGGAGAACTAGTGAGAACTTATATCACTTGATTAGTATATATTATTTTATTGACAAACAATATAATCGGAGTATAATTATGCTACATACAATATATTGTGGCTCGGTGGAGCGTGGCAACAATAAATTGCATGAAACGTTTATACAAAAATAAGAAACATATGTTTGCAAATCTCGTTTGCAAATATATAGCAATCTATAAAAAAAGGAGACAGTATGGTAATAGTAAAGGATAATTGCATAGGTATCGATGATAACGGATATTTGAATTTAGATGATTTAAATGAAGTGATATGTAGGGCATATCCTAGAGAATTCGAAATAATGTATGAAGCAAACAGACAGATTCTTCAAATCATAGAAGTCATTGATGCATCAAGAACAGATAGAATAGGCTTATTTTTATTGAGTGTTTTTATACAAATTCATAAGTTGTTTCAGTCGGCAATTATTTTACTAGCGAGAGGCTTAGAAGAGCAGGCGAAAGCAATATTAAGGATATTGTTAGAAAGGCTTATGATAATAGCAGCAGTAAACAATAATCCCCAAAATTATGACAGATGGATTTTAAATCAAGAAAAAGAACGAAAAAGGTTGATTGACAATGTAAGAAACAATAAACCTGGAGTGGGGCATTTAGAAGATGAAATAAAGGATATAGAGATGCCAAAAGAGTGTGAAGGAATGACCTTTAAAAAATGGGCAATGGAAGCCGGAATGGAAGAAAGATATTATAGGGAATATAGTTATTTATCGGGGCATGTGCATTATTCCATGGAAGCATATAGAGAGACAGAGATAGTGGAAAATGGAGAATTTATAGGTCTTAGTATGGCACCGAGATATAGAGAGGTGAGATATCTTGCGATTTCTGCAATGGAATTTTTAAAAGATGCAGTGCTTATTATAGGCGACTACTTTAAATGCGATAAAGCAATAGTGAATAGCATCGAGACATTATATAACAAAAAGAGTATGGATACAGAGCAAAACAGGAGATAATGATGATAATTCCAAATATTAAACTAAAAATATTTATCAGTTCTATCTGTGGTGTAGATAAATATGATGAATTGCGAAAAAAATTAAAAAATGCGATTGAAGAAACCCAACTTGCAGATGTCTATATTTTTGAAGAGGAAGGAGCTTCTACATTATCGGCGAGAAATCATTATAGATGGAATTTGCAAGATAGTGATTTGTGTATTTTTTTGATTGATAATGAAGACGGTATTAGTCTTGGTGTTCAGGAAGAAATCGATACTGTGAACAAATGCAATATAAAGGCACTGTACTACTTTTGTGATGCAACCAATAAGGAAAAAACAATACTAGAGAAAAATTTGGAAGGGGTGCATAATGCAAAAAAGAAAACGGTACATAGTTTTGATGAATTATATCAAAACGGTGCAAAAGGGCTCATTGATGATATTGTAAGAGTCTATCATTATTATTGTAAAGGGAAATTTATTGTAGTGCCAGATGAATATGAGGAAATTCAAAACATAGATATTAATAATATGGAAAAATCCATTACTATGATCCCTAAACTTGCACTAAATAATGTTGATAAATGTTGTGCTTATATATTAGAACAAGTAGTTGGTACTTCTATAAATAAAAAGAAAAACGAAAAAATTAATAAGCTTGATGATTGGGGTATTCAATTTCTAGAAGTTCTATTGAATGGGAAATCCATTATGCAATTCAATGCAGGAATGTATTTAAATGATTTAAAAGAGCAGCAAGATGAAGAATATAATCGACTCGTGAATATCCGGTGGCAAGCGATACAATCATACTTTTCTGGTAATATAGAAAAATGTATGAAAAATTTGGAAAGTGCACTGGAATTTGCTAAGAAAAAGAATCAACCGAATTGGGTTAAAAAAGATATTTTAATCGATTTACGAAATCAACATAATCTATATTGTATTGAGAAAAATACACATTCTGAAAATGATTTCCAAAGTGAATTAATGGAAAGTGAAGAATATCTTTTTTATCCTATTCTTGATAGGATAAATGAATCACTGCATGAAAAATATATAGATGAATTTTACAAAATAAAAACTAAATCACCTTATTCAGTAAAAATAGGAAATAATTTAGATGAATATGGGAGGTTAATTGCTAGTTCGTTTATTGTTGCTATGTACAATGGTTCTTTGACTCATATACTGCGTATATATAAAAATTTAAAAGAGTTCACATATTTTCTAAGTTGTAATTACAGTGATTGGAATATTAGGTTTGAATTATATAAATTCGCAATTTTTGAGGGAAGAAGAAAAGATGTCAAAAATATAGAGGATTCATACCCAGAAATTTTAAATAATATATCTGCTAACGAGGCAAAATCGATTATGCTATTCTGTCAAAATCATCCAATAAAATATAAGATGCTAAATAGTCAATTAATAGCGTTTGGTTCCATAGGGTATTTTCTTAATGATGACGATTTTAGATCCTTTGAATCATATTTAATTAACGAAATTAATTTGTGGATAGATAGTGGCTACAATACAGTTGCATTTTGTCAAAATCTTTTTCATGCTTTATCTGGTGTATCGCATAGAATGTCACAAAATATATTTGGCGAGATATGCTGTAAACTGATTGATAAACATTATGTAAATTGGTATAGAGATATGTTTAATTTTATTGCTAATAGTGTTGATTTGAGAAAAATGGACAAAAACATTGCGATAAAGTTTGTTGAACATATCAATAGCATTTTTGATTATGAAAAAGACCGGGAACTGATTAAGTATAATCCCAGATTTATATTTGTTTTGCGAAACCAAGATAGAGTTTTGACAAATGTTTTGGATAATAGTATTGAAAAATATTATCCGGAATTATATAAAAAAGAGTATAAATTAGCAACAACCAAAGACGAAGAAAAGGACATGCCTTATTTTGCTGAGACATATTTGGAACGAATCCATAAGCATAACGAGATGCAAAAAAATAGAGGAGTGGCAATAGAATATGGCTCAAATGATATATTAATACTAAAAAACATCTTGAATGATAGTAGAGTATACTGTGAAAATAAAACTATTGACAATATTGTATATGAAATGGAAAAAATTTTATTGATGCCAGGCGAATCAATATCAAATAAGTTGGATGCTATATCATTGTTAATGTTAATATTTGTAAAGCACAAAGAAGATTACTTTCGCAACAAAGAAATTTATGAGAATTTGTTTGAAAAACGTGAAGAAATTGAATCAGATGATAATCAAATAATATCTTTCAATGTGAGTGATGTTGCTATGAAAATTGGACTACAGGTATTGTTTTCTGCAATGGGAAAAGATGTGTACAATGAGTTTACTGTATCTATGTCTTATATTCAAGGAAACGTAGGAACTACAATTGAAGTGACTAAATTAATCAGAGAATATTTGAATATTGATGATACTCTTACATTACCAGAAGGAGTAGAAATTATTATTCTTCAAAATGTATTACAATGGATACATTCAGACAATTTAGACATAAGGTGGAATGCAACAAGTATATTAATGGCATTGTCGCGAAATTATAAAAATCACGAAATTGTTAACAATCAATTAGTTAAAATAATTGATGAAGATAATGCATATATCAAATGCTTAATAATCCGTAATCTAAACAAATTTAGTGGAATTACTGATGAAACTAAAGAATACATCATGTCTAAATGTCAAAATGATGCGCATTATGTTGTTAGGATGGTATGTAGAGAAATGTAAATTTAGAATTACGCAAACTGAATTTTTGTAAAAAACATGGATAAAAAGAAGGGGTTAGAAATGATACAAAGTTTAACAGTCAATGGTTTATGTGGTTTTGGAGAAGAGAGAGTTATCAAATTTGCTGTTCCTAATGGTAAAAATGGAAGTGGTTTGACTATTGTTGTGGGAGCTAATAATACCGGAAAAACAACTATTCTAGAAGCTTTGCGCGCGTTTAATTCTATTAAGGATAATCCACCTTCCTTCTCAGAAAGAAAAAGAAATATTAAATGTGATGGCGGAAAGGTGCATCTAAAAATAATCACTTCAGAAAATGAAAAATATGTCATTGACACAATTAATAGAGGTGGTAGTACAACAATTTACAGAAAAGAAGGGTTCAGAGAGGAAGATTGGTTTGAAGGACTTGAATTATTCATTCTTCCATCTAGACGTTTTGCAGAATACGAATTTTATTATAACAATATGAGTAGGGCAGATTACATTCGTAATCAGCAATTAAACTTTATTAATCGTTCGGCCAATATTCATGAATTTAACGCAAGGTTATTTAAGATGCAGAATAATGAAGAAAATTTTAACGAGCTGCTGAAACGAATTTTAGGATATGATCTTCATTGGATGATTGAACAAAATGATAATGGAACTTATTTTTTAAAATTAAATATGGATGGTTGCGTGCATAGTAGCGAAGGGATTGGAGATGGTATTTGGAGTGTTTTTACAATATGTGATGCACTATATGATTCTCAGCCAAATAGTTTTATAACAATAGATGAGCCAGAACTTTCACTGCATCCAGCTTATCAAAAAAAGATTATGAATCTAGTAAAAGAATATGCGAAAGATAGACAAATAATACTTAATACGCATTCGCCATATTTTATTGATTTTGAATCTATTATCAATGGAGGCTTTCTCTATCGAACTTCAAAAAATAGTAATGGCGATATTGATATAAACTGTTTGTCAGATGAGTCTAGAAGCAACCTAACAGGTTTTTTAAATGATTTTTGCCAACCACATACTTTAAGCACTGAAGCTAAGGAAATTTTCTTTTTAGAGGACAATGTAATTTTAACAGAAGGCAAGAGGATGTTGTAATGTACAACAATGCCATAAAACAACTTAATAAGTGTTTAAATGGGAACTTTTTTGGATGGGGTTTAGCAGGTGCAAGCAATATTAAGAAAATTGCTCAGATATTAAAAGATCTAGGATATAAAAAAGTGGTAGCAATTTTTGATGGAGATAGAAAAGATGATTATGAAGCATTTGTGGAAGAATTTGTAGATTTTAAAGGATTAATAATTTCTACTGATGATGTTAGAGACAAACCCGATGTAGGTAAAGATGGACTAATGACAGAAAGAGGAAAGGTAAAACTTGAACACGAAAATGAACTAAAACAGATATTTGATAAAATAAATCTTTATTTTAACAGTTAAAGAAAAATATATTTTGTGACTGTGAAAAAGTCTTCAAATTGCCTTATATATAGGGTACTTTCTGGTGAAAACGACTAAAATTATTCATTTAGGCTTGATATAATAATATAAATTCTTTTTTATCATTTGTAGGAGATTATGTTTATGGGTGAAATCATTAATTGGAGTAATAACAATGATGGTTTTATTATGGCAATTTTAGCTATTTTAAGTTTGATTTTAAGTGCGGTTACAATTATGGTATCAATAAAAACTGCTCGTATGCCATATAAAAAAAGATTGAAACTTGGGTCGTCTTACAACATATTATTTAGTCAGTATTCAATTACTTCTAAAGTAAATAGTCAGACGGTAGGAATGTCTATAACTGCTGTAAATATCGGCTTTAGAGACATCAACATTTCTTTTTTAGGATTAGCGGTAAAAGATAAGATATTTTTTGGTAAAAAACAAAAGATGGTTGGAATCAATGAAGATATTGGAGGGAAAGGTATTATTCACCCAACAGAGCTTAATGAAGCAAATTATAATACTACTGATTTAGTTTTAGCGTTCACCCAAATACCCAATGCTAAAGTATATGTGTATGCAATAGACACAGAAGGAAAAAAATACTGCCACTGTATTGGAAAAGCAAAAAATATCATTAGAAATTTGTCAGAGTAAAATTTCTAAAAGGAGCCTGTGAAAAAAGTCTGTGAATTACCTTCTATGGTAATTTCTTAGTGAGAAACGGCTAGAATTTGCCATTTCGAATTGATACAAACAATATAAATTATGATTTTATGCATGTCGAGGACCCTCTCACCTGAAGGGGCCCTGATTTTTAATCTTAGGAGTTTACTGGTTTAAATCTGTTTCCATACATTATGGAAAATTCATCATAAACTTTACCCTAGCCTCGTAAAGGCTGAGTCCATTTCTTCATAGCCTGAAGAGTCGATAAATACAAGAATTTTACAATTTGTCTTTTGCAATCTGCATATTTTCATAGCCTTGATTTTCATTTGAGGCAAGATAAATAGCTTTTAAATCAGCTGCAAATGCTTTTTTATCTTTGTAGCTGATATATTTAAGAGTATTTCGTATTTGATGAACTATATATCTTTGATATTCTGTTTCTGGAAAAGCAGCTGAAATAGCGTCTTTAATTCCTGTAAGCCCATCAGCACAAATTACCATAACATCTTTAACGCCTCTATTCTTAAGATTATTTAACACACTTAACTAGAATTTACTGCTTTCGTTTTCACCTATTTGAAGGGAGATAACGTCCTTTTGTCCAATTGCTAATACCACATAAGCTGCAATCTTCTTAATGCGATTATCTTCTCTCAATGAAAAATGCACAGCATCAATGAACATAACAGGATACACTTCATCAAGAGGTCTATCTTGCCAATCTTCTATTTGTTGCAGTATTTTATCTGTGACATTGGAGATGAAGCTTTCGCTGCATTCAAAACCGTATATTTCCTCCATCTGTTCGGAAATTTGTCTTGTGGTAAGTCCTCTGGCATACATGCTGATAATCTTTTGTTTTCATTTAATGGTTTTACTTTGTAAATTTCTTTTTTTTCTTTGCCAAGATCTGCCCTAGCGTAGCAAGGGTATGAAAAAGCCTCCTATGGTTAATTGATTTTACTATAGAAGGCTCAACATTGATTTCTAATTTATAGACTTTTTTTCACAGTCTCTATACTGATTTAAAACATATACACATAAGCACCATTACGGAGACTGAAGGGTTATGCGTTTAAGTGCTTTTTTTGTTTTTTTAATTCATGAATGATTGCACTTTTCCGTGACTTATTTCCTCCATTTAGTTTGATGTTAATGTCGGCTAGTATATTTTCAAAAAAAGGATCAAGAGAAGAACTAAAATAGCGGAAACTATAATAATATAAAAGTTTGAAGAAAATAATTTTTAGCAAAGATTTGTCTTTTACATCAGCACAATAGCTTTTTAATACATTTTGAAGTCCTGGAAGTCTTAAATCACAATACAAAAATACACTAAAAAATTTTGAGAACTCATCTTTTCTTCCATTTTCAATGTTTCTTTCAATTATGTTTTTTAGCTTGATTGTTCCAATATTTTCCAAAGCTATATTTTCCAATATCATAGGAAGTGAGATTTTTAGAAAATCTTCCACAAAATCTTTAACTTCATTTAGGGCTTCCGTAGGGTATTTCTCTGGAAACTGCTCCATGTCAGATATTTTGCTATTAAAGTATTCTTCGGTTGCTTGTTTAAAGATCCCTAACATTATGCATAAACCATAAATATAATAGTTATACATTTCTTCTTTATCTTTTTTGGAAAGTAATTCAAGATTTTTCAGACAATTACCATAGACCAACAAAGTCTGAATAAAAGCATCCATTTCTTCATGTTCAACCTGCTTGTTCATTTCTTCTGGTATTTTTGCTTCAGAAGTATCTTTAGTATTCTGAATGCGGTCACTTTGCTCTTGTGACAATTTTACTTTCTTAATTTTTTCTGAAAACTTTTCCTCTGGCAAAGATATATCAAGGCCTATATTGTATTCATCTAAACTCGGAATTACACTTTTCAACATATCAAAGTCTTGAGATAATACTTCTTGTAAAACACTTACAATTTCTTTGTTTTGTCGATTTAAACCTGTGAAGTAAAGTATTTCATTGGTGTAGTTAAGATAATTTCTATCGGATATAATTTGTGAAAAAAATTCAGGCGATAGTTGAGCTTTCTTTGCTAAGTAATACTCAATCATACAATTGTATCTAAATGTAACGATTGACTCCGTCTTAACCAATACACCTTTTTTGAAGAAAAGTCGATCAAATTTAGTATCACTAACGGAAAAGCCTTTTTCCTCATGGTATTTTGAAAGTATACTTTCAAAATCATCGATTGACATATAGAATTTATTTTGGTCATTCATGTATGTTACTAGTTGTATTAAAAAATCTTCTTTTATGCGAAAATCATATGTAGTCGAATAAGCTTCAGAAGGAGATGATTTTTCCAATAGAAACTCCATAAATTGTTCCATAATGACAGCTTCATTAATTGGTGTAAAATCAGCCGTATCACATAGCGAAAGAATGAGTGATAATATAAAGGGTGTCCGTGGCAAGGTTGTTTTCTTAAAGCATAATAAAATTTTATCCACTACATTCGAGCTATCGCTTGGAGAAAAGCTTTGAGATGCAATAGAACGAATTTGATGTTTACTTAACGAACAAATATGAATAGATTCATAATCACACTCGGGTTCAATATTGACATCCCTGATATATCTAGAATTAATGTTTTCTTTCTTTGCAAATATAAAACGGTTAGAAGGATATTTTTTTAAGAACTCATTAATCTTATCAAGTTGTGCAGGTTCAACAGCTTCAAAGTTATCAAACATAATAGTACAAAGACCATCACGGAGAATGTTCTCGACATCTATAATAGAAAATGAATCGCTCGACTCGCAATACTGATTAATAAATTTATGGATAGCTCGAGTTATGGCATTGTTTCCTGAATAATTAACACATAGGGTATTTATAATGATTGGTACAGATTTTAATGTGTTGAAATTATCCAGACAGTGTTTTGCTAAATAGTGAAGGACAGTGGTTTTCCCTATTTCCTTTCTTCCAAAAAGAAGAATATTTTTGCGCTCTCCACATAACTCTGCTAGTGTTACTTCATTAGGTTGCTCGCTATTTTCCTTTGTAAAAATTCTATTTTCTTTTTCATATTCAGAATATCGACTAAATTCTGGAATTATAAAGGACTCATCAAAACTTTTTAGTACTTTTCCTGCTGCAACATTAGATACAAAAAAACCATTTGCATAATTAAGGAATTTGTTCTCGATAGAATGAGAAATATTATAGGCCAATGCTAGGTTGTTGTCTTTATTGCCCAAATTTGTGGTGAAAATTCCATCACCAGCTACACATAAGGCAGAATCAAAGCAATTTCGAGGGAAATCCATATATTGTCTGAGAATTACGTCACAATTCTTGTTATATGGATTAATAGCAATAATTGAATATCCATTATATATGTCGCTTGTTGCGTCAAACTTTCCACAAGTATTGAACAGAGTTTGTCCATTAAAAGAAGTATAGGTTTTAGTCTCGGATTCATGAATATGCCCATTAAGAACAATATCAAACTGATTGATACATTTTTCAACAGCTATCTTATCATCATCAACCAGCCAATCGAATGGGTGATGAAGTAGACATATTTTAATATCTGCATTCTGAATCTTTTCAAAGCTATCAATTATCTGCTTCCGACCCACGATCATTTTCCGCTTTTCCGCACTACCTATTCCAGTAGAACGCCATGCGGAATTAACGCAAGAGACTCCGATAGTTAAATTCCCGGTATTGACCATATATGCTCTTGTAAGTGAACTTTCCCATACAGGATTTCCTCCGAAAAGGCGCGCAAAATCCCTATCAAAATATAAGATTCGTTCTAGGCTAAGATCATCAATCGAATTTAAAAAATTATCTATATTTTCTTCTGTAATTAGTGTTGATTCAAGCCCACTTTCAATATAATCTACAATGGAGCTTCGCTTAACTTCATGGTTTCCTGGAACAAGAAAGATACAGTCTTTTTCCAGTCCAAGCATTTTCCTTAAAGGTTGCAAAAAAGACTTTGACGCAATATCTAATTCAACATCAGCGTTGTCTCCGGAACTAATTAGATCTCCGCTGATACAAACTATTTTAATATCAACACACATTTCGTTTTGAATTGAATTAATATCCTTTTCTAGTAATGCGATTAATCGATCAATTGTGCTTTTATTTTTTTCAGAAATATGTGTATCCGAAAGATGAAGAATTCCGATTCTTTTATCCATTTCTAATTCCATCCTTTAATCTTTTTATTTTAGGAGAATGAGTTGAGTTTTCAAAAATTTTACTGCATCCTAGCAAACACTTTAAACAAGGAGAAGTTTATAAAAAATCCAAGGAAAAGTAAAGTTAAATGCAATAATTTGAAACCATATAGTTGTAAATAGTGCATCCAAATTTCAACTTGATTTTAGTATATATGAGAACCATTATTTTTACAATTCACTTTCATTTTGTTACAAAGAGACTATGAGCGGCAAACTAGTTACAATAACAAAAAAGAGAGGGATAACTTCATTAGCGTTTTCAGTCACGCAAGCATGTAAAAACTGAGTAACTGAGTATAATAAAATTGACCGTGTACGCAAGAAGTGAAAACTATATGAATTTGAAAATAAAAAAAGTAGTATTATTAGACAGCAGCTTCTAAGACTATCGGTTTGCTCTTTGCAACTATGGGCATCTGGGGATGGAATACTGGAACTTAAAAAGAAAGTAATTAAAATCTTAATATAACCGTACTTAAGAGAAATCAATATGGGTTATCTTTTGCTGCATGGCAAATAAGTGGTGGGTATGAACTTTTTGGCATAAAGCCAAACTTTTCGCTGGGAGTTTAGAAATTTAAAAGAATAACTCCCTACATTTGCACAAATCCACACTAATATGATATCATTAACCCTAATTGCAAATAAATAACAAAATCGAGAGGACCACTAATGCTATTTTCTAGCACAGTATTCATATTCATATTTTTGCCAGTGCTGCTATTATTATATTTCGCAATACCAAAGAAATATTTAGCAGCTAAAAACGGACTATTATTAGTTTTCAGTTTAGGATTCTATGCATGGGGAGAACCTAAATTTGTTCTAATCATGATATTATCCATAATAGGAAACTATATATTCGGCAGATTAATAAGTGAACAAAAAAGTAAAAAGGGATGGCTTATTACAGGCATCTCTTTTAACGTATTTATTATATTTATATTCAAGTATCTAAATTTTGTAATTGCAAATGTAAATGCGTTATTAAGGGCAGTAGGGGGGGCAAATATACAGATTCACCAAACTTCAATCGCCCTTCCTATAGGAATATCTTTTTTTACTTTCCAGGCAATCTCTTACATTATTGATGTTTATAGAGGCAAGGTACAAGCACAGAATAATCCATTCTACTTGGGATTGTATATTTCATTTTTTCCACAGCTTATTGCCGGTCCTATAGTAAGATACTCTGATATTAATATAGCAATTACAGAGAGAAAAGAAAGCCTTGATAAATTCACAGTTGGTGTTAAGAGGTTCATATTTGGCTTATCCAAGAAAGTGATATTGTCAAATAACTTTGCCTTAATCGCAGATCAAGCCTTTAGTTTGTCTGAGGCAGGAAACACAACAACGGCCATGGCATGGCTAGGTATGATAGCATATACTTTGCAGATATTCTTTGATTTCTCAGGATATTCGGACATGGCTATCGGCCTTGGCAAAATGTTCGGCTTTGATTTCAACGAAAACTTCAATTATCCATATATCTCAAAATCAGTAAGTGAGTTTTGGAGACGTTGGCATATATCACTTGGCTCTTGGTTCAGAGATTATGTGTACTTTCCTTTGGGAGGATCGAGAGTTGATACAAATAAAAAACTGGTTCGTAATCTTTTTGTGGTTTGGTTGTTAACTGGTGTATGGCACGGTGCAAGCTGGAATTTTATAATATGGGGCCTGATGTATTTTGTGCTTATTACATTTGAAAAACTGACCGGCTATCCAAACAAGTTTTCAAAGTCAATTTCTGTTAATTTGTATATGGTATTTACTTTGTTGTGTGTAATGCTTGGTTGGGTGATTTTTAGAGCTGAAGGGATTGAAAATGCAGTCAATTACTTGTTGTCTTTAATAGGGATAGGCACAACAGGTGGATATAATAATGAATTTATTAGATATTTATGTGAAAACAAGGTCTTTTTACTATTTGGCATCATTTTATCCACCCCATTAATTAAAAATATTTGCGTTAAATCAAAAATGGAAGGAACGATTATTGGAGAAATTGTTAAAACCATAGTATGCATTACGCTTTTGGGTGTATGTGTGTCTTATTTGGTATTGGAATCATATAATCCGTTTATTTATTTTAATTTTTAATGTTATAGAGGAAACCCAATGAAAAAAGCACATAAACATATTTTGACTATTTGTTTTTTATTATTTATCTTTGTAGGACTGATTTTAAATATTAGTAATTTTAAGAACGCATGCGTATCAGTAATAGACGATATTAAGTCTTTAGATATAAAGAAAGCAGTAACAAACTTTGAAAGCTCTATTAATGATAATTTCGCAAATAAAATGGATATAGTAGATGTTAATGGGGCCTTTAAAAAGGTATGTGGACAAAAGATTGCTAACGGGACTATTTTAGGCGATGATAATCAATTATATGATGAAGATGCTATCAATGAAAAATTGGATTTGGACAAAGAAAAAGAGAGCCTAGAATACACTTCCCGTCTAATGGAGTATGCAGAAAACAAAGGCATATTTTCATTATATGTACAGCATCCAAATAAATATAATGTTGCTAGTGAAGAGCTCCCATATGGTTTAACTGCAACAAGAACGATTGTGGATGACATGTATGTTAATGAGTTAAAGGCGCAAGGTAAAAATGTAATTGATTTAAGGGAAAGTAAATATAATGTAAACAATTTTTATAAAACGGATCACCATTGGACTGTAGAGTCTGCATTTAACGCGAACCTAATTATCAAAGAATATATAAGTCAATCTCAAAGCGCACATAAAATAGAAATGAATAAAGCGGAAGATTATAAAAAGGTGACAAAGCAAAATAGCCTATTAGGTTCCTACGGCATACGTGTTGGGCAATACTTTGCAGGTAAAGACGACTACAGCGTTATGATTCCTAGATTTAAAACCGAGTATGTCTACGAAGCTTATGACACTAATCATAAAAAAGTAACTGAAAAAGAAGGTTCATATGAAGAAGTATTTATAGAAAACAGTTACCTCAATAATCCTAATTATCTTAATAAGTACAATACTTATATATTGGATGGAACAGTTGAAGCACGAGCAAATAATAATGAATCTACTAATAATACTAAAGTATTATTGATTGGCGATTCGTTTTCTAGACCGTTGTTTACATTTTTAAGTGATGGAGTTGCGGAAATCAGATTTTTAGATGCTCAAGAAGGCAGATACAACGATAGTTTTAAAGATTATATAGATGAATATAATCCGGATATATTGCTAATTGCATATAACTATGGATTTGCCGAGAATAGCATTGCTGATAAAGAAGCTTTCTAAACATAATCTTGCAACGTAAAAAAACTAAATGTATAATATTTAAATGCTAATTATTGCAAAAAAATGTAAGTTAGAAGTGGAAAGGAAGGAGAAAGAATGAACAAAATCAAAAGATACTTAGCTATCTTATTGATTATTGGACTTGTCATTACCGGTATGCCGCTTAACATGGCAAGTGCTGCGGAAAACGATGCTGTAAACGGTGAAAATACTAACGTTACAGTCGTAGATGATAATCAGTTAGATAGCAATACAACAACTGATGATGAACAGGATGAAGAAGTAATAGAGGAAGATACAAAAACAACTGATGAGGGAACAAATGTAGCAGAAGCGCAAGTTGAATCTGCAGATATACAGTTGAATTATATATATGTAGAATCACCAAAAGTAACAACTCCGGGAGAACAGAATATAGTTGTATCTCTTGGAGATATTTCTGATGATATTAAAAATGTAAAACTAAATTATCAGAAAGATAATGGCGAAATTGAATCTTGGGAAAGCAGTGATAGTGCTGAAGGGGCATTCCTGTTTATAAAAGATTTTACAGATGCTGATAATGGGATATATGACATAGTATCTATATCTTTTGAGTTAAACGGAGAACTTCAGGAAATCATTCTTAAGGAAATGGGGCACGAAGCTCATTTTGGCGTAAATGAAGAATATAAGGCAGATGCAGATGAAGCATTTGTTATGCAAAATAATGGTAACCTTATAGAAAAATCAGAGGCGTATCGTAATACTTTAGAAAGTAGTAATAACATTGTTGAAGTTGACCCATCTGATATGGAACAGGTAAGTGATGATGTTAAAAATGCTATTACAAATCAGATAGGAAGTAAAGCTCTTTATTCAAAAGCAGGGAACGGGAAGCTGATTATATATCTGGACCCAGGTCATGATAATAAACATACAGGCTCTGGACATGGTAACCTTAGAGAAGAAAAACTGAACTTACAAATTGCTCAGTATTGCAGGGCAGAACTTGAACAATATTCAGGTGTTGAAGTAAGAATGACAAGACCTGATTCAGGTGCTTGCCCATATCCTGGCACTAGTACAGATCAGTGCCTTTTGAATAGAATTGATAATGCATGTGACAATGGTGCCGATGCTTATGTTAGTATACATTTAAATGCTTCTGGCGTTGGTGCAAATGGAGCAGAAGTTTGGTACTGGTACAATAATGCTACAGGCAATGGATTAGCAAAAAAGATACAGGAGCAATTAGTTGCTTTAGGTCTTAATAATCGTGGAGCTAAACCGGACAGTCCGTATGTTGGAGAAGGAACATATGCGGTTACAAGAGAATGTGCAGAAAGAGGCGTCGCTGGAATTATCGTAGAACATGCTTTTATGGATGGTAGTACAGATTATTCTTTTTTGAGTAACTCAAATAATATAAAGAGATTGGGAATCGCTGATGCAAAAGGTATTGTAAATTATTTTGGGTTATTAAAAGGTGAGTGGATAGAAACAAGTGAAGGGAAACAATATAGATATAGTGATGGAACATATGCTAAAGGTTATATAGCTATAGAAGGTAAATATTATTATTTCAATGAAAATGGCTATATGCAAGTGGGTTATCAAAAGATAAATGGAAGGCCATATCAATTTTATACTGCGGAAGGTTATGGATATGTAAAAGGTTGGTTGCAATATAGTGATGGCAAAAAAGCATATTGTTTAGGTGGAGGGGAATTGGCTGTTGGTATACTTGATATTGACGGTGAAAAATATGGTTTTGACGAAAATGGACACCTAGTAACTGGATATACAAATATTGATGGTAGATATTATTATTTTGATGAAGATGGCTATATGCAAGTAGGTTATCAAAAGATAAACGGCAAACCATATCAATTTTACACAGCAGAAGGTTATGGATATGAAAAAGGCTGGCTACAGTATAGTGATGGTAACAAAGCATACTGTTTAGGTGGCGGAGAGCTTGTTACTGGTACCATAGAAATAAATGGTGTAGTATATAGTTTCAATAGTGATGGCTATTTAGTATCTCAATCAAAACACTTTATAGCTGGAAAAACTAATACAACAGTAAAAGAGCTGGTAGCATATTATGAAAAACATAGCCCGATTCAATATTCAGAGTATTATGCTAAAAGTAAAGATAAAGAAGCGACGACTATTACTGAATTTTGTAGAATCTATATTGAAGAAGCGGCAATGGAAAACATAAATGTAGAAGTTGCATTTTGTCAAGCTATGAAAGAGACAGGTTGGCTGCAATTTGGAGGAACTGTTAAACCAAATCAGTTCAATTTTGCAGGCATAGGTGCTATTGATTCTGCACCACAAAATGCAGCAAGTTTTGAAAGTGCTAGACAAGGCATACGGGCACAGATACAACATTTAAAAGCCTATGCTAATAAAGAAAGCCTTGTAAACATATGCGTAGATCCACGATTTAATCTTGTTACTAGAGGTAGTGCTCCATATGTAGAAGATCTTGGTGGGAAATGGGCTTCTGATAAAAATTATGGATTTAGTATAGTCGAAATGATGAAAGATATATAAACTTAAATGACGAATTATATGGGTAGGATTAATTAACTAATTCTGCCCATTTTTGATACAACAACATATGATTTGTTGTTATTTTTTAATCAATATGATATACTTTTTCAGATAAATATTTATATAGAAAAAGGCAGTACTTATGAAAGAATTTTTTGAAAATAAGCGTTTTAGAATATTCGTTTTAATCATATTGGATTTCATAGTTGTTTATTTGAGTGCAATGCTTGCGCTTATTTTGAGATTTGATATAACTACAATTCCACAGGCATATTATGACGGTGCAGTGAAATCACTACCCGTCTATTTTGTTATAACCATAGCTGTAATGTGGATATTTAAATTATATAATAGGGTGTGGACATATGCTTCTTTAAGTGAGCTAGTTGCAGTAATTAAAGCAACATTGCTTATAGGAGCTTTGTTTGTATGCTATCATGTACTATTTCAAATAAATATGCCCCGTAGTTACTATTTCTTGATTTGCGCATTTATGGCTACATTCTTCTCATGTATAAGATTTGCAAAGGTTGCTATAAAGAACTACAAAGAGTCGAGGAAATCTAAGAATATAAGACATTATGTTATGCTTATAGGTGCAGGATCTGCGGCCAATATACTGCTCAACGAGTTAAAATCAACAGCCCAGGACACAGTTGTGGTGTGTGCCATAGATGACAATCCAAATAAAAAGAATAAATATATGCAGGGCGTGCCTATAGTCGGAAACAGAAAGGCGATAGAGAGCAGTGCAAAAAAATATGGTGCTACAGAGATTATTATTGCAATGCCTTCTGCTGACGCTAAATCTACAAGAGAAGTAATAGAACTATGTAATAAAACTGGTCTGCCTACTAAAATACTTCCGGCGGTATCGTCAACTTTGACATCGTCTCTATCTAAAGAAATTAGAGAAGTTAGATATGAAGACTTATTAGGTCGAGAACCTGTTCAGGTTAATCAAAAGGGAATATATGAATTCCTCCATGACAAAGTAGTATTGGTAACCGGAGGTGGTGGGTCTATCGGCTCTGAACTTTGTAGACAGATTGTAGGAAATGTACCTAAAACTTTGATCATCTTTGATATATATGAAAACTGTGCATATGACATTCAAAATGAACTTAAAAGGAATTATCCTGATGTACATATTGAAACATTAATCGGTTCAGTTAGAGATTATGACAGGATGGAAGATATATTTAAAAAATATAGGCCAAATGTAGTTTATCATGCCGCAGCACATAAACATGTGCCGCTTATGGAAGATTCACCAAATGAAGCAATAAAAAATAACTGTCTTGGTACATTAAATGTAGCTAAGCTGGCTGATAAATATGAAGTGGATAATTTTGTACTCATTTCGACAGACAAAGCTGTTAGGCCAACTAATGTTATGGGAGCAAGTAAGAGAATCTGTGAGATGATTATCCAGTCCTTGGCAGACAGAACTCAGCATACTAAGTTTGCAGCGGTGCGTTTTGGAAATGTGTTAGGAAGTAACGGTTCGGTTATACCACTGTTTTTAAAACAGATAGAAAACGGAGGACCGGTTACTGTTACCCATAAGGATATAACAAGATTCTTTATGACTATCCCTGAAGCTGTTTCATTAGTGCTCCAAGCTGGACTTTTTGCGAAAGGCGGAGAAATATTTGTCTTAGACATGGGAGAACCTGTTAAGATTTATGAACTGGCAGAAAACCTCATAAAAATGAAAGGTCATACTCCAAACGGTGATATAAAAATTGAGATAGTAGGTTTAAGACCTGGTGAAAAATTATATGAAGAATTGCTGATGGATGAAGAAGGCCTTAGCAAAACTGAAAATCAGATGATTTTTATAGGTCAACCTATTGATTTTGATGAAGAAAAGTTTTTTAATGAATTGAACGATTTAATTGAAAGTGCAGAAAATAATGTGCCTAACATAAAAGAACTTGTGACACATGTGTGTACTACATATACAATAACAGATAACAAGTAGGAGGCTTTATCATGAATATACCTTTTTCACCACCAGATATAACGGAAAGAGAGATCGAACTTGTAAGAGAAGTGCTCAGATCAGGATGGGTGACTACGGGCCCTAAAACAAAAGAATTTGAAAATAAACTTGCTGAATATGTAGGAACAGAAAAGTTCGTTTGCCTTGGATCTGCTACTGCAGCGATGGAAATGACTCTTAGGTTGCTTGGTATAGGACCAGGAGATGAGGTAATTGTTCCGGCGTACACATATACTGCTTCATGCAGCGTTATATGTCATGTTGGAGCAAAACCGGTTATCGTTGATATTTCTAAAGACTCTTTTGAGATGGACTATGATGCTTTAGATGAATATATAAATGAGCATACGAAAGTTATAATTCCTGTGGATTTAGGCGGAGTAGTATGTGATTTTGATAAAATATATAATTGCGTAGAAAGGAATAAAGATATATTCGTTCCGTCTAATGAATTACAGAAAGCTTTCGGTCGAATTATAATCATGAGCGATTGTGCTCATGGGTTTGGAGCAGAAAGAAATGGCGTAAAGACAGGAAATTTTGCTGATTTTACATGCTATTCTTTTCATGCGGTAAAAAACCTTACCACTGTAGAAGGCGGCGCAGTAACTTGGAAAAATATAGAAGGCTTTGACAACGAAGAAATATATAAGCAGTATATGAACTTGTCTCTTCATGGACAGACTAAAGATGCTTTAAATAAAAATAAAGCAGGAGCATGGGAGTACGATATCGTGTCACCTGCGTATAAATGCAACATGACAGACATACAGGGTGCAATAGGTTTAGCTCAGCTTGAGCGATACGAAACTATGCTAGAACGTAGGAAAACTATAATAAGTAAATATAATAGTGTACTTGATGGATATGATGTTACCTACTTGAAACATAAGACAGATGGGTATATCTCTAGCGGACACCTTTATCTCATGCATGTAAATGGTATCGATGAAGCAGAAAGAAATAATCTCATTACGAGATTTGCAGAAAAGGGTGTGGCGACAAATGTGCATTATAAGCCGCTACCGATGCTCACAGCATATAAAAATCTTGGATATGATATAAAAGACTTTCCAAACGCTTTTAACTATTATAAAAACGAAATTACGCTTCCACTTTACAGTAAAATGACAGACGAAGAATTGGACTATGTTGTAAGTGTAATAGAGGAAGTATTAAAGGAATATAAAAAGTAATGCTAACCAAATGGGAACAATTGGATGAAAAGTTACAAAACGACGAAGTAAAAAGATATTATGATATTTTATCTCACAAAAGAGGTAGTCTCTTGTTAAAAAGAATATTTGATATTGTAGTATCTCTACTCATGATTGTAATTTTATCTCCTGTACTCTTGTTTATATCGATATGGATAAAAACAGACTCTAAAGGACCTGTATTTTACAGACAGGTAAGAGTTACTGAAAACAACAAGGATTTTAGAATTTTTAAATTCAGAACTATGGTACAGGATGCTGATAAAATCGGAAGTCTTGTAACTGTAGGAAATGACAGCAGAATTACAAAAGTCGGTTATAAAATCAGAAAAGTGCGTTTGGACGAATTGCCGCAACTATTTAACATATTTAAAGGAGATATGAGTTTTGTGGGAACAAGACCGGAAGTCAGAAAATATGTTGATAGATATACTGACGAAATGATGGCTACTTTGCTTTTGCCGGCAGGAGTAACATCGTTAGCAAGCATTATGTATAAAGACGAAGATGACATAATGGCTAAAAAAACAGCAACAGGCATGAGTGTTGATGATGCATATATACAATGTGTTTTACCGGATAAAATGAAATATAATCTTGAGGCAATTAATAGGTTTTCATTTTTTAATGAGATTAAACTTATGTTTAAAACAGTTATAGAGGTTTTTTAATAAGGAATAATATGAATATCTTACTGATAAATCATTATGCAGGGTCTCCAGAGATGGGAATGGAATTTCGCCCATATTATTTTGCTCGAGAGTGGATAAAGATGGGACATAAAGTTGATATTATAGCAGCGGACTATTCCCACTTAAGAAGAAAAAATCCTGAAGTGAAAGAAGACTTTCAAAGCGAAGTAATAGATGGTATAAATTATCATTGGATTATTACAAATAAATATGAAGGCAATGGTGTTCAGAGAGCTAAAACCATGGCTAAGTTTGTGTATAAACTGTGGTCAAAGGGCAGATGGATTGTTAATGAATATAAACCAGATGTGGTAATTTGTTCATCCACTTATCCTTTGGATACATATGCTGGTCAAAGAATAAGAAAATTGTCTAAGAAAAAAGTCAAGTTGATACATGAAGTACACGATATGTGGCCTGCTACTTTGGTGGAACTAGGGGGCATGTCAAAGAAAAATCCATTCGTTGTAGCAATGCAAATAGCAGAAAATAGTGCATATAAAAATTCAGATTGTGTGTTTGCATTGTTAGAATATACCAAAGAATACATGGTGCAGCATGGACTTAAGGAAGATAAATGGCACTGGATTCCACTTGGAATCAATCTAAATGAATGGAATTCAGAGCACGAGCTTACTGAAAGTCATAAAGCAGTATTATCAAAATTGAAATCAGACGGCAAATATGTTGTTGGGTATTTTGGCGGGCATGCTATGTCAAACGCGTTGGATACATTGATTGACTGTGCAGTAAAAGAAAAAGATGAAGAAGTATATTTTGTGTTAGTAGGAGATGGAGTAGAAAAGAAAACATTACAGGAGAGAGTGAAAAAAAATCATATAAATAATGTTACTTTTTTATCGCCAATTAGTAAAAATGAGATTCCTAGATTGTTAGAGTATTTTGACTGTATATATATAGGAGCGCATCAATCACCATTATATCGATTTGGTTTGTGTATAAATAAAATGGTTGATGCAATGATGGCAGGAAAACCTATTATATGTGCAATAACTTCGCCTGAAACCTGGGTAGAACAAAGCAAGTGTGGCATAAATGTGGGGTCAGATAACATTAATGGTATAATTGATGCTATAGAAAAAATGAAAAATATTTCTGAAGATGATAAAAAAGCTATAAGCGAAAATGGTCAACGATTTGTTAAAGAACATTTAGATATAGTAAAATTAGCAAAAGAAACTATAGATATAATTAAAGAATAATATATTATTGGAGGAAACAAATGATAAAAGAACAACTGATTAAAAAAATAGATGATAAAACCATAAAAGTCGGAGTGGTAGGTCTTGGCTATGTAGGCCTTCCACTTGCTGTGGAAAAAGCAAAAGCAGGATTTGAAACTATAGGATTTGATGTGCAGCCAGCAAAGGTTGATATGGTAAACGCAGGACATAACTATATCGGCGATGTGGTTGATGAAGATCTTAAAAAGCTTGTAGAAGAAGGAATGCTTAAAGCTACAACTGATTTTTCATTTGTAAAAGATGTGGATTTCATAGCTATCTGCGTTCCAACACCTTTAGATGAACATCAGCAGCCGGATATAAGCTATGTAAAAAATTCAACTATAGAGGTTTCAAAATATATGACAAAAGGAACAATGGTTGTTCTTGAGTCTACAACATATCCTGGAACTACAGAGGAACTCATAAAACCTATTTTGGAAGAAGGTTCTGGACTTAAATGTGGCGAAGACTTCTATCTTGGATTTTCACCAGAAAGAGTAGACCCAGGAAACAAGCAGTTCAAGACAAAGAACACTCCAAAGGTTGTAGGTGCAATCGGTAAAGATGCAACAGAAGTAATAGCTGCAATGTACAGAGCAGTTCTTGAAGGAGATGTTTATGAAGTGTCTTCACCAGCAGTAGCAGAAATGGAAAAGATACTCGAAAACACATATAGAAATATAAACATAGGTCTTGTAAACGAACTGGCAATTCTTTGTGATAAAATGAATATCAGCCTTTGGGAAGTCGTAGATGCAGCTAGTACAAAGCCGTATGGATTTCAGCCATTTTATCCAGGTCCAGGTCTTGGTGGACATTGTATTCCTCTTGACCCATATTATCTTTCTTGGAAAGCAAGAGAATTTGGCTTCCATACATCAATGATAGAAGCGTCAATGATGATTAACGACAAGATGCCTGAATACTGTGTTGAAAGAGCAAGCAAGGTACTTAACAGACATAAAAAGGCACTTAATGGATCAAAAGTGTTAGTACTTGGTGTTGCATACAAACAGGATATAGATGATTATCGAGAAAGCCCTGCCATTGATGTTATCAATGTACTTAAAGAAAACGGCGCAGATGTTGACTTCTACGATCCGTTCATTCCTGAATATAAGGATAATGGCAAAATTTATAAGGGAATAGAAAAGATCGATGAAAATATCATCGCTTCATATGACCTTGTTATGATAACAGCATCCCACAGCGTTCTTGATTATGATATGATTCAGAAAAATGCTAAAGCTATATTTGATACTAAGAATGCTATGAAAAACGTTGAAAACAGAGAAAATATTGAGGTGCTCTAATGGGAAAGTATTTTGTGCATGAAACAAGTATTGTAGATGACAATGTAAAAATCGGTGAAGGAACTAAAATATGGCATTTCTCACATGTTCAGTCTGGGGCAGAGATCGGAGAAAATTGTTCATTTGGCCAGAATGTAAATGTGTCAAACAATGTAAAAATAGGAAACGGCTGCAAAGTGCAGAACAATGTATCTATATATGAAGGTGTAGAACTTGAAGATTATGTGTTCTGTGGTCCTTCAATGGTATTTACAAATGATTTGACTCCGAGAGCTAAATATCCTAAAGGAAGCGTTGGATATAAAAAGACAGTACTGCATACCGGCGCTACTGTAGGAGCAAATGCAACAGTAGTATGCGGACATGAAATCGGAGAGTGGGCGATGATTGCAGCAGGAGCTGTTGTAACAAAGAATGTAAAGCCATATGCTCTTATGGCTGGTGTACCAGCTAAGCAGATTGGCTGGGCATGTGAATGTGGTGAGATTTTGGATGACACTTTAAAATGCAGTAAGTGTAGTAGAAGTTATCAAGAAACAGAAAACGGACTGAAAGAAGAAAAATGAAATTTACATTTGAAGCATATAATGCACTTATAAATGAATTGCATAAAAATGAATACATCATAGCGAATTATCATAATTATCATAAAACAGAAAAATGTGCTATTCTCCGTCATGATGTGGATTATTCTATGGATAAAGCTTTGGAGATGGCAGAATACGAAAATAAAATTGGTGTAAAATCGACATATTTTGTATTGTTGACTTCTGATTTTTACAATTTATTATCCAAGAAGAATCAAGACATTGCATATAAGATAGTAAAGTATGGACATGACATAGGATTACATTTTGATGAAATGCGTTATGATGAACAAGAAAAATCTACAGTAGGCGTTAAGTTACTTATAGAAAGAGAAGCTCAACTGTTATCTGAAATATTGGGGTATAATATAAAAAGCGTTTCAATGCATAGACCGTCAAAAGAAACTTTAGATGCTGATTATTATTTTGATAACGGATTAGTTAATTCTTATGGTAAAGAATTTTTCCATGGATTTAAATATGTCTCTGATTCTAGGATGAGGTGGCGCGAAAATGTAGAAGAGATTATTGATTCTAATCAGTACCAACGCATCCATATATTAACGCATTCATTTTGGTACAATAATGAAGAAAAAAATATGAAAAACATCATAGAAGAATTTATCAATTATGGGAAACAAAATAGATATAATATATTAAACGATAATATAACGGATTTAAATAGTATTCTTATGACAGGTAAATAGATGAAAGTTAAAAAAATCATTGAGGTATTACAAAGAGGAAAAATAACATATGAGTTTTATGGAGATGAGAGTTTAGATATTAATGGATTTTCATCACTAGTTAATTATAAACAAGGTTCATTAACATGGATTAAAAAGAAAGAGAATTATAATGGTACAACAGTTAGTTGCTGTATCACAAGCGAAAAGATTGATGGGCCGATTGAATCTCAAATAGTGGTAGGGAATAGTAAAAGAGTTTTTTTCAATATTTTAGAAGAATTGTTTGCGGTACGTGAATCAAAAAAAGCAATAGGGAAAAACAGTGTAATTGGCGAGAATGTATACTTTGGTAAAAATGTGTGCATAGGCTCTAATTGTAGTATAAATGGAGATGTTTTTGTAGATGACAGCACTATTATCGGAGATGGTGTTGTTATAAAAGGAAAAGTTAAAATAGGAAAACGCTGTACTATTCAATCTAATGCAGTGATAGGTGAACCTGGCTTTGGATATTCTGAAGAAAACGGTATTAAAACTATGATTAAGCATTTTGGGGGAGTCAATATAGGTGATGATGTTCATATTGGCGCTAACACTTGCATTGCCAGAGGTACTATAGATGATACTTGTATAGGTGATGGCAGTAAAATTGATAACTTGTGTCATATTGCACACAATGTAATTATAGGCAAAAATGTGACACTTATAGCAGGAAGCCTAATATACGGTTCTGTAAATATAGGTGATAATAGTTATATAGCATCAGGTATTATAAAAAATCAATTGGAAATTGGAAAAAATGTTACTGTAGGTATGGGTAGTGTTGTAATGAAAGACGCAGAAGAAAACATTACCATAGTCGGCGTACCGGGTAAAAAATTGAAATAAGAATACAATTAAAAAAGGAGAAAGAAATGAAATATGCACTTATCGGATGTGGTCGTATTGCCACAAATCACATGAAAGCAGCTGTTAATAACGAACTGGAAATCGTAGCAGTTTGCGATGTGATTCCAGAAAAAATGGAAGAACTTTTAGCTAAGCATGGATTAGAAAACAACACAGATATCAAAAGATATACTGATTATAAAGAAATGATAAAGAAAGAAAAGCCTCAGCTCGTTAGCATTGCTACTGAAAGTGGAATCCATGCCGAGATTGCTCTTTATTGCATTGATAAAAAAGTGAATGTGATTATTGAAAAGCCTATGGCTATGAGCATTGAAGATGCAGACAAGATTATAGAAATGTCTGAGAAAAAAGGTGTAAAAGTTTCTGCCTGTCATCAGAATAGATTTAATATTGCTATTCAGGAACTTAGAAAGGCGCTTGAAGCGAGAAGGTTTGGTAAACTGTCTCATGGATCCATTCATGTAAGATGGAACAGAAATAAAGGATATTATGATCAAGCAAAATGGAGAGGTACATGGGCTGAAGATGGTGGCGCCCTTATGAACCAGTGCATCCATGGTATCGATTTGCTTAGATGGATGATGGGTGACGAGATTGAAGAAATCTACGGCGCTACAAGACAGCAGTTCCATGATTATCTTGAAGCTGAAGATGTAGGAATGGCTGTCGTTAAATTCAAGAACGGCGCCATCGGCACAATAGAAGGAACTACCAATGTGTATCCTAAAAATCTTGAAGAAACTTTGTATATCTTTGGTGAAAATGGCACAGTAAAAATCGGTGGAACATCTACAAACAATATAGATGTATGGGATTTTGCGGATGAAACTGAAGAAGATAGCAAAAACAAAGGACTGGAAGAACAGACTAGCAACGTATATGGAAATGGGCATACAAGCCTCTTCGCAGATGTTATGGACGCCATAGAAAATGATAGAAAACCATATGTAGATGCTGTGGCAGGAAGAAATGCTCTTGAAGTTGTATTGGCGATATATAAGAGTCAGAAAGAAGGAAAAGCAGTACAATTGCCATTGAAAAACTTTGCAAGTGTAGAGATGAAGGGTGAGTTTGAATAATATGAAAATATGTCATGTTACCAGTGCGCATAAGAGCAATGATATCCGAATATTTAAAAAAGAGTGTGTTTCATTAGCTAAAGAGGAAGAAAATGAAGTTTATTTAGTGGCAGCTGGCGATTCTTATGATAAAAAGGGGGTTCATGTTATTGGTGTAGGAGAAAGAAAAGGGAATCGATTGAATCGTTTTTTCTCCTTTTCTCGTAAGATATATAATGCAGCTATAAGAATAGATGCAGATATATATCATTTACATGATCCGGAACTTTTAGTATATGTTAAAAAATTCAAACATAGAGGGAAAAAAGTAATTTTTGACAGCCATGAATATTACAGAGAACAAATATTATATAAGGATTATATACCGAAACTGTTTAGAATCTTTATTTCTAAGCTATATTCAGTATATGAAAATAAAATATGCAAATGGTTGGACGCAGTAATATTCCCTTGTCCAATTGAAGGAAAACATCCTTTTGAAGGAAAAGTAAAATTTTATGAATTTATAAATAATACACCGATAATAGATGAAAAATTGAATTATAATGACGAAAATAAAGATTATAACTCGGTATGCTGTGCAGGTAGTTTGACTGAAAACAGGGGCATTGATATTTTAATAGACGCTTGTCATAAAAGTAATACAAAACTGATTTTAGCAGGAGAAATAACACCAGAAGAATTCAAAACAAGAATAATGGAAAAAGAAACTTTTTCATGTGTTGATTATAGAGGAGTCTGTTCTTCAGATGAAGTAATAAAAATTTATCAAGAAGCTTTTATAGGAGCAAGCAATATATTAGATGTTGGACAATATTCGAAGACGGAAAATTTACCGACCAAAGTATATGAATATATGATGATGGGAATGCCGTTTTTTATTTCTGATTTTCCATATTTTAGAGAAATTATTAATAGATATAAATGTGGACTATTAGTTGACCCGTATAATATAGATGATATTGCAAGAAAAATTGAATACTTAAAAAACAATCCTAAAGAAGCGATAAAAATGGGTAAAATTGGTAAAGAAATAGTAAGAGAGAGATTTAATTGGCAAAATGAAGAAGTTAAATTATTTGAATTATATAATCAATTATACAATGAAGTAGAGTAATAATAAGAATGAACAAATAAAAGATTAAATATAGTATTATTTGAATTGCTAGAGATTAGAAAGTTATTTTAAGGAAATATCTTCAATGAGTAATAGTGAAAAAATTAAAAATATTGTTTTTGCATGTTTTTTTATAGAAGCAGGTTTAATTAACTTACTTCTATCTATAATATTAGAATGTTTTAAGATAGAAATACCAAACGGGGTAGTTGAAATCGTTAAATATTGCTTTTATGGAATAATTTTTATATACATATTCTGGGCTTATATTAAGACAATAATAAAAATAAATTTATTATCATTAAGAGTTATTGTATTTGCCCTACCGTGCATTTTTATTTTTCCAGAAGTATATAATTGTATAGTGAGCTCTTGGGAATTTGATGCAATAGTTTATTTATTTAAGTATATTGTTTTCATAATACCAGTATATTTTATAGGCATTTGTATAATACTTAATGGGGAAAAAGCAGATATAGCATTTATGAAGTATTATAAATATATCGCCTTATTATTATCACCTTTTTTTGTTTTTTATTTAATAAGAATGACTTTTCCGGAGAATCCCATAGTGAATTATTCTAACTTCGGGTTATTAGATTATATGTCAATGGGATATTTTATATTACCAATTTTTTTAGGATCTTTTTTAGAATGGGCTCTACTATCAGAAACTAGAAAAGATAAAATATTGAGTATATTGAGTGGAGTGTTATGTTTTATTTGTATCATATGTACTGGCACAAGAGGTGCTATTTTAGTTACAATTTGTTTTGCTTTATTACTATTTATATACGCCATAATATGCAAACAAAATATAAAGAAAATATTTCTTTTTATGGCATTTATAATTTTTGTTAATATATTTGCACAATATGTATGGCAACCAACTGGCTCTAGGTTTGGAAAAAAATTCATTGATGATATTACATATTCGAAAGTAGTTGAAACGTATAAGGAAAGTGGATTTTTAGCTGAAGGAAGTGCAGAATCACGCGAAAAACAATCGGCAGAATTTATTGAAGCAAGAAGCATAATTCTTCAATACGCGGTAGAAAATGATTTGACATATGCGCAGTCTGTAAAAAAAGCTTTGAAAGAAATAAAAATGGGAAATGTAGAAAATGTTTATAAAGGGAAGATAGCAGATAGTGTATTGCATGAATTATATGAATTAGAAGAAGAAGATTTGATGACGCTTTCTAGAAAACCATTGATTGAAATTTCGATAATGGAATTCAATAAGAATAAACTATTTGGTAATGGGTGTTATCATTATATAAATAAATACACTTATTACCCACATAATGCGATTTGCGAGTTAATGTGTGACACAGGAATAATAGGTACAATGTTTTTTGTATCTTCAATAATCTCTATTTTGATTTTAACGAGAAAACTACTTATTAAGTGCAAGAATATTGCTATAATGCTTATATTCACATTATCATATACACCATCATATTTAATTTCTGGTTCAGTATACATGGATTTAATGATTCCGCTATTTATAACTATTGGAACAATTACTATCGTAGCAAATAAAAATAATAATTTAATGTCAAGTGAAAATGAGAATAATATTACAGAATAGAAAAATAGTTTTAGATATGCTATTAAATATTATTGCTGTGAGTGTGCCAGTAGCAATATTGCAGTTAGTAGTATATCCGATTACTGCTAAAAAAATTGGTGGCGAAGAATATGGTTTGATGCTTACCATATATTCTGTTTGGATGATGATTTCGAACTCGCTTGGTAATGTATTTAATAATGTACGATTATTGTATAATGATAAATACGATCAAAAAGGTGATTTTAATATATTGATTTTAAGTTGGGAGCTAGTTAATGCAATTATTATTAGTATTGTAATACTTTTATATTGTAATAGTTTTGACATCATTCATATAGGGTTTGGAGTTATAGTGGCAATTCTTATTATGGCTAAATCTTATTTAGAAGTGGGTTTTAGAATAAATTTAAATTATAAAAGTATTGTCATAAATAACTTGTTGCAGAGTGTTGGATTTATAGTAGGCATATTGTTTACTCTCATTACAGGTATATGGGAAAGTATATTTATTTGTGGTTATTTATTTAGTTGCGTATATTGTATTGTAAAGACAAAATTATTATTTGAACCATTGAAAAAAACAAGTCAGTTTAAAGAATTAAACAGCGCTTCAAATAAATTGATAATAGCAACAGTTATTGGAAACCTTATGACTTATGCTGATAAATTAGTATTGTATCCTTTAATGGGAGGGTATACGGTATCTATTTATTATACCGCATCTATTCTCGGAAAAATTGTTGGAATGATTACAGGTCCAATAAATAGTGTCATATTGAGCTATATCCGTAAATGGAAATCAAATAATAAGCAGTTAATTGCAAAGATATTATTAATTGGGGTGTTTCTATGCAGTGTAGGTTATTTAGTAACAATTGTTTTTTACAAACCAGTTTTAAATATACTTTTTCCACAATGGGTAAATGATGTTATGCGATATATTCCACTAACAACTATTAATGTAATGTTAATGGTTTTGACTTCTATTATATCGCCGTTTGTGCTGAAGTTTTGCGATATGAAATGGCAAGTTATAATTAACATAGTCGGCGGAGCTACTTATTTTTTAGGTGCTCTTGTTTTGTGGAAATATTTAGGACTAACTGGATTTTGTATCGGAGTGATAATTGGAACTTTAACAAAACTTGTAATAATGTTATTAGTTTATTTTCGCAACAGTAAAACAGAATATAATAAGGCAAAATAATATGGAGGTATTGTATGCAATTTAGAGATTTAAAAACACAGTATCAAGTACTAAAAAAAGATATCGATAAAGCAATGATCGATGTGGCTGCAAGTTCAGCATATATTAATGGACCACAGGTTGCACAGTTCGAAAAAGAGCTTGCTGAGTATGTAGGAGTTAAACACTGTATAACATGTGGCAACGGCACAGATGCTCTTACTATTGCCATGATGGCATGGGGCATTGGAGTAGGTGATGCGGTATTCGTACCGGATTTCACATTCTTTTCATCAGGGGAAATCGTATCCCATGCAGGAGGAACTCCTATATTTGTAGATGTTGATGAGGACACTTTCAACATATCTGCAGAGTCTTTAGAAAAGGCAATAATAAAAGTTAAAGAAGAAGGAAAGCTTATGCCTAAAGCAGTAGTTGTTGTCGATTTGTTTGGCCTTCCTGCAGATTTTGGAGCGGTCAGAAAGGTTGCTGACAAATACGGTATCTATGTTCTGGAAGATGCAGCACAGGGATTTGGAGGCGACATTAACGGCAAGAAAGCATGTAGCTTTGGTGATATATCAACTACTTCTTTCTTTCCAGCAAAACCTCTCGGTTGCTATGGTGACGGCGGCGCTGTATTTACTGATAACGATGAATGGGCTGAACTTATTAAGTCAATCAGAGTCCATGGCAAAGGCAGCATGAAGTATGATAATGTCAGAATAGGTCTTAATTCCAGACTTGATACTATTCAGGCAGCTATATTGTCTGTTAAGCTTAAAGCTTTTGACGAATATGAATTAGCCGATGTAAATAAAGTGGCAAATAAATACACTGAACTTCTTGGAGATACAGTTAGGACTCCGGTAATACCTGAAGGTTTTTATTCAAGCTGGGCACAGTATACAATTCAGCTTGAAAACAGAGAAGTAAGAGATGGTCTACAGGCTTATCTGAAGGAAAAGGATATTCCGTCTATGGTATATTATCCAAAACCAATGCATGATCAGCAGGCATTCGGATTAAACGGAGAAGAACATGTTGACTGTTCTGTTACAAGCAGACTTTGTGATACAGTATTGTCTCTTCCGATGCATCCATATTTAAAGGAAGAAGACATAGCAATCGTAGTGGGTGCAGTTAAAGAATACTTGAGCAAATTAGAAAAGTTAAAGACTATTATTTAAGTTGTGGAGAGCATAGGGCAGAGAGTTGTTTGCACTATGCTCTTTATTGGATATACAGTGAAATTTCAATGGGAACACTGTGTTGTAACATTTACAAAAGGCCCTCTATATGCTAAACTAATTAAATGCTAAATAAGTTTTGCGGAAAGGATAAATCTGTGAATACGTTAAAAGAGATTCTTAAAGAACATTGGTTATATCGTAAGCAAATTGTTAAACTAGCAAAATCAGATATTATTAAGACATATAAGGGTGCAGCGTTAGGTTGGCTGTGGGCAATAGCAAAGCCTGCAGTAACAGTCGCGGTGTTCTATTTTGCGTTTACGGTAGGACTTCGAAGCAGCAAACCAGTTGAGGGCTATCCATATTTTTTGTGGTTAATTGCTGGGATGATGCCTTGGTTTTATATGAGAGATACGCTGATAGCAGGATCTGATTCTATTAGAAGATACAAATATTTGGTGACAAAAATAAAGTATCCAGTATCAACAATACCAACATATGTCAATCTGTCTCAATTTGTCATAAATGTTGGTCTTTGTTTGATTATGGGAATTATTTTTATTTTTTATGGCAAGATGCCAGATATTTATTGGTTACAAGTTCCGATATATATGTTTTTAATGCTACTATTTTTTAATTCGTGGGCATTGTTTGCAGGAATGCTGTCAGCGATGAGTAGAGACTTTTTAAATCTTGTAAAAGCTGTAGTAACTGCTCTATTTTGGATATCTGGAATCATGTATGAGGTAGGCAGTATTCAAATAGATATTATTAGGGAAATAATGTTGTTCAACCCTATAACTATTATCGTAAATGGATTTAGAGATAGTCTTATATATAAAGAGTGGATATGGGAGAACCTTGGTGAATTAAGGAACTTCTTTATTGTATATTTGGTAATGCTTGTACTATCGTTATGGGCTTATAAAAAATTACGCAAAGATATTCCTGATGTTTTGTAAATGGTGATGGAGAAAAGATATGAGTAGTGCTATTGAATTTAAGCATGTTACAAAAGAATATAAATTATATAAAAATGATAAGCAAAGGTTTAAAGCTATTTTTAATAAAAGAATCAAGGCAAATATAAAAAGAGCTATTGATGACGTTTCTTTTAACATAGAAAAAGGAGAAGCCGTAGCATTATTTGGACGAAATGGCGCAGGCAAGTCTACTCTATTGAAGATGATTACGGAAGTTGTTTTCCCTACGGAAGGTAAAGTGAACATTAATGGCAGAGTGAGCGCTTTATTGGAACTTACTGCAGGTTTTGATCCGGAATTTACTGGCAGAGAAAATATACATTTTAGAGCTCAACTTATGGGGATAAGTCAAGAGGATATTGACAGAATGGAACCTGAAATAATTGAATTTGCGGAGTTGGGCCCATATATTGATCAGCCAGTGAGAACATATTCAAGTGGTATGAAAGCACGATTGGGTTTTGCAATTAATGCTAATATTGAGCCGGAAATATTAATTGTAGATGAAGCATTGAGTGTAGGAGATAAAGCGTTTAGAGTCAAATGTAATGATAAGATAAATGAAATTGTTGCAAGCGGTGTAACATTTCTTTTCGTTACTCATTCGACCAATGTTGCAAAAGATTTTTGTAATAGAGGAATAGTAATGAAGAGTGGAAAATTCATCTATGATGGAGATATCGATTCCGCGGCAGAGTTTTATGAAGAAATGGTTCAGGAAGATATAGAAAAGAAACGTCGTATGAAAGAAGAGAAAAAGAAGGAAAGATTATTTCAGTAAAGCAAGGAGACTTTATGAATCTGCTTCAGAACATATATATCGTAATTTTTAATACAATATTTAAATTAACTAAACACATAAATTACAATGTTCGTGAATGGATAGCTAAGTTATGTGTGTTTGGTTTATCGGCATCATTTTTTGTTTTGATGATATTGACTCGTCAAGGAATAACAGATATACATGTTAAAGGTTGCACAGAAGGAGGCATATTTTTACTAATCCTTTTGTGCATCTTTAGTGTTAATAAACCTTTAGAAAAAGTAAAATGGAATAAGTGGATAACATATCCGTATTTTGCAGCAGCCATATATATGACCATTATGAGCTTTGATCAAAACCCAGGGGATTTTTATCAGTCGTATGCTATCATGATGTTTTTATTATTACCGGCGCTGTATTTTATTTGGGGAAATAGAAAAGACTATTTAACCTATTACGACTGGTTCGCTAAATCATTAATTATATTGGGGGCATTATCTGCTGTAGCAACAATTATGTTTGCACCAATAGCAGAAAAAAGTGTAGGAACGCAATATTTAGGATTGACAGACAATCCTAATGTGTTTGGAATGATTTCCATTTCTGTCACTGCTGCATCACTATATATGACTTTTCTCAAAAGGCCATTGTGGGTTGTCTATTCTGTTTTGACAGGCATATATGCCGCTTTTATCTGGTTGACAGTATCAAGGACTGCCATTGTTGTATTAATAATGCAGGTGTTTGCTTGGGCAATAATAACAATCAGGACATACTTCATTAAAGAAAAATGGAGAAGCATATTGTTTATTGCGGTGACAATGACTATTGTTGTGTCATCGGCATTTCTCACAAATGTAGCATTGGAAAATAATACTGTAGCCGAAGCAAAAACTAAAGTTGTTATGAGTGAAACATATCAAATTGCAGATTCTGATGCGGTGAAAAATAGATTTGATTTCAGTAATAAATCATTAGAAGAATTCACATCGGGCAGAACAGATATATGGAAATGGTATATCGATCAAATCTCTTGGCGCGGACATGATTGTACTAATCATGAAGTGGAAATAGCACCTGGAGTGATATATCATAATGCTCACAATACTGTTTTAGAAATCTCTTATAGATTTGGGTGGCCTGCAGGCTTTGCGTACGCTTTATTTATGATAGTAATGATTATTGCTCTAATCATTGGTGGACTGGTACGCGCTAAACGCAGGTATACCATTTTTATAATACTACTAACAATAGCGTATTTCATTGAATCTATGCTTGATGTAATGACGTTGCCTTTTGAAAGAGGTCCTGTTTTGATGTTCTATATGGCGTTAATTGGAGTTTTTGAAGGTGATTTTTTAGCAAAAGATGATAAAGAAGAAAATAAAGAAAGTTTGAATCGTTTAAGGGGTACATATGAAGTTGGTTGATATTTTTTATAAAGCTATTTTAAATACAATATATAATCATTGCACAGTGCATATAAATGAAAAAATAAAGAGGGCAATATGTCTGATTGCCGCTCATTGTTTAGCAGCGATATATGTTTTTCTTAGAATGGATTTAAGCATAAAGGATAAGTTGAACATAGGTAGTTTTGATATAGCTTGCTTTATATTCTTTATGTTAATTATATTGGTGCTATTTGGAATGAGTCGACCAATAATAAAAGAAGAAAATGATAAAAAAAGCAAAATAGCGTATTGTTGTTTCTCTGTTGCTATGTTAATAGCATTAATTGTGGCGGATCCTATATGGGAAATCAAAATATCAATGTTAATGATAATATTTATTTTCCCCGCTTTTTATTATATTGCCATAGATAGCAGTGCTTACGCACGATTAGTAAAGATAATCGCAATTTCCTTCGTTAATATTGGTATAGTGTTACATATAGGAAATTTTTTGTTATATCCATATGAAGATGTTAGTATTGCATATCAAGCAGGGTTTGCGAATCCAAATACATTGGCGATGGCTTTAGTTCCAACCTTCTTATGTTCAATATACTTGTTCTCAATTTGCAAAAAAATAAAATGGCTTTATTTGATTATAGCTGCATATACCATAGGAATAATAATGTTGTGTGAGGCAAGAACTTCTATAGCTGTATGTCTTGTTTCAATAATATGTTGGTGTATCTATTACATTATTCATTATGAAATGTTTGGTATAAAGCGCATCAATAGCTTTATTTCAGTTGCTTTAGTACTTTGTATCTTAACAGCAGGTGTTTTTATAACAGATAAAGTTAATATGCCAAATGGTACAAAAACAGTGCCAAACAATAATGTCGTAGCGGAAGAAACAGTAACAGAACCTGTGAAAGAAGAAAATAGTTTAGAAAGAGTAATTACAAAATCTGAAGAAAAAACGGGAACAAATTTAAATGGATTTTTAAGTGGCAGAGTTGAATTGTGGAAATATTATACTAAGGATATTACTACATTCGGACATGACTATGACGATGCAAAGGAACAGCGAGTTCAGGATAATATTACGCTAGGTACGCATAATACATTGATTAGTTATTTATATGTATGTGGCTTAATACCTGCGTTGATTATGTTGTCTATACAATTGTTAGCCGCTGTTTATGTTTTAAGACGAATATTTTGTAAGTATAAAACCGAAGAAAGCGAAAGTAAAAATTGTTTACCGCAATTAGATTTGTTTATTATTCTTATTGCACCGTCGTATTGTCTGGCGGGATTGGTTGAAGAACTGATTTGGGTAAGCAGATGGGCAATTGCTGCATTATTCTTTATATCGTTGGCCCCAATGTTTTATAAAAGAAAATTAAAAGGTGATTAAATGAAAATTTCAATTATAATACCAGCATATAATGTTGAAAAGTATATAGGAAGTATGCTTGAAGACGTGTTAAATCAAACATTTACAGATTTTGAAGCAATAATAATAAATGATGGTTCTACAGATAGCACTCAGAATATTGTTGATGAGTATTGCAATAGGGATAACAGATTTAAATCAATAGTTAAGGAAAACGGAGGAGTATCATCTGCGAGAAATAGAGGATTAGATGCTGCGAAAGGAGATTACGTTGTATTCTGGGATCCAGATGATGCTATACCGAAGAAAAGTTTGGAATACCTATATGATTGCATAACTAGAGACAATGCTGATATGGCAATTGGAATGCGAGTATTAGATAACGGAATGGAAATTGTTCGTGCAACAAGTTTGATGCAATTAATTAGTCAACGAGAGATTAGTAAAATGGATGATAGGCATGTCTGGGTATTTTCAGCGTGTAATCGATTATTTAAGCGCAGTATTATAGAGGAAAATCATATAAGATTTAAGAGTATAAGTTTAGGTGAAGATAGTGTTTTCTGGTTGGAGTATATGGGCTACTGTAATAAAATTGTAGGATGTCCTAAAGATGTATATATATACAAGAGAAGATTATTTTTAGATAATTCAGATTCGTTGACGCAAAAAAAGAATAGATATTATGAAGGCTATTTTGAAGAATATATAGGATACCTTGAAGAAATGGTGAATAAACTATTCTTGAACGCCGTGGACAGTATCGAGAAATCATATTATCGAGAAAAATTTTTCCAAGAATTATATAAGCGTTTAATGAGAGAAAATCTCTTATATAATATGTATTGTCATATATGGAAACTTACAGATAAGGAAGAGAATATTTTAAGAAACCAATATGAGTATGTCCGTAGCAAAATATACGATATAGAATGGCAAAAATTTTTATATCAGGAAAAACAACTTGATTTATTAAATGGCCTTAAAACAAAAGAAAGCATAAGAGAAAATCCTCAAGTAACTTTTGTGTTAACAAGGAAGCTGGAAAATGTTTCTTTGATTTTAGAAAGTATATATAGACAGGAATTCCCAGAGTTTGAAGTATTGGTAGATGAAACAATCTATGATGATATCAGAACTGATGTTGAAAATATGATTAATGTTCATATAATCTCTGGAAAGGATTTATCTGAAATTAAAAATAACGCTGTAAAAATGGCTAAAGGGAACTGGATAATGTTTTTTGAAGAAGCCATATTCCCTGTGACTGATACTATTAAATCATTTATAAAAAAAGTAGAAGAAAGTGAAACTGTGATATCATTAAATCTGAAAAGAGTTGAAAATAGAAAATTAAAAGATTTACCATTGGTAGATAAAGCTTTTCAGTATAAAGATAAACGTGTAAAAAAGGAAGTGGATAATACTTTTTCAAATAAAATGATTTCTATAAACTTTTTACGCACTTCACAATTTAGTTTCACCAACGACAGTAGGAAAGATATGATAGCGCTATACGATGTTACAGATGTTACAAGACGTAAATCTGTCATCATGCATACATTACTTACAAATGATGATTTCAGGATGCAGATTAAGCATTGGAAAGCAAAAGTTAAATTGTATTTTATGAATTAAGTGGAGCAGTTAATGGGTTTAGATAATAAAATATCATTTGAAATAACTGAAATAAAATGGGAACGAATATTTTTGAATTTTGTGATTAAGACAGAATTTAATAAAAATGTCGATTTTGCATTTGTGCTATTTAGAGAAGAGGATGAAAAGCAAAAATCCAATTTAAAAGAGATAGAACAAATTGTTCCTATAGAGTATGATGAATTTGTTGGTGGAGAATATACTTTTTCATTGAATATATCAGCTCTTGATGCAAGATCGTTTTTAGACAATGGAAGATGGAAAATATGTGCAATTGTTGATGATGAAACAATAGTGGTAAATGTTACAAATGATGTCGCATATAGTCTGGATAATTTAGCACGTATTTTCAGATATGGAAAAAATAAATATGCATATAGTGTGTCATTTGACTTGGATAATTGTGATGATGAAAATTTAGAACTTTGCATCAACAGTTATTTTATGATAGCAAATAATAAATGGAAAAAACGAAAATACATTCAGGAAGCCATTACATTTTCGGGTAAATTTAAAAGAATGTATATGTTTGCTGTCATCAGATTAATTAGAGTTTTTTATCATATAATGGCTAGTATAACTCCTAAAGATGGTACAAGAGTGCTGTTTATGACTGAAACAAAAGATTATCTTTGGGGGAATTTGAAATATATAAATGATAGAATAATAGAAAGAGGACTGAATAAACAGTTTAAACTTTCATATTCATGTCGTAAAGCAGTCGGAAACAATAAAAGTGCATTGAGTTGGATTAAAACAGTATATCTTGTAGCAAAGCAGGATTATATATTCATCGATGATTATGCACCGATATTTGGATTCTTTAAATTAAATCCAAAAACTGAACTTATTCAGGTTTGGCATGCAGGAGAAGGCTTTAAATCTGTTGGGTATAGCAGATTTGGCAAAGATGGTTCTCCATTTCCATCAGAATCATGTCATAAGGCATATACATATGCGTTAACAGGATCAAAAAATCTTGTTAAAGTATATGAAGAAGTATTTGGTATCGAGAAAAGCGCATTTTTGCCTATAGGAATGGCAAGATTAGATGATTTTCTTGATGAGGATAAGATAGAAAACTTCAAAAATGATTTTTATAATCAGTATCCACAACTGAAAAACAGAAAAATCGTACTGTTTGCCCCGACATTTAGAGGTACAGGACAAAAAACAGCATATTATGATTACGATAAAATAGATTTAAAGAAGATATATGATTTTTGCGGAAATGAATGGGCATTTATAATAAAAATGCATCCTTTTGTAAAAGAACCGATAGACATACCGGAAGAATACAAAGACCGCATATTTGATTTTGCATCTTATCAGAATATAAATGATCTGTATTATGTGACAGATGTTCTGGTAACAGATTATTCTTCTAACTATTATGAATATGCGCTGCTTAAAAAGCCGGTATTGTTTTACACTTATGACAGAGAATTTTATGAATTGACAAGAGGCGTTCATAGAGATGTCAAGAGCCATGCTCCGGGCAAGGTATGTGATACATTTGAGGAATTGATGGATGCTTTAGAACACGGCGACTTTGAAAAGGAAAAAATAGATAAGTTTGTAGAAGACAACTTTGGAGAGTATGATGGACATGCTGCTGATAGAGCGATAGATATTATACTTTTGAAGGAGGAACGCTGATGAGCCAAAATATAGCAATAATATTTGCAGGAGGTAGCGGAGCGCGTATGGGCACTGGCCTTCCTAAGCAGTTTCTTGAAGTCAATGGTAAACCGATAATAATCCATACTTTAGATATTTTTGAAGACCATCCCCTTATAGACGAGATTTATGTTGCGTGTAAAAGCGAATATATAGGGAAGCTGAAGAAGATGGTAGATCGCTATTGGATCAGTAAGGTAAAAAATATTGTTCCGGGAGGAGCTACAGGGCAGGATTCTATTTTTAATGCTCTCAGTGCAGCTGCGGAGAATAATACAGGAGATGCGATTGTTCTTATCCATGATGGAGTGAGGCCTTGTATAACATCTGAGCTCATTGATGATGCGATAGAAAGTGTAATAGAGAATGGCTCTGCAATCACATGTACAGCAATGTACGAAACTCCTGTGATAAGTCATGGCGGGAAAATCGTAGAAGAAACTCCTTCGCGAGATGATTTTTATACAGCTCAGGCACCTCAGTGTTTTTATCTGGGAGATATATTAGATGCTCATAATTTTGTACGAAGTGAGAATCCTGGATATGAAGGTATTGTTGATAGCTGTACCTTGATGCGAAGTCTGGGAAAAAAAGTTGCAATAGTAAAAGGCAACAGAGGCAATATAAAAGTAACTACTCCGGAGGATCTTTACATATTCAGAGCTATGATACAGTATAGAGAAACACAGGATGTGTTTGGATTCAGACATAAAGAAGTACCAGAAAAGCTGAAAAAATAGTGGAGGTATAGTTATGAATCGTATTCTGAAAGAGGATATAGATAATATACTTAAGGAAAATCTCAATTGGGACAAATTTAGGAACACTAAAGTACTTATAACCGGTGCCAGCGGCATGCTAGGCAGCTACATGCTGTACACTCTTGTGGAATTAAATAAAAGAGAGCACTATAACATGTCACTTTACGCACTTGTACGTCATCCTGAAAAACTGGATATAGAAGTGCTACCGTACATTAATATTATAAAACAGAGTGTTACAGAACCTATCGATACAGATGTAGCTTTTGATTTTGTCATTCATACAGCGAGTCCGGCAAGCCCTCTGATAATGAGAGAAGATCCTGTAGGGACAATAGCTGCAAATACAATAGGTACATATAATACTCTTGAAGCGGCACGCAAAGGAAGCGGCAAGGGATATCTGTTTATTTCTTCCAGAGAAATATATGGACAGCCATATGAAAATCAGAGAGTATTTACTGAAGATACTTATGGATTTGTTAATCCGCTGGATCCGAGATCCTGCTATCCCGAAGGAAAGAAAGCTGCAGAGACTATGTGCGTATGTTACAAAAAACAGCATGGTATCAATGCTAAAATTGCCAGACTGGCACATACATTTGGACCGGGAATGTCAATATTTGACGGTAGAGTACAAGCGGATTTTCTGAAGAATGTCGTAAATAATGAAGATATTGTTTTAAAGAGTGATGGTTCTGCAATAAGAACTTACACATATGTTGGAGATGCTGCACTGGCATTATTCTATATCCTGTTGGATTCAGATGATATCGTATATAATATTTCCTCTGAGGAGTCAACTGTATCGATAAAACAGCTTGCGGAAACATTGGTTGAAGCATTTCCTGAAAGAAATCTGAATCTTGTATTTGATATTCCTGAAGATGCTGATAATAGTGGGTGTGCACCATTCACTTTAGGAATACTTGGCAGCGATAAACTTAAATCAATTGGTTGGAAGCCGGTTTATTCTCTTGAAGAAGGACTCAAGCGTACAGTTGAGTATATAGAAACCGGAAAAAAATAAAGAGATGAAGTTGATGAATAAGAATAACAGTTTTGATAGTAATGGTAGATTGGAATGGCTGGATGTACTTAAATGCATAGTAATGTATTTGGTCGTAGTTGGGCATGCAGTTCCAAAAGGTACTAATGGAGACTGTGAGAAAAAGTCTCTTTGTTACCAATAGCATACTGATGCGCAAGATTTAATACGAAAATAAGTATGGCTGTTAATACATATGGTTCATTTGTACTGTTTGCAGGTGCTATGATTTGTTTCAGTATGATCTGTATTATTATTTCGATGTGGATTCCATCTTTTAGAATCTTAAAATTCATTGGACGCAATACAGTTGTAATTCTTGCGTTCCATGCGCCAATGTTCAGGACATTTGAACATTGGTCTGCTGAATCCTTTTGGCTGATTACTGAACATCCAATAATTACAGCAACAATAGTATTTATATTATTGATACCGGTATGCTGGATAGTGGAAAAATGTCTGCCATTTCTTTTAGGAAGACCATACGGCAAATTTGCAAAAAGTAAATAAACTATGCTTTTTTATGCTCCCATATAAAGTCGACAATATCGGCTGTTATGTGGGGGCGTTTATATTTTACGTATTTTGATAGAAATGCATCCTGATTGGCCATATCGAATTTGTTTGTGTCGATAGCAGAAAGCAAATCTGATGGATTGTCAAACATTTTGTTTGGAAGTTCATTTTTATAATCCATGTATATGTCTCTTTTGGACATATAGCTTTCGTAGTCATATGTATAAAAGAAAAGTGGAATATGTCTTATAGCAGCCTCATAGATGATACAGCTGTAATCACTGATAACATAATCGGCAATAAAAAGCATGTTAAAAGATGAAAAATCTTCATATCCGCCATCAAATCCGCTTAATGGATGCGCTTTTATTATGAGATTATATTGTCTGCTGTACGGTATAAAAGCTTTTTCAAGATTATCGACTGCTTCAATAAATTTATTCCCTTCTTCTTTGTCTTTCCTAAATGTCGGAACATAAAGGATATTTTTTTTATTCTTCAATTCAGGATGTATTTTATATATTATCTCTTTAGTTGAATTAGAATATGCTTCGCTTTGTAAAACTTCCACCCGTGGAAGAGGTAATATTTTTATTTTATCTGTAGGATAATTAAAGCCTTCCGCCAGATGGTCTCTATATCCTTCGCCGGCACAAAGAATATAGTCATAGTTGTGGTGCATTTTCATGGCGTTTGCTATGATAGATGAAGAACCTTCCGGTTTATCTAGTATGCTGTATGCAAATTTTTTCATTGTGCCAACAGAATGCCACATCTGGATCACTAAGAGAGAAGATCTGTGATGAAGTAGGCTTACTAAAATAGCATAGGAATCCAATATGACTACTTCACATGATGCTAAGTGATACATCTGTTTTAGCATATGAAAACAATAGGAGATTTTGCCACTTAAACCATCGCCTATTTTTTTGCAGAGAATTACGACTTCATATTCCGGATGTAGTTGCTTTATTTTATCTGACAGCATAGTAATATCTATTGATGGGCCATTACTCTGCCTACTCAGGAAAATGATTTTTTTGTGAGGACGGGTTACTATTTTAATTAATCCATATATAATATTTAAGAAAAATCTCATTAAAGTGATAATGAATTTTACTAAGCAAAGTACCTCCACTTTTCAAATACATGTTTTATTTTTATAATACCATTTAATTATATCAAGATACGAAGATATTTTAAAAGGAAAAACGGAAAAGAAAGGTTATTGAATGACATTAAATTTTATAAGTAAATATAGGACAGTTATTTTTGGCATTTCAATAATAAGCATCATTTTATTTCATTACTGTGAAGATTATGTAAGCGCATTTCAAAAAGGAAATGTAGATAGTAATCTTATTATTTTTGGATATTATAAATGCATAAGCAGTATAGGAGTTGAAGTGTTCCTTTTTCTTTCCGGGCTGGGATTGTTTTATTCTATGTCAAATAACAGTAATCTTATAAGGTTTTATGAGAAGCGAGTAAAAAGACTAGTAATACCTTATGCTATTGTAGGAATTATTTTTTGGAGTCTATTAGATATCTTTATAAATAAAGACGGTATAATAGAGTTCTTTAAGGATTTTACTTTTGTTACATTCTTTACTGAGGGAGAACGCACTATTTGGTTTATAGGTGTGATTTTTATTTTTTATCTAATCTTCCCTCTTATATATAAACTCATTGTTTCCAAGAGTGGAGCGACAAAGGCTTTTGTTTTAATATTAGTGATTTATGCAGCTGATTATGGAATATGGCAGTTATGGCCGAGCATTTATAACAATATTGAGATAGGCGTTATGAGACTGCCGTGTTTTATTCTTGGGGCATTGTGTGCATATCTGATAAAAAAGGACATACAAATCAAAAATATTATATCTGTATTAATTACCATAGGTCTTGTTTTTAAATTGCTCGATGTGTTTGTGGATATGCCTCAATATTATTCTAGAATTATAGCCACATTTTATGCTATTTCTTTAGTACTGATTGTATGCTATCTTTTAGAAAAATTTCAGTGGAAGCAGTTTAATAAGATCATGGGAATTGTGGGTGCATATTCATTGGAGCTGTATATGATTCATGTCTGTACACGTAAACTTGTGAAAAGTATTGGTATATATACATGTAAACTAGATGTTTACATCGGAATAATTGTAGTTTCAATTATTCTAAGTTTGACCTTGCATAAAATAGGTGAAAAGATAAATATGTAAATTTACAGTAGACACAATAGCGGGGGTATTAACCCCCTTCTTTTTTTTATGACCTAACCCAATTTCTCGAAAAGAAATTGATGGAAGGTCAAACACAGAAATTGCGCGACTTCAGTCGCAGTGCAATTTTTCAGAGATATGGCCAAACCCCAAGAAAACCATTGAAATCAAGCCGATGTAAACGAAAATTAACACGATGTAAAGGGTACGTTGCTTTACTTTTATGCGTTTTCACCCATAAAATTTAGTTGTAAAGCATGAACTGAATAGGAAAGAATTACAAAAGGAGTGTGAGAGTTAGTAATGACGTTTAATACGTTAACCTTTATCGGATTCTTTGTAGCGGTGCTGATTCTTTATTATCTGGTACCGAAAAAATTTCAGTGGGTATTCCTACTGATGTCAAGTTACTTCTTCTATCTGTATGCAGGACCGAAATTTCTGGTTTTCATGCTCATAACCACGGTGACATCGTGGTATGGGGCATTGCTCATTGATAAAAATCATGTCAGAGAAAAAGAAGTGCTTGCGGAAAACAAAGAGATCTTTACAAAGGAAATTAAAAAGGATTTTAAGGCAGGAGAAAAGAAAAAAAGAAAAAGAATACTTTTATCAATCCTGATAGTTAATTTCGGGATATTGCTGTTTCTGAAGTATTTCAACTTTTTTGCAGACAACATCAATCATATCATCAGTCCGCTGACAGATGGAGGTCAGATACCAAGACTTAATCTGATACTGCCTCTGGGAATATCATTTTATACTTTCCAGACTATGTCATATGTGATAGATGTCTACTGGAAAAAGGTGAGGGCAGAAAGGAATATTGCAAAGGTTGCGCTGTTTGTTTCCTTTTTCCCGCAGATTCTTCAGGGACCTATCGGAAGATATGGAGATCTGGCACCGCAGCTTTATCAGGCGCGAAAAGCTGATGCGCAGCAGATTAAATACGGTATTCAGCTGATGATATGGGGATATTTCAAAAAGCTGGTTATAGCTGACCGTGTGGCAATTGCGGCAAATCATATGTTTGGAGATGGCGGATATGAACAGATGTCGGGAAGTGTTGTAGCGCTTTGCGTATTTCTTTATGCGATACAGGATTATACAGATTTTTCCGGTTGTATAGATATAGCAAGAGGTGCTGCTCAGTGTATGGGCATCAATATGGCGGAAAACTTTAAACGCCCGTATTTTTCAAGAACGCTGCCTGAATTCTGGCGCAGATGGCATATGACTCTTGGAGCGTGGATGAAGGATTATGTATTTTATCCGTTTTCCCTGAGCGGCCGGATCAGGAATATGAGCAAGTGGATTAAAGAACACAGCAGAGATGGAGGACGCCTCGGAAAACATCTGGCAACGACTCTGCCGATAGCGCTGGGCAACATACTTGTGTTCTTTCTGGTAGGCGTATGGCACGGTTCAGCATGGAACTACATAATATGGGGACTTTACTACGGCGTGCTTATCGCTGTATCGGGTCTGCTTAAGCCGGTATTTGACGGAATGAACAAGGCGCTTCGTATAAATACGGATTCTAAATTGTGGCAGCTGTGGCAGATATTGAGGACATTCTGGTTTACCTGCGTTGCATGTATTATTTTCAGAGCGGAAACCATGTCTGATGCGTGGAACATATTTGCAAAGTCGATGCATTTCTGGCAGCTTCCGCAAAACTATGTTCAGGAATATCTGTCAATGGGACTGGTAGTGGCGGACGCTCTGGTCATACCGTTATCTCTGCTGATACTGTTTGTGGCAGATGTGATGCAGGAACATACTATGGTGAGGGGATGGCTCGAAAAACATAACTTCCTTATCCGATATGCCGTATACTTTATAGGTTTTCTGTTTATAGTCGGGCTGGGGATATACGGTCCGGGATTTGATCAGAGCCAGTTTGTGTATATGGGATTTTAGGAAAGGAGGCAAAATCATATGAACGGATTAAATGAATTAGAAACTGTAAATGAAACAAAGCAGAAAAAAACGAAAAGATACAAACATAAATTGGAGATAACCGCAATCTGTCTGATTCTGATTATTTCAGTGGCTTTTGTCTCATTTCTGTCTGTGCATCAGTTCAGTTCACACGAACTGAGAGTAAAGAATTTCTTTTATGAAGATGAAAATGTTATAGATGTGGTGCATATAGGCGCCAGTGAAATGTATACGGGGTTTTCTCCTGAGTATATCTGGCATAACTATGGAATTACGAACTACAATCTGGCCACTGCCGGAGCACCTATGAGACTTGCAAAGAATCAGGTCAAGGCGGCAATAGAAACTCAGAATCCAAGACTTATGGTTATTTCCCTGAACGGCGCCATGTATGATGATGAAAGGTCTACCCATGAAGGGTATACGAGAATGTGGCTGGATAATATGCCGTATTCGCAGCTCAGGGAAGAAGCCATTGAAGAGTGGATTCCTGAAAAGGACAGAATAAATTTCAGATGGAAGATACTGAACTACCACGATAATGTAGCAAGACTTACAGAATGTCTCAAACTTTCATGGAGAGAATTCAAGTCCAAGAAAGACCAGAGACTTCTGACAATCAGTGGTGTACAAGGTAATGCCAGTACAGATAAAAAGAGAGATATAGTTGACATTACCGGCTGCAGAAATGAAAGAAAACTCGACAAAGAGGCAGACAAAGATCTTACAGATTTGCTGGAATATCTGAAAAGTGAAAATATAAAAAATGTGGTTTTTGTAAATATGCCGAGATTTTATGATAAGGAAATGCTCGGAAGCAGAGAAAAAATAAATACGGCGATAAAAAAGGTCAGATCATACGGATATGAGGTCTGTGATATGGATATGCTGGTGGGTAAAATCGGACTTGATCAGCAGAGAGATTACTATAATGCTGCGCATCCGAATATTTACGGGCAGCAGAAAATTTCAAAGTATTTTTATGAGCAGATCGTGCCGAAATATGTAAAGGAACATCGCAGCTACTCTGATGAAGTGGTCGAAAGATGGAATGAAAACTATGATGCATATAAACAGTTTTATGCCTGGGCAGATAGTGTCATAAAGAAAAAAGGCGACCACGGATATTATTATACATATAAAGCTATTGATCATATTCTGGACGGTACTATAGACAAATATGAAAAATGGCTTGATATGAAATCCAAAATAGTGAAGAAATCAGGAGAGGATACGGAAGATCGGGAGAGTACAGGGTCCCGTAGAAGTGAATAGGAGGAAAACATGTATAACGTAATTGAATATCTGGAAAAAGCGGCAGCAGATTATCCGCAGAAAACAGCTTTTGCAGATCTTGAAAAGGAAATAACATACAGCGGGCTTATGGACAGATCACGCAGAATAGGAGCCCATCTGGCTAAAGAATTTGATAAAAATTCACCGATACCGGTTTTTATGGAAAAAGGTGTTGATGCTGCAAGTATGATTTTCGGCAGCATATATGCAGGATGCTTTTATGTAATGCTGGATTTAAAGCAGCCTAAAGCAAGACTCGAGCACATCCTGACAACCCTGGAAACCGATACGGTGGTAACAGACATAGAAAATGCAGGAATCCTTCATGCTATGAAATTTGAAGGCAGGATAGTGATTTTTGAAGACCTTGATAAAGAATCTGATATGACTGAAGAGGAGATAGACAATATTTTGAATTCTGTAAGGAAAAGTCATATTGATACTGATCCGCTTTACGGAATATTCACTTCCGGGTCTACAGGCGTGCCGAAGGGAGTTGTGGTAAGTCATCGGAATCTTATAGATTTTATGGGAACATTTACAAAGACCTTTGATATAACTTCAGATGATGTCTTAGGGAATCAGGCACCGTGGGATTTTGATGTGTCGATTAAGGATATATTTTCTGCGGTGAGTACAGGAGCAACTGTGCAGATTATACCAAAGCAGTATTTTTCAATGCCTGCAAAGCTGATTGATTTTTTATGCGACAGAAAGGTTACGACAATAATATGGGCGGTTTCAGCGGTGTGCATTATAAGCACTTTGAAAGGTTTTGATTACAGAGTGCCGGAGACAATCAAAAAGGTCATGTTTTCCGGGGAAGTTATGCCTGTAAAGCATCTCAATATATGGAAAAAATATCTGCCGGAAGCTGAATATGTAAATCTTTACGGCCCTACCGAGATTACATGCAACTGCACTTATCATGTGATAAAAGAAGAGTACGTTGATGGTGATGTGATTCCGATTGGAGAAGCCTTTGAAAATGAAAGGGTGTTCCTGCTGGATGAAGATGACAGACCAGTGCTGCCTGCAAAAACCGGCGAAAAGAGCGGTCTGGGTGAAATCTGCGTAAGCGGTTCATGCGTTTCTCTGGGTTACTACAATAACGATGAACAGACGAAAAAAGCGTTCTGTCAGAATCCTCTCAACAGTAAATACAGAGAGATAATCTATAGAACAGGCGATCTGGGATATTACGACAAGCAGGGCAGACTGTGCTTTGCTTCGAGAAAGGACTTCCAGATTAAACATATGGGCCACAGAATTGAGCTTGGTGAAATCGAAAACGCCATGTACAAGATTCCTCAGATGGTAAGAGTGTGTTGCCTCTTTGAAAACAATAGGATTATAGCCTTTTACAAAGGCGAAATCCAAAAGGCAGAGATAGTAAAGGAGCTTAAAAAGTGGCTTCCGGATTTCATGGTACCTAATGTGCTTAAGCAAATCGATGAATTTCCTTTAAACAAAAACGGCAAAATAGACAGAGGCGTTCTCAAGGAAATGCTCAGCGCTAAAGGCAGCAGATAAATAGCAGATAAATGAAATAGAAAATAAGAAGTGAGATAAGAAGGCAAAAGAAAAGGAAGTGAGAGCTGTGAATAAAGTAAATACAGTAAATACAGACTTTAATCCTACCTATGAGGAGATTGTAAATAACATAGGAACACCGGCATATGTCTTTGACCTGGATGTTATAAAAAACAGGTTGGCATATATAAAGGATAAGCTGAACACCGGCAGCCGCCCAGTGGACATATGCTACGCCATGAAGGCAAATCCCTTTGTGGTGGGAGCCATTGACGAGCATACGGACCATTACGAGGTTTGCTCTCCGGGAGAGTTTAAGATATGCGAAAGGGCCGGAGCTGATATAGGAAAGATAGTGCTTTCCGGAGTCTTTAAGGATGAGGAAGATACCGCAAGGATAATCGCCGAATATGGCAATAAAATCCTATATACAGCTGAATCCGAAAATCAGTTTAAGCTGGTAAACCGTGAAGCGGAAAGCTGCGGCATAGTTGTGGATATTATCCTCAGAATAACCACAGGAAATCAGTTTGGCATGGACGAAAGCGTCCTTCGCAGACTGATAGCTGACCGTGAAAAATACAAGGGACTTAATATTTTAGGCATACAGCATTTTTCCGGAACTCAGCGGCACAATATGAATATCTACAGGGAAGAGCTGGAATACTGCGACAGCCTAATAGAAAGCCTTAAGGAAGATTGCGGCTTTGAGACTCAGCTTTTGGAATTCGGAACGGGCTTTTACTTTGAATACTTTAGGGAAAGACCGGAAAAAACAGCTAAGGATGCTGCCAAGGGCAAAGCAAAAGAACCCTTTAATGAAGACCAGCTGCTTACGGATTTTGCAAAGCTTCTTGAAGACATGAGATATCAAGGCAAAGTGACCCTTGAAATAGGAAGATTTATCGCCGCTTCCTGCGGAAGATATTACACTTCCGTGGTGGACGAGAAGGTAAACAACGGCAAGCACTTTTGTATCGCTGATGGCGGAATGCATCAGGTAAATTACTTTGGGCAGATGATGGCCATGAAGCTGCCATACTACAGGCAGCATAAGAAAGATGGCAGAGTGTATGACGGAGATGCAGATTGCAATGAAAGAATCAACCTTTGCGGAGCCCTTTGCACCATCAACGACAATCTTGTAAAGGATATGCCTGTGGCCTTCCCGGAAAAGGGAGATATATTTGAATTTATGAACACGGGAGCCTACTCCATGACGGAAACTCCGGCGCTGTTTTTAAGCAGGGACATTCCAAGGGTATGGCTATACAGTAGAGAGCAAGGCTTTGTCTTAATGAGGGAAAGCTTTGAAACAAATGTGCTGAACGGTGGATCGCCGATAGCAATAGATGAAAAATAGTTGTAAGAGTTTAAAAAGTTAAGAAAGAGTTGTAGAAATTAAGAAAGAATTAAAAATGGAGGAAATGAAAAATGGAAAGACTTATTGAAATACTTGAAAATGTAAAACCGGATGTGGACTTTGAAAACTGCGAAACCCTCATTGATGACGGGCTTTTGGATTCATTTTCCATACTGGCTATCGTAGGTGAAATCAACGATGAATTTGATGTGGAAATCAGTGCGCCGGACATCGTTCCGGAAAACTTCAACAGCGCCAAGGCTCTCTGGGCTTTGGTTGAAAGACTTCAGTAATCCAGAAACAACTCTCACATAAACTATTTGGGAAGACCTCCTGCGTCTAAGACATTGTACCGTCCTGATGCGGGAGGTTTTTCTATTTATGCTATATAAGGCAGTTGTCCGGATAGACTTCCCTTACCTTTTCGCAGATGATACGGTACAAAAGCTTGGTGGCCGGCGTTATAAACTTCGTCGGGTGAGTTGCTATGCCGATGGTACGGGTCGGATTGTTTTCGATAGGATAGATATTAACATCTCCGGGCAAGCCGTCCACAATCATCTTCGGAAGTATACTGCAACCGTAGCCGTAACCCACCAAAGCGATAATGGCGCTGTCATCTATCATGGAATGCCTTGATGACACATTTAAGCTGTTTTTAGCAAAGAAACCCTTAAGGTCATATATGTATCCGTCATCGGATTGGATAAGGTGCATATCCTTAAGCTCATCTGCGGAAACTGCAGAACCCTTTATGTGGTAATCCCTTGGTGTAATACATACCAAAGGGTCTTTAATCAGGGGTACATAGTGAACGGTCTCCGGGATTGGCGGATGCACGAAGGAAATATCCAGCTTGTGGCGCAGCAGCAAATCAAGACAGTCTGAATAACCGCCCTGATACAGGTTTATACGCAAATCAGGATACTGCTCCGAAAGCCTACTCAGCTCAGGGCCAAGCAGATGATAGACAACGCTGTTAAATATGCCTAGGTTGACATTTCCCTTGACTACATTTCGCATAAGTCCCACCTCAAAATCCAGCTTGCTTTGAAGCTGCAGGATTTGCCTTATGTTAGGCAGCAGATTGTCGCCGTAGGGTGTAAGGTAGCAGCCCTTCTTTTCCCGCACAAAAAGAGGAAAGCCAAAATCCTGTTCAAGCCTTGATATGGCATGGCTTACAGCGGAAGGCGTCAGGTTTAGAATGTCAGCGGCCTTTGCCATGCTGCCCGTTGCAGCCACTGCTTCAAATATCTTATATGGAGAAAGGTCAGTCATATATATCCCTCCTGTATTGATAAGTTATCCACAAAAAAGATGACAAGATGTCACCTTACGCAACAAAAACTGTCACTTTATTTAATATAAATATTATCATA